>SXGU01473768.1_pt1 | contig 48428 bp, 50 predicted proteins | sample 3174531 | NCBI WGS metagenome assembly SXGU01 (sample SAMN11356863, study PRJNA531348) | freshwater metagenome | isolation source: freshwater sample F1-140 | place: China: Fuxian Lake, Yuxi | collected 2017-12-25 | reverse complement strand
CGTCGTGTTCGGATTCTGGAAACTGCGCGTATCGGTAATCAGTCCCGTAAGCAAAAGCGTCGCGATGTCGGCATTCAGAAGCGCCTTCCATTTGGGTTCTGAAAGAATCCATGCGTACAGAACCTCCGTCGCGCTTGCAGCAGTCGAGTCGATGAGTTGCAACTGACCGAAGCGGGTATTGCTGATGTGATGATCGACATTCAGAATCGGCGTCGACTGGAAGAGATCGATATTGTCCGTATAGAAAGACCCGAGTAAGCCGATGTCCGCGGTATCCAGCACGACAATCAAATCGTAGGAAGAGCCCGCATCGAAGAAGCTGATGTCCTTCTCCTTGAGCGTCCCTTTCTTCGGCGTAACGATGATATTCACTTTATTTTCTTCCACGGTGTAGCGCAGCTTGTCGATCTCCATACCGCCCGCGCAATCGAGCGTGATGACAAACTGTCGCTCGGTATTGATGGATGTCTGAAGATGCTTGAAGTTCGGAAGAAATTCCAGCGACTCCGGCAACGTATCGGGACAGATGACGGTGCAATCCTTCCCGAGCTGCTTGAAGATGGAATAACAAGCGAGCGCACTGCTGAGGCCATCTGGATCGACATTCGCATGCGGAATGAGCAGCATGCGTTCGCTGCCTTCGATGGCTTTGGTAGCTGCCTGCAGTTCTGATGGACTCAAGGGCATAGTTGCGATTGTTTCTGACTATTGTATCATATTATTATAAGAATATCAAGAGTCAATATTGTCAAGTAATAGAGGAAAGGGTGCAAGTATACGTCGAAAGAGAACTGAAGCGCCAGTGATTAGTCCGAAACAGCATACTTATTGCTGGCCAAAAATTGAAAATTTTCCAGAAATGATCTATAATATATCTACTGGTTTTTCACAACTTCGTCCAAAAAAAGGAGAGTGCCATGCAATGCTTGAATTGTGGTGCAGATGGCGTTCATCACGTGAACGCTACTGACGTCTCAGATGCGGGTGGTTGCACCATCAAATGCACCGAGTGCGGGCAACTGCACGACGGTAACGTGATGTTCCACACCCACATTGTGAGTCTCCCAATGCCAATGTCACAAAAGATCTTGGTCTGGGGAATCATTGCGCTGGTTCTAGCAATTTCAACTGGCATCTCGCTCCTCTTCTAGGACGCAGGTTGCCAACCAGCCGCCGGTGCACCGTAGTGACTCTGTCACTACACCGCGCCGGCTTCTTTACGGAAAAAGTAAAATAATCACGTGACGAATAGGCTGCGCCACGTGATTGCGAGCGTAGCGAGCAATTTTACGTGGTCGGGGTGCAGGGACTCGAACCCTGGGTCTCCAGACCCCCAGCCTGGCGCTTTACCAACTAAGCTACACCCCGATATCGCAAATCTTAGCGTCATGAAGCGTAAAGCTCCATCACTTTGTAAAGGGTGATGTATACACGGCCTTCGATCCAAGCTCCTCTTCAATCCTGAGTAGCTGGTTGTACTTGCAGACGCGATCCGTCCTCGAGAGCGAGCCTGTTTTTATCTGCCCCGTCGCAAGACCGACTGCCAGATCCGCAATGAAACTATCTTCTGTTTCACCGCTCCGATGACTGGTGACCGCATTCCATCCCGCAGCCTGGCACATTCGTATCGATTCGACAGTCTCGGTGAGACTGCCGATCTGATTCAGCTTGATGAGCACGGCATTTGCAGATTTCTTCTCGATCCCCTGTTTGATGCGCTTGGTATTCGTGACGAAGAGATCGTCACCGACCAGCTGAACCGAAGCACCAAATTTCTTGCACATGAGTGCGAAACCGTCCCAGTCGTCTTCGCTGTGACTGTCCTCGATGCTCACAATCGGGTACTTCTTGAGAAGCTCTCCATAGAAGTCGACAAGCTCGGTTCCATTCATACTTCTGCCATCCACGGTATAAACGCCTCCTTTGCAGAATTCGGAAGCCGCGCAATCGAGTGCAAGCTGAACCTTGCCCGCATACCCCGCCTTGTCGATCGCCTGCATGAGAATTGAAAGAGCTTCATCGCTGCTCTTCACGTGAGGGGCAAAACCGCCCTCATCACCGACGGCCGTAACGTGCCCGAGATCGCTGAGAATCTTCTTCAGCGTGTGAAAAATCTCCGCACCGGCCTGCAATGCTCTGGAGAAAGAATTGAATCCTGTAGGAACGATCATGCATTCCTGAAAACTGAGGCCCGAATCCGCATGCGCACCTCCATTGATGACGTTCATCATCGGAACAGGAAGAGTGACGGAGGGAGTTGCATATTGCGTTGCAAGGGAAACCCAGAGCGACTTCTTCTCGCTGACGGCACGAGCACGGGCGACAGCAAGAGAGACTCCGAGAATCGCATTCGCACCAAGCGTCGCCTTGTTCGGAGTGCCATCAAGATCGAGCATCGCCTGATCGATGCTCTTCTGACTGTCGACCTTCATCCCTGCGAGTTTCTTCGCAATGGGACCATTGACGTTGGAAACCGCCTTCAGCACGGATTTTCCCGCATACGTCTTCTTGTCACCGTCACGAAGCTCGAGCGCTTCATGAGTGCCGGTGGACGCACCGGAGGGTACTGCAGCACGGCCAAATGAGCCGTCACCCAGGATGCAATCCGCTTCGAGCGTAGGATTGCCACGCGAGTCGAGAATCTGGCGGGCGCGAAGAGAGGTGATGGTGGACATGAGAAAAGAGAAAGAATGAGGAAATATAATCAGAGCAGAGGGTAGAAGAATTTTGCCGAAGCTGCCACCCTTAATTCACACTTCATGATTACTCCCTCACAACCGCTTTCCTCACGATAATAACCACCTTCTCACCGCTCTCCACATCTCCCCCGTTCCAATCGTGAATGGCATTCATCAAGACATCCCATCGATACGCAAATTGCCACCCGTTTCGCGTACCCGGATCATTTGCAATCGCAAAGTCATCGGTGTAACCACGAAGCACAAGCATGTGATACCGAGGACCGGGAGTCTGAAAATAGGGATTGAAGAGCTGCTGCCCTGCAGCAGGAACGATGACGAGCGAACCCATAGACAATGCGGACTTCAGATCATGTACGGACGGATTCTTCAGAAGAGCAACGGATAGCGAGGAGTCCTGCGACAGGAGAAGCGCTGCTGCTTCCTCCGCAGTATCATCGATGCCGAATCCTAAAGCTTCGTTCGCAGCAACCAAATGCAAGATGCCTCGCTCGGCATCGTCGGCGCCCGAAATGCGCTGGCCGGAAAAATACCTGAGAACCATCAGTACGCTCGCCTCCTCGCATGCCTCCTGATGCAGCGCATCCCAACGCGCATGCGGAGCCTGAGGGGTAAATGGAACATCCCAATTGACCTCCGCACGAACCGATGAAAACACTGCTCCGGCGGAAAGAGGCTGCAAAGCCGGCTCCTCCGGCTGCGGCAGAAGCACTTGTTCTTGTTCCGCAATCAATCTTCTGCGCTCGAAACGATCCCTGGTCACGGCAAGCAACTTCACGCCGATAACGAACACGGTCATGAGTCCAAGACCGGCAATCAGCACTCTTTTCATAGAAACACATTATGCCTCATATCGTTGCCTCGCATGGAGCGTTCCCGCATAAAGCGCAAGCAAAGTTGCAGCCAGTACCAGAAGGGATTCCGGTCCGGACTGCGGCAATCTGTTCGGCTTGCGATCCATCATGACGGACGAGCGATCCGAAGAACTGATAGCGCTGCTCTTCGCCTTGATGCGGACGGATGACCGCACGGAAGAGACGGTATTCTTGGAAACAAGATCGGACGCAGGCTCCGACATTCGCACCGTTCTCAAAAGCGACCCCATGCGCTCCATTGCAGGTCGGAGAACGATTGCAGGTCCCGTGCGAAAAATCACATGCTGCAAGCGAGGATTCCACCCCTTCGACTCCGCAAGCAGTGCGCCAACGGTAAAGAGAACGAAGAAAGATGACAGGACGGCAATGCGAACCGTCTTGCGTCGAATCACGTGTATGCAGAACAGAATGGCACTCCCGAGACCGAGTGCGACGATCGGCACGCTCCAAAGAAAGAGGAATCCCAAATTCGTGATATGGAACCACCTCCAGTACGGATCGATGATCTGCAGAAGCAACCAGAGCGCAAAAGAACCTGCAGGAAGCCAATGCAACAGACGAAATTCATAATCGGCTCGATTGCGTCTGAATGTCGGAATCAGAAAAATCGGATAGAGTGCTGCGACTGTAAAGAAAAGCACACAGTACCGAAGACCTTCAGGGAGCTCAGGCAGAAGCGAGGTAAGAAATGCGGAAACGCAGATCAGGAGACCAAGAACGATCAGGTACGCCGTTTCTGTGTGATGCTTTAGAGGCACAGGAACGGAGATTTTCCACTAGTTGAAAAGGTATGTCAATAGAAAGCAAACTATGCATTTCCCTCTCTGCACCGGCTGCATTTTTCAGAGTTTTTCTATCGCTTGGGTTTCGGCAAATATTTCTCCCTCTCATCGACGATGTGCGCCTGTTTTACAACCGTGTAGTGCCTTCGTCTGAACTGAATGAACTGCAGGAAAACGTACAGCACAACAAAAGCAAACCATACGGCCCACAGGAGACGCATCGAAAGGAACTGAATGGTCTCAACCCGACTGATCGTGAGAATCAGTGCAATAAACCCGAACCAGAAGAACGCGTACGGCCATCCTTTGGATAATGAGCGTGTCACAGGATTTTTATTCGACTGTCTCCACCTCGATACGACAAAAGACAGCACGATCATGACGATGGAAAAAACCAGCAAGGCGGTCACTCGACCGTCTTCGTAATGCCAACCTGCGGGATTCGGCCAAAGCCAGTAGGAGAGAAATTGCATGGGCAGAGGGTAGACGAGAAGTGGCGGATAAGTCAAAAAGAAGGCAAAAGAAGAAAGATCCGGTCGCCGTTAACATGCTCACGACTTTTTCTTCTCCGGCACCTTCTTGTGATTGATTGCAAAAAATTTATCGAGCTTCTGTTCGAGTCGCCGCTCAGCGGTCGTTCGAACAGGGCGAATGAGCAAATACAGGAGAAATCCCACAACGGGAAGAGCCGCTACGAGCACGATGCAGAAAATTTGGTACGGAAGCGATGATGTACGAAGAAGAATATCCCGCGTGGCAAACAGCACGAGAAAGACAATGATGCAGGCCGCAGCAATCATCAGAACCTGAATGAGAAGCAGTGACGGATCCGTTGAAAAGAAGATGGAAATACTTTCGAAGAAGGCTGGAAAAGAATTCACGGAAAAAGGGGGAATTACAAATGAGGATACTTCCTACGATGCACCACAACATAAACGACCGTTGAGAGCAGTGCAAGAATCGCTAGCACCTGACTGAATCGGAGCTGATATTGAGGCAGATCGATCAGAGGCCGGAGAAAAACGTAGATGAGCGTCAGCGCGGCAACCGATGAACTGTAGATGAGATTGCTTCGATCACTCAATCGTTGTTCAATGAGCGCTAGAATCCCGAGACTGACGAAGAGACTCGCCAAGAAAATGAAATCGGTGAGAACGGCAAAAACAGGAATGCCAAAATCCCCTCTCATAAACTCGAAAAGGAAGACGGCGATCGATGCGGCGATGATACCGAACAATGTTTCCGCACCGGCACGTTTGCTGTTCTTGCGAATGAGTAGTAGCCCGAACGTGAGGAAGAAAAAGAAGAATGCATAGTACAACTGCACGGGGTGAATCGGCACCGAATAGCGCACGCTGAAGGTGTCCATCACGATGCCCCATGCCCTGTTCGTCGGCTTCCCATACGCCTGAGCGGCTAAAAACATGCCGAACCAATCAAATGCGAGGCCGAACATCGTCGCAGGCAAGAGTGCATCGAGCCATTGGAGAAACGTAGCACGCTGATTTCTCGTCGACCAGAAGAGCACCAACGCGATGCCGATGGCGCCTCCGAGAAAACTGAACTCCCCGTCCCAAACGATGAAGATGCGAGAGAAGCTCTTGGTGTACGCCTGATAGTTGGCAACGATTGCGAGCACTCTCCCCATGAGAAGAAAAGCGAGGAGGTGCCATCGCGCATAATCTTTCACGCTCTGAATGCTGAGACTGGCAGAAGCCGCAGTTCTCAGAAAGAACTCAGTGGAAAGCCAGACCGCAAGAAGCAGAAAAACAACGCGCATCCAAAGAATCACTGGGCCGAATTCGATGGCTTCGAACATCGCCTCAAGAATAGCATCATCCGATCGAAGCCTCCAACTTCCGCTGCTTGATATCCTCCAATGTCTTCGTGATGAATTCCTGAGAAGACACAGTGATCTGCTTCTTCGTCTTCACATTGCGAACGGTGACGGACTTCTCCGCCACCTCACGATCACCCATCACAAGAAGATACGGAATTTTCGTCTGCTCACCCAGGCGAACGCGCTTCCCAAGCGATTCCGATGAAGGCATGAATTCGCATCGAATGCCATTCTTTCGAAGGTCCGCCATCAGTGAGTCCGCATACGCTTCGTGTGCAGCGGCAACCGGCACAAGCGCAACCTGAGTCGGAGCAAGCCAGAGCGGAAAGAGACCAGCCGTATGCTCGATGTAGATGGAGAGAAAACGCTCGATCGAACCCATGATCGCCGCATGGATCATTACGATTCTCTCCTCCTTCCCTTCCTCATTCATGCAGAAGAGATTGAATCTCTCGGGCATGTTGATGTCGAGCTGGATCGTCGCCACCTGCCATTCACGACCGATGGAATCCTTCGTGATGAAATCCACTTTCGGACCGTAGAAGGCGGCCTCGCCCGGAGATTCGAAGAAATCCGCATTGCGCTCGACGGCGATTTCCCTGAGAGACGCTTCCGCACGCTTCCACATCTCCGGCGTACCGAGATATTTCTCGGGTGCTTTGGGATCGTGAAGTGACAAACGAACCCTCAATTTGCCAAAGCCGACCGTCGCATAGAACGAATCGACAATTTCCCAAATCGCAAGAATTTCATTCTTTACCTGAGCCTGCCTGCAGAACACGTGAGCGTCATCCTGGGTGAAGCCGCGAACGCGGGAAAGTCCGTGCAGTTCTCCCGTCTGCTCATCCCTGTAACACGCGGTCGTCTCGGCATAGCGTTGCGGCATGTCTCTGTAACTGCGCTGACGGGATGCGAATATCTGCGTGTGGTGCGGACAATTCATCGGCTTCATCGCAAATTCGTGACCCTCTCGTGTCGTGATACGAAAAAGCTCGTTGCTGAATTTCTGCCAGTGCCCGCTCGTCTCATACAACTCCTTCTTGGTGATATGAGGAATCGTCACACGCTCGTATCCCTTGGCGGCCCGCAATTCGAAGACCAATTGATCGAGCAAGTTCCTGAGAAGGGTACCTCTCGGCGTCCAGAGTGGAAGCCCCGAACCCACGAGATCGCTGAACGCAAACAAATCGAGCTCCTTGCCGAGCTTCCGGTGATCCCGTCGCTTCGCTTCCTCGAGCATCGCAAGATGCGCTTTCAGATCGTCTTTGCTTGCAAAAGCCACCACGTACAGACGCGTCAGCTGCTCACGCTTCTCATCCCCCCGCCAGTAGGACCCTGCAATCTTTGAAATTTTGAACGCATCAGCGGGAATCTCCTTCAAATTCTCGACATGTCCGCCACGACAGAGATCCACGAACGTTTCCTCCCCTTTCGGGCCGAGGTTCACGTAGTGCGTCACTTCGCTCACCTTTTCGTTCTTCTCGAGATCTTCGATCAACTCGACTTTGAATTTTTGTTTCTGGGAACGCCAGAATTTCTTCGCATCCGTCACACTGAGCGTATCGCAACGGAACGTCTGCCCTTGATTGATGATCTTCCTCATTTCCTTCTCGATCACCGGAAAATCCGTCTCGGAAATCGGCTGAGGAAAGAGAAAATCGTAATAGCAACCGTCGTCGATCGGCGGTCCGATCGTGATCTGCGTTCCGGGCCACAGTTTCGTCACCGCCTGCGCAAGAACGTGCGCGAGGGAATGACGGAGCTTGAAGAGGTCATCTGGCTGTTGCATGTCGAAAGAGTAGCAGAGCTGCATTGATATGCGAATTTTCAATTCGCATTTTTCAATTTCTCGTAGCAAGGCCCACTTCCTTCTCGAGCGTTCGTATTTCGCGCATCAGCTGAGGATCCTCACTCATCTTGTTCGCGATCTTGGTCACCGCATGCATCACCGACGTGTGGTCACGGTGACTGAACGACTCCCCGAGACGCACGTAACTCATCTGCAAATGCTTCTTTCCGATGTACATAGCGATGTGTCGGGGAACCAAAACTTCCCGCACACGCGACTGGCCAAGCATGTCCGATACCGACACGGAATAATATCGACTGACTTCCTCAAGCACATCCTGAAACGACACGGCATGCGGCGGAGGCGCCACGAATCCAATGTCGGCCTTCGGCAATGATGCGGGTTCATCTCCAAGCTTCCGCATGATCTCCGCAATGGATTTCACCGTCGGCACGCAGTGCTCGAGCTCATACTGAGCGACCGCCTGCATGAGAATGCCCTCGATCTGGCGCACACTGCGAGTGGCGTGCTGCGCGATGAAATCGATGACCTTTTGGTCAAGAAGAAGGCCGTATTCCTTGCTCTTCTCGGAGAGAATGGCAAAGCGGGTTTCATAATCCGGCTGACTCAAGTCGGCGATCATTCCTCGCTCGAATCGCGAAACCAGTCTCTCCTGCAATCCCGAGAGCTCCTTCGGCGGACGATCGGAACTGATGATCACCTGCTTATGATCTTCGGTAAGAGTATTGAAGGTATGGAAAAGCTCTTCCTGCGTTCTCTCCTTGTTGGCAAGGAACTGCACGTCATCGATGATGAACACATCCACTTCGCGGTAGCGCTTTCGAAACTGCTCCATCTTCTGGTGCTGAATGGCCTCGATGACCTGATTCGTGAAATCTTCCGTGGTCGTATAGAGGATGGCAGCATGCGGGAGCGTACGGAGAATGGCATTGCCGGTCGCCTGCAGGAGATGCGTCTTTCCGAGTCCGACCCCTCCGTAAAGGAAGAGCGGATTGTACTTTCCTCCCGGATCGGAAGCGGCGGCGGAGCATGCCGCGTGTGCGAGACGATTGTTCGCTCCCACCACGAAATTATCGAGGGTGTACCTCGAGTTTCCCATCTTGCTCGTGAGGCCCTCTGCGATCTTCACCTCCGACTTATTCGGAAGCTTCCTGGGCTTCTTCTCAGGGAAATGCTCCAGAAGTCGAAGGGTCCTCTGCACATCGTCCTTCAGTCCGTTATCGACTTGATACACGATTTGCTCGATCGTCGGATCGATCTCTCGAAGCGCATCGAGCGTCATGACTCGATAGTGCTCGAGATGCCAATTCAGAAACATCGGAAGCGGAAGACCGACGACGACCGTCGCATGATCACGACCAAGGAGCGTGGTGTCCTTGAACCACGTGATGAACTGTCCGCGCTGAAGTTGCGGTTCTATCTTCTGAAGAACTTTCAGCCAGAGATCGAGATCGGGAGAGGAAGTCATTAGAACAAATGAATTACGTCGTTAAATGTAATGATGATGATGAGGGCGATGAGGAGGAAGAAACCTATGGCGTTCACCATCAATTCGAACCGCTGGTTCAAGGGGCGACGAGCGATCATCTCGATGAGCACGAAGAGAAGTCGTCCTCCATCCAGAGCCGGAAGAGGCAGAATGTTGAGGATCGCAAGACTGAGACTCAAGAGCGCGACGAGACGCAAATACGTCATCAACCCTTCCTGCACGGAGCTGTATGTCAGTACGGCAATGCCGACGATACCCGTAATTCCTTCGGGCACATGACCCTTCGTCGCCAGTGACCGAAAGAGATTCAAAATCCCGTGCACGGTCTGATACGTCATGAACACCGTTTCTTTGTACGCAAGGTGTACCGCAGTCGTCACCGGACGCAGCGGAGCCGAAAGCTTTGCTGCAAAAGGAGAAATCGCAATGCCGGATTTACCCTCATCGAGCACGATGTCCACGCTGCGTATGTTCTTCTGCTCCCCTTCCATCAGCACGTACGTGACGCGGGATTTCCCTTTCTGAAGCTCGAGTACATCCGACGGCTGATTCACGGCAACGCCGTCGACGGACTGAATGGCGCTCTCCTTCACGACACCGGCCTTCGCGGCAGGACCACCCGGCAAAACATCCGAAATGTACACTCCGGTCTCGAGGAAGATCTCCCCTCTTTCCGATGCCTCCTGCATTTCCTCGATCGACTGATAGAAATTGGGGACCCACCGACCGACACTGAAACCGAGTGTGAGAAGCGTGAACGCCAATACGAAGTTCATCAGCACTCCTCCGCAGAGGATCACAATACGAGCATGGAAACTCGCGCTCGCAAAACTACCCTGTTCAAACCTCTTCTGCGTATCGACTTCATTCTCGCCTTTCAGTCTGACGAAACCACCGAAAGGAACCCAGTTCAGAGAGAACACTGTCCCGCCTTTCGTAAAGAGTGTCTTTGCTCTTGGCGGCAATCCGAAGCCGAATTCCTCGACTTCCACACCGAAGAACTTTGCGGCGCAAAAGTGGCCAAGTTCGTGAATGATGATGAGGAGCGTCAGGAGCAAAATAAACGCAACCACCGAGATAAGGAACGTCATGAAGCGGGGGAACGAAATGAGGTAGGAGGCGACGCTACCAGACCTGTGCAAAACAAAAAAGTTTTCCACACCGCTCTGTCTTGCAGGGAGAAAAAGCTGTGACGAAGTAGTAGAAAGTACGACGAATTATGCAAAGAATCCAGACCGCGATTTACTTGGCCATGTGCACCTTCCGAATCAGTCCATGCTCCGTCGAGACTTCTTCAGTCCAATCCCAAAGCTCAGGAATAAAGCGCTTTCCTGGGCAACCGAAGCGCCCCTCTGAAAGATCGTGATTCTCGGCTGCAATGGCATTGAGAATCTCTCCTCCGGTGAACAGGAGAGAACCGTCTTCTGCAATATCGAATGCATCCTCGGCATGCAGCGGTTCAATGCCATCATGATCATTCCGGAGCGTTCTAATCTTTTTCTCAAGAGAGACGAGCTGATGACGATTGAAATCGGCCCACGCCATGGCAATACGCAGCCCGCTCCGATGAGCCTGTATCAGCTGCTCCGGACCCGCGTCGACCTTGAATTTCTTTCTGTAGAGTCGAATGGCGAGTTCCTGTATGCCCAGACCGACCCCTACGGCTTGTGCCGTCGCGGAAACAACTCTTTTTGAAACAGGATGCATGCCGTACTTTTCGTGCGCCGCAGATTCCATCAGGGCTTCCATACGGAAAAAATCCGGATCGTTCTGAAGAAGCATGTGATCCCTCCAAACATCTCCAGCTGCCTCGAGAGACCTACGCATGGTCCGGTAGATGATATCCGCAATCTTCAGATCGTCGGAAGATGCTCTGAGGGCGGCAGTCTGCCGTAAAAAATCATCCGTCAACGCTTCGGAAATGTTGCCATTCCCATCGATCGTCACGAGACCAAGAGGATACTGCGCTCGGAAATGCTGAAGTTCCTGCACGATTCCCGGGGAAGCCGTATTCATGAAAAGACCGTATAATTCCTCTCTTCTGTCGAAGGCACTCATCGTCACGATGTCACGATCTGTTCGCACAGACAGCACTGCATCCTTATGCGGACTGCCTCCGCTCTGATGGAACCGCCGATAATCATCTTTTACAACAGAATTCATACAATGACTCTTAGGAAAAAGGCCGTTCATTTCTGACAAAGCGCAGGAGTGAAGCGGTTTTTTTCTGCGAAGGCAAGAAGGTGCTCTCGTAACCGTCATCTTCCCAGCAAGCGGAACAATGCTGCATCAGAAGATTTCTCGTGCTACTGACGATCGTGGCTCGATCCTGCTCCATAGTATCCAGACCGACGATCAGCTTGCCGCCGGTCTTCACGCGCTCGGTTGCGAAGCGATACGCAGCCCGAAGTTCGCCGTGAATGATCTGCTCAAGCCGACGCCAGACCTCGATGTTCGAAACGAAAGAACAGTCGAACGGAGCCTCCATCGTACGCACGAAGTTATACATCGGAAAATTGAGCGATGCGGAATCGATCTTCCTCTTCCCAAGAATCTCCGACGTGACATGCATCGTATCCATTTCATCGGCTACCACCCAGAGCGAAGGATTGAGATCACCGAAATCCATACCGAGAAGTTCATTGTGCGGCGGATGAAACGCACGTCGAACCTTGCCGTTCTCCTCCGCGAAAGATTGTCTGATGCTTTGGTAACGCTCGATGGGACCTCCGATCCTCGACTCATGTTTTTCAATGATCTTCGTGAACATCCTCGCAGCCTCGGGATTGCGCTGCACGGCAAGAATATGAAGGTTCTCAAATCTCTTCATGAGCGGCTCTGCCAAGCTTCCGAGGTACGCACTCATGTCGACGTGTACTCCTCCAGCATTCGAGAGGAGGTCGGCCATTTTCTCGAAAACATCAAGATCCCTAAGCTCAGCAACGCGCTTATTATGCTGAACAACGTCACGCTGATCTTGCTGATGCAGCATCTGTTTCTTGGCTTCGAGAGAAGACATAATAGTAATATACTTGTTTTTGTTTATTTGTCAATGGTGGGCAATACAAGATTCGAACTTGTGACCTCCACAATGTCAATGTGGCGCTCTAACCAGCTGAGCTAATTGCCCGAAGTTTTAAAAGAAAAATTGACCTAGGCAGCCGAGTAAGAGTACGGGGAAGACACTGCAAAATCAACACTCACGCTCTACACTGAGAGTATGTTTCAGCGCCTTCTCAACCTCTTCTTCCCCAAGCACTCGCTGACGGGCAACGAAGGTACGTGGATCACAGAGGACGAGAGAAAACGGATGAAACTCTATCCGATACGACTGGACAGACAATTGCTTCGGAAAAAAGAAATCAAAAACCTCGACTGCCTGATTGCCGCAGGCAGCTACCAAGCTTCGCCCCTCCTGCGGAAAGCGATCAAGACATTCAAGTACGGACGCATTGCGGATCTGGGACCGGAACTTGCGAAGAACATCGTCGATTGTCTTCCGGGACTTCTGCTGCTGCCGGAAAAATACAGAAACGCATCATCAATTGCGATTTGTCCCGTACCGCTCCACTGGACGAGAGCATTTCAGCGGGGATTCAATCAAGCGGAGATTCTCGCTGAGCACATCGGAAAACAAAAAAAGTGGCACATCCAAAACTTGGTGAAGCGCTCGAAAGCAACCGGACATCAGGCATGGAGAAATCGTGAGGAGCGCCTCATCGCTCTCAACAATGCATTCGTCTGCGTATCTGATACTCCCCCACCCTGCGTCCTGCTCGTCGACGACATCAGTTCGACCGGTGCGACGCTCGATGCCTGCGCAAAGGCACTGAAAACGGCAGGAGTAAAGCATGTAGTTGGGCTGGTTGTTGCATACGGATAACGAAGTGAATTATGAAGTAGGAATTATGAATTATGGCTTCTCTAAGCTCAAATTCAATCATAATTCGTAATTTATAATTCGTAATTCATAATATTTAATATAAATAGCAAGTATCACGGGTCGTATAAACGACCGTTTTCTGCTACAATAAGCAGATTTATGCACACAAATACCGAACCAATTCTCCTCGAGTGGAAAGCTCCTGCAAAGATCGCTCATGAGCGGTCGGAGAAGTGGTACCTCGTGATGGGACTCGGATGCGCACTCATGATCGTCTACGGCATCCTGAGTGGTGCATGGAGCCTCAGCATCAGCTTCGCGATGCTTGCAGGACTGTTCTTCCTTATCAGAAACGAAAAACCTCATATTCACACGATCGCAGTACGAGAAACCGGCATCGAGCTCGACGGCCGTTTCTCGGTCTGGTCCGACTGGAAATACTTCTGGATTTTGCGTGCCGACGATTATTTCGAACTGCACATCGAGTCGAAGAAGTACCTGACTCCGGACATTGTCATCCAGACGGGAACGATCGATCCGTACGCGCTGCGAGATCTACTCGGACAGTACGTCCTGCAAACGGACACAAAAAAAGAAAAGATACTTGACGCCATTATTCGCTTCTGTAAACTATAGATGCTGCGCTGGTTCCAAATTGCGCGCCTTGCACTCGATCACTCTCCCGAAAAGGAGCAGCGCCTCTTGGCGTTCTCTGCTTCACCGCAACATCCCGATGCGACGGACGACGCGTCTCCGGAGCCGCTGAAACCCGGTAACGATGTCATGAGCTCGTTTCTCAGCAACGTCACGCTGTCGGAACGTCAGCGATTTCACGATGCCATCTTCACCGCCACGGATCTGGAGACGCAGCAGAAAGTTCTGCAGGAATATCTTCCGAACATCAAAGAAAAAATCGGAGAAATCGGCGAAGGACGCCTGAGCGGGCAGGAATTGAACGACGTGATGGAACGAACGCGCATCAGTATCGTGGATGACCTGAACCGTGAGGAAACCGATCGCAATCAGCTGGCAACGGCACTCGGAAAAATCGATACGAGCAATATGAGTGACGCCGAGCTGCAAGCCTTGATCGATGCACATCGACCGATGATCGAAAAGTACTTCGAACTTCCGAAAACTCTCCCCGGCCATCAGATCATCAACCTTCTCCAAGCGCTGCTTGCACGGGATATCGAACGCGTTCGAAAACAGGAACACAAAACGGAAACCGGTATTCTCTGGAACAATCTCCGTGCGGATGAATTCGAAAAGCTCTACCGGAAGCTCCGAAAAATTCCTGCGGGACAAGCCGTTCGACTGCCGAATGCTTTTTCGCACGGAAACACGATGGTCTTCAATATCGAACATGAGGACTTTAAGAAAGAGGGCCTGAGTGACACGCTCGCCGAGCGAGCAGTCGCTCACGAAGCAACACACCTGGCACTCTCGAACGCTGAACCGAAGTACGGCATCGGCATGTGGACACGCATGCTCAAGAGCCACGCGGAATGGAAAAATCTCGCCTCAGCAGTCGAAGGAGTATTCAGCGGAGATAACGAGTACTTAAGCGGCGGAAAGAAGAATGAACGAATCGCCTCCGAGGCCCTCGCCATCTTCATGGCAAACAGAAAGGCTCCGATCAATTCTGCGAGCATCCAAGGCAATGCATCCGTCGATGCGCAGAAACAAGTGTGCGACATCTTGGAGAAAATTTTTGCAGATCCGACGACGGGATACTTCGATGTCCTCAGAAAGCAGTTGGAAGGAACCGTCGATCGCTTCACGGAAGTGAAGGCGAGAAACGGAACACCGGGGGCACCGCTCTCGGTGGGATCACTCCTGATGCAGGCGGCGAAAGACGCCAAGGTACAGGAAACGCTCCTGAGCGGCCTGGAGCCGAAAAACCGTGAAACGGAAGAAGGCGTGGAGACGAATGCGGACCAGGGGGTTCGTCTTGCTGAAAAAAATCTGGAGCAAGCTGCCGCCGCGTCGGAAAGCCTGACTGCGGCAGCTCTGCATACGAAGATCGAGTCGCTGCTCACGAAACTGGAAAGCATTCGCGGACGGTATCCGGCACTGCAAGCGATCATCGAGAGTGCGGAGATGGACTCGGAGAAGAGAGAGCAGCTGCTCGCAGCGGTCAGCCAGAATTTGGAATACCTCAGTCAATCGGGTTCCGACCTCCTACTACTGAAAAAGAAAGCGGACACACTGAACCGCTGGTCGATGAACGAAGAAGACGGAGGCCTCAGCATCGAAGAGAAGAGCGCATTCGCGGAAAGCAGCGGATTCCCGACAAATCCCTACCGGGATCTGCAGACCACCATGGAAGCAGCCGACGCGCTCTGCAAGCCGCAACTTGATGAAGCATTGCAAATCATGAAGGGGCCGGTCTCCGGCTACGAGACGATTTTTAACGAGATGAACAAAGAGATCGACGATGCGCAGGAGAAAGGGCAGAAGGCATCGGAAGGTAGCAATGTAGATGAAGAAAGTGTCGCTGAGTGGCTCAAAAAGAACGTCTTCAGCAGCCAGGGAGATGTCGTATGGCTTACGCCGCTCAATATCATGAACATCATCAAGACCTATAAAGATGCCATCGTCCAAAACTACAACTCCAACCAGAAGGTGAAGGAAAACAGGGTCGCAAAGAAACTGAATTTCTACAAACCGATCCAACACACGCTCAAGAAGCTCGCCCGTTCCACGGACCATACCGAATCGAACGAGTTCAGAGAATACATCGAGAAGGAAGGTTACACATTTAATGAAGTCTTCGGGGACGATGGGAAGGGAAAAAGCGGAGGACTCCTGGCGCAAAACAGGCACAACTTCAACCGTGCGAAAGCGGTCCTCGAATACGCCGCCGATAAAGCATGGCTCTACTTCCTCGATCCCCGCAATGGTCACAATGTCTATGGACTCGACTTCGAAGGAATTGAAGGACACCAATCATTCGAGGAACTAGTACAGAGACACGAAGCCGGAAAATCGAAAGAAGTCCAACATGGATATGACCGTATCGACAAGATGCCGGACGTACCGCCAATGATCGACACAATGGTGCATGAACTGCGACATAAAAATATTTTTGCAGTGCAGGGTATTATGAAAAGGTTGCAAGAGAAAGCCAAATACTCGCACAGCAACACGTGGATCCTTACGACCATCCTGATGCTCATTCGTGATGAAAGCGAAAAAGATCCGACTCTGAAACTCTGTCTGGACAAAGGTATGATCGACAGCATTTCCAACTTCACCATTCAGCAATCTGCGTGGTCAATCACGTGGTTCAAACTCAATCGTCACGACATCGAGAAATGGAAACAAGGTGACGTATTCGGCAACAACAAAACGACAAAAGCGATGGAAGTCATCGAGGCCAAGCTTAAAGAAGCTGGAGCAAAATTCCCAGATACGCCAAAAGGCAATCTGGCAAAATACGAGGCTATTGCAATGGTACTTTCTGGAAAAACATTTTATGAAGGTAACAAGGAAGTGGAAGAACGCGGACTTTTAAATTACGGATGGAATCCCGGAGCACGAGTATCCATTTTCGGATCGGACAAGGATTTATCTGCATATCGAGACGCATTCCGGGATGCAACCTCCAGTACAGATACTGAGCCTGGAGGCACTGACTCTGACTACTTCAATCCTGGAAACGGTGGATCTGACATTATGCTATTGGATGAATCCCAATTCTCGAGAATTTTGAGCAGAAAATCTACCAGTGAATGGACCTATGACTCCAAAGCGAGAGGCTTAGTCACTCAGGTCTTGATGCGCTACGACGAACTTGAAAAGGTGGACCCGGATGCGTTTCAAAACTTTAAGCGGGAAACAAGAAAGAAATTTGACTACTGTATGGATGGTGTTTGGGACAAATCTAGGCGTCCCACTGTCGTCAAAGACACAGACTTACAGGGGAACAATATGGTCGATCAGCTCGCTAGTCGCGGACTCCTGTCAGAATCAAAGATTCGTGAACTTGCGGAGCTAAAAGCAGACATCGTAAACGCACGCAGGGTACCGATGAAAATATAATGATCACCCCGTACTCCCGAATCCTCCTCTGGTCTCTGCGCCATGAGAGTCTACTTCCTGCCACTCCGCTCGGTCGATCTTCACGAACAGGCCCTGCGCGATCCGCTCCCCTCTCTCGACCGTCACCGGCTGATCGGTGGTATTCTGCACCTGCACGAAAATCTCGTCCTTCGGCCCATGATAATCCTGATCGATGAGCCCGAGTGAATGAGGGCAGATCAGGCCTTTCTTCCTCGGAAGAGAAGAGCGGGGCAAAATCAAGAGTGCGTAACCGGCAGGCACCTTCACGACGATGTTCCCCGGTACCAAACCCATCCCGCGAGGCGGAATGACCGTGGTTTCCCGTGTGACGAAATCGAATGCCGCAGCCCCGGAGGTGTGATACTCGGGAAGAGGGAGCGTAGGGTCGATGCGCTGAATGGAGACAATCATGAGAGAAGCTGTTACTTGCCTCCTATCTTCTTGCGCATGAACGTCGGCACCTCGAGTTCCTCTTCATTGAACTGCTGACCGGCAAGCTTGAGCACCGCCTCATCCGGCTTCTCACTGCGAGCCTGATCCTGCAACTTCTTCAGCGTCGGAACATTCTTCATCATGGGAGCGGACGCAGAGGACATCGAAGATTCCTTCTTCTCGTCGAATCCCGTGGCGATGACGGTGCACTTCACCTGACCGGTGTAGGCATCGTCGATGACGGCACCGAAGATGATGTTGGCTTCCGGATCGGCAGCCTCGGTGACGATGCGTGCGGCCTCGTCGACCTCGAACATGCTCATATCGTTTCCACCCGTGATGTTGAAGAGAATGCCCTTCGCACCGCTGATCGAAAGCTCCAGGAGCGGAGAATCAATGGCGGCACGCGCGGCCTCCGAAGCTCTGGAATCACCCGTACCGTAGCCGATACCCATGAGTGCGGACCCTGCATCCTGCATGACGGAACGCACGTCAGCACAGTCGACGTTCACGAGACCGTGCACGGTGATGAGGCTCGCGATGCCCTCGATACCGTGACGAAGAATTTCGTCGACGATCTGGAATGCCTCGGTCAAAGGAGTGGTTTTATCGATCAGAGAGAGAACTTTGTCATTGGGAATCGTGATCAGCGTGTCGACCTTACCCTTCAGCGCCTCAAGCGCCTCGTCGGCCTGCTTCCTGCGACGAAGACCCTCGAAGCTAAAAGGCCTCGTCACGACACCAACGGTAAGAATGCCCATGCTGCGTGCAAGCTCTGCAATGTACGGTGCGCCTCCAGAACCCGTTCCGCCTCCAAGACCCGCGGTGATGAAGATCAAATCTGCACCTTCCATCACCTTCTTGAGCTCCTCCGAGCTCTCCTTCGCTGCCTGCAAACCGATGTCGGGATTGGCGCCGGCACCGAGGCCTCGCGTCGTTCCGCGACCGATGTTCACCTTCGTTGCAGCCGCATTGTGAAAGAGCGCCTGCGCATCCGTATTCACGGCGATGAATTCCACTCCTCCCACCTTGCTGCTGATCATTCTCGATACCGCATTCGTCCCTCCGCCACCCACACCGATGACACGGATGATGGCATTCGGAGCAATCTCCGGACGCACCTCCTGATATCCCGAAGACGCTGACGGTATTCCTTCATCGGAACCCGAAGTGGATTTGCTCTGGGAAGTAAATGAACTTCCGGACCCGGATGAAGAAGAGCCCTTGGAACCGGAGAAGAGCGAGCGAAGCGTGTCTGACATAGGAGGGGGGAGAAAATTAGGGGAGGAGATTTTTAAACCATGAACCGACCTGACCGAACGCGCGTTTCATATCGAAATCCGCGATCGAGAAACTACTGCTCCTGCGATGGCCTTCGCGCACGCCCCACAGGAGCGTTCCGAGAGCCGTTGCGTAAGCCGGATCGTCCACTTTGTCGAGGACTCCGCCAATCTCGATCGGGAAGCCCATCTGCACAGGCAGTCCGAGCACTTCGCGGGCAATGTCGAGCACGCCCGGCGCCTTCACGGCTGCTCCGGTCAGAAGCGCTCCTGCAGGCAGCAGGCCGTCTCTGCCGAGTCGCTTCAACTCCTCTTTGACGAGAGAGAAGATCTCGTAGTACCTCGCCTGCATGATCTCGGCCATGTACTTCTTGCTGACGGTCTGAGTATCCATCTTACTCACGGTGGAGAGGTCGATCATCTCACGCTCCTGAATCTCTGCGGGAAGAACGGATCCGAATTCAATCTTGATTTTCTCAGCCGTGTCGATGGACGTCCGAAGGCCGATGGCAATGTCATTCGTGACATTCTCTCCTCCGACGGGAAGACAGACCGAATGCAGAATCGTACCCTCCTCGAAGACGGAGACACTGGTGGACCCAGCTCCGACGTCGATCGTCACCACACCCAATTCTTTCTGACGCTTCGTGAGCACCGCCTCGGAAATCGCGATGGTCGCCGGCACGAGCGAGTCGATATCCACGCCGGCCTGATCGATGCACTTCTCCATGTTCTTCACATGCTGAATCTGCCCGGTGATGATGTGCGCCTCGACCTCGAGTCGGATGCCCGTCATGCCGACCGGATTCTTGATGCCACGCTGCTCGTCGACGGCATACGACTTCGGCTCGATGTGCAGAATTCTCCTGTTGCTCGGAATGCTGACGGCCTGGGCCGCCTCGAGCACGCGCGCAACGTCCTCAACGGTGATCTCGCTTCCCGAGATCGCGATGACGCCGCGACTGTCGAACGCCTCGATGTGACTGCCGCTCATGCCGACGAACACATGGTTGATGGGAACACCCGCCATGCGCTCGGCATCCTCGAGAGCCGAGATGATGTTATGAATGGTTTCCTCAATGTCGATAACATGCCCCTTTCTCATCCCGAGACTGGGTGAGAGACCCACACCGATCACGCTGGGGATTTGACCGCCATCGCGATCGTCGACAACGGCGACAACGACACGGATCTTGGCACTTCCGATATCGAGACTCGACAGTACGCGTTCTTTGGCCATAGGGAGAAGTTGGTGATGGTGGAAGGAAGACTCATCACAGGAGATGACAATGAAAAATCATCTCGTGTGGTAATGGCGATCAGTCTAGAGAACGGAGCGAAGCTGTCGCAATAGTGTTTTGACTACGTTTGGTATTCAAACATGCAAATTTTTCTTCAAAATATTTTTTATGATCGTGAGTAAGATAAAGAAAAAAACAGCCGCATTTCACATTATTTGTTCATCAAAATATGAAAGAACACAAAAAGTAGACAACATCTGAATTTTCGCAGAAGAAAGCCATACTTGATTTTCAGATCGATTCTCTTGCCCATATACGCAGAATTCCATTTCTACAGAAGCGACATCTGCATATTTTCCTTCGGAGTCACCTTCATATTCTGCATCGGAACAACATCAGCTGGCCTCTTTCCATCCTGCAGAAAGTGTCGTTGTCCGTAGGGCGTCTGCAGAAGATTTTCAAACCTCTTCATGACCAAGGTGAACTCCATCTCGGAGAAGAACGAACGCACTCTCTCCGAAGACACACCAGAGAAATGCAACTCCTCGAGTGCAACCGAAAGAGGAATGTCCGACTGCAGTGTCGCCATGCGCTGACAAAAGAAGGCTTGCTCCCTCCCCTGCTCCAACTTCGTCCTCCACGAAGATTTTACCTCGGATAGGTTTGCATACACTGCTTCCAATGAACCGTATTTCTGAAGCAAGGCCTCCGCGGCCTTCGGTCCGATTCCCCGAACACCCGATAAATTGTCGGAGGAGTCTCCGACAAGACCTTTGTATGCGGGAATCTGCGCAGGGGTGACTCCGTACTTCCGAAAGACATCGGCAGGTCCCATGTACTCGGGAGCGCTATACCCTTTGTGGGGAATAGCGATGCGAATTCGATCGGATGCCGTCTGGAAGAGATCGCGATCTCCGGTCACGATCGTTACCCGCGATCCGGCCTCCTCGGCCCTGCGCGCATACGTGCAGGCAAAATCGTCAGCCTCCATCCGGCTTCCGGAAACGCTCCTGATGCCGAAAGCATCGATCAACTGCAATGCGCGGGGAACCTGAGGATAGAAATCCTCCGGAGTCGCGGAGCGCCCGGCTTTGTATTCCGAAAATTCCTCATGACGGAATGTTTGCTCGTCGGCATCAAAGCAAAACAGCAACGCATCGGGCTCCTCGGTCCGTAGCATTTGGAGCAACATGGATGCGACTCCGAATGCCGTATTCACCTGTTCTCCAGAGGAAGTTTTCATCGTCCGCGGGATCGCCCAATACGCTCTATAGAGGAGGTGGTGTCCGTCAACGATAAGCAGGTGCTTCATTGATGATAATGTATAACAATATTCGCGTTTCACAACTCTTGAGAGGTGAAAGAGAAGCCAAAATATGCTATAATGACGAGATACATCAAAACAAAAGAACCACACCCTATGCCTGTCATCTCTCCCGCCTACGACAACAAGATTGTGCGCAAGTACTCTGCGCGCACGATCGAACATAAAGTGGACAACAAGGTCGCGCTCCAGGAGAGCGTCGGTTGGGTCGATGAACCGAAGCAACCCATCGTGTCCATCATCAGCGGCATGACGGACGCTCTCGGAGGAGAGCTGATGGAAAAAATGGTGGAAGGCCTCCTCGAGCTGCCGATCTCGCTTGTGATCCGCGGTCGCGGATCGAAAAAGTACGGTGAACTCTTCACGAAGCTCAGTAAGACGCATAGCCACCGCATCGCCATACTCCAAGACAACGAAGCGAATCTGCGCACGATGTTGTCCGGATCCGATATCGCAATGTTCTTCTCGAATCCTGAGGCAGAGGATCTCGAAAACGCACTTCGGTACGGAGTGATCCCGATTTCACTCCCGCACGAACTTCTTGAAAACTACAATCCCGTCCAGGAGAGCGGCAACGCATTCGTGTATGCCGAAGCGACGGTGTGGCAGAGTTTTGCATCACTCGTTCGGGCTCTGGAGACGTTTAAATTCCCTCACGACTGGCGCACGATTCAGCGAAATGCCATGGAATGCATGGACAGGAAAGACGCAGAGAAAAAGTAAGAGAGGGACTTCTCTTACATATCATCATCGCTCTCACCCAATCTGCTGAGTCCGTTGGAATCGTCATCCTCTTCTTCGTCATCGAATGAATCCGTGTCGTCAAGATCATCAAGGTCCACCGGATCGTCGTCATCGTCATCATCGCCGAAAGACTGTGTGATGAATTCAAGGTCCGACATCATAAGGAGGGGAAAAGGCTGGAAACGCGCGAAGTATAATCGTCCTCATATTCGATGCAAGTTTATTTAAAAATAGAATACGAAAATGTCGAGAATGGCTGCTCGCATCTCTTTCTTCGAGTAGTGTAGGCTCTCGACCTATGCAACTCACCCGTACTCTGACAATCCTCCTCGTCACCTGCTCTCTGGTCGCCGCATGCGCGAAGCAGAACGAAAAACCGGGACAAGGTCTCTCCTCATCTTCCTCGAGCGAAAGCGTGGAAACGCGAGAAGAGCTGGAAGAACGAGCGAAGTCGGGTGACCAACATGCACAATTCAATCTCGGCGCCCTCTACTACAACGGAGAGGGAGTGGAGAGAAATCTGGCGCTTGCAAAGCAGTGGTTCGAGAAGGCATCGGCTCTCGGCGAAGTGTTCGCCACGTTCAACCTCGGAGTGATGTACTACGCGGGAGAGGGAGTGAAGCAGGATCTCGCGAAAGCGCGTGCCCTCTTCGAGAAAGCGGCGGCGGCAGGAAACGAACGTGCACAATTCAACCTCGGAGCTCTCTATTACTCGGGAGAAGGAGTGAAGCAGGATTTCGCCAAAGCAAAAGAGCTTTTCCTGGAGTCCGCAAAGAAGGGCTTTGGGGAAGCGCAATTCAACCTCGGCGTGATGGAAGCAAAAGGAGAGGGGGGAGATGTCCGGATTGAACAAGCATACGCGTGGTTCGTGCTCGCGAAGGAAGGCGGGCATGAAAGAGCCCAGGAAGCGATCGATAGTATCGAGAGCGCTCTTAGCAGCGATGAGCTGAAGGCGGCACGAGATTTTGCGGAAACACTGCGGACGGAGCTTCGAAAGACAATGCCTCAATAATCAACCCTACCGGTGATGTTGAAGCAAAAGACATTCACGAGTAAGATCCATGAGCTCTTTCCGGATCGGTAGCTCAGTTGGTAGAGCAGGAGACTCTTAATCTCTTGGTCGTGGGTTCAAGTCCCACCCGATCCACCATCGTTACTCAGAAGCCGCATCACTATCGGTTTTTTCCGGTTCCGTACGCTCGGTCCAATGGTAGACAATCGTCTTTCCGTTATTTTCACGAGGAATTTGCACCATGGTTGCCTTGCCGACTTCCCGGATGAACATGAGTCCCCTGCCCGTGGTCCGTTCTAAATTTTCCTCATCAGACGGATTCGGGACTTTATCGAGATCGAAGCGCGGAGAATGGTCATCAAGAAGCAGTACGCACGAAAGTATTTGAAGACCTGCCTCATTACGATGCTGTTCGACGATGAGATGCACATCCGATTTGAGAGTCGCATTGCCGGCATTGCCATGGATCATCTGATTTGCAAGCGCCTCCCTGATCATCAAGTCCCGCCTCATTTGATCCGATGGATCGGGCTCATGAATGGAGTTGAGTAAATCGATGACTGCATTTTCCACCTGCTGCTGTTGACGCGACAAAATGACAGGGAGAGGAAAATTGTTTCTCTCTTCAATAATGATCGAACCTTCTGCAGCTGTTTCTGCCTCCGTAAATCCCCCGACGGTTTCTGTAAACTCAAAACGTTGTATCATACAACTACTATAATGATACTTTACATTTCTTTGTCAAATTAGTTCACAGCACCTTCCTCGGTTTCAGCATCCCTTCGCGCTTTCTTGATCGTTCGAGGAGCGCAACAGGCAGGTCCTCAAACCATGCAATGCAGGGAATTTCGGGGTCCATATCACCTTCGATCGGACGACCGTTCCGTATCTCCTCCCACTCGGCCGGACTGAGATCGCGTTTCTCAAGACCCAAAAGAATATCTTTGAGCGGCAGAACATGTGTCCAATTCACTGCCTCGGGTGCGTAGGCATTCCTGAGATTCCACTCCCCCACCGCGGTGCGCACGAGAGCGGAGAGATAGCCGCCGCACCGGAGACTGAACCCGAGATCATGCGCGAGCGAACGAATATAGGTGCCGCTGTCACAGTGCACGCCGAGACGAACGATCGGGTAATGGTAGTCGATCACTTTGCACACGCTGATCTTCGTCTCCCTCGCCTTCATCTCCACATTTTCTCCGCGCATCGCCTTTCGGTATGCGCGCTCGCCTCCAACGTGAATCGCGGAAAATGCGGGAGGTACCTGGGATATTTTTCCGAGAAACCGATCGTCGATGATCGCCTGAATTCTCGACGCATCATCCGGAGGCAACCAGCCGGCCTTCGGCTTCAGCGTCTCGAGCACTCCCTCGCTGTCGTACGTCGAACTCTCGATGCCCAAGGTCACCTCTGCTTCGTACACTTTCGGCAGTGCATTGAAGAGCTCCACGACCTTCAATGCCTTTGCTCCCACGGCGAGAATCATGAGTCCGGACGCCAGCGGATCCAGCGTCCCGAGATGGCCGATTTTCCTCTCCGAGAGAATTCGACGCACTTGGGCCACGACATCGTGACTGGTCGGACCGAGAGGTTTATGGATAAGGAGAAAACCATGACGCATGCAGGAAGTGTACACTGTATTCATGCTATCGCTGACACTGAGTTGGGATCTCTTCATCGTCGTGTTCTTCGCGATCGTCATGAGCTACAGCTTCTTGATCGGAAAAGATCAATCGATGAAAGTGATCATCGCGGCCTACATCGCCGTCATCGCAACGCAAGGCATCGGCAATGTTCTGATCCGACTGATCGGTAACGGCGAGATGGTCTTTCGGACCGTCGGCATCCCGCTCGACATCACGCTCGTATCACTGTCGAAGATTTTCGTCTTCGCCGTATGCATCATCATCTTCGTGACGAGGAGCGGCATCGAACTGACGCACGGGAAGGACACCGGAACGATCCTCAGCATTCTCTACACCGCGCTCTTCGGATTCTCGACCGCAGGACTGATCGTCTCAACGGTCCTCACGTACGCGGGAGGGAATGGAATTTTGGACAGTAACATCGTCTCCTCCAACGTACTCACGCCTCTCATCCAGAGCAGTACGCTCATGCAACTGATGATTCTGAATCAGGATATTTGGTTCACGTTGCCGGCCTTTCTGATCGTTGCGGTCGGGCTCGTGCACAGCGACTGAAATATGAGACATAGACACCGTAGGCTTGTGTTTTATCCACTTTTACGCTATAATTTCTCTTGTACATTCCGAGAAGAGCTCGGATAATAAATATTAATACTTTTAACTCCTCCCAACATTCTTCTATGAAGAAACTCTTCGCTACTGTCTCGAGCGCCATTGGCTCGTCAGTCGCTTATATCAGCAGTGCAGTCGCTGCTGAGCTTCCTCCTCCTCAGGACATTGCCGGTCTTGAAACAACGGGTGGTTCTTCGGCAAACATCCAGTCAATCATTGTTAAGGTCATCACCTACGTCCTCGATCTCGTGCTCATCATCGGTATCGTGTACGTCATCATCGCCGGTCTTCGCTTGATCGTCTCCGGTGGCGACGAAGGCGAGAAGGACAAGGCAAAGCAGACGATCATCTACGTCATCGTAGGTATCATCGTCGTGATCTTCGCACGCGTCATCGTGAACTTCGCAGACAACTTCTTCCGAGCCTAATCCGTTTCGGAATGACGAAAAGCCCTCCGCCTCGCGGAGGGCTTTTTCGATATGCTCTTGCAAACGGAAGAAACGCCTCGGATAATGTAGGCAATTTACTCTTCTTCTCATTTCCACATTCTATGAAAAACCTTCTCCTCAAAGCTTCGAGCATCGTCGGCTCGTCCGTGTTCTTCATGAAGAACGCTCTGGCCGCCGGCTCACTGCCTGATCCTGGAACCATCCCGGGGCTTGAAACGCAGGCAGGTGACTCCGGAAGCATCCGAAGCATCATCATCGATATCATCCAGTTCATCCTCGATCTCGTGCTCATCATCGGTATCGTCTACGTCATCATCGCCGGTCTTCGCTTGATCGTCTCCGGTGGAGACGAAGGCGAGAAGGACAAGGCAAAGCAGACGATCATCTACGTCATCGTGGGTATCATCGTCGTGATCTTCGCACGCGTCATCGTGAACTTCGCAGACAACTTCTTCCGAAGCTAATTTCCTTCGAAAAATGCTACACATCCCCCCGCAGATGCGGGGGGATTTTTTTATCTAACATTACGCAGGTGTCACATCGGCGATCACACGGGGAATTTCCTGCAACACTTCCGTCACCTTTTCCTTCCGAAGACGAAGAGGGTCCTGTATCCAAATGGCTTCCTCCGTCACGTCGACGATCTCGCTTACGGCAATCGGTCGCACAGAGAAAAAGAAGCGCCTTGGGAACATCCATTCGACGACGAAGCGACCGGTATCGAACTGCACGTCGCTGCATGTACCGATCGTGCGACCAGACGAACGAATGCGAATGCGTTGGCCCAAAAACGAACGGGGATCCTGAAGGGTTGCCTGCAAACGAATGATCTCCTCGGGAGGCGACAGCTTGTCTGCAGAGCGAATATGAACTTTCGTACCGATACTCACAACATCAAGCGCTGAAAGAAAAAGTGAGCCTGCAGCAATCCCTGAAAGACCCTGCACGAAGAAACCGAGAATCCGTCCGCTGTCCGGTTCGATGAGCAGATGCGTGAGCATCGCAACGTTCTCCTGCGTCTCATCATCGATCACCGGCATGCCTCGCATGGAAGACCAACGGACGTGCATGGAGGAAATTGTAACAGAGCATCGATGAACAATCGGAGTTTTTGTGCTATAATGGGGACGTATGCACCTCTTTGCAGGATCATCTCACCCGGCACTTGCTCTCGCACTTGCCCGGGAGCTTGGCTGTACCCGCGGAAAGGTAAAACTGAAAGCTTTCAGTTGTGGAGAACGCTACGTGCGCTACGAAGAGACGATTCGCGGTAAAGACGTGTACATTCTGCAGACCGGAACCGCACAACCGAACGAAGACATGATGGAACTGTTTCTCATGTGCCAAGCGGCAAAACTGAGCTTCGCGAAAACGGTGCACGTCCTCATCCCCCATTTCCCCTACGCGCGTCAGGATCGCGTGGCGGAACCGCGTGAACCGATCTCCGCAAAACTGATGGCATCACTCTTAGAACACGCCGGAGCAGACCACATCATCACGCTCGACCTGCATTCCGAGCAGGTACAGGGATTCTTCACCATACCCGTGGACGCACTCGACGGCAGGCCTATCTTCGCCGATTACCTGAAATCGAAGAAGCTCAAGAACCCCGTCGTCGTCGCACCGGATGCCGGAGGCGCGAAGCGTGCGAAGAAACTTGCAGACCTGATGGATGCGGATCTCGCCATCATGCACAAGAACAGAGTCGCCCATCACGAAGCGGAGATTCTGGAAGTGGTGGGAGAAATCGAGGGTAGGACATGCATCCTCTTCGATGACATCATCGATACGGCAGGCACACTCGTCAAAGCCAAAGAAGCGCTCTTGAAGAGAGGGGCAAACGAAGACGTCTACGCGGTTGCAACGCATGCGGTCTTCTCGGGGGACGCGGCCAAAAATCTCACGAAGGCGAAATTCAAAGAGATTGTCGTCAGCGACAGCATCCCCGCGCATCCCAAGAAAATTCCCGGACTGAAGGTCCTCACCATCGCTCCCATGCTTGCAACGGTGATCCAGCACATCGAGAGTGGAGAGAGCGTGACGGAGATGTACAGGAAATAATCGATCGCGATCGCGATGCCTTGAGTCTGCGCATGGCGTCCAGTATTGTACGCAGGCTCCGGGCGATTAGCTCAGTTGGTTAGAGCGCGACACTGATAATGTCGAGGTCGGCTGTTCAAATCAGCCATCGCCCACCATGTACCACTCGCTGCACAATACATATTGCATGAAGCATCTTCATGCTTGTTCAAATAATGTGATCAATATTATAAATCAACATAAATGTTTCCGCTTGTACAAGTGAAGAACTTGCAATCGGAGCGATGATGTCATGTAGAATGAAATACGTCATCATATTTCCTTCCCTCTCTCCCCTATGTCGCAGAAATCCACTGCAAAAGAAATGACGCATATCTTGGTCACGATCGGCGCCCTCAACTGGGGCCTCATCGGTGCGGGGCATTTCGCGGGAGGAGCCGACTGGAACGTACTGCACATGGTATTCGGAGGAGCACCGATTTTTGAAACGTCTCTCTACCTGCTAATCGGTCTCGCCAGCCTCTACGGAACGATCGGTTGCTGCTCGAAGTCAGCCTGCTGCTGCAAGTAGTCATCACAAAGAATCGATATTCAAAGCTCTCCTCTGCGGAGAGCTTTTTTTATCGGAAGAAAGCGAGAACCGGAACGTCGTTTGGGAGCCTCTTGCCGTCACGCACGATCCTGCGAACCATCCCCTCGTCCAAGCAAAGCGAGAAAGTAAAGGATTGATCCGGCGATGCATGCTCAAGATAGACATCGGAGACTCTCATGCAACCCGAAGCATCCGAATCGGATGCGATCGTCGTACCCGCAGTGAAGAGCACGTTCTTCTCAAGAAGAACATTCCGTACACGCTCTGCTTCTTGAGCGTACGACTGTGGCGCAGCGACGGGAGACGACGATGCTTTCTGCGTTGCAGGCTCAGACAACGTACGAGCGGACCCATTGATGGAAACGTCCTCCGCATGCGCGAGAAGCGGGGTCAGAACGACAGCAATGCGTGCAGTCGCTTCCTGCCAAAGCATTGCCTGTCTCGGATAGCCTTGGATGTCATACGATGCCGGCAAGCGAGAAAGGAGCGGCTGGAGAACCGATGCGGTATGGGAAGGATCCAGAACTCCCGACTCGAGAGCAATCTTCGTCCACGCATCGATGAGAGATGGGGCAAAAGGACGAAGTGTTGAAAGTGCAGTGGACGGAACAGTAAAAATAAATTCCGAAGGATCAAACGAGGCCGATGCCAATCGCAGTGTCATGCTATTGGCTGTGTCTTCATGCATGCGATCCTGCAGAAGCATGAAACGCAGGAAGACAAGTTGCTGCATGCGATGATCGACAAACGTATCGGCAACGGTGAAAGCGGCATTCACTGTTGCGAAGGAAAGCTCCGGACTCGATTCATCGATGAGCATCGCGACAAGCGTCCGACGATCGGCATCGGAGAGAGACCGGATGCTCTGAAGTACCTCATTCGAAGGAACATCGGAGGAAAGAAGGGGTTCGACGAGTGATGCGATATCCCCCGTCGGCTGCGGCAGCGGAATGACCGGGAGAGCATGGCTTTTGGACTGCTGATCGGAAAACCACTCGTAGGGAACCTTCGAGCGCTGCGCCGACCCATCGGATGCGATGCGCAATTGATACTGCGGAGGAAGCATCCAGTCGCTACCGGCTCTACTCACGATGAGCGGAGCGGTGAGAGCGACAACCGTCGCAGACTGGGAGTCCCTGAGGAGTGTCGCAGAACCGAGGAGGAGCGTCGCTTCCGCACCGAAACCGAGATCGATGGATACGAGGCCGGATGCCTTTAAAATCGCAGAACCGACTTCCATGCGCAGTGCCTGCGTACGATCGAGCAACGTTACTTTCGAATGCGGCTGAAGCGATACACTTAGTGCACGCTCTGTGAAGGAAAACTGCCTCTCGTCATCCTGCGAGACGATCTCTTCCTCGCCGCTTCGAGATACCTCGGGAATTGCCGCCTTCGTCAGTGTCCCCAGACCACCGACCCCGAGAAGCAGGATGGCCATGAGCGGCATTGCGACAAAATGACGGTGGCGAAGGGATGTTTGTGTCATGGGGAAATCCTCTTATTATAGCAGAAAAAAGTAGGTTACACTACCTCTGTGCGCATCCTTGGAGTCGATCCCGGCATGACCAGAACAGGTCTGGGATTGATCGAAACTGCTGGAATCGGCGGGCCGGAAGCTCTCGATTGGCTTACGATCGAAACCCCTGCAGGACTTCCTCTTGCGATACGGCTTCAAGAACTTTCGAAGGACCTGGAAAGCTGTCTTGCTGAGATGAAACCCGATCTCGCCGTTGTCGAAAAACTGTTCTTCATGACGAACAAGAGAACCGCGATGGACGTTTCGCAAGCACGAGGAGTGATCCTCTCAATGTTGAGCACGCACGGCATCGAAGTGATGGAAGCAACTCCGCTCCAGCTGAAGACGACGGTCACCGGAGACGGACGGGCTGACAAGAAGCAGATGCAAGCGATGGTGAAACGAATCCTGAAACTGAAAGAAATCCCGACACCCGCAGATGCCGCGGATGGGCTTGCGCTTGCACTGTACGGAGCGTTCACGATGAAATCGTCACCGTCCCTTCTGACACATTCCAAAGGGCGCTCTCTCCGGCTACGTTGACAGGATGCGTCGTCGTGATGAACACCTGATGTCCTGATAGGGACGAGAGGAGTGCGTGCTGGTGTGCATCGTCCAGCTCCGAGAGCACATCATCGAGAAGAATGACCGGTCGCTCTCCGCGAATGTCTTTAAGAAGAGCGGCACTCGTCAGCAGGAGCGCTATGAACGCACTGCGTTGCTGGCCGCGGGAGGCGAAGACCGCAATGTCGCGTCCAAGCGCACGCAAGTGCCAATCATCGCGATGAGGACCGACCGTCGTCGTACGGAGGGCAAGATCGCGATTTCTGGAATCGAGGAGAAGAGCGATCATCTCCTCTTCGATCGCCTCAGCCGTTTCACCGGTCGTCTTCCGATCATGAATCATGCACGCATCGGTCCATGTTCCTTCTCCAAGACTGTTGATGTTCTTCTCCATGCGCTCGCCAAAAAGACGAATAACCTCCTCACGAAGGAGGATGAGACGCGCTGCTTTCGACGCAAGGCGGCTGTCCCAAAGCGCCAGGTCGTCAAGACCCGCCACACCGTCCCCGATAGCCGACAGAACTGCGTTTCGCTGCTTCAAAATGCGTTCAAATTCGATTCTACTTGCTGCAAAATCGGGTTTCAGTTGAGACAGGAGCATGTCCAGAAAAGCGCGACGATGCGATGGAGCACCGGTGAAGATATCGAGATCCTGCGGAAGAAAGACAATCGTAGGAAGTGCGCCGATGAACTGCAAAAGCGGCGTTCTGACATCCCGAATGAAGAGCGCCGACTGTTTTCTCGGGGCTCGCTGCCATACGTACTCCAAGCTTGAAACCTCACCGGAGTCACTGAGACTCTCCGCCCGAATACGGAAAAAATCTTCTCCCCAACGCAAGGCTTCCGAGGGCTCAGCCCTCAAGCAAGAGCGACCGATCGAGAGAAAAGAGATCGCCTCGATGAGATTGGTTTTCCCCGCACCATTGCACCCGATGAACAATTGCAGATCGTATACGGGAAGCCGAAGATCGAGTCGATCGTAAGACCTGAAATGCTCGAGGGAAAGAGAGGTGAGACGCACAAAGAAAGCTTAAAGCGTAAAGCGTAAAGCTTAAAGCCCGTTTCAGTGTGAAATTTTCCTCACCTCCTCCAACACTTTTCCTATCACCTCCAAATACTCACGCCGTTTGACGTACTGCGGAAGCTGTTCCGGAAGAACCCAAACGAACTGATCAATCTCATGGTGATCAACCTGGACAACAACATTCCTGCGCACTCTGGCCGCCACAAAACACAGTGTCTGACCGTCGTTGACGGGGTGATTTCGTGCAATGAAGTCCGGCGGAAAATCGTAACAGTACGTTTCGGAACTGGAGTGAATAACAGCATCGGGACGCAGTCCCGTTTCCTCGGCAAGCTCCCGAAGCGCCGCCTGCTCGCACGTTTCCCCTTCCTCGATCCCACCCTGGGGAAGCTGCCACGCGTCGGAAGGACGCGGTTTCCGCACGAGAAGAATCTGGTCGACGATGCCACACCCCGTCGGTGTGCATACTTCGGTTTCCTTCAGCACAAGAACGGAAACGGCACGTCGATACTTCTTCGGTGCATTCATACGCCGCAGCGTACAAGAAAAAAGCGTTCCGAACGAGCGGGTCTCGTGAGTCTATGAATCAGCTGCTGTGCTTCTCCTCCTTCAACTTCAATTTGGTCTTCTTCCTGCACACTTTGCAGAATCTCTCAGGTACTTTGAAATCCGCCTTCTTGGCCTTCAGAATCTTAAACAAGCCCGTGCGCGCAGCGCACTCAGCACAGAAAGCCGCATAATTGGTCCTCTTTCCTCTTGGCATAGCCGCGCTACTTTACTGGGAGAAAGAAAGAAGTGCAAGGCCAATGGAATGGCCTGAAACAGCCTCTACCTTCCGCTCTGCAGATAATTGAACGCACTGTTTGCCGCGACCGTCGCCTCGCCCGCTGCCGTCGTGAACTGGGCAAAGTGGTTGCTGGCACTGGTGAGATCCCCTGCTCCAAAGACGCCGGTTACGGAAGAACGCTGCGCCTCGTCGACCTTTAGGAAGCCTTTATCATCGAGCACACATCCGAGCTTCTTCGGCAATTCGACTGCCGGAGTGGAGCCGATCTCGATGAACACGCCGTCGACCGCGAGCATGTCGGAGCCCTTATAGGGTGTATCGAGCTTGATCGCGGTGACTTTCTTGTCACCCAACACCTCGACCACATTCGTCTCAAGCACAAATTCTATATTCTTTTTCTCTTTGACCTTCTCGACCCAGTACGGCTCTGCACGGAAATCCTTCTTTCGGTGCACAAGGTAGACTTTGGCTGCCACCTGAGCCGCAATCGCAGCGCCTTCCACAGCGCTGTCGCCTCCTCCGATCACCGCGACGGTCTTGTTCTTGTAGAAGAACGCATCGCACGTAGCGCAGTACGTCACACCCTTTCCCGAAAATTCAGCCTCGCCCTTAATGCCGAGGTGACGCTTGTTGCTGCCCGTTGCGAAGATGATCGTCTTTCCTGTCACCTTCTCATTGCCTTCGAGCATCAGCTCGAATCCTTCGCCGGATTTTTTCACATCCTTCACATGCGCGATCTTGAAGGTCACAAGATCCTTGAAGCTCACCGCATGATTTTTGAATTTCTCCATCAGATCCGGACCCCGAATCTCTATCTCCCCCGGCCAGTTTCCGACCTCCGCCGCGGTATTGCCCATGCCGCCTGCCTCTGCACCGACGAGAAGCACCTTGAGCTTATAGCGGGCACAGTAGATCGCCGCAGTGTATCCCGCGATTCCGAGGCCTACGATGACGACGTCAAACATGACGTCAGTGTAGCACCTGAAACATCCACCCAAAAATCCGCTTCGCTCCTTCGGTGAGACGCGGTCCCGGCCGATTGAGAAGCGAGTCATCGATCACGAACAGATGATTCTCTCTGACCGCTCGAAGCTCGCTCCAGCCCGCACGACCTGTGAGCAATTCTTTATTCGCAACGATTCCTGCACCGCAAATGCTCAAAACAATAAGATCCGGATCGAACGCCTGAATTTCTGCAAGGCTCACTTCAGAGCTGACAGGATTCCTCCCGTCACTTTGCACTTTCACACTTGCGCACTTCCGTACGTCCAAAGGAATGCCACCTGCAATCTTCGCAACCTCCGGAACCCAATTCCCGCTTACCATCGGAGGGTTGTGCCATTCTTCGATGTACACCTTCGGTTTTCGGAAAAACAATCCTGACTTCTTCTTCGTATCATTGAAGCCCTGTTGCATCGTCGCAATCAATGCCTGTGCTCTCGGCTCGCATCCGAGAATCACGCCGATTTCGCGAATCGAGTCGTAGATCTCGAGAATCGAACGCGGATCCTGATAGATCACTCCGAAACCTTCTTCCTTCAGCTTCTTACTGAGCTTCTCCTGCACAAGGGTCGACGTGAATACGACCTCAGGATTGAACTTTCTGAGCGCTTCAATATCGATCTTCTGATGATCCTTCAGGTGCGGAATGACTTTCGTTCCTTCCGGAAAATCGCTGAACTGATCCATGCACACGATATTTTTCTGCTGCTCCATCGCGAAGAGGATTTCGGTGACGGCGGGAGAGAGGGAGGCAATGCGCATGATCCTACTGTACCCTTAAATATTTTCTGATTGGCTTCTCGCCAATAAGCGATAGCAATAACGCGATTGAAAACGTACACCAAATCGCACCTGCTTCATTGATATTGTTTGTCAAAAAATACGCCAGTAAAGGACCGAGAACGATATGGAACAGATTTGCCCTCCATGAACCGTACAAAAATGGCAACACAAGGCCAATCAAAAAATATCCGGGCAATCCCATGAACGGCATAGGCCAGAGGGCATTCATAAGCCCATTGAGCGGTATGTTCCATGCAAGATGCCATGTACCGGTCACCGAACAGAGTGGATTTCCGCATAACGGCGTACCTGCAGAACACATTCCCGCCCATGCAAACGGATACAACTGCAACAGCGTCACGACTGCAGCGAGCCCACAAAATATGTACACGGGAAATTGGATCCTTTTCCTGCGCTCTACAGGAATGAAATACATCATCACCATGTTGATGAAGAACGGCTGAAAAGCGATATGGATGAATCCGAGCACCGTAAGTATTTGATTCAGTGGAATGCCGCACGCATCAATGACGGGATAGGTCAGCGCTTGAATGCCCTCCATGAGGGTGAAATAGCCGAGTGGGATAAGTAATTCTTTCGGCTGCTTCTTATGAATCCCAACGGAGAGACCTGCGGTACCGACCGCAGTCAACGCCACCGATGCTCCCATGTTCCAGCACATGCGAAAACACTACTGCAAATTGCAGTATGGTGCCATGGGAGGGACTTGAACCCTCAATCCCTTGCGGGAACGCGATTTTGAGTCGCGCGCGTATACCATTCCGCCACCATGGCAGGCACGACGCTCAGCCTACAGCGTTTCCTACTGAGGTTCCACAATAGATGGGGTAGCATGGAAGAATGAACATCGACCTCGCCTACCTCCAGCGCATCGCAGAACGGAAAGATCCGATATCGATCCTCAGAGAGCAGAAATTTCTGACTGCACAAAAGCTGTTCTTCGACGTTGTGCATAGACTCGGCGGCAACGTCGATTTCGACATTGCCGATATGCGCGAAGTTCATGCCGTCGCCGCACTCGGAGACGTGAGAGAAAAACGCGTGCTCGATGTCGGCTGCGGATCGACGGAACCGTACGTCCTTGAAAATACGTTTCGCGACCGCTATCCCCCGTTCTTCGCCGAGATGATGACAACGCTCGGTGCGAGCGTTACCGGCATCGACAGCAGAGACAACCCGTCGGCGACGTACCTTCACCATGTCATCGATCTCACGAAAAAGAATTGGATGAAGACGCTCGATCCTCCCTACGACATCATTGCCTGTCTCAGTCTCTTCAATGCTCCGGAGAGCCCGTTCGAGCATGATCCGAATCTCTGCGACCGCATCATGAGTGACATGCATACACTTCTTTCCCCTGCGGGAATTCTCATCGTCACCTTGCGCGACCAAACCGTCGATCCCAAAGCGTACGTCGAATCCAAGAAATTCGAATTGATCCATCGGGATGGAAATTGCGTATGGCTCCGAGACTTGCGGTGAGAACTCTTTCACGATTTCCTGTACACTGTTGTTTCCGATGAAAACCTATTCCTCCTTCATCTTCACCGAGCACACGTGGAACCATCATGCTGGGAAAATTTCCCTGCGATATTCCTTGGACGGAAGCATCGATTTCGAGGAGACGATCCTGCTTCCCGAACCCGTGAGCGACGAACGTCTGCAGAAATATGAGTGGGAAATAGAACGATGTCTGAATGCGCTGCATCTGATCGGCGGAATCAGCTATTACAAAACGTGCCTCCCCAAGAAGATCGAGATTCCCTACATGAACCTCACGAAAGCCGACGCACAGTTCTGGAACTCGGTCTACGAGAACGGACTCGGAGAATTCTTCTTCAAGAACAACATCGACTTCCGGAGCCTCCTGCATTTTCCGTCCAAGGAAACGAAAGAGGAGGAGCCGAACATGATGCGAAAGAGACTGCCACCGAACGCAATGAAGCGAGTGCTCGTGCCGATTGGCGGAGGGAAAGATTCGATCGTCACGATCGAGCTCCTGAAAAAATCCGGTGCGCAGATCACGCTCCTCAGAATGGGTTCGCATCCGCTCATTACCGAACTCGCACATCTCTCGGGGCTCCCGATGATCACGGTGAAGAGATCGATCTCCGGAAATCTCTTCGATCTGAATGCAGAGGGAGCTCTGAACGGCCATGTGCCGATCACGGCGTACCTCTCGATCCTCTCCGTACTGATTGCAGAGCTCTATGATTTCGATGCCGTCATCATGAGCAACGAGCGGAGCGCGAATGAAGGGAACGTGAAGTTCAAAGGCATGGACATCAACCATCAGTGGAGCAAGTCCCTTGCATTCGAGCGTGCTCTGCGCCGCTATCTCACGGACTCGATCGGAACGAACATTGAATACTTCAGCTTGCTCCGGCCTTTGTCCGAATTGAAAATCTCGGAAATCTTCACCGGCTTCCCAAAGTACTTTGCAAATGTCACAAGCTGCAATACGAACTGGAAGATTCTGAGAACTGCCCCGGCAGTAGATGCTGAGGCATCACTGCAGGGCACAAAGCAGATTGCCTCTGAAGAAAGTGGCGGTGCCATAAAGCGGCGGAGCGCAGCGACGTCTGCTTTGTGGTGCGGGAAATGCCCGAAATGTGCTTTCGTATTTGCCTGCATGGCTGCTTTCCTCTCGAAAGCAGAACTCGAGAAGATGTTCGGTACCATTCTCTTTCGTCACGACTGGCTGATGCAACTGTATCGTGAACTACTCGGCACGCTGAACTTCAAGCCGTTCGAGTGTGTCGGCACGTCCGATGAAACGAAGGCTGCATTCCTGCTCGCAATGCAGAAGAAGGAACTGAATGACACTCCCGTGATGAAAATGTTCATCAAGGAGGTGCTACCGACCATCAAAGACCCGGAAGCGTTGATCGCATCAGTAATGAAAGCAAGTGAACAGCATTGCATCCCGCAAGCATTCGTACCGCTCATCGCTACCCGCTAATCGCTACCCGTTTCGCATGGATATCCGCTCTCTCGCCGGCAAATCCGTCTGCATTCTCGGCTACGGACGGGAAGGACGAGCTACGGCGGAGGCGCTTGAGAAGTATGCAAAGGGATGCAAGATAACGATTGCGGATAAGAACAGTGAATTACGAATTACGAATTACGAATTAAGGAAAGGAGAAGAATATTTGGATACCCTCGATGAATTTGATGTGATCATCAAATCCCCAGGCATTCCTCCAAATGCAAAGCTCAAGGCTCAAAGCTCAAGGCTTACGAGCCCCACCCAAATCTTCCTCGACTCCATCGCCTCCTCGGGCGCAACCGTCATCGGCGTGACCGGATCGAAAGGAAAGAGCACGACCGCTTCGCTCATCCATCACATTCTCGCCTCATTTGGAAAAAAATCTTTTCTCGTCGGCAACATCGGAGAGCCAGCCATTTCTCATATCGCAGACGCAGGATTGAATACATTTTTTGTTCATGAAATGAGCAGTTATCAACTCATGGATCTCACCTCGAGTCCTCAGATAGCGGTCATCACCAGCTTCTTCCCGGAACATTTGGATTATCACGGTTCGCTCGAAAATTATCTCGAAGCAAAGAAACACATCACGCGGTTCCAAACCGAAGACGATGTTGTTTTCTTCAATAGTGATTCGGAAGACGCAAAAGAAATCGCGGAAGAGAGTAAGGGAAAGAAGATCGCCTTCAACATGAAAGACTCACCTGTGACTCTGAAAGAAATTCAACTCAAGGGCGAACACAACCTCGGAAATATCGCAGCTGCGTTCAGCGTCGCCATGCATCTCGGCATCGATCGAAAAGCTGCAATCGAAGCGATTAAAACATTTGCAGGTCTGCCGCACCGACTCGAATCACTCGGCATACATCATGGAATCGAGTGGGTGAACGATTCGATTTCCACAACCCCGCAGTCGGCGATCGCAGCGCTCGATGCGCTCGGTGACCGCGTCGGCACACTCATTCTCGGAGGTCAGGATCGCGGCTATGACTTCATTCCTCTCATCGAGCGTCTGAAGACATCGTCGGTGAAGACCGTCATCCTGATGCCGGATAGCGGAACAACGATTCGAGCCAAACTGAAAGAAGCTAATGCAAAACTTGAGTTGATCGATGCGAAGACAATGGAAGAAGCCGTCTTAGCTGCAAAGAAGCAAACGAAAGGATCTGCACCGATCGTGCTCCTTTCGCCGGCAGCCCCAAGCTACGGGCACTTCAAGAATTTTGAAGATCGGGGGGAACAATTCAAAAAATACATTAACCTCCTCCAGCCTTGATTTTTGCCGGTCGCACTACCTTGCCGTGGAGTTCGTAACCGTCTTCGATGACTTCGATCACCTTCCCGGCCTCTCCTGCAACCTGCATCAGCACTTCGTGACGCTCGGCATCGATCGTTTGTCCGAGAGATTCAAAACGCTTCAGGCCCATATCGCCGACCTGCTTTAGAAATGCCTGCTCGAGAGCGACGATCCCCTTCACCCATTCATTCGACTCCAGATCTTTCGGCAAATGCTTGAGCGCGCGCTGCAGATTGTCGATGGTCGGAAGCAGTTTCATGAGCACCGCCTCGGATGCGAATTTGCGAAGTTCTCCGGCCTCACGCTCCTGTCTTGCCTTCGCATTCTGAAGCTCCGCCTGAGCGCGTGAAGCAACGTCTTGGGCCTTTTTCACCTGCTCGGTGAGCTCGGCGATTTTCTTCTCCGTTCCTGCTGCATCGGAATCCTTTTTCGCTGCTGCTGCAGCCGCTGCGGCTACTTTCTTTGCGAGATCGTCATCTTTGATTGGATCAGATTTAGTCATGCATAAATCATAACATGAAATAGCAGCATCCAAAGGGATGGCGTGCGCCACAGGTGGGGGTCTGCTGGCGGGTATTGGCGCACGCGTTTTCTTTCGCCCTTTCTTTGTCGCGCACAAAGAAAGGGCAATAAACTAACCAAGACTCCTTCGAATCACCGCCGCCTCAATCAAATCCCTCTGTATCCCCTCCTTCGATCCTTCGGTCATCAACCGCTGATAGATCGATGATGTGAGATTGCGATGAATGATGTGTCTCGGTTTCTCCGGACCCAAATCGATCTCCAATATTTTCTCGATCGCATCAATGTCACGCTCGGCCTCTCTGAACACCGATTTCTTTTTCGCAAGCAACGAAAGATTTTCTCGGTTCAGATACTTCCCAGCATGCTTGAGGTCCTCGCGCAGAGCGGGATAGTGCTCCTCGATGACATCAAGAAGTCCCATCTCCCCCGCCTTGATAAGACCTCGACCGGTTGCGATCAATTCAGGCGGAACGCCGATCGAATACAACGTACCGGTGAATCCTATCGCACGCGGGAGACGCACCTTCCCCACTCCCCTGCTGTACCCGAACAGACCGATGTGCTGCAGACGTTCTCGTCGCTGTGGCAGATACGCAGCAACCTGATTGATGAGCGGAGCGATCGCCTCGATCGTCGGCTGCCAAATTTCTGTAAAAACTTTACAGAGCTTTCCGATACTCTTGCGGTCAACATCCGACACAGAAGCGATTCGATATTTCGGAACTTCTTTTTTCATTCGCTTGAGTGCCTTCGAAACATCATCCTTCGGATAGTCGTAACGGAATGCAGACTGAATCGAATACGTACGCACGCCTGCATACTGAGGCATGAACGTATCCAAGTAGGTCGGATTGACACTTCCGCGAAACGGAAGCGAACCGGTACCGAGAATCGGATAGATATCCATGTCACAGGTGTCAGCCACTCCTTTCGCAAGGCTGAGAGCCACCTTCACGGCGAGCACTGCAGGCACCAGCCCTGCATTCATCGCAGGATCGGACCTTGCGAGGAAGAGCCTCTGACCTCTCTGTTTAGCCTCCGGACACTCCTTCAAAAGCTTCTTCCAATACGGACCGACAATCCTTTCGATGTTCAAAAGCGATGCAACATCTTCCACGAGCGGCGTGACATCGAACATCTTCAGAAGATCAGTGTCGCTCTTCTTTTCACGGTGAAACACCGACCGGTGATAGGCGGCAATTTCCTTGAATGCCTCTCGCACCTTGATCGGCTGTCTGGAATCAGTCGTCAGCGGCAAAAACATTTCCGTAACCGGCGGCCGCTTGATACCGATATCCTTACTGAGATCGGCAAGCGCAAGAACGTTCATGAACGCCCTCGCCATCCGATGCATCTTCTCTCCATCAAACGCAGGAATGCGATACGTCAGATGAAGATCGGTTCCGAGAGGGTGCCTTGCAAAAAGTTTCTGCCCCCTCGAAAAGAGCTTCTCGCCGACCGCTTCATCCACGTACTTCCCTTCCCAGTCCCACATATACTCATCGACCGGAAGATCTTTGAAAAGAATCATCACTTCGTCGATCTCATCCTGTGTTGCGACGAACGCATCCTCCTTCCACCAGGGGGCACACGCATTATCGGGATGCTGCGTCGCCATGGTGACGGGAATGTGTCGCACGTCACGAGGATAGCACACTGCGGTCCTGAAACGGATGAACCACTGGTTCAATTTTCACAAAAATGTATAATGAGTCCGTGAAAAGAAATCAGAAGAACATACAGAGGCCAAAGAAAGAGTGCGCTTCCTGCGACTGCTCGGGAGCGCATGAAGGATCGTTTTCCGGCATGCGTTTCTTGGAGATCGGAGGCATGCTCATCCTCATCGCCGTCTCGTACACGCTGCTGACCCGAACCGAGCTGTTTACATGGTCGCTGGATACCGAGAGCGCTGTCGGTCTCGGTACGGTCTTCGCGATCGGTCTGGTCGCCTCCGCAAGCAGCTGCCTTGCGATGGTCGGAGGCCTTCTGCTTTCGATCTCCGCAAACTGGAGCGCTGCTCACCCGAAAATGAGTACTCGGAAAAAGTTTGCACCACTGCTGCAGTTCAATCTTGGACGGATCATCGGTTACTTTATCCTCGGCGGCCTGACAGGACTGCTCGGCCGCTCCCTCATTCTCTCGGTACAGGCAACGGGCTACGTGAAGATGATCCTCGCGCTCGTGATGGTCCTGCTCGGACTGAAGATTCTGAAACTCACACCGAAAATTGCATGTTCGGTGCCACTGCCGAAAGCACTGTGGAATCGCATACGACAACTGCAGCACTCCGAGAATGCCTTTGCACCGACGCTCCTTGGCGCTCTGACCTTCTTCGTTCCGTGCGGCTTCACGCAATCCATGCAACTCCTCGCTCTCGGCTCCGGAAGTTTCTGGGCCGGAGCAGCGATCATGACCGTTTTCGCCCTCGGCACGCTCCCGGCCCTCCTCGGCATCAGTGCCGCAAGCACGGCTGCAAACGGAAGGATCGGACGGCTGTTCTTCACATTTGCAGGCTCGCTCTCCGTCTTTCTCGGCATCGTGAACATCCAGAGCGGATTCGCCCTGACGGGACTGCAGCCGATCCGATGGATGCCGACAGCCGCCGTGAGCGCGAACCAAGAAACGGAAGATCCGAATGTGACCATCGACAAGAACGGTCAGCAGGTGATCAGCGTGGAAGTTCAAAACAGCGGCTACAGCAGCGATTCCTTCGTCATCAATCCGGACATCCCCACGTGGATCTACGCCACGGCAAAGAGCGGGCTCTCGGGCTGCATCTCGAGCATGACGATTCCCGCATTCAATGTCTCCACGCAGCTTCACAAAGGCGAGAACTGGCTGGGTCCGATCAAACCCAAGAAAGACTTCGCCTTCATGTGCTCGATGGGAATGTTCCGTGCGGATGTGAGAGTACGATCGTAGACGCGAAGCAATGATGTGATATCATGTGCCTCCCATGATTAGAATTCCTAAAGATGCCTTCGGCGAAGGAGGTAGCGGACTCGATGGCGCATGGCTCCCTAAAAGGGAAGCCGTAGAAAAACCAAAAAAAGAGAGAGTTTCTAAGATACTCACAAAAACCAGAGAGCGGGTTTTCACACCTTCAGGAGACTACACAGGAACATTAGCAATCATCACGATTGCCGGAGTACTCTGGGGTGTGAGTAAGGGTTGTGAATACATGGATAATAAAATAACAGAAAATACAATTACGTCAGCATGCAAACTCGACCCGTCTCTCGGAACAACGCATGAGTACAAAACCACACGTCCGGATGGCGAAAAATTCCCGCATGCAATACTGAAAAGTGCTTCTGTAAAAGAACCGCCGTTCATTGTATTCGGCGATTTTCAAGCACCGATTCACGTATTCCAAGATAACAATGGCAATGAAATCGTGGATGGTCAGGAAGCGCCGCAAACATTCGCCACACCTGAGCAGGCCAAAGAATTCCTCACGGAACAAGTACGGAAAATCAATGCTCAAAACGATTAATCACTGTGTGCACGGCACCTCCGGATCCGCGACGCAGTTTTCCGTCGGCGGCTCACCTCTCCACGGACATGTCTTCGAGTACCTGCAAGCATCGTCGGTGAGGAGCTTTAGCTCTTTCGCAATTTCCTCCTCGTCGACCGCATTCGTAATGAGGAGCTGATCCCCATCCTCAAACACGTATCGAAGACCGTCAAAGGGACGCTCGGTACCATTCACGAAGAGACGGAAGGGATGCTCGAAACATTCTTCTCCATCTTGCCCGGGAATACCGGAACTGAGGCACTTATCCGTGAATCCGAGACTGAGCGACGTGAAGAAATCCGCAAGAGTGAGTCCCGGCTTGTGCCGATGAATCACGTGACCGTTGCCTCCGTGCAGGTGAAGGTACTCCCTGCCAGGCAGAACATGTCCGTCATCCTCATCTCCATGCGCACTGGCTGTGGGAATGAGGGACAAGTCTGCCGCCTCCTGATCCTTGGGAGGAGCGGACATGAATTCCGGACCGCTGAAATCCATCTGCTTTCCATCGATCCAAACTGCGAAATCCGCATGGGTGTGGTTCGGATCAGGATTCTGTACCGGTGTGCGGTTACAGGCGCCCAAGACACAGACCGAAGCAATTGCCAAAAACAATGAAAAGCGAGACCCCATACGATATGGAGAGTAATGATAGAATGGCAGCATGTCACGCACGAACACCGCACGCACGATACTCATCCTTGGACTCTCGTTCGTATTCATCTATTTCGGTATTGATAAATTTGCAAATGCAGTGCTTTGGATCGGGTGGATTCCTCCGTGGATGGACGGCCTCTTCGGTCTCCCCTCCTCACTCTGGCTGTCTGTCATCGGAAGCATCGAGATCGTGCTCGGCCTTGCGCTGCTCGCACCAGTGAAAATCCTGCGGCAAACCGCAAGCATCCTCATGTCACTCCATCTGATCGGCGTTCTCACCCAAGTCGGCTGGAATGATGTCGGTGTACGCGACATCGGGCTACTCTCCATGTCGATCTCCATTTGGTTCCTGCTCTAGTCATGAAGAATCAGATCATCCCCACCGTGAAGATCGCACATCGAAATTTCTCTCTTACGATCCCAGAAATGACACTCGAACCCGGCGAGATCGTCGGTATTTTCGGGAAATCCGGTGCGGGAAAAACCAGCTACCTAAAACGCATCCGAGAACTCTTCCATCCGTCACAAGTGCATTATTTGTCTCAGTTTGACGGCCTCCTCGAAGAAATCACCATACGGCAGTACATCGAACTCGGACTGACGTCGATGAGAGGATCTGACTTGGATGTCCGAGACTGGGAACGTACGCATTCGGCGCTCCTCCGAGACTTCGAAGTGGACAGGCATCTCGGTCGTTATCCCCGCCAAATGAGCGGAGGCCAACGAAAACGAGCGGAAATCGTGACAGCGCTGATCATGAACCCTCCCCTGCTCCTGCTCGACGAGCCCTTCCTCGGCATCGGACATCTGTTCGAAGCCGTCTGCACGCGCGAGATCCTGTCGCGCAGTGCGCAGGCTTCGGGAGGAACGATCATCGTCAGCCACGACTTCGACCTGCTCTGCACCTTCAGCAAGCGGATTCTTCTTGTGGATGATCTCGGCGTGATCGGATTCGTTCCAAGTCGGGACCCTCACTGGAGACCAACTGACCTCCGCACGGCATGGACACTCGGCGTAGAGAACATTCTGACGTCAGACGATGTCCGTTCGCTGCACGCCCCAAATCTGCAGAGCCCGAAAGAAGGTCAGTCTCTCGGCTTCTGGGACTCGGAAGCGATGTGGGGAACGGAAGGGAAACGCGCAACGGTCACGGTGAAGCGTGCGGATATTACTTCCGTCAGATCCTCACTCCGTCACGGAACACTCACGAGCACGGTCACGCTCAAAGAGAATAATGGGCGGGAGGCAGTGACACTGACCGGAAAAGGATCGGTGGATTCGAATGCAGAGACGATTCGGCTAGGCATAAATAATATGTGGCTTCTCAACGCTTGATAGCGAGCCACGCCTCATCGTAAAGAGCGATGTCGTCGCCAAGATCCTTCACGAAGTGCATCTTCGAGAGTGCTTCTGTCGAGGGAAAGACGCTCGGATTCATACGAACCTCCTCATCAATGAGCGGGAGCGCCGCAGCATTCGGGTTGCCGAATTTCGTCGCATTCGTAATGGCAGCCGACACCTCTGGACGAAGAATGTAATCGATGAACTCCAGAGCAAGCATCATGTGCGGAGGATCCTTCGGAATCACGAGATTGTCGAAGAACTGCATGCCGCCGGACTCAGGAAGCATGTATGTGATATCCGGATTACCATCGTGCATCTGGTAACTGTCGCCGCTGTAGCCATAGGCCACCCATGCACCCTCCTCCACCATCAGATCCACCGGCGTATCGGGGGTAATCTTCTGCACATTCTTCAGAACGTTCTTCAGGAGTGCGACGGCCTTGTCGATATCCGCTTGCTCTCTGGTATTGGGATCGAGACCGAGCTCGAGGAGCACGGAACCAAGAACGTAACGCATGTCATCCATGAGCACGATATGTCCCTTGAATCTGGGTTCGGAAAGAATCTCCCACGAAAGAGAAGAGTCTTTGACGAACTTCGTATTGACGGCGAACCCCGCAGAACCGTACGCATACGGAATGCTGACTTTGAGTTCCGGATCGAAATAATTTCCCCGAGCGGTCGGGGCAATGGAAGCGGTGCCGGGAATCATCGACGTGTCGATCGACGTGAGCAACCCCTCCTCTTTCAGAATCGCAACCATATAATCGCTTGGCACGGCGATGTCATAGACGCCGGGATTCGCCTTGATCTTCGCGAGAGCTTCTTCATTGCTCTTGAAGAGATCCACAATCACTTTGGAACCGGTTTCCTTCTCGAAATTGGCAATCGTATCGGGTGCGAGGTAATTGTCCCAAATCAGCAAATTCAATTCCGTATTTCCAGGAGCCCTGCGAACGAGGAGCACCCCAATGACAATGACGATGACGACAAGGAAAGCGCGAAGGAAAAGCTTCATGGAGAGAAGGAGAAGATGGACGTATGATAACCCCGTCCCCAAGCTTCGCAAGACCGATCCCATGGTACGATCCCCCGCTCCCTCCGGCTCCGACATCACCATACACGGCCTACATGTGCTGCTGCTGGCACTCGCAACGCTCATCGCACTCACGATGACGCTGCTACCGCTCCTCACGATCGATCGGAACTTCAACATTACGCCTGAACTCAGCCTACAGAATCTCGCGGCGTCGTGGGATCCCGTGATGCTCGAAGCAATTCGGAATTCGGTGGCGCTCTCGGTCATCGCCTCTCTCTTTGCCATCCTGTGCGGATCGCTGCTGACGACCATGCTCGAAAAATGGACCATCGTCGTCTCACTCGCTGTCGTTTTCTCCTACTCCGTGAACCCCGTTGTTCGGGCGCTCTCCTACGAAGATCTCTTCGTACTGCGTACGCCTGCACAAACAATGCTGAACAGCATGCTTGGAGAATGGGCGGGACAGATGATCGTTCTCCCTGCACTGATTCTCGGGATTCACTACCTTCCGATCTATCTCCTGCGATTTCTCTTTGTCATCAGAAAGCAGCATGTGACGCATAGTCTGAGCGGCATCCTCAACATTGCCTTCGTCACTATCCCCTCGTTCCTCCGAGGACTGCCGATCGCCTTTGCTCTCTTCTTCCTGCTGACATTCTTCGATTACTGGGTCATTCAGGTCATCAGCGGTGGCAAAGCGCTGTACTGGTCTCAGATGTTCGAGCAGAAAGCATTCGTCGCGCGGGACATCGGACAGGCCGGCATGTTGATCATCATCGGACTGATGCTGACCGCCTTGGCCTACGCAGGCATGCTGCTCCTCTGCAGTATCGCACGAAGACTTTGGCGCGGACTAAGACCACTGACCGTATCAAGACTGCACCTTCCATCCGGAGGACGAATGACCGATGTTCTTGCAGTCATCCTCCTGCTCTTTCTTGCATGGCCCGCACTGTTCACCGTACTGGAACTCATCAAAACCGATTGGGCCATCCCGACTCCCTACCTTGTGAACGGAGGTCTCCGTGCTATCGGCCTGACACTCGTGCTCTCGGCGGGAGTCGCCATCGTATCGACCATCCTGTCCTTTGCATTCTCAGCATGGATGCAGGAACGACCGGACCGCACGAAGTGGTGGCTGCCATCGCTCTATTTTCTGGCACTGGTTCCGGAGGCAGCGTATGTCCTTTTCAGTCTTTCGGTGACCGGCCTCGGAATCCTGAAGGGCAGCGGCTTCTGGCTCTTCCTACTCATGACATCGTTCACGGCACCCATGAGCTTCTTCCTCTGGGAGAGCCTCTGGGACGAAACGGAGAAGCGAAAGCTGTGGCTGATCGCCGCATCGATGCGCGGAGGATTCTTCGCAACTCTGCCACTCGCGCTCAAAGAGTGGCGACGCTTCTTCGCACTCACCTTCATCGTGAATCTCTGGCTCACCATCGACAACGTCTTCATCACCAACTTCGCAGCGGGTCCGAAGTGGAAGCCCTTATCCGCCGTGATCTTCACCGCCACGAAACGGGGTTTCTCGCAGCAAGAATTCCTGACGAGTTCACTCGGAACACTCTCCATTCTCCTCCTCGTCGGCTGCGCTACAGCGCTCACGTACCGACGCGTGAAAGTTCCTGACGTGCGAGAGTATTAAAATCTAAATTTTCATTTCTGCTATAGGTAAGCTGGAGAACCTGTAGTCTCGTTTCGTTCGTAATATCAAATCTGCTCTTTCCCTGTCGTTCAGCCAATCGATCGTATTCGGCGACAAAGGCATCAGCATCCCATGGCTCCTGAGAGCCAAAATCTGCCTCCATGAATGTTGAACGTTCATCAGACATAAAATGATTGTAGAGAATAAATCTAGAAAGGCGCAACTAATTGGTTCCTGAAGTACGCAATTTGCTGGAGAAGGAATTTCGCTCCGTTTGGATACCTTTCAAAATCCTGCTCACTGAGACGCAGGTACATGGGATCCATGACAGGAATGACGTACTTCTGGATGAGATAATCGCGTTCCGGCTCAGGTGCGTGCGCAATACTTCTGTAATTATCGAGGAGATCTGACAACTTGATCATTTTTGTCGTCTCCTCCCCGACGGCAAGATTCTGAACGTAGAAGTCTACCTGAGCATCGCCGTGCTCGTTTGTCATTCGACGAATATGAACATCGACTGCACCGCCAAATTTTTGTCTTATCTCCTCATTGGTAATCTCCTTACTGTCCTCATAAAGATCATGACCAACGGCAGCGCACAGAAGGTCTTCGCGTTCCGCCTCCCCCATCGGGGGATCGAAGGAAAGCGCAGCTTCCAAATTCCGAGAAACATTCACCGTATGTTGCCATTGAGGAATCTTCTCTGCGCGAAGATTCGGCTGCTGAGCTTGCACCAATTCTGCCATCGCTCTGCGCTTCCCGGACCATGTCTCCGGTATTCCTCTCTCGGGAGCAAAAAGACTCCGGTAGTACGTCAGAAAGTGACTGAACTGATTTCGTCTCGCCTGAGGCTCGCTGCTCTTTGGAGCATAGGAAAAATACTCCTCACGACTTCTGAAT
>SXGU01341590.1_pt1 | contig 48578 bp, 39 predicted proteins | sample 3174531 | NCBI WGS metagenome assembly SXGU01 (sample SAMN11356863, study PRJNA531348) | freshwater metagenome | isolation source: freshwater sample F1-140 | place: China: Fuxian Lake, Yuxi | collected 2017-12-25 | reverse complement strand
GTTCGTACACACTGGAATATTACGTATCCGACCGCAATCCGGCGATCGTGAACCCGACCCTGGATTTTCGGTCGGTTCCAGCGGCGGTGGTGATACCATCAGGAGCGGAATTGGCGATTCACAATTACCGCTTCACCAACGGGGTGTTCCTCGTCGAGTTTCCGACGCGTGCAGGTTACCGCTATTACATTCAATATGCCCCGGCGGTCGCCGAGACCAATCCGCCCAGCTTCAAAACCTCACTCCCGGCGGTGTTCGGCACCGGCAGTTATGTGCAATGGCTGGATAATGGTCCGCCAAAGTCCGATCCGTTGCCGACCAACGGTATGCGCTTGTACCGCCTGATTGAAACCCGCTGACGTCATTTCCTTCCTTGTGATCCTGCCAGATTAATATCTCCTCCATTCTTCGTTTCATGAGCTCTTCCACTGTTTCCGATTGCATCGCTTTGTCGACGTGTCCGCAGACGTCTCTCCCCGGGACCATACCTGGGTCCGGACGGTCCATAGCCCTCGGCTTGGGCCTCTGCGCGGTGAGTTTCGGTTCCATCCCGGCTCTCGGCCAGGACGCCGATGACGATCTAGACAACCGCGGCGTCTTTTTCCGATTAGGCGGAACTCTGCGGGCGGGTGTCAAAGCCCAGATCCGCGACAGCGCACCACCGGCGACATTTGGGTCAGGCAGCTATTCGGATGGGTATGTGAAGACCGACAAGGGTGGGTCCGCCAATACCACCTGGAACTGGGGCTTCAACAACCAGAACCAGCTGTCTCAAGACCGATTAACTCTCAGCAAAACCGAGAACGCGCCGCGCGTCGGCAATCTTTCCGATCTCTCGGACTCGCCTTTGTTCGGCGGTGAATTGATGGGTGGTTTGGAAATGGCCCGAACTCGTCTCTGGAAGCGCGATGTGCGATTTGGGTTTGAGTTGGGGTATGGTTATTCGACCTTTTCTTTGAGGGAAACCTCGACGGCGTCTAGCGCGGCGACATACACCACGGCGGTATTCGACACGACGGGCATCCTACCTCCCTCCACACCTTCGTACTCCGGCACCTTCGATGGTCCAGGGCCCGTCATCAACCTGACACCGATTCAATCCAGCAGTGTGACTGCGGTTGGCAATGCAACTCTAAGCGCCTCATTAGATACAGAGTTGCATACGCTCAAGATCGGACCCTGGATGGAAGTGCCGTTAACCAAACATTTCGTGGCTGGCGTCAGTCTTGGCCTGGCCTCGATTTACGCGACTGCAGACCTCGAATTCTCCGACGCCATCACCTATGCGGGCGGAGCCATTCCAGCCATGCCGACGTCAGCGACGCGTGTGAGCCGGAGCGACTGGCGGCCGGGCGCCTACTTGCAATTGCGGCTCGCTTACGAATTCAATCGGCATTTTGGTGTCTTCGTGGGCACCGATTTCCAATACAACCGAGACATGGTCTTCGGCGGAGCGGGGCGCGAGGCGACCTTGCAATTTGAGGCCACCTATGGCGCTACATTGGGCGCCAGCTTCCGCTTCTAGCTTAACCTTTCACCCGCACACCACTGTGTTGTCCCTGGGAATCTTGCTTGGCGACGTGACCGGTATCGGACCTGAGGTCGCGTTCAAGGCGCTGGCATGCGCCCTCCCGGAAGATGACACGATCTACGTCGTTATTGGCGATGCTGGGGTTGCGCGGTTCTACTGTGGCTTACTGGGCTATGAGGGAGAAATACCCCAATGGTCCGAACGAAGCTCAGTCCCCAGTCGACTTTATTGCCATCAACCAGATACGGACCCGCTGCCGGATGAATTAGCGCAAGGTGGTACTGAGGCCGCTCGGGCTGCCATGTCGTGCCTTCGCGAAGGAGCTCGACTGTGTTTGGCTGGCGAGCTCGATGGCATAGTGACCGCTCCCGTGAGCAAGGAAACCATTATCCAAGGGGGGTTTCCATGGTTTGTGGGCCAGACGGAATTCCTGTCGGAATTGGCCCATGCGAAGCGCACGGCCATGATGTTATTGGGGAGTGACGATCGCGGTCACTGGTTGCGGGTAGCATTGGCAACCAACCATGTACCACTCCAAAAGGTATCATCGACCCTGAGCGCCGAGGGTATCACCAAGGCTATCGAACTGGCCGTGGAAGCCTGCGACCTACTCGGGTTGCCACAACGGCGGATCGCTGTGTGCGGCTTGAATCCACACGCCGGTGAAGGTGGTGCCATGGGCACGGAGGAAGTCGATCTGATCGAACCCACAATCCGCGCTGCCCGTGAACGCGGATTGCCAGTCGAAGGCCCCTTCCCTGCCGACACCCTGTTTCACCGAGTCTATCGAGGAGATTTCGAGGCGGTGGTCGCCATGTATCATGACCAAGGCTTGGTGCCCCTTAAGATGATCGCCTTCGAAAACGGGGTGAATTGGACGCTCGGATTGCCGTTCGTTCGAACCTCGCCGGATCATGGCACCGCCTATGATATCGCGGGTCAAGGCATCGCGGAATCGGGGAGCATGCTCGCCGCCATTCGACTCGCCCGCCGGATCTCCAGCATCAGGAGCGGGAAGGCCGTGACGCTTTCGGCACTGCCAGCGGACGAAGGCGAAGTCTTAGAATAATCTCCGAGGCGATACTCTCTGGTGGCGGCCCGACATCCACCGTCAATGCATCCAGTGGCGCTTCGAGTGTCGCATACTGATTGTCCAAGAGCGTCGGCGACATAAAATGTCCGGTGCGGGCTTTGAGTCGCTCGCGGATGAGCTCCTTGTCACCCTGAAGGTGGACGAATTGCACCCAGGGCAACCCGCGCCCCAGCCAATCGCGATATCGCTCCCGCAGCGCAGAACAAGGGATGACCAAGTGGCGTCCTTGGGAATGCGCCTCTTCCATAAACGCCCGGATCGCTCCCAGCCAGGGTCGGCGGTCATGGTCATCCAATGGAATGCCCGCGCCTTGCTTGATCTTGTTCGCTGGAGGATGAAAATCGTCGCCGTCATGGAATTCCCAGCCCAAAAGCTGGGCAAGCCGCACGCCGACGGTGCTTTTGCCGCACCCCGAAACTCCCATGATAATGATGACCACGACGCCTCATGACTTGGTACCGAGCCCAATGATTTCTCGGCAGTAGCGTAGGCTCCGCTCGAGTTCACCCTTCTGCATTTCCTTGTTGCCGCCATCGTGTTGGGGAACAGGACGACCGCGCTTGACCAAGGCAAGGAACCGGGCGAATTCGGCGGCGGGTTTCTGATTCCAGACCTCCCAGAAGCCGGGTTCGAGGTAGGCAAACTCCAAGGCAAAGCCGCCGATGGTTTCGATATTTACGGCCACTCCCGGACACAGCTGAGCAAATCGGGTAAAATACGCTTTCAAATCCACGACACCACCTTCACCCATCGCGGTCCACTGAATCTTGCATCCCTTGTCCGTTTCCCAGATCGCCGAATCCCGCAGACTAGTGCAAGCCGCATACGGGCCGAGCTTCTCGAGCGAGTCGAGCGGGTCTTCCAAGGTCCACAGCGCATTGCCCGAATCCAGGTTTGCCCCGACATAATCGCTTCCAGCCGCCTCGATCAAGGACACCAATTCGACAGCAGTCATGTCGCCCGCGTGATTTTCAATGGCGATTTTGACACCTGAATCGACAGCCAGGCTGCGTTGGGACTTGAGAACACGCACGGTGTCTTCGATTCGAGCTTGGATGCCGCCTGGCGTCTTACGATCCTCGCGCGATCCCAGAACGACACGTGCTACCGGAGACCCAACCGCCTTGGCCATCCGAATGCAAAGAGCCAGGTGTTCCTCGGCGGTGCCCCAGTCTTTCTTAAATCTTTCGGAAGTCGGACAAACACTCCAGGAACCCGATTGGATCGCGATTCCCTTGTCCTGTGCATATCGGCGCAGCTCCCCGAGGATCACCAGATCCTGCGTACCGAAGGCGGCAATATCCGTGATAAACAGTGTGTCGAGCCTAAGGGAGGCAGCGTAATCCACCAACTCGCGGCCCTTCATACCGAACGCGCGGACCGCGAAATTATCCATTCCCAGGGGGATACGCTGCCCTTTGCTGTCGAGCAACGGAGGGGCACTGATGGCGCCCAAGGCCCGGTTGGAGGTGGAACTGAGGGCGAGGCCGGCGACGGCCATGGTAGCGGTGGATACAAACTGGCGGCGTGTCATACGATGAGCGCCTTCTTTTCGCATGCACTTCTCAAGCCGGCAAGCACCGCTTGTTTCCAGCCGACAAGGGCGTAGGTTTGCAGCGTGAGCGAGCTTCTGATTGGCACCCTGAGTTTTCTGCTGGCAACCAACAAACCGGCTGCCTTGACTAATTTGGTCCTGCAACGCACGGGGTTGGTCCGTGTGATCGCGGCCGCCACCGCCCCGGAAGCCGAACCCACTGACCCCATCGAACGTGAGCTGCGAGTTATTCTCAAGGCGGACAACGATGCTCAGGCAGAGGCGGACGAATGGATTCGAGCGACAGAAACGGGCGAAAAAGACGCAGAATTACTGAAGCTCACACTCAAGGGACGTCTGGAGCAGCGATTTCAACCCATACGCAAGCGTTACGAGGAGTTCATCGAAAAACATCCAAAGCACCCGGGGGCTCGTCTAGCTTACGGCAGTTTTCTCGGCGACATCGGCGAGGAAGAGCAGCAGGTGCTGCATTATGAAAAAGCTCGCGAGCTCGATCCCAAAAACCCGGCGCCCTGGAACAACTTGGCCAATATCTATGGCCATCACGGACCCATCGACAAAGCGTTCGAGTATTATGAAAAAGCAGTGGAATTGAATCCGCTGGAGCCCGTGTATTGGCACAATTTCGCCACGACTGTTTTCCTGTTCCGAAAGGATGCCCAAGAACGGTGGAAAGTCGACGAACAGGGCGTGTTCCGCAAAGCCATGGAATTGTATGGCAAAGCTCGCGAGCTCAAACCCCATGACTTCATCCTGGCGAGTGATATCGCAGAGACGTACTACGGCATCAAACCAGACCCGGCACCCACGGAAGCCGGCAAGAAACAATCCGAAGCACGGTTGGTTTCGGAGGCGATGCAATCGTGGACCAATGCATTGGATTTGGCGGATGGACCGGTGGAACGGCAGGGCGTGCTAACCCATCTGGCGCGCTGGCACGTGCGCGTGGGCCGGTACGACGACGCGCGACGGATGCTGAACGAAGTCACCAACACCGTTTATCTGGCACTGCGTCAGCGCATCGAACGTAGCATCACCAATAAGGTCTCCAAAGCCAGTACCGGTCCGAAGTGACCCCCTGATCGTCATTGACTGGCGCCGCCGATTGGAATAATCAGCTCAGCTTCACCCCGCGCCCTGGTTCCACTTCCATGATCGCTCGCACCTCGTCGCACCCACCTCTACTCCCGTTGTCTTAAGCGGTAGAAACGGTTTTCGTTGGGCTCGAACGGCAGGGCTACTCGAAATTCGTCCTCAATGTGGAAGGGAACATTTGTGACGGTGGACCAGTCGGTCAAACCCGGTTGGGAGGTGCATTGAAGCACGAAGTTGGTGGCGACATCAGGCCAAACAATGCGAACCAAACCATTTTGAAGCGCGTCCAGTTTTAGGGTGACGGGTGCAGCGATTAGAACCAGTTTGGCGGCGTTGTCTTCGGTCTGGTTATCTGGGATATCCGACGTGACCTGAGCACCGACTGTAATAGTTCCAGTCATCAATGGCTTGACCATGACCAGAAGGGTGGTGGTGGCCCCCGCATTGAGTCGGCTCACGGTATTGATCACTCCGGTGCCTATCCTTTCAAAAGTTCCTCGTGAAGCCGTGGCGTTGACATAGTCCAATACTCCAGGAATCGCGAACGTTATGACGACCCCCACGGCATCGAGTGGACCGTTATTTCTGACATCGATGCTGTAAACCAGCGGCATGCCGACCACTGGAGGGTTGGGAGTGGCATTCACCGCGAGTTTCAGATCCGCCTGATCGCCATATATGAACTCCTGAGAGGCCGTTCCCGTTCCTTTGGGAGAAAAAACCTGTAGGGGACCCGACGAGGCACCGGCAGGAACAGCCACTACCAGGCGGGTATCACTTTGCACCGCAGGTATGGATGAAACACCATTGAATGTGACGTTGGTGGCGTCTCGGAAATTAAGCCCGGTCAGAGTTACAAGGGTTCCCGCAACGCCAAATGTGGGTGTGAAGCTGGAGATCAACGGTTCATCCCCAGTGACTTCGTATGCCTGGGAACTCGAGACGGATCCACCAGGATTCGTGATTCGCACGACCCCGCTGACGGCGCCGACTGGGACTCGAGTGGTCAGGCGGGTGTTGCTTTCCACCGAAAACTCCGGTGTGGAAACGCCCCCAAATTCCACCCGAGTGGTTCCCAAAAGGTTGAGTCCGGTAACAGTCACCACCGCGCCGGTCTGGCCGCGGCTTGGGTTGATGAGATTAACGGAGGGCGAAACGTAAAAGATCGACTGGCTCTGGTTCGTGCCGCTGGGGGTCTGGATCGTAATGGGGCCGGTAAGGGCACCATTCGGCACGACGCAGGTTGCGGTGGTGGGTGACTTGGCAGCAATGGAGACGATCTTGTCTCCAAAGTAAGCTTGGTTGGCCTGGGCAAGACCCGTGCCACGAATCGTGACGGTCGTGCCGACGGACCCACCAGCGGGATCGAAGCTGTCGATCTTTGGCAGCAACAAGAAGGGAGTCTGAACGCTCGACAAAAAGGCACCGCCGGGGGTCTCAACAAACAGCGGGCCATCCAGAGCTCCTTCAGGAATACGCACCGTCATTTCCTTGAGTTGCGCATTGAGGATCGTGGCTTGAGCACCCCCAACTTGGAGACGGGTTGCCCCGGTGAAATTGACTCCATTGATCGTGAGCACGTCGCCCACGCGAGCTCGAGCCGGAGTGAAAGATTCGATAATAGGCGGCAGATAGAAGGGCGCTGGTGTGCTGTGAATTCCAGCGAGGGTTTGCACGGTGACTGGACCGGTGGTCGCAAGGGGTGGCACGATGGTTCGCAGCTGGGTATCCGATGCCACGAACACTGAGGCCTGCACGTTGTTGAAGAATACACGGGGCGCCAATCCCAAGTTGTTAATATTGCTGAAGTTGAAGCCATCAATGAGGACTTCTTCGCCGGGAACACCCCGCGAGGGGCTGACAGTGCTGATGCGCGGCGCCACTTGGAAAGAAAGCGGTGTGTAATCAAAGTTTCCATTGGCCTCATACACGTAAAGAGGCGCAGACGTCGCATCCAGTGGCACCACGACCACCAGGACGTTGGCGGTGCGCTGGAGGATGTTCCCAAGCGCATCCCCAAAAAAAACTTTCGTGATCGCACCGAGCTGGGTCCCTTCGATGACAACCTGTGTTCCAGGCGCCCCACCGCCGGGCGTGACAGTGATAATTCGCGGAATCGCCTGAAGATCGCCCGAGAAAAACAGCCACAGGAGCGTCATTACGACAGCCATCCGCGTTGGAAGTAGCCAAGTCATATCGTGAATTCGCGAGAAACCAAGTCGCAATGGAGCCCAACGCCTGTCTGAAGTCAAAAGCGGAATTTCACAACCGTAAACGTTGGCGCGAATAGCGGAGGCCAATGCTGCTCAAAAGGCGGCGGTCGGCCCTGTCTCGATCCTCCTGGGTTTACCCTCGCGGTTTCAGCGATTTCTCGGTAGACTGGCCTGCGTGACATGAATCAGTTCAACTTCAACCTACAAACACTGACATCGCTCAATTTGCTGGCGGGTGTCGGGATTGGGATTTTGTGTCTCTTGCAGGTGACAAGAGCCCGCCAGATTCAGGAACAAGTGACAGAAGTCAGCCGGTACAATTTGAAACGGCAGGCAGTTGGGAACCTGATCATGGAAAGTGTTCAGTATGCCCAGAAAAATCCAGCGATCCATCCCATCCTGACCAGTGCAGGCCTGCCACCGGCTGCTTTGGGACTCGGCGATAGTCGCGGGCAGATTCTCACCAATAGCGCGCCCAGCCAGTTGTTGAAGCCGACCCAGCCCTGATCTGCATGAACCAAGAACCCATTCCACCGGAGCCAGGCGAAGCGGCTGTTTTGGTTACCTTGCAACATGAACTAGCCGCAACCCGATCGGTTCTGCGCCTGAGTTTGATTTCAAGCCTGGCGGCTTACCTCGGCGTTGCGAGTTTCATGGGGCACCAAGTCTGGCAGAGCAATCGCGAACTCGTATCGCGCGAGGTCGTGTTGCAACAGGTGCGCGCCGAAGAAGTTCGCATGGACGGATTGATTGAACGCCTTCGAGAATTTGGCGCGGCCCATTCGGATTACCAAGCCATTCTGATGAGAACCGGGTTCCAAACCGCCACGGATGCCGCACCTGCAGCGTTGACAGAGCCGCCACCAACCGGGTCTGGTCCAAAGACCAACGCGGCACGTCCGTGATGCAACGCCCCCAGGGCGAAGGCCAGCGTCAACCACCCATCAACTGGTGGAGTTGACCGCTTTGGTGAGCGACTGCCCACAGGCGGAGCAAAACGAGGCCTCCGGCGGGCTCACGCGGGAGCACCTGGGACAGTGCTGCGACGCGTCATGATGCCTATGATGGATGAGGAGGTTGCGGATATAAGGGATCCAGGTAAAGGCGTACGCAAAAATGAAGACGGAATCGCGCTGATAAAGGGCGGCATAGGAAAAAAGTAGTAACGCCCCAATGAGGCTCAGCCACCAAAACGCCACCGGAATCACCACCTGCTTGCGTTTCTCCGTGACATACCACTGGACGAGAAAGCGGCTAAAAAAGACCGCGTTTCCCAGCCAGCCAACCAACTTCCACGGATGCCACAAGATTCCCAGGAAATGACCTCCCGGAAAGAGCAATTCCCAAACGCTGTTCATGGAGGGCAGCATTCCCGCGCCACGAACCGATTCGCAAGTCGACAACCGGAAATTTTTGCGCACGACGATCTACCACAGCCCGGCGCCCTATTCTGGCGCCGACTCGCCTTGCTCGACGTCCACCGGGTCAATTCCGCCCCCGGATTACGGGACGCCAATCACGCGTTTTGACAATTCAGTAGGAGCTTGAGAACATTCCCGCACATTCGGCATGCGGAAGGTTCGCGGGCCAGCCGACTAAACTAGTGACATGAAAATTCAATTCCACCCCCTGAGTCGGGACCAAGCGGCATTCAGCGGTGTCAACCTACTGATCGTCTTGACCCTGGCATTGGTCGGATTGATTGGATGGCAATGGAAACGGGAAACCCTGCTGTTCACCGAAAACCAGAAGCTCAAGGAAAGCGTCCAGCAAGACCACGGGGCAAAACATCAACTGCAACAATCGATCGAGAACCTTCAATCGGAGATCAATCGAATCGAGCTGGAACGGAAGAACGCCAATGCTGTGACACGCTCCAACCAAATGCAGATCACTGATCTAGCCAAGAAACTGGCGGCGATCGAATACGAAGCGCGAGTTCACTCGAACGCTGCCGCCCATTACAAGATTGCCTTCGAACGAGCGACCAATCAGCTGTACACCGCCAATAGCAACATGGTTCGGGCCAATGAAGTCATCGTGGCCATGCGGAAGTCCGTCGATGATCGAAACGAAATCGTGGGGCGTTTGAACGACACCAACAAGAAATACGCTGAACTCATGACCGAACGGAACCAGATCGTCGACAAGTTCAATTCCTTCGTCAAAGAAGTCGAAGTGGAGCGCGCCGGCGACAAGGTCGATAAAAACAAGAAATAGGCGGGGCTCTGGCCACTTTCGGTCCCGACCTCGCCAAGCCAGGCCACTCGCGCGAATCAGCCATACTCATGGAGCTGCCAGTTGCGGTTGGGCCGTCTTTAGGCGGTTCGAGTTCACCTGCGAATTGCCAGTCATAGCCGGGCTTTACCTAGAAACGACCATCGCCCGTTTCAAGCTCAGTCCTCCGCGTCAGGAGGCCAGGACCGGGGTCGCCCATTTTCATCCACAACTAAACGCCGTGTCCCCGGAGGAAGCACTTGCAGGGTCTTCAAAAATTCAATGATCGCGTTGCGGTCGTTGGCACTCAATGCCTCGAAGGCATTGCGCGACCCTTGCGCCTCGCCCGAATGTGCCAGGATCGCTTCACGCATAGTGGTAAATTTGCCGTGATGGAAATAGTTCGGCTTCTTGGCAGCACCCCAAAGCTTTCGCGTCAGGAATTTTGTGTTGCCCGCAAAAAACGCGGGCGAACCCGCCGGCTGATTCATATCGAGCGCCTCTCGATTGGGATCGTCGGGTCCACTGCAAATATCGTGCAGCTTGAGATCGGTGTAGGCAGGAACCTCAACAACTCCATTCTGCGCGCGCAGACGCGGTGGGGGTAATTGAGAACTGGTTAGGTCCATGGAATAAAGCGGTCCATCGGCGGGGCGCAAATTACCGGGCGGGTTGTACGGGTTCGGCTCCGTGAAAATCCATCCCTGGTTGCTGATCGGCAGGGAAGGACGATTAGCGATGGCGGGGAGCCTGCTCCAGCACTCGTCAAGCTGGGGGCCGGAAGACCTTCCACACCCGTGGTGTTCCAGGTGCCGTCCGCGCGACGTTCGAGGGTTCCAAAGGTGACTCCTTTGGATTGGAGGGCCGCGAATTGGCGTCGGACGCCGAAACGCGATTGAAATTTCTTGGAAACAGCAATGGCTCCGAGGGATCGACGAGCGGGTTGCCATTTCCTTTGGTTAAGGGCCGGCCGGCGCCTTCTTGAGAAGTCCAGTTGGCGGAAAACAGTGTCTCGCCGATGTCGAGGACCACGGGCAATGGCAGAGTAAACTGTTCGCCCTCCAACAGCCGACGTTGCACACTCAACTCTCGCCCCAAATTCTGTTCGACATCAGGTTCATCACCCAGGGCCAGGGCGCCCGGCATTGCCAAACCCAGAACCACACCCACAATAACACCCCACCCAAGAGTTCTCATAAGGTGGATAAGGCTTATTCCAACGGATGTTGACTGTCGATGCGGTTATCGGACATTAACAGGCGCTAATAATTGAACCAGAGCGTCGGGCAGGCAGTGAATGATCGCGTGCCGTTCCTCGGTGATTCGGGTCCAATGAAATCTAGAACCGTGCTAAGACTAGGAAACCGTTGAGAGTCGCGCCGGTCTCATTTCTATGACAAACTACTGCCATGGCTGATGCCGACCCCTCAACTCAAGGAACCCCGTGGAACTCGACGCTAGGTTCCGCGAGCAATCCCCCGCCCCTGCCACCGCCTTTGCCCCCCCAAAAGTCTGAGAGGCTCGTCAAACGCGCTCCCTCGTTACCGGCAATCCTTGGGGGGATCGTTGTCGTCTTCAGCCTCTTCTTCCTGGTGCAGGTCCTGGCTGGATTCGTCTCGAACGCCATGGCGGGCCGCATCCGGTTTCAAAACCCTGCTCAAATTATTTCTTACCTAATGTGGCCGGCGATTGGAACTCTCTCTGTGGCGTTGATTGGGACGATGCTTGGATGGATCGGGCTGGCACAGATCCGAAAAGCTTTTGGACAGCGTCGAGGCTTGCTGTTAGGCACCATCGCCGCGCTCACTTGGCCACTGTTGGTGTTCACATTGCTAGGAGTCTTGCTGCCGGCAGGAATGATCAGCGGGGCCTTGGAACGTCAGGGTACTTCGGTCGGTCCTACCCTCATGCTCGGCGGACTTGTCTTCGCCATCATCGTGAACCTCTTGGTAAGTTTTGCCGTGGCACGTTGGGCAGCATCCATTAAACGCGCCAAAGTTGCCCTTCCCCCGGGCGAAACACTTTCGATCCGACACTGGCCGACGCTCACTGGGTTGGTTTCTTTCCTGTTTTTGGTAGGCGCGGTGGCCCTGGGGATGTTTACCATTAAGACGCGAATCGAGACCCAACAAGAGATCCAAGCCCAGATCTGGAACCAACCGCAACCAGAAGGCTTTGACGACGCGCCGCGGCCCCAGCCTCAGGAACTGCCCCAGAGAGAAGCGCGAGGCCAAGCAGTTCGACCAATGCCCGTTCCAGACGTGCCGCCGATCCAGCCAGGTGATTCGCTCAAGACAGATTACGCCCTGTTTCCAGAACGGGACGCGACTTCCGAGCTGCGCATCACTTTCTGGAGCAACGGCCTACCTGTGGATCTTCCGGAATTGGCGCTTCGCCAAGTTTTTACAGGTCCCACAGATGCCGGTCTGCCCGCGGAATGGAATTTGCAATGGAGCGCTGACAGCTCTCACTACACTCTCACCGGTCCGGATCTAAACAACCCCAACGGCGGTGCGGGAGGAACGGGAGTGCGCCTGGAAATTCCGCCGGAAGTTCAAATGATTTCCGTGCCAAGCGGCGCCACGGCATTGCGGGCGAAGTCCACAGGTCCCGCGAGGCGTTGGTTGTTTTTGTCGATGGATGATGCACGTCTTGGAGCTCAAATGAACGCGGTTTGGGGGGTGAGCTTGGATTTGTCGACGCGGAAGTGAGGCGATCGACGCGGATCGACTTGCGACTTCCACTCGGTATCCGCAGGGTCGGCCTCTCACATGTCCGCTAAAAATCACCTGCTGGATCGTCGAACTTTTCTGCGCGGCACCGCCACGGTACTGCCCTGGGCGACAGCGTTGGTCGCCGGGCCGTCAGGTCAGCCACAACGGCCGGATCTCCTGATCGTAGGTGGTGGCGTTGGCGGCTGCGCGGCGGCACTGGCGGCCTGTCGTCAGGGATTAACCGTGGTGATGACCGAAGAGACGGATTGGATCGGCGGACAGTTGACGTCCCAAGCGGTGCCGCCCGATGAACATCCCTGGATCGAGAGTTTCGGTTGCACCCGTAGTTATCGTCAATTCCGAGAAGGGATCCGGGCCTACTATCGTCGTCACTTTCCACTAACGGCGGAAGCCGCAGCGAACTCTCGGTTCAACCCCGGCAATGGATCCGTCTCCCGGTTGTGTCATGAACCGCGCGTCGCCCTGGCGGTTCTGATGGAGCTGTTGGCCACACACATCGCCAGCGGCCGTCTCCAGCTGTGGTTGGAGCATCGGCTCATTCGAGCGGATGTCGATCGGGATCGGGTTCGTTCCGTCACGTTGGAAAACCTCAGGCGCGGTGGTTCGACGACGGTGGAAGCCCCCCTGTTTGTCGACGCAACGGAACTCGGGGACCTGCTGGCGCTGACGCATACCGAGTTTGTGATCGGTGCTGAATCCCGAAAAGAAACCGGCGAAGCTCATGCCCCATTGGTGGCAAATCCTCTGAATCAACAAGCCATCACTTGGTGTTTCGCCGTGGATTATCTCCCGGGCGAAGATCACCGCATCGACAAACCCGCTGAGTATGATTTCTGGCGTGGTTATGTTCCTGAGATGACACCGGCTTGGCCTGGACCGCTTCTCAATTGGCAGATGAGCGATCCCATCACATTGAAGCCACGTTCCGTCACATTCGATCCGAGCGGCCCGGGACCCGGCGGGTTGAATCTGTTTATTTACCGTCGGATCGCGGATGCCGCTCAGTTTGTCTCAGGTGCCTACCGCAGCAGCATCTCCCTGGTCAACTGGCCCCAGAATGATTATTGGCTCGGCCCAATCATCGGCGTTTCGCCCGAACAAGCCTCCAGACACCTAGAGCGAGCCCGCCAGGTCAGCTTGTCCCTCTTGTACTGGATGCAAACTGAAGCGCCGCGCCACGACGGCGGGACTGGATGGAACGGATTGAGGCTCAGACACGACGTGGTCGGCACCCAGGATGGATTAGCAAAACAGCCCTATATCCGGGAAGCCCGCCGGATTCGCGCTGAATTCACGGTGTTGGAACAGCATGTCTCTACCGAAGCCCGGATGCAGGCGACAGGACGTCCGAGAGAAGACGTCACCGCTGAACCGTTCGCGGACTCGGTCGGAGTGGGAGCCTACCGGATTGATCTCCACCCCAGCACAACGGGAGAGAACTATGTCGATCTTTCCTCACTGCCGTTCCAGATTCCGCTCGGTGCATTGATTCCGCAACGGATGGAGAATCTGTTACCGGCGTGCAAGAACATCGGGACCACGCATGTGACAAACGGGTGCTATCGGTTGCACCCGGTAGAGTGGAACATTGGAGAAGCGGTAGGAACTCTGGCGGCGTTCTGTCGGGAGCGAAAAGAACCCCCGCGACATATTCGTCGCACGCCTGCACTACTGGCGGCGTATCAACAACGGCTGCGGAGCCAGGGAGTCGAAACCGAGTGGCCACGGTTACGCCCGTTGTGACCGAAGCGCCGATCAGGCCAGCGCACGAACGCTCCGTTCGATGATTTCAAGCCCCTCTTCGGCGTGAACCTTGGGGAGATTGAGGGCGGGTAGAAAGCGGACTACTTGGGTACCACTGGGAATTGACAAGAGCCCGGCTTCATGCAGCCGGTTGACGAACTGAAGACTCGACGCCTTGTCGCTGGAGGCGAAGGTCGGGATGCGATTTTTGTCCTGTAGTTCCAAGCCGATGATAAACCCGAGACCACGCACAGATTGAAGCACGGAAGGATATGTTTCCACGAGGCGTTGGAGCTCGTGACGGAAGAATTCCCCAACGGTTCGAGTGTTTTCGGCCAGGCCATCGCGTTCGATCACATCGAGGACTTTAAGGGCCACGGCACAACCCAAGGGGGTGCCGCCGTAAGTGGTCGCGTGAGTGCCCGGCCCGAGCAGGCCGGCGTGACAATCCCGAACCCAGAAGGCCCCGATGGGGAACCCGCCACCAAGCGATTTAGCCATGGAAATGCCGTCTGGCAAAAACGCAACTGCTTCGGGGGTCGCTGGACTACCCCCATGAGGGCCCTCGAGGATTCGTTGAAAACTCTGAAATCGGCCGCTGCGAAAATGACCGCATTGAACCGCGTCCATCAGGAGCAGCATCTGTTTTTCGTCACACAACGCTCGCAGGCCAAGCAGGTACTCACGCGTCGCCGGGGTGATGCCACCCTCGCCTTGAATGCCTTCGATTAAGATGGCGATGGTAGACGGTGAAATCGCGTTTCGGGCGGCTTCGATGTCATTAAAGGGAATGTGGCGAAAGCCTGGCACGGCGGGTCCGAATCCTTTCTTGACCTTCTCCTGCCCGGTGGCGGCGATGCCGGCAAGGGTGCGTCCATGGAAGGAATTTATGGCGGTCAGGATTTCGAATCGACCTTGCTCGTGACCGAATCGGCGGGCGAGCTTATAGAGGCCTTCGTTGGCTTCGGCGCCTGAGTTGCAGAAGAAAAGTTTGCCTGGCGCGATCTTCGCGGCAAGGCGCTGAGCGAGACGGCCCTGAGGTTCGTTATAGTAGAGATTCGAGACATGAACGAGACGACGAGATTGTTCGATGAGCGCCTCGGTGATTTCCGGGTTGGAATGGCCGAGGGAGCACACGGCGATGCCACCCCCCAGATCCAGGTAGCGCTTACCGGTCACATCCCAAACATGATTTCCTGCACCATGGCTGAAAGCGATGTCGAAGCGTCCATAGCTGGGCACCACATATCTGGCGAACAGCTCGCGCACTTCGTTGAACTGGTTGTGAACCATTGGCGGTAAAGGCGGAACAATATCTCTCATTACGTCACACGATAAGAGGCCAAAAATGGAGACACCAGCCCCGTGGTGGAAGCCAATTATTAGACGAATCGACCCGACTCGGCACCAGACTGGTCTCCAGGCACCATCCGTTCGGTATCAATGTTATGTGGAATTGGCAGTCGCACCGTAAACACGGCGCCTCGCCCTTCCGGAAGGTTGCCGGCCGTAATCTTTCCTCCGTGTTCCGTGATAATGCGTTCACAAATGGCAAGGCCCAAACCTGTTCCATGCGCTTTGCCAAAAGTCACAAATGGCTCGAACACATGCGGCATGACGTCTGGTGCAATTCCAGCCCCCGTATCCGAGACTTCCGTCACCACCTCGTCACGCGTCATGGAAAACCGGAGCGACAACCGTGCTGGAGTTCTGCCAGACATCGCATCAAACGCATTTTGGGCGAGATTGGTAAACACCCGCGACATTCTGGGTGGATCCAGACGGAGCACCACGTCAGGCAATGGGCCGACCACGTCCAGCACGATGCCACGTCGCGACGCTTCGACGTCGAGTTCCAGCAAAACGCCCCGCAACAGATCGGCATAGGGGACCTTGGCATGGATGACCCCGGGGTTGATGGCCCGCGTGAAATCCAACAACTCCTGCATCAATGAATTCAGCACCTCGACCTGTTTTCGGATGCGATCGCGGGCGGAACGTCGCGCAGACGTCGAAGCGGAATCCTCGGCAGCGAGGTCCGCGGCGATGCCAATGACGTTGAGCGGATTGCGGAAGTCGTGAACGATAGTTTTGGCAAGACGTTCGACCAGGGTTAGCCGTTCGGCGCGCAGGGATTCACGCATGAACCGCTGATTGAAATCTCGCGTGCGCAGGCTCGCATCGCGGACCAAGGAAGATGCCAGGAGTGGCGAACGCTCCAGGAGCGCCAGAGCTACGGCGGCGGGGATAAACCACAAGTCGCACGCGCCCCGAGCTGTCGCCGACGCTGATCGAGGTCCACCATCAAACACCGCCATCTCTCCAAAATAATCACCCGGCTCCATCCGTCCCAAAAGATGCTCTCGGCCAGGAGCCGAGTGAACCGTAATATCAATCCTGCCGGCGCTGACCACATAGAGTCCGTCGGCCTGGCTTCCCTCAAGAAAGACTCGCTGGCCATCGACAAACGTCCGAATGAGCACATGTTGGTGGAGAAACTCGAGATCAGCAGATGCTAATTGTCGCGCAAAACGAGATTTTTCCAGCGGAACCATGCCAAAAGATAACGCTGGCAGTGGGTTGTGGGCGAACGCTTTTCCGCTTTGATTCTATTGAAAATAGGCGGCAACCCAAACTCCGGTAAGAAGTCTTTAACAGCGGTAGCCGTGGATTTGAACAGACCATTTTGCAGAGTGAGACAGGCAATGAACCGGCAAACGCCCTTTCAGATATGGCCGCGCATGACAAATCACAGGCTGCTTCAGTCGCTGGGTGTGGCAGTTTTTTGCCTCTGTCTGATTGGCCCAGTCTCCTCGACCTGGGCTGGTGGCATTGAACCAGGCTTGGATGATCCCCAGTCGGTGACACGCCATTCGATACCCCTCGGTCCCACCCTGAATGACGATGCTGGCCTGCTTTGGGCTTTGGACCTCCCAAGCCTCCGCCGTGTGGCACTGAGTCCCGCTGCCCGGATCCAACTCGCAATTCCCCGCCTCGGCAAGAAGCTGCTGCAAGTACGGCGTCAGTCCGAGCTGTCAGATCAAGGCGCCATCTTCACCGGCACTGTCGAAGGCATCCCAGGCAGCCGTGTGGTTTTAGCCATCCATCCGGAGGCCATCGCCGGCACTCTGTTCCTTCCAGAATTGGGCTCAGTCGCGCTCACTCCAGCCCCAGGAGGGACCGTTCAGATCGAAGCGGTTGACAATCAACCTTCCGTTCGATGCGGCGTCCATAGCCCCATGGATTCTAAATCAGCCAAGATATTTCAAAGGGCGGCCCGGCTGATGGGCAATTCACCCAGGGACGCCGGTTTGAACAGTGAGCCACCGGAACCCGTTCGGTTGGACTTGTTGATCCTTTACACACCGGCAGCGCGGGCCAAATCCGGGGGAGTTGCCAGTATCGAGACGCTGCTCAATGCAGCCGTCGCCGAAATGAATGAAACGCTGGAAAACAGCCGGGTCCCCGCCAATGTTCGTCTGGTCGGAGTCCGAGAAGTTCCCTACTTGGAGAGTGGGCGAGCCGAAAATGACCTAGAGAAGTTAACCCAGGCAATGCTAGAACCGCCGGATTCCAATCACGAAGAAAACCGTGATGGAGACGAAGAGAAAGATCCGGAGGACGGATTGTCGGCGGGTCCCGCGATTCGGAAGGAGCTGAAGGCGGATTTGGTTTGCTTGGTGGTGGAGGGTGGCGATCAGACGGTGGGGATCGCCAACCAACTATCTCAGTTGGAGCTCCGGTTTGCCCCAAAGGCCTTAAGCGTGATCCAACGCGGCTATGTGAACCGGTATCAGATTCTGGCACATGAACTCGGTCACAACTTGGGATGTCAGCACGAGCGAGCACCCGACGTCGGCCCTGGGCTATTCTCCTATTCCTATGGTTACCGGTTTCAGAGTCGAGGAACTCACTACCGAACAGTAATGGCCAGTGCTCCTGGGATTGTCATCCCATTTTTCTCGAATCCGGAAGTCACATTTCTCGGGATACCGACAGGCGTTCCATCCACCGACCTCGATAGTGCAAACAATGCCCAGACGTTGTCCCTGACCACACCCTTCGTTGCGGACTTCGACAAGTTCTGGATTCTCCCACCGCCGCCGCTTCCGGTCGTCGAATTGACAAAACCGCACGGGGGAGACGTCTTTGAAACGGGGCAATCATTGCAACTGCAGGCGGAGGTCACTTCGAACGAGGCCGTCGCACGTGTGGAGTTTTTCGTTGGAAACCAATTCATTGGCACCGTTTCCAAGGCACCGTTCGTGTTGACTTGGACCCCTCCCAAGTCAGGCAACTACTCGTTCTGGGTACAGGCCAGTGACGCTCGAGGCGAGGCCAATCGATGCGCTCCCGTTACCATTCGCGTCTCCATCCCTCCCCACGTCGCGTTGCGATTGAATCTCCTCCAAGGATACGCACCCTGGGGAGCGAAACTAGCCTGCGAAGTCGATGCCGAGGATCCAGATGGGCAAATCCGCCTCGTGGAGTACTTCGCCAATAATTACAAAATCGGCGAATCCAAAGTCCCGCCATTCAGTCTCACGTGGACAAACACTTGGGACCACCACTACATCATGACTGCGAGAGCCACCGATGACGCTGGGTTGCGAAAGCTCAGCCTACCCGTGCCAGTCTCCTTCGCACCACCCACGCCCATGATGGAACTCACGCGTGTCACCACAAGCCCTTCTCTCTCGCCCACACAATTGGAGGTGTTCGGCATGCCAGGATCTCAATGTCGACTGGAGACGTCGACCGATCTCATTGCATGGACTCTGGTGAAAGAACTCACTTTGGGAACGGAACCTCATCGAACCATCCCTCCCACGACCGAATCTGGAGCCACCTACTACCGCTTGAAACTGGACAGCACCAAAACGTTACGCTCCGCGACTCAAGGTGCTATCGACACGCGATAAAACCGGAGATTCTCCGTGCGAGGTTCGCTATATTGCCAGACGCCATCGGCCATTTGATTGGTTCGAATGGCGGTCCAAGCACTGAGATCCGAACTGATCCAGAGCACCAGGGGGACGGCGGTGGGACCAATGATTCGGAAAGACATCTGCTGGTTCGCAACCGTCCACTCAGTCAAACGAGGCGCCACCGAAAAGCGTTGTTGAACCGTCAGCGTCGCCGGAGCACTGATCACCGTGTCAATTGGATTACTCACGGCAACCCAATAGCTGCCCTGCTGGTTAGGCCGAACTGCCTCCAACGTGAGCACGGCGTTGGTGGCACCAGTCAGGGGTGTTTCATCCAGGAACCATTGAAAATTAATCGGATCCAATCCTTCCACCGCCACAGAAAATTCAAGCGTGTCCCCGGCGATCACCGTACGCGACCGAGGCTGACTCGTGATGATCGGCGCCTGGAGCGGAGGTTCAACCACAATGGTGGCGTTGAACGTTTCCGGGATGGCGTAACGCGTGTTTCCCGCCACCAGAACCACAGGGTATACCCCGACGAGGCTCGGGGTGCCCGTGATAAAACCCGCCTCCCCCACATTCGTATTGAGGTTCAATCCAGGTGGTGAGTTTGGCTGGATTTGGAAATAGTCCGTGTCTCGGTCTCCGCCCGGATTGAGAACCGTTATCCGGTAATTGAATGGGACGCCGACGCGGGTGACAACCTGACTCAGAGCTTTGCCAGAAGGCCGGTTATTTTGGTAAAGAGTGAGACCGCTGATAGTGGCCGATGCCGCCGAGACAGCGTCAAAAGCCCCCAACGTGGAAACGCCACCAAGCGCCCAGCGGAATACCCAGGCGACGGTGGGAAGCGCCGACTGGATCAGGACCTGCGAGCGCACCAGCGGAAGACATTCCAGCATCGCCGCTAATACCAGCGACAACTTCCCGGCCGCAATGGCCTGGAACAACGAATGATGGTTCCTTCCACAGTTCATGGTTTATCGAAAGGAGAATCACTCCTTTCCCTCAATGCGCCCAGTCCAGGTTCTATTGATTTAGGAACAAGCACTAAGTATGCCGGAAGACTTCGAATAGAAAAATAACTGCACAATTCGCGAATCGGACTCGTTTGGAGGTCGTCGACCTGTATATCGACCCGGTTCAATTGTTGGAGCGGTGCTATCAATTGTGGCGATTTCAAGGTTTTCATCGCCAGCGAGCAAGGCTCGGACCATGACGCCCAAAAAATCATCAGTACCGGACGCCCTTTCGCTTGAGCGGCCACCAGCGCCTGCGTCAATTGCGTCTCGGTCGAGTCAGTCCGTTCGGCTCGCAATGACCAGCCTTGGCCGATTCGTGGCGTTTGCGGCCAGCGTTCACGAAGAAAACCGGTGATTAACGCCCCCGACAGCAAAAGCAATCCTACGGAGGTCCATCGGAAAAGCCCGTCCGATGCTGGACGCCGAACCTGCATGAATCGCCGCAATCCCATTGCCAATGCAAGCGATGCACCGCCAAAAAACAAAAAGAGCCTGGAGCGGGCAACACTCGTCAACACCTCGTCCTCAGCGACTGACGGGACACTGGTTTTGATAAAATCCATCCAGGTAGTCTCGGTGGGTAATCCACCGCCCTTGCCAGCCACCTGAAATCCTTCGGCCAAGGTCTTCCATGAACCAGGCAATGGAGTCTCATCCTCAGGATCCCTGAGGTCTAATTCCTGAGGCTCCGCACCGGGAGCCAGACGCCATCGACGCGATCGCGGCAGGAAGCAGGTATTACCCTCACAGCCCTGATAGTGCACCGTGAGGGTTATCGGCTCTGGCAACGCCGGACCGAATGAGCGGGTTGCCTGAAAGGAGTGGTCATACACCAAACGAGCTTGGGCGCTGACGGCTTCAAAATGAGCGTTCGGAGTCGGCAACTGGACATCCTCAAGGCGGCCGCCCTCAGAAAAATGAACGGCCAATTGCTCGGCATAAAGTCGGTGGTTCGAAGGCACTTCAAACTCGATGTGGACCGTCCAATTGTCCCCCAACTGTTTCAGCGCCGGACGAACTTTGAAAGGATCTTGAGCCGTGCTCGTGAGAGCCCACAGCGAGAGCAGAAATCCGACCCAACGTCGCAATGTGGGCCGACCCATCGGGATGCTAGAAACCAGTAACATCGTCGTGCCAATCTCAATTGCAGCCGCAACCGCCGCCCCCCACCCGGCCACCACCGTTGGCGGCCTCCCGGGAGAACCACATATGTTCCTGAAGATGACGCGCCAGCGGATCTCGATCCGGACGCATGCCATACGATGCGAGGTTCTCTCGCTGCCACGGTTCCACCCCCTTGCAGCCACCACTGCCGACCATCGCCAGCACCACCCAGCTCCAGAGGAGGGCGTGCTGTAAAGTGCTAGAGCGCGATGTGATTTTTGGATTCGTCAGAGCCATTAGTTGGGGCGGGGAATGGTGGTGGACTCGTTCGGAATCGACGGCGGTTCCGCCAACAGTTTTTCAATCAGTTGAATATGCTTCCGCTTGATGTCCGAACTGAAAAAACCTTTGCCAATCGAGTGAATTCGGCCTTCTCGGTCCAGCACAAACGTACAGGGCAGGGAAGGCAGTTTGAGTCTGGAAACCAGTTCGCGCTTTGAATCGCGCACCACATTAAACGTGACTGGATGTTCCTTGAGAAACTCCTCCATGGCGACACGGCTCTTGTCCACATTAATGGCCAGGATCACCAAACCCTGCTTTCGGAACCTCACATGCAAATCTTCCATGACCGGAAAGGTCCGTTGACAAGGCGCGCACCAGGACCCCCAAAAGTCCACCACGGCCACCTGCCCTTTGAGCTTGGGAATCTTCCCATCCAGGGAAAACCCCTTCAAATCCGGAAACATATCGCCCACCTTGAATTCCACCGCGTTCGTGGGGGTCACTGAAGCTCCAGAAGCACCAAAGAGCTCTGCTGTCGCGAAGAACCATCCAGCAACTATGGACAACCCTACTCTGCCGCAGAGGAACTTCGCCGCAGAGAACCCGGACCACCATGTTGGATTCCAACTCATCCGCTCAATTTATTGCCAACCACTTCACCCGACGCGCCCAGCCCGGACGGACATGTCAAAACACGAAACGCATCCCTAAGGTGTAGACGTTCGCCACAGGGAAGTTACTCGAAGCAACCATCCTGTCATCGCCGATCATTTCATATCGTTTGTAAGCAGCATTGAGGTGCCAGTGGCGAGCCACCTGAACCGTTAACCCCACACCATAGGTCCATGTGTGCAAACGGCTTAAACGATAATCACTCGAATAAGCGTCTGGCACCGGAAATTCATCGGTCAGAAACGGATTGGAGGGGTCTCCCGCGAATTGTGTCGCAAAAAAAGCCGCACCAGTTTGTTGGTAATACCGAACCGTGGGGGACAGTACCCAGCGTTTCCCCATCTTTTGGAACCAAGTACCGCTGGCCGTGTTTCCAAAAATGCCGAAAGAATCGTGATAGAAACGGTAACCAAACTCCGCGTTGCTCTGCAGTGACTCGACGTAATGCCGCAGGGCGAGGTCGATGACTTGCCGGCTCCGATGGCGAGGACGACGCTCAAGCTCCAAAACGCCATCCGGAGCCAAATCAAACCGCACCCGTTTGTAGGGATCAGCAAGAAATCCGGAGGCCGTCCCCAATGTCAAGTTGGCGGAAATCACCGTTGACGGGCCGAGGACCTGAGTGATGCCCACCAAGAAATCAGACGTCCGTTTATGCTCTGTCCGCCCATTTAATGTCGCAGCAAAAACGTCGTCCCAGTTTGCCGCCACACCCAAGAGCAAGGTGGTGTTGCGCCGATCAAAATCGATCTCCCAGTTCAGCGCCGGACTGATGGATTCATAATCGCTCTCCAAGCTGTAGGCGAAAAGCGGCTTCAATCGTTGCCTTTCGCCCTGCCAATTGAATTCCAACTGGCCAGCACGGCGCGTATCTCGCAGCTCGACAAGCGGAACTTGGGCGCTTCCTTCGGTCGGTAAGCCGCTCAAAGGGGTCGCACCCGAAATGGCATCGTAAATAAAGTCGCCTTTTACCGAGACAGATTCGTTGATCCAGGCTTCGACCGATGCCGCCTGAGTGCTGACTCGAGTGCGGCCACCTTCCTCGGCGTAATATTCGAATTTGTAGTCGGCCCCAAAAGGCACTTCAGCGAACGCAACGCGCGTCCAATGCATGCCGCAGGTCATCCAACCAGCCAAGCATCGACGCAAACTGGGTAGAGACAGTGTCATGAGGACGCCGCGGCGCCGGGGAACACAATGCGAGTGGCGTGCGCGCGTTTGCCAGCGTGTTGATGGAAGCGAATGTCCAATTGCTGACCCAACAACGCCCGAACGACACGCAGCCCCAAACCGAGCGTTAGGGCGCCGGGCGCCGGAGATTGCCGGACGGCATTCATCAAGGTCAATCGCACCTGGTTTCCCTTTCTCCGCACTCGCACTCGGATCCCTCCTCGGCCATGGTTCAGTGCATTGGTCAGCAACCCATGCAGGACTTGACGACAATACTTGGGATCGGCCTGAACCCAGCAGTCAGGCTGTGATTCCAGTTCCAATTCGCGGCCCTCGCCATCTGCGAGCAGATGAAAATCGCGGACAATTTCCGCCGTCACCATCGACAGATCAAAACGTTCTGACTGCCATTGGAGTCGGCCTTGGCCGGCTTTAGCGATGAGCAGAGACTGGTCCACCACGTGTGCCAGCCGACGCAATTCACCCTGCATTTCCTCGGCCAGCTCCAACCCCAAGACCGGTTCGGCCTGTTCCACTTTCAGTGCCATAATGGTTAACGGGGTGCGCAACTCGTGCGCAACTCGTGCGGCGTACTCTCCTAACTCAGCGAACGACGTCTCCAATCGCGCCAACATCTCATTCAAATGTTGAACCAAATCGCGCAATTGCGCGTCCGCCTCCGGTAGTGATACCCGCTTACCTAAATCCGCGACGTCGACGTCTCGCAACTGGAGATTTAGACGTTCGATCGGGCTGAGCGATTTTTTGGCCAACCAATACCCCAGAACGATCGCCGCGAGCATGAGCGGGAGCGAGTAGCTCAGTGACATGTGAATATGGTCCGCCATGATCTGTTCGACCTCCTCTTCGGCGTAACTGCCGCGCACGATCCAATCGGGCCCCAGTGTTTGTTCGCGATTGAAAGTCTTCCGCCTCAGGTCACGATCCAAGTGCTGGTAGGAGACCAGCATGAAGGCAACGGTGACACCGACAAAACTCAAGGCAAACCAAAGCGTCAGCCGGACGCGAAGCGAGTTCATGGGGGATCTTCCCTCACCGTGAAACCAATGCCTCGGACCGTGTGCAACAAGGGTTTCATGCCAGGCAGATCCACCTTACGCCGCAGGTAGTTCACGTACACGTTCACAACATTTGTCCCCGAATCAAAATGCTGGTCCCAAACGTGTTCAATGATCGCACTCTTGGTCATCACTTTGGGCGATTGGGTCATGAGGATCTCCAACAACGCATACTCGCGGTTGGTCAGTTCGATCTCTTGCCCGCCGCGGCGCGCCTTGCGACTCAGCAGGTCCAATTCCAGATCGGCTACCCGAAGAAAGTTGGTGGGTTGCGGCCGCTGACGCCGCAATACCGCCCGAATTCGCGCCAACAATTCGCTCAACAAAAACGGCTTCACCAAGTAATCGTCGGCGCCGGCATCCAAACCATGCACCCGATCTTCGGGCTCGCCCCGGGCCGTCAAGAAGATGACGGGCACCGTCAATCCCTTCCTCCTCAAGTGACGCAGCACCATGACCCCATCGCGCCCTGGCATCATGATGTCGAGAAGCACCAAATCGTAGGGATAATTCTCGGCAAGCCAGACGGCTTCGTCGCCATCGGAGGCCAGATCGACGGCGTAACCCTCGGCCTTCAGGCCTTGAGCTATGTGAGCCGCTACCTTCGCTTCATCTTCCGCCAGCAGAATTCGCATGTAAACTGGAGTCCACCCTACGGGTTTCTATGGGAAAAAACAGGCGGAAAATGGGTTTGGCGGCAATTCCGTAACTTCCACGAGGAACTAGAACCACCTGAAGGCGAAACTCGGAGCGGCGGGCGGCGCTTTGAACCCGCCAGCCGTCCCAACACGCCGCAAGCGCCTTGGCTACATCGACTTCCGCAAGACTAACACCGCTTCCTTCACACCCCAACGCGTCGCTTCCAACGTGCGTGTTGCCACATCTCGAGAGCTTCCGGTGAGTTCACACACGATTCGAATCGCCCGATCACGCAGTTTCATATTCGACGGATTCAGATCGACCATGAGATTCGACAGGACCTTGCCAAGCCGCACCATGGCCAGGGTGGTCACCATATTCAGCACCAACTTGGTGGCCGTGCCCGACTTCAATCGAGTCGACCCAGTCAATAACTCCGGACCCAAATCCAACGAGACGACCACGTCCGGCTTGGAGCCGGGCGCAAACTCCAGGTGGGGATTGCAACACAATAGCGCCGTCACAGCGTGACGTCGTCGTGCCTCGGCCAACGCCCCCCAGATGAACGGGGTCCTTCCGCTGGCAGCGATTCCCACAACAACATCGCGAACCCCCACACTGCGAAACACCACCGCTCGGGCGCCGGCTTCTACGTCATCTTCAGCACCTTCCACCGATGTATGCAATGCCGGCACCCCACCAGCCATGATGCCTTGAACTTGTTCCGGATCGGAACGAAATGTCGGCGGACACTCACTGGCATCCAATACACCCAACCGCCCACTGGTCCCTGCTCCCACATAGAACAATCGTCCACCGGACCGCAGCGCGCGGACCACTCGACGGATTAGTCGGTCAATCTGCTTTTTCTGAGCCCGCAACGCCCGGGGAATTAACTCGTCCTCTGAGATCATCAACTCGATGGCATTTTCGACCGACAATCGGTCCAACTCCATGGAACGTGGATTGCGTTGTTCCGTAACAGACAGGCCACTGGCGCGTGGGACTGAAACCTCGAGCTCGCCTGAAGCTCGCCGCGGGGTCACGAGCAATGAGGATCCACCTTTTTCGGCAAGGACTCGATGCGGCAAGGGAGACGCATTCAGTGCTTGTTCGGCGAGCGAAACAGCACCCCAGAAGGACTCACGTTCCAGGACCCTGAACCGATCCCGCAAACCGCGTCGAGCGCGGCGAATGTCAGCTGTCACGCGCGCTACCTGACTGGGTTGGCGTGTGAAGACCCCGCCAGCAAAGACGAAGTCCACGGGCTGCCGTTGGCATCCCAGTTGGCGGGCACACATGGCCGCATCGGTGCTGATCGTCTGAGCCGATTGCTGGAGGATGTCGCGTGCATCGGAACTCGTGCTCGACTCAAAAACCTGGGCAGCGAGGGCGGCTATATCACGCTTAGACGCCTGTTGAACCCAAGCGATGAGTTCTTCGGGATCGTTGAGACCCAAAACCCTTAGAATCGCCTGCGCCATTGGCGTCCACTGACCCGATTGATCATAATCAGCAACTATCCGGCGCAAGGCATTGAATCCAATGTCATAACCGCTGCCATGATCCCCCAACAGATGTCCCCATCCACCGACTTTGGCCACAGCACCTCGAGTGTTCTGCCCGTAGGTGCAGGAACCGGTCCCGGCGAGGATGATCAGACGCGCTTTGGCGACCGAGGGCGCACTTTGTCCGTAGTGGGCAGCGGCCAGGGCGGATTCCAGGTCGTGGCCGACCCGAGAGGGTACACCCGGCCAGACATGGTCCAGAAGTCGGGTTACCCGCGCACAATCCTCCACACCACGGGCTCCGGCGATGCCAACACCCACGGCGGCGGGAATTCCCAATTGGCGCCGTATCGATCGGAAGTGGGCTATCAACCGAGCATCGCTGAGCAATCGCAGGTTCGCAGGACCGGTATCGCAACGTTTCAACAGTTGACCCGATGCGCCAGCCAGCAGGGCCACGGTGTGGGTCCCGCCGCATTCTATTCCAAGCAAGGTCGGCGCAGTCTCAGTATGGATCGCAGGATTCATGGTCAAATTGCTGCGGCGGAAGTACTGCCGCAACGGCTCCAGCTCAACTCCCAAGTCATCCGATGAACAGAAACTTCACCTACCGCAAAAAACCCGCTACCAGTTCTGCCGTGACCGAAACCGAAAAATCGTTGCTCGAAGCCCTGGTGGATCTTGAAAGCCAGGTCGCCCGAATGGCTACGGCTCAACCAAAGCCGAATCTGCTGCCGCTATTCGAACGTTTGGATGCGCTCACACAATCGTTACCACGGGACGCAGACCCCGGATTGCTACACTACCTCCACAAGCGGAGTTACCAAAAGGCACGGCTGTTTTTGGAAGGCCGCGACGCAGAGAATGCCGAGGGCAACTGCGGCCACGTCTGAGCCAGCGCCGCCAATCCACACCCCATGCTGCCAGGCACTATCGCCGCGATCGCCACTCCCCTGGGTGAGGGCGGCATTGCGATTATTCGAATCTCAGGGCCCGACGCTATCCACGTGACGGATCAGATATTTCGCCCAGCAGGTTCAAATCACCGTCGCCTCTCCATCGCCCTGTCACACACCGTCCATTACGGTCACATTGTCCACGATTCCCAACTCGTGGACGAAGTGCTGGTGACCGTCTTGCGCGCCCCGCGCACATTTACCCGCGAGGACACCGTCGAAATCTCCTGTCACGGTGGCGTTTTGATCTCTCGCCAGGTATTGAACGCCACGCTGGCAGTGGGTGCTCGGCTTGCAGAACCCGGAGAATTCACCCAACGCGCGTTCATTCATGGCAGAATTGATCTCGCCCAGGCGGAGGCTGTGGCCGACTTGATCCATTCCCGCACCGAACTCGCGGCTCGCGTGGCACAGGATCAACTCGCCGGCAAATTATCGAAACGCATTCAACGGCTGCGTGATGATTTGATGCACACGCTGGCACATATCGAGGCGCACATCGACTTTCCGGATGAAGATATTTCTCCAGACACCCGCACCACTCTGACCCAACGTCTTGAGGCTGGGCTCCAATTCATCGAAGAACTGCTCCAAACCGCACGCGAAGGTCAGATCCTACGGCGCGGCATCCGGGCCGCCATTATCGGGCGCCCCAATGTCGGCAAATCCAGTCTCCTCAATCAACTGCTCGGCCATGACCGCGCCATTGTCTCACCGGTGGCTGGAACCACACGAGACACCATTGAGGAAACCGCCAATGTCCGAGGTATCCCCGTGGTATTCATCGACACCGCCGGCCTTCGAAACGCCGGGGACGCGGTGGAGGAACAGGGGATCCGACGCACCCATGCCGCATTGGACCGCGCGGAACTGATTCTTCACGTCCTAGACGCCAGCGCTCCTCTGACATCCGAAGACATCGACCTGTTACGGCAGCTGAAGGAGCGCCCGCACATCGTGGTTTTAAACAAGTCGGATCTGCCGCGCGCGCTGGACCTCTGCGATTCCCTGAATGATCCGTCATCGGTAGTCGAGCTGAGTTGCGCCAACGGCACCGGACTCGAAACGCTTAAAGACGCCATCCAAAAGCGCGTCTGGAAAGGGGTTAACACGCCAGAAAACATCGAAGTGACGATCAATGCACGACACCAAGAAGTCCTGAGGCGCGCGCGCGAATCCACACGGAATACACTGCAAGCTCTGCGGACGGATCTGCCGTTGGAATTGGTCGCCATCGATCTGAGAATGGCCGCAGATGCCGTGGGGGAAGTGGTCGGCAAAACCACTACCGAGGATTTGCTGAATTCCATCTTCAGGCAGTTCTGCCTCGGAAAATAGCCGCCGACCATGCCCAGACGATTGCTGTTGATCATCAATCCCGCTGCGGCGGCTAGCCGAAACCAGTCCGGCCGACTCGACCGCCTGATTCAGACCCTCAATTCAATGGGGCACTCCCTCGAGATCCGTCGAACTCGGCGGGCCGAGGAGGCAATCCAGATCGCTGAGGAAGCGGTGGACTTTGATGTGGTTATCGCCGTCGGAGGGGATGGCACCGTCAATGAAGTCGCCACCGGCCTGATGCACCTTGGGTCTCGTGCTCCGATACTCGGCATTGCCCCATTCGGCACAGGCAATGACATGGCCCAACTTGTCGGCACAGCCCAAGACGACGACTTCTTGGATGCAATGAATCGAACGTTGGAACAGCCAATGGACCTCATTGCCATTCATTGTCGAGGGCTCCATGAAAACAGGCCTCGAGCAGCCCTGCTCTTCGGTGCGGTCGGATTTGCCGCTGAATTGCTCAGACAAACCACGCCCCGTGTGAAACGCTGGTTCGGCCCTAAACTCTGCTATTCGGTCGGATTCTTTCGGGCCTTGATGACCTACCGTGCCCCCCGAATCCACGCGCGGACTGATGGCTTGGAGGTCTGTGAACCGATGCTCGTGGCGTATGCCGCCAATGCGCCGCATGCTGGAGCCGGCATGATGCAACTCGCGCCGGATGCGTCGTTGACCGACGGCCTGATGAACCTTTGTCTGATCCGACAGACCAGCCGGTTCGAGGCGGCAGGGCAATTCCCCCGTCTCTTGCGCGGCGCTCACATAGGACACCCAAAAGTCCGCTATTTCACCGGAACAAGTCTCGAGCTCGATTCAAAGACCGCACTCGAAGTCGCGGCCGATGGCGAACTCATCGGACACACCCCTGCTCGATTTCAGCTCATCCCAAAAGGCTTGAGAGTCGTGGGGCATCTCGCGTAGGCAGCCGCGAAAAACCCGGTCGAGTTTCCAAGTCAGGGTGGCGGGTTGCCACGTAGAGACGCGAGAAACGTGATGAGATCCGTGAATTCAGTCACGGTCAGCCCGAGGTGAAGCCCCTCTGGCATCAAACTATCGGCAGTTTGTCGCCGTTCTTGAATCTCCGATTTCTGAACGACATGCAATGACCCCACCGCGTCGCGCAAAGTGACGGATTCTGTGGTCTCGGCCTTGATCAACCCGGCCATTTCTTCGCCGTCTTTTAATTGCAACACACTGCGCTGATAGCCTTCGCGCACCACACGACTCGGAAATAGAAGGCTATCCGCCAGCCCGAGGCGATCGGATTGCGATCCGATCCCGGTGAGGTCTGGACCCACATCCCCTCCAGCGCCAGCGATCCTATGGCATCCGATGCAATTCATACCTTTGGCATCGACAAACAGCGCCCGTCCCTTCGCGATGTCGCCGCCACCGGCACTTGCGGCCGCCAGATAATCCGCCGTCGTCAGCACCCGTATCGCCGCCTGAAAAATCGGCCCTGGGGCGGCCTCCGGATCGCCGGCGTAGACCTGTTGCAACTCCGCCGCCACCGAGGGAGCCAACTGAGCAACGCGCCCTTCCAGTGAAGTTCGAAGTTCAGCACGAATGGACTTCAAGGCGTTGCGAGCAACCAACCGCTGATCCGGATTGCGGGAGGACAGACCGTCAAGATACGCCTCCAAAGCGACTGCGGTTGGCACACGGGTCAAGGCCATGAAAGCCTCCGGACGCAAGGGAAGCTCCGACCAAGCCTTCACCATGACTGGCACCGCTTCAACAGCTGCCAATTGCCCCAAGGATTGAATCGCCGCACGACGGACTTCGTGAGCGCCATGGTCCGCCAATTGCATCAAAGCTGCAACCGCCTCGCGCCCGCCGATTCGGCCCAATGCCGTTGCGCTGCGCGCTGCCAATTCGACCTCAGTTTTCTGGGTCATGCGAATAAGCTCAGCAACCGATGCCGACGCCTTGAGCTGCCCCAAAGCCACCACCGCCTGTCGAAGCAGTGACGCGTCGGCATCGGGGCGTTGAAGGAATTGAATCAATGCCTCCACAGCCTCAGGAGTTCCGATACGTTCAAGGGTCCGGATGGCAACCGCCGCCAGATCATCCAACACTACTTGGTTCGCTGCCACTGGGGTCAAGACACTCATGCAGACCCCTACTGACTTTGGATCAGCGAACTGTCCCAATGCCGAGAGAATCGACTGGCGGAGTCGAGGGCTGGTCTCACGTCCAAAAAGGTCTCGCAACTGCGGCGCCGCGTTGGTCTCGCCAGCATCAGCTAATCCCTTAACCGCGACGACACGCAACTCCACTTCCGGATGGGTCAGCATCTCGTTCAACGTCGAAACGACCACCGTGGTGCCATCCCAGTCGACGGTCTTGCGGGAGGGCGCGTTGCGAAACGGATGGTAAGCTCCCCATTGGCCCTGCCAGGGAGGCGGTTGGCGATGCAACGAGGCGGCCATTTTTAAGGCGAGAGCCCGGTCCTCGACCGGTCGCTGCCCATCGCGTACTACTAACACCAACTGATCCACCAACGTCCGATCAAACGTCTCGCGCATGGCATGCATTGTGGACTGCTGGCGACTGGTTGGCGCCGCTTCCAAAGAACGGACCAAATGCCGCCACACTCGCGGATCGCGCCGACCAATTCGGTTTAAAGCCGTGAATTTGGCGTACCTCGCAAACAGGTCCGAGTCGTCCAGACCGGCCAGGATGCGCAAGGCCCACGGCAAATCTCCCATACGTCCCATCGCAGTCGCTGCCGCACGCCGTATCGAGGCGTCGCTATTCCACAACTGGGGTGTCAACAATAGCTCAGCTTCCACGGTTCGTCGCAGTCCTATTTGTCGGATCACTTGGCGTCGCATAGGCACCGACGGGTCCCGCACTAAGTCCGCCAAGGTCGAGGACAGGCTCGTGCCAGCATCCACGCCATCCAGCGCCCAGAGTGCATGCAAGCGCGCCAACGCCACAGCCTGTGTGTTGGTAAGGACCGTCTTCAAAGCAGAGATCACCTCCTCACCCATGGCGGAGTTAGCCGATGACTTCTTGGCACGATCCGTTAGGCGCCGTTGCGCACAATGACGCACCTCGCGGGATCCATGGCTCAAGCCGGCAATCAGCTCGCTCGTCAAGGCTTCAAAGGGCTTTCCCTGGGCAGCAGGCACGTACCAGTTAGGCCTCGGACTCCCGGATCGGGTTCCGGTCCACCCCAGTTTCCAGAGCCGCCCACAGAGCGCATTCGTATCCTTGCTATCGCGATGTTGCCAATCGCAGATCAGGATTCCCGATCCGTCCGCCGTCGGCGAGATGCCCACAGGGCGGAACTCTTCTGGGGGCTCATGAAAGAATGCTTCGACGGAAGACATGCCAGGAAGGGCATTGGAGGACGCGCGACTGATTTCCACCCGGTTGGAGGGAAACATCACCCGATAGCTGCCTCCATCACGTTCCGTGCGAACGCGCAGCAACTGACGTTTGCCAAAGTCGGCGAGTATCAGGTTGTCCTGATACTCCACCGGCAAGACGTCATCCGTGTAGGCAAATGTCCCCGTGGCCGCTCCCGCACCAAAATCCGCGAAACACCAAAGCGTGTAGGGCCGTTGAGGAATGAAGTCGTGGGGATAGCCATAAAATCCATCCTCCACCATGTGCGTCAGGCGTCCCATCCATTCGTGCTCATCGGTGTTGTCGTATGTGAACAGCTCATCTTCGGAATTCAGTGCCACATCCATAATGTTGCGCACGCCGAGACTGAAGACCTCCAGGCCGGTGCCATCCGGTCGCAATCGCAAAATGCCGCCTCCCGGAAGATCCACGCGATGACCATCGCGACCGACCGCTCCGTAGAGGCCCTTGTCGCCCACCGCCATATAGAAATAACCGTCCATGCCGAGACGAAAATTCGCGGGCACATGATCGTTCCAGTCGAGAGCCCAGGCGTTCGGATTGGTCTGCTCGATCAAGTCCAAACGGTGAACCCCACGATCCCCGCCGTCTTCCCACACACTGAACTTGGGGTTGTGTAACACATAGAGTCGGCCATCGAGGTATTGCATCCCAAATGGCGCGTAGAGACGGTCCGCAAATACCGTGATCCGACCGTCCGGATGCCGGCAAAGGATCCGCCCCTCCCGCACATCGGCGCGTGGCGTTGAAATGTCCATGGGATCTTCGCCAATGAAGATCCGGCCATCAGGTGCGGTGCACACGACAGAGGGATGCCGGACGGCAGGCGCTTGCAATAGAAGCTCCATAGACCACCCGGGAATTGCGACACGCGGCGCCTGAATCAGCGTTTGGGCCATCGGCGCTACCGCGCCCAGTGAGAGCGCAATCAGCGCCAGGCACCACCATCCCAGAATTCTGAATCCAGCTCCCATCGTTTTTCCTTCACGGTTCGGTTTCCACAATTCGTTGGACGACATACCCCGCTGCCACCATCCCAAAGGTCGCGGTGACAAACGCGGCCGAGCCAAAGCCCCAATCGCAGTTCAACCGGAGCGACTGCCCTTCGGGAGAGGGCTCACGAGTAGCACAAACGGAACCGTCGACACGAGGAAAGATCGGCGGCTCGGGCGAACAAACGCAGGCGATGCCAAATTTTCGGTCGCCCCTTGGAAAACCATACTCCTTCCGCAATCGTCTGCGGACTTCTGCCAACAATCGATCCTGGGTGACGCGCGCCAGATCTTCCATGCAAACACGAGTGGCATCCCGTCTCCCACCGGCACCACCGCACACGGTCAGTGGCAGCTTTCGCTCCAGACATTGAGCAATCAGAAGGCATTTGTTCTTCACAGCGTCGATGGCATCCACCACGTGTGTGTATGGCGCTGAAAGCACGGAAGCCGCAGTGGAGTCCGTGAAGAACTCCTGGCGTGCGTCGATCCGGCATTCGGGATGGATGTCGCGAACACGTTCCGCCAGGACTTCGACCTTGGCACGGCCCACCGTTGAATTTAGGGCTGGGAGCTGGCGATTAATATTACTCACACAAATCTCGTCGAGATCCACCAGAGTGAGCGCCCCGATACCCGAGCGTGCCAGGGCTTCCACAACCCAAGATCCCACCCCACCCACGCCAACCACACACACGTGCGAACCACGCAATCGCTCCAAGCCTTTGGTACCAAACAACCGCGCCAACCCACCAAACCGGAAGGCGTGATCGTCGGCATTCTCAGATGCCCGGTGCTGACCCTCGACGTTCATTAGGGACACAGTTTAGTGGGGAGTCCGCTAAAGAGCCAATCCTCTCGTCGGCAACACAGTCCACCAACCGCCGCACTAGAACCTGCCGGAGTCATCACGCCCATCCGAAACCGGCTCGATTGGCGCCAACCACCCGTCGCCACCGAGTGACAACCGCGATGACCAGTTTAACCCGAGACCCGCCAGTCCAGTAGTTTCAACTGGAGCGACCGCCGTCCGTTGTATTCGTTAATCGCTGGCACAACCGCTACGTCGAACATCCCCTGGGGCATCGGAAGTTCCGCATAATTCCACCAGACACATTCTGCGGTGGCCCCACCCGCGTATAGCGAGAGTCGCGCGTGCTGCTGTTCCCTCCCCATGCGAAGTGGATCCCTAGCCAGCGACACTCGGCGAACACACAGACGCACCTCGGGATTTTCCTGTCCAAATGGACGAAGCCGGTCGAGTTCTTCCACTCGATCCATGGTGATATCCGAGAGAGCTATCTCCGCATCCAGACGTAATTCGGGGCGCAATAACTGAGGCGTCAACTGTTGCTGAGCCAAGGTATTCAACCGCGCTCGAAACGAGTCCACTTGGTCGGGATGAATGCTGACTCCGGCAGCCATGGCATGTCCGCCATGCTTGATCAAAAGGTCATCGCACTCTCGCAACGCAGCCGCCAGGTCGAAACCAGGAATACTGCGCCCTGAACCACGCCACGTCTCACCATCACCACCAAGGATCACTGTGGGACGATAAAATTCGCGCAAAACACGCGACGCAACGATACCTACTACCCCAATATGCCATTCGGCCCGGCCTTCTACCACCACGAAGTCGCACTCGGGATCAAACCTGGCTCGGACGGCATCGGCGGCTTCGATGGAAATGGCTCGTTCGATGGCCTGTCTTTCACGATTGCGAGCATCGAGAGATGTCGCTAGGCGGGATGCCAAGATGCGGTCGGTCGACAGGAGCAATTGAAGAGCTTCATGAGCGGTTTCTAGCCGGCCCGCGGCATTGAGCCGAGGTGCCAATTGGAATCCGACTTCGAACGATCCAATCGTTCCTTGGGTTTGTGCGACCGCCTTGAGCGCCACGATTCCCGGGCGCGTCGTCACTTGCAGTCGCTCCAGGCCGGCGGTCACCAGGATTCGGTTTTCACCCGTGAGCGGAACGAGATCGGCGATCGTGCCGAGGGCCACGAGATCGAGCAGTGGCTTTAGATCAAATACCGCAAAACCAGGCAAGTCGCGTTCACGACCATGTTTTACCAGGGCATGCGCCAGCTTAAAGGCCAATCCCGCGGAGCACAGTTCTCCAAAGGCTGGCATGGTTGCCGGAGCCCCTGTGCTCGGCTTAGCCGAGAGACGTTCACATTGCGGATTTACCAAAGCAAACGCAGGCGGTAGTGGATGGGTCAGTTGATGATGGTCCAGCACCACCACGTCCACAGCCCGTTCCTTAAGCCATGCAATGGGAGCAACAGCCGTCGAGCCACAGTCCACCGCGAGCACCAAACCCACCGAAAATTTGGCGAGGCAGTTTTCCACCGCGGCTTGACTCAGGCCGTAACCTTCCTCCAGACGATGAGGGAGGTATTGATGAACTGTCCATCCAAGTGCTGTCATGACATCCGTCAGCACCGTCGTGGCGGTGACCCCATCGACATCATAGTCACCGAAGATCACCAAAGGCGCACCCGCCGTACGCGCATCGAACAACCGTTCAACCGCCTTTGCCATGTCAGGCAACAGAAAGGGATCTGCCAGCATGCGGAGACGAGGTTCCAAGAACGCTGAGGCTTGTTCCGGATCGGCAAAGCCACGATTCACCAAACACTGCGCGACCAGCGTTGAAATCCCGCATTCTTGGCTCAATCGCTCGACCACTGCAGGGAGCCGGGGCGCTAGGGTCCATCGAGGTTCCGCAGTAGGCTTCAAAAGTTGGGTGTTAAGTCGGTCGTTTCGGGCAGGGCCTATTGTGACCTGGAAGGCTCCCGATCGCAACGCGGAACCTTCAATGGAGAATCCACACACCGCAGCCCTATTCCGCATTGTGGGCTTTAATAAAGATTCCTCGGGCCGACATATTCAGGGATGAGAAATCCCGCCTGGACAAAATCTCCATAATCCAGACGGGATCCATCCCCCGCATCGGTGACTTCGAGTCGGAGCGTCTTAGCGCCTCTGGGAATGGGAATATCGAACGGCCAAGGAACCTGACCCAATCGCATGACAGGACTGTCCGCCACCCGTTTTCCATCAATCATTACGTGAAACACCATGCTGGGTCGCTGCCCCAAGAATTGGGCGTTAAATCGTCCTTTAGGGGCATCGTCCGCTCCCGCAAGTGCCACAAAACGGGAAGCGCCTGTGGGAATCCGAAATTCGATCCAACCGGGTGCATGGAGCGTGATTCCCTGATGATAGTCAACTCCACGCAGTGTCATGCCCCAGGTGCGGGCTGGGACATGCCATTCACTTTTCAGGTCGGAATACCGGATTCGCAACGGTTCGAGCTCCCACAACCGAAGCGTCGGAACTTGAGGTGTCACCGGCAACTTCTCGTATAACGCATCGCTCCCCAACCCAACCGGCTGACCTCCTCGAAAACGATGGACCCTCAATCGGGTTCGATTCGTCAGAACGATTGCCCGGGAATACAGAAGCGATGTTGTGTCGGGTGAACGCCCGTCCACGGTGTACCGGATCTCCTCGCCAGGCGCTGCTTTGGGTTCGAGGAAGACAGTGCATTCCTCTCGGAAAAAATACGGGCGTTGGGGTTTTCCCCAGGGACGAATTCGCACGGATTCCAATCGGTCCCAATCGGTCCCGGCAGCGTTGGCATTCAGGAATTCAGCGAAATCTATCGTGGGAACCAATTCGGTCTCGATAATTTTGAGCGTATGTTCGAGGGCCTCCTGTGGCGGATAGCTATCGGTGTCCGTCAGATCGCGTGCGAGAATACATGGCACCCCTAGGCGGCTCATGGGCACGATGCCTTCACCCTTCCCCAGGACGCAGATGTCCGCCGCAATACCCACGTAAATCAATTTCTCCAACTGACGCGCACCGATGATGTTCCAAACCTCGCGGGTCCCCCAGGCCACAAAATCTTTCCGCGCTACTCGAAGATCTGGATGCATTGCGTCACCTCCCCAATTTCGAGGGCAATCTATTCCAGGACCGCAGCGGCAGGAAAACGGGTTCTTGAGGCCGCACTGAGGTGATTGAATGGGCAGCAGGGGCGGCCACGGGGCGTCTGGAAGCAATCGCGCAGCGCGACGTTGCGGGCTTTTTTCGGACGCAGCAATGGCGCTCGTCGGTGTGAAAATGACGGTCATTCCGAGGCGTCGCGCCCCTTCCAACGCCTGGTTCATCCGCGGTACCAGCGCGGATGCCCGTTCGGCACAGGTCATGCACCAGTGGTACGCCCACATATCCATCACAACGACCCCAACCCTGGACGGCTCGATGGATTCGGTGCGTTGAAGTAATCCACCCTGCCGATCGCGAGCACGGAGTGTCCACTGAACTTCACTGGCGGCGCTATCTGACACGAGGGAAACGACGCAAAGGATCAAGATCCTCAGAGTATGAAACCTCGCAACGATCGGGTCACTGAGTCGATAGGACGGGTGCATTGGCCGTTGGAACCGCTTGGTATTCACTCAGGGAAGGGCGTTTTTGGTAGGGCGTCAACTTCCATTCGACCAAAGAAATCCTGGTTGTGTAGCTGATTCCTGGTTGTATTGCAGGATGGGATCGGGTATCCACCCGTTTAATCGCATGATCAAGATTTTCGGAAAATCCGCCGGTCGGCTTTGCGACGGAGTTTCGCGCCGAGATTTCATGAAAATTGGTGGATTGTCCCTGGGGGGGCTGTCCTTGCCGCAGCTACTTCAGGCCGAGCAGGCCGCCGGTATTCGTCGATCGCACAAGGCGGTAATCATGATTTACTTGGTGGGTGCGCCGCCACACCAGGACATGTTCGACCTGAAGATGGAAGCGCCGCTCGAGATCCGAGGACCTCATCGTCCAACGCGGACATCGGTTCCCGGAATTCAGATCTCCGAGCATATGCCTCGTTGCGCCAAGATCATGGACAAACTCGTGCCAATCCGGACGATGTACGGCTCACCGAATGGTGACCATGATTCGTTTATTTGCTATACGGGTCGGCCTGTTCCCAAACAACCGCCTGGAGGCTGGCCCTCGATGGGCTCGGTGCTTTCCAAACTCCGGGCACAAGCCGAGCCGGCCGTTCCAGCATTCGTGGGATTAGCCCCACCAGCAGGTCACCCGCCGTACGGATCTCCAGGGCATCCAGGCTTTTTGGGGCCGACGCACAGGGCCTTCCGCCCGAACGGGCCGGGCATGGAGGACCTCAAACTGAACCACATCAGCTTAGAACAGCTGTCAGACCGTCGTGCGCTGCTGGCTGGATTCGACTCATTCCGACGTGAATTGGATCAAAGCGGCGCCGTGGAAGGGCTCGATTCCTTCAAACAGCAGGCGTTCAACATTCTAACCTCGAGCAAGCTGCTGGAGGCATTGGATTTCACCAAGGAGCCCGCTTCGGTGCGCGAGCGCTACGGCAAGGGCGATCCGAAGAATTATGGCGATGGAGCTCCACGAAACTGCGAGCACTTCCTCGTCGCCCGCCGCTTGGTGGAAGCAGGCGCTCGATGCGTCACTCTCAATTTTGGGCGCTGGGATTTCCACAGCCACAATCACAGCGAGTTGCTCACACATCTGCCATTGTTTGATCAGGCCATCAGCGCCCTCGTGGAAGATCTACACGAACGCGGGTTGGACAAGGATGTGGCGGTCGTCGCTTGGGGTGAATTCGGTCGCACACCCTTGATCAATGCGGATGCTGGCCGCGATCACTGGCCTCAGGTGGGTTGCGCTTTGCTCGCTGGTGGCGGTATGAGGACCGGCCAAGTCATCGGCGCCACCGATCGGTTGGGAGGAGAAATTGCCGATCGCGGCGTCCATTTCGGTGAGGTTTTCGCCACCTTGTATCATCAATTGGGCCTCGACCCCAGTCTCGTCACGATTCCAGACCTCACAGGTCGGCCTCACTATTTGGTGGATGGCTGGAAGGCGATGCCGGAACTGGTTTGATACCCAGTTATCTGCGTTTCCAGGGTAAACAGAACGGCCCAGGGTTTTGAAACAATCAACCCTGGGCCGACTCGTTTGCGACCTTCAAGTCGCGGTATCAATCGCTTCTCCGACCCTCAGACATTGATTGTGGCACGTTCGATATCTTCCTGGCTCACGGTTTGCACGGTGCTGCCAATTTTCGGGCGTTCACCTTTGTGCCACCACAGAACGATCGCGCTCGCAATGTAGATCGACGAGTAAGTACCCGTCAGAATTCCAACCAGAAAAGTGAATGCAAAGTCGTTGATGGCCGGGCCGCCAAACAAATAAAGCGAGAGGGTCGCCATCAACACCGTACCGGAAGTGATGATGGTTCGACTCAGAGTTTGATTCAGCGCGAAGTTCATCAAGTCCTTGAACGAGCCTCGGACGTTGAGTTTCAAGTCTTCGCGGATTCGATCAAAAATGACGATGGTATCGTTGATCGAGAACCCGATGATCGTTAGCAGGGCCGCGATGAAGGTGCTGTTGAACTGGCGCCCTTCACCCGATATCCCCGTGAGGCAATACCAACCCGTGGTCATGAAAATATCATGAACAATCGCCAGCACGGCGCCGACTGCGAAGCTGAATTCATAACGAAAGGCCACGTAAACCAGAATGAAGAACAGTGAAAGGAGCGTGGCGATAATAGCCGATTTCTGAATTTCGGCGCCGATCGAAGCACCCACACGCTCCAATCCAACGCTCAGAAATCCAGCATCGGGAAACGTCTTTTGAAGATGCGGAATGACGTTGGTACCGGAGTTCAGAGGGGCTGTGACCCGAAGGGTGGACTGCGCACTTTCCCCGCCGCCCAAGGTCGACTGATATTGGACCACCGCATCACCCAGTTCGAGCTCGGCGATCGCCGCACTTACTTTTTCCACGGGCACTGCTTGCTTGTAGGTCAGCTGGATGTCGTCACCGCCCGCGAAATCTACACCCAACATGTTCTTACCTCGGTAGAAGCCATAGGCGCACCCAATAAGGATCAATGCCCAGGAAATCGCAAACGCCGGCTTGGCCAAGCCCAAGAAATCAATCTTGGATCCACGGATCAAGTGAAGCATCGGCAGACTCGTCATCCAACCACGGGCCAGAAGGAAATCGAAAATCAACCGCGTCACCACCAACGCCGTGAACATCGACACGATTAATCCGACAGTGAGCGCCGTGCCGAAACCTTTGATCGTTCCGGTGCCAAAAATGATCAAAAGCACCGAGCTGATCAGCGTCGTGAGGTTGGAGTCAAAAATGGTTCCAAAGGCTTTGCTGTACCCCGCAGCCACAGCACCCCGCACCGACTTGCCAGTGGCGAGCTCCTCGCGCATGCGTTCATAGATCAGAACGTTGGCATCAACCGCCATACCAATGGTCAAAACGATACCCGCGATGCCAGGCAGCGTGAGGGTGACGTCGATGGAACACAACACACCCAACAGGATGATGAGGTTCAAGATCATCGCGACATTCGCCACGGCGCCCGCGACCATGTAGTACACCATCATAAAGGCCGCGATGGCGATGACACCAACAATGGCCGAGCGGAAGCCGCTCGCGACGGCACCGGCACCCATCGTTGGATCGACCACACCGGCAGATTCCACCGACAACGGTGCCGCCAGTGGGTTCTCCAAGTTAGTCGCCAACTCAATCGCTTCCTTGTCAGAGAATGAACCCGTGATCACACCGCTGCCAGCGGTAATGGCCCCATTGATGCGAGGGGCAGAAACCACTTCGCCATCCAGCATGATCGCCAGAGACTTGCCGACATTGGCCGAGGTGATTTCGCCAAAGATCTTCGCGCCATCCGAGGTCAACTGGAAGGTGATCTCCGGCGATCCGGTCATAGCATCATGGGACACACCAGCACGGGAAACGTACTTGCCAGTCATACCCCTTTCGGCACCGCGCTTAATGATGATCGGCTCGTAATATTCGCGATCGGTTCGGCGATCCCGCTGTTTCATCTGACGGCGTTCGTAACCCGGGGGAACAATTCCTTCCTGGAGGTGCGTGGTGTTTTCGGGATCCACGAGGTGGAAAGAAAGGAATGCGGCCTGTTTGAGCTGTCGTTCGGCATCTTCCATTTGAGACGCGCTCATACCCGGGAGTTGGATCAAAATGCGATCATCACCCTGGGGCTGAATTGCCGGTTCGGCGACGCCAAATCGGTCGACACGTTTGCGAACCACCTCAACCGCTTGCTCCAACAAATACTGCTTCTCGAGCGATGTCACCACGCGGTTGGTTTCGACACGCGATGTATCCATTCGCATGACAAATTGAATGCCGCCCTTCAGATCCAACCCCAGCCGTATCTGACCCGAAGCATCGCGTTGTAACCGGGAGAGGACTGCCTTGGCGGGATCCCGAACGACAGCAAAGTTGATGTAATTCGTTGGGAAGTACCGGACGAAGTTATTTGTGCCGATGGCTTCAACCAGGTTTTCGTACGGTTGCTTGGGCCGACTTTGTTGGAGTTCACGCCCCCGCTTGACGATGGTATCCAGGGTGGCGTCACGCCCAACAATGGCGGTCTCGTTGAATTGCTCGACCAAATCTCGGTCGGTCGGCGGCACCAGCTCCGAGATAGCCAAGAGTAGGACGATGAGGATGGAAACGAATTTCCAGAGATGACTGCGGTTCATGGAAAGATCCGAGATACGTTAAGACTGTGGGGAACTGGCGGTGGCTTTCTCCAAGACTTCAGAGACGGCACTCTTTTGCACTTCAAGTTTCGATTCGGCCGAACGAACCGTCACGGTACCCTCGCCGACGTTGATCACATGCGCCACAATGCCGCCGCTGAGGAGGACTTTGTCACCGCGCTTGAGCTGCTTGATCAATTCAGCCAACTGCTTGGCGCGCTGTTGCTGCGGCCGAATGCCCATGAAATAAAAGATCACGAACACCAGGATCATCGGCACCAACATCATGAACGGCGATCCCTGCTGTGCAGTGGCGCCTTGGGCCAGCAGGAACGAAACCCCGGCGGGCGAAAATGACATGGGCGCGGCTAATGACATAATTGTACAAAAGGAGGCGGGAGACTAGGGGAGGAGCTGCCTTTGGCAAGCATCGGGTTTCATCCGAGGTCCAGATATTGTCGTTTAATGGAGAACAACAGGCCCCAAAGCAATGCCGCAACCTGCTGATTACAGACATTTTAAGCAAAAATGAAACCGGAAATCGCCCCCTCAACCCGCAAAGGGCGCATCTCCGAGTTACCGGCGCCTTTGGAGCGCGGTGGCCCTCCACCGCTTTTGGGGAATTCCCGGGATGACCCATCTCCAAATGTCTGGCAACTCGGAGTTGCGCCGACCCGCAATCATCTGGGAACAAGACGCGGTACTTGAATCAAGGCATCGCCAACCATCGCAACCCGCCTAAGGGCAGTCAACCAGCCGACATCGCCAGCCCACGCTTCATTCTCATCGGCTCAAGAAACCTTTCGGCGCCATTCCCCGAGGTGCCGCGTACGGTGTCAACTCAGGGATGACCCGAACATCGGTCGTCAGCTTGAGCTTTGTCGGAGCACCCACGTCATAGGTCAACTCAACCATATAAGCCGTCCAACCCACCTCGGGCCTGGCAATTCGGGCGCGAAATAACCCAGGGCTTTCCGCCGATAGCTCCGCTGATTTCCATACCGCACCCAGGGTTTCGATGCGAAAATCGCGCGCCTTGGGGTTGGTGGCCTGCCAGAGTTTCACTTGCAAGGGTGGAGTTGTTCCACGCGTCGTCAGTGTCAACTGACCTTCACTGTCGTGTGCCCATGAAAACTCAGGCACCACTGTGTGGTGGAGCATCGCATGATGCCAAGCCGCGAGCGTTTCATACCCATCGCTCCCCTTGAGGCTATGGTCGGCATTGGGCACATATCGCAGGCAAGTTTTACCGGGGAGGTCCCGGGCATAAAATTGAGAGGAATCGGGCAAGAAAAACTGATCACCGCACGCATTGAGCAGGAGTTTGGGCATGGTGTAACGATCGCGGTAAGAAAAGGGTTCTTCGATCGCCATCAAGGCCTTCATTTCCGGCGAGCCAATCCAATTCATGATACCGTGAGCCGTGTAATCACCGACAGCGGGAGCAAAAAAACCATAAGCACGGTGGTGATGAACCATGGAGGGCTCCAGATTCAGCACATCGATCACAATCGGACAGATGGCCACCACGCGCTTGTCGACAGCCGCTGTCGTCCAGGTGGTCCATCCCCGCTTTGACCCCCCAGCGACGACGAAGGTATCGACCCGCGATTTACCCCCAGCGTCGCTGGAGCAAAACGCCGTGATGGTATCCATAGCCCGCACCGCCGCCTTGGTCATCGGCAATCGAGCAGGCCACCGTTCGTCACCCGTTCGCAAGTACTTGTCCCAAGTGTAGGCAATGAGATCATCTTCGACGCGCTCCTTACCGTCGTTGCCAAAAATCAACGGCTGGTTGGGGACCATTCGAAGTTCCGCCACCACGGATCGAGTCGATTTGGCGATGGCCAATAATTCCTGGGAGGGTTTGGGTGGCCGATCACTGCGATTGTTGCCGCCAGATATAAACAACAGCGCCGTCGTATGCTGTAGGTCGTCCGGGCGGGCCACCACAAGCCAGTGTTTCCATTGGGTTCGGTTAACCTCGTTGGTGGTTAGCCACGTTTGAGAGGTCAAATCAATCATTGAAACCCGGCCACCGGGTACCAAAGTGGACTCAGTGACCTTCCACTGATAACTAGAATCGGGCACCGCAACATACCAATCCAGCGCCGTCCGTTGAGCCGAGGAATTCACCGGTCCAGCCGTCTGACAGCCGACCAACAGCCCCAGCAGACTCACCGCACAAAGCCATTTAGAAAACGTGATCACGAGATAGGCAGCATGTGAGAACCCCGAAAAAACGGAAAGCCCGAAGTGACCAAAGACACTAAACGGCCGCCGGGCACTGTATCGGGCGATACGCTGGACTCATGCTACGCCGCCAGTTTCAACCCGTTGACTGTCGCCTCCAAACTGGCGACATCCGCCACATTCCATCCGACGGCCGATTTATCGATTCGACGCAAAAACCCACTCAGAGCGGTTCCAGGCCCCAGTTCAATGAACCTTGTAAACCCTTCGCCTAACAAATAGCGGATGGAAGCCTCCCAGCGGACCGACGAAGTCACCTGCTCCACCAACAGCTTGGCAATCTGATTCGGGGCGCCATGGGGCAGGCCCGAGACATTGGCGATCACGGGAACCTGGGGGGAGTGGAGTTTGACCTGCTCCAATTCTGTTCCCAACCGAGGCTGGGCACTGGCCATCAGAGGCGAGTGATAGGCGCCTGCCACTGTCAGCGGCAGGGCCTTCTTGGCACCCCGCGCCTTGGCGGCCTCCACCGCTGCGGGAATTCGATCGGCGGCCCCCGAAATCACGATCTGACCTGGGCAATTGAGATTCGCAAGGGCGACTCCCGTCGCCTCACAAACCTCGCGGGTCGGCCCTTCATCGAGACCAATGATCGCCGCCATGCCGCCTCGGGTGGCTTCGCACGCCTCATGCATGAAACGCCCACGGGCGCGCACCACTCGGAGGCCGTCCTCAAAACTCATGGCGCCCGCCGCCGCCAGCGCTGTGAATTCTCCCAGGGACAAACCCGCAGTGGCCGCGAACGAAAAGTCCGGAACGCGTTCGCGAAGCAACGCCATGGCAACCCAGCTGACGAGGTAAATCCCCGGCTGGGCATTCTCCGTTCGAGTGAGCTCGGACTCAGGTCCAGAAAAGCAAATGGACGCCAGATCATAGCCCAAAATGGCGTTGGCCTGATCAAACAAGCCGCGAGCCGTCGGATAAGCTTCCGCCAAATCCCGACCCATACCAACGGTTTGAGCACCTTGACCCGCAAATAACAAAGCAGTCTTCATCGTGAGGCACCCAGTCAATCACGAGATGGGCTCACGTGAAAAGGACGACGTGATCGGCACCGCCCCACCCGCAGCCCCCAGGGCTGCATCCATCTCAACGACACGGGCCGCGGAACGTCACTTGTAGCGCAGACAGCCCTGTCTGCTGTTTCGCCGACTGCCAGTCGGCGCTGCCCTCAACCGCCGGACGCGTGCGTTCAGTTCCTTACAGTGCTCCCAGGGGGCTTGATGCAGTCTTGCGCAGCCCCACCGTTACCACCTCAAGGCTTGCACCCGCCGACTCACTTCCTCGGCATTGGCCCGCGAATTGAACGAGCTCACCCGGAAATAGCCTTCTCCATGGCGTCCAAACCCGCTGCCTGGAGTGATCACGACGTTGGCATCATGAAGGATCTTATCGAAGGCCTGCCAACTGGTGACACCATCCGGGGCACTCACCCAAATGTATGGAGCATTGGAGCCGCCGAACACCGTGAACCCCGCGGCGCGACACCCCGCCACCAGCACCGCAGCATTGCCCATGTAATGGTTTACCAAGGTGCGCACTTGGGCTTTACCCTCGTCCGAGTACAACGCTTCCGCAGCGCGTTGGACAATGTAGGAAACCCCATTGAACTTCGTGGTGGTGCGTCGCAGCCACAGGGGGTGCAATGGCTTCCGTTCGCCATTGGCCGTCGAAGCCATCAAGGTTTTAGGCACCACCGTCAACGCACAACGCACTCCGGTAAATCCACCGTTTTTCGAAAAACTCCGAAACTCAATCGCACAATCACGGGCTCCAGGAATTTCATAGATGGAACGGGGTATCGCCGGATCCGTGATGTACGCTTCGTAAGCGGCGTCGAATAGGATGATGGCCTGGTTAGCCAACGCATACCGCACCCAGTCTTCCAACTGCGCCCGCGTTGCCACGGCTCCCGTGGGGTTATTCGGTGAACAGAGATAGATCACATCGACCTTTCCCGAGGGAGGCTCAGGCACAAACCCATTCTGCGCCGTACACGGCAAGTAATGAATTCCGGCATACGCCCCGGTTTCATCCGCCTCACCCGTGTGTCCTGCCATCACGTTGGTATCCAGGTACACCGGGTAAACCGGATCGCTGATGGCAATTCGGTTTTGGTGTCCCAGAATATCTAGAATGTTCCCGCAGTCGCATTTGGAACCATCACTGACAAATATTTCGTCATCCGCCACATCCAACCCACGATCTCGAAAGTCCTTTTTGGCGATGGCATGGCGCAGCCAGTCGTAGCCCTGCTCCGGCCCGTAACCTTTGAACGACTCCCGCAGGCCCATTTCGTCAACGGCCTTATGGAGTGCAGCGATGACCGCGGCTGGAAGCGGTTCTGTCACATCACCAATGCCACATCGAATGAGGCGCAACGCAGCAGCAGGGTTGGTATCGCAGAAGGTTTTGACCCGGCGTCCGATTTCCGGAAACAAGTATCCCGCCTTCAACTTTAAGTAATTGTCATTCAGATAGGCCATAAACGCGGCTCGACGTTAGAAAAGCGGACGGCGGGTGCCAAGGTCGGGTTTGCTCCGTTTTGAAGAAATCCAGAAACACAAAACCCAGGGCGACGGATTTGATCCGCAACCCTGGGTTAGATGATTAAATCCAGACGTATGGACTATCGCCCTAGATGGCTTCCGGCGAGGAGACCGATTCCGTCGGCGGATTAGACTTTTTCTGGGTGAACACCAGTTTGTCGCCTTCCAATGTCACAGTCACCGGTTCCGTATTGATCAACGTGCCGCGCAAAATCTCCTCGGCTAACGGGTCCTCGAGATAACGCTCCACGGCACGTCGCATGGGCCGGGCGCCGTATTGCGGGTCGTAACCCTTCTCGATCAGGAAATCCCTGGCTTTTTCTTCAAGGACCACCTGGATGTTCCGGCGATGGATCCGTTCGACCACTTTGGCCACTTCAAGGTCCAGAATCTGGATAATCTCGGGTTTGCCGAGCGTGCGGAAGACGATGATGTCGTCCAGTCGGTTTAGAAACTCCGGGCGAAAGGCGCGCTTGGCTTCTTCCATGATACGGCTCTTCATCGCATCGTAAGACCCCGCATCGCTCTGGGGCGCAAAGCCCATGGTGGTCTGCTTCCGAATGGTTTCGCTGCCGACGTTGGACGTCATCAAGATAATGGTATTGCGGAAATCTATGGCGCGTCCCATGCCGTCCGTGACTTTCCCCTCTTCGAGGATCTGGAGCAGCAGGTTCATGGCGTCGGGGTGAGCCTTCTCCACCTCGTCGAATAACACCACGGAATAGGGGTTCTGGCGAACCTTCTCAGTCAGCTGACCGCCTTCCCCATAACCGACATAACCAGGCGGACTCCCAATCATTTTCGAAACCTCATGCCGCTCCGAATATTCACTCATGTCCAGCTGAATGAGGTTCTTGGTGCTGCCGAACATCTGTTCCGCCAAGGTCCTGGCCAACAACGTCTTGCCGACACCCGTGGGCCCCAGGAGAGCAAACGTGCCGATAGGTCGTTTGGGATCCTTGAGGTCGGCACGGGCGCGCCGTAGGGCCTTGCAGAGAGCCGTGACACCCTCTTTTTGGCCGATGACCACGCGGGACAATTCGCTTTCCATGTCCAGCAACCGTTGCATCTCGGTCTGCTCCATGCGCTTGAGCGGAATGCCAGTCCACTTGGCAACCACCTGAAGGATTTCATCCTCGCCCACCACGACGCGGCGCTCTTCCTTGTTCTGCTTCCACTCAGCCAAAATCTTCTCCAACCGATCCTTCGAGGCTTTTTCCTTGTCGCGCAAGGCGGCTGCCCCTTCGAAGTCCTGGTCTTTGATGGCCTGCTCCTTCTTCACCTTGATGTCTTCGATCTCAATTTCGAGATCCTTAACATCGGGCGGTCGCTGCATGGCGCCGATCCGGGCTCGCGCACCCGCTTCGTCCATGACGTCAATGGCCTTGTCGGGCAGATATCGGGCAGTGATATAGCGATCCGAAAGTCGAACGCACGATTCGATGGCATCCTGGGTGAACTCCGCCTTGTGATGCTCTTCGTACTTCGGCTTCAGACCAATCAGGATGGCGATGGCGTCCTCCACGCTTGGAGGCTCCACTTTGACAGTCTGGAAGCGACGTTCGAGGGCAGAATCTTTTTCGATGTACTTACGGTATTCATTCAGGGTCGTGGCCCCGATGATCTGTAATTCCCCTCGGCTCAAAGCGGGCTTGAAGATGTTCGAAGCGTCCATCGTACCCTCCGCCGAGCCCGCACCTACAATGGTGTGCAACTCGTCGATGAACAAAATGACATTCTTAGTGCGGCGGATCTCCTCCATCACCGCCTTGATACGTTCCTCGAACTGACCGCGGTACTTGGTTCCGGCCACCATGAGGGCCAAATCCAAGGTGACCAAGCGGCGGTTCTGGAGTAGCTCCGGCACATTGCCTTTGGATCTCTCCTGGGCAAGGCCTTCAACAATGG
>SXGU01460409.1_pt1 | contig 48647 bp, 39 predicted proteins | sample 3174531 | NCBI WGS metagenome assembly SXGU01 (sample SAMN11356863, study PRJNA531348) | freshwater metagenome | isolation source: freshwater sample F1-140 | place: China: Fuxian Lake, Yuxi | collected 2017-12-25 | reverse complement strand
CGGGGTATTCCCCTCCTCTGGAGGGGTGCCCGAAGGGCAGGGTATTCCCCTCCTCTGGAGGGGTGCCCGAAGGGCGGGGTATTCCCCTCCTCTGGAGGGGTGCCCGAAGGGCGGGGTATTCCCCTCCTCTGGAGGGGTGCCCGAAGGGCGGGGTATTCCCCTCCTCTGGAGGGGTGCCCGAAGGGCGGGGTGGTCGTTGGTATAGCGGTTATTTTTATTATGCCAATTCCGGGTGAGGGATGCGGAATGGCGGCTCCACGCCGGTAAAATCGGGCAGCGGTGCCCGTTGCGTGCTTCGTGATTCAGGAGTGATACCACATTGCAACCCATAGCGACCTCCCGGTTTGATCTGGCTGACCTGCCAACCTGCGAGCGTTTTGCAGTATGGAAAGACAGTATCGCCGTTTTATTTGATGTTTCCCTCGAAACCCCGGAAGCAGAGTCCGACTTTACCAGTCGGTTGACTACCTGCCAGATCGGCTCCATCCTGTTGGCCAATTCAGTCAGCAAGGCCCAGCATTTTCGCCGCACACGGCAGCGGATTTGTCGGGATGACATGGATCATCTGCTGGTTCAAGTCTACCGCAAGGGGAGAAACCGGGGACGGTGCGGCAAGGTTTCGCTGGACGTTCGTCCGGGTGACCTGATGTTTCTGGATCTGGGGCAAACCCTGGAGACTCACACGGATGATTACGACAACCTGACCCTGGTACTGCCCCGTCAGGTGGTTGAATCCTGTTGCCCGGATCCCGCCCGGTTACACGGCCAAATCATCCGGGGAGATTCCGTTTCGGGGCAGTTGTTGCGTTCTCATATTGAGCATGTCTGGCACAACCTTGCCCGTGTAACCGAACCGGAAGTTGCAGGGATGGTCACCGGTTTGTCCACCCTGGTATCGGCCTATTTCGGGGCATTGCCCGACCTCGACACCCTGCCGGATATCCAGTCTGCCAGGCTGGACATCATCAAGGATTATATCGCCAGCCATCTGGCTTCACCGGATCTGACGCCGGACAAACTGGCCAGCCGTTTTTACATGTCACGCGCTACGCTCTATCGTCTGTTTGCCCCTTGTGGGGGGCTGGCTGCCTATGTGCGCGAGCAACGCCTGGAAAAAGCCATGGTGCTGCTCGGACATCCGGCCTGTCGGCAGCGTTACATCGCCGACATTGCGGCCTCGGTGGGCTTTCATGACGAGGCCCATTTTTGTCGCCTGTTTCGCAGTACCTTCGGGATGACGCCCGGCGAGGCCCGATCCGCTTGCCTGATGGACGAAACGCCTTTCCGAAGCCGATTGTCCGCGTCGTCGCCGGATCGTTCCTGGGAACAGTGGCTCAGGGGGCTTTGAAGCCGCCGTTTCAGGCTTGGGGGGCAAACAGGAAGTCGTTGGGCCCTAAAGAGCGTTCCTGCCGGTATCCCATTGATTGCAGCAGTGCTGCCGTCGGCTCGTATTCGCCCAGCTTGCGCCGCAGTTCAATCCACAGCAGCGGGCGACAGCGGGCCAGTGTCTGCCGGGCACCTTCCAGCACCGGTTGTTGTGCCCCTTCCACATCCATTTTGATGAAATCAACCTTGTCGAGGTCCAGGGCATCAATGCTGGTTATTTCATAGTCGCCTTCAGTGGCCGCCCGGAAGGACGTGGCTCCTATGTTGCTGGCGGTGAATGTCTCCAGGTTGGCTCGCCCCGTCGCCGCTCCCAGTACGGCATTGATCGGCATGACCTGATCAAGGCCGTTCAGGCGGATGTTTTGTTCCAGGATGCGGAAAATTTGCCGCTGGGGTTCAAACGCATACACCCGTTTGGCCCGGCATACTCCGGCAAGGAACAGGGTGTGATTGCCGATGTTGGCACCGGCATCAATCACAATCGCGCCGCCCGGCATGATCTTGCGGATGCTTTCCAGGTAGGGCAGTTCAAAAAAGCTGCTGCTGAGCAGTATCTTGCGCTGGATCAGGTCCTTGTCGGCGAACGGCAGGTGTACACGAAACAACCGGTCTGCATACATGAACGAATGCACTTTATCCGGGCCCATGGCCAGATAACGCTGGTAATGATTGCCTGCGGTAATTTGCTGGAGAATCTGCTGTAACAGGATTTCGCTGCGGTTTTTGTCCGCGTCTTGGCCGGGTATGGTCATATAGGGAATAAAGCGATGAGTGAGTTATTTGAAAGGGTTATACAGCATGTTGGGATGGAGCCTTTTCTGGCGTCTGTTTTCGCGGATGACATAGGTACCCGGAGCCAGTCCGGGGTTGGCGGGCGTGTTGGTATAAAACCGGTTGATATTGGCCGGATCAACGTAGGCACCGTTGCCACCCATGTCTTCCAGTCGGTATCCCTGCTGGCGCAGCACGGTCGGAATGGCTACTTCATAATGTCCGCCCCATCCCGCGCAATAGGCTTCGTGTACGCTGGTCAGGGCCGTACGGGAGATGCGAAAGAACGACAGGATGGCCCGGGTGCGTTGGGCCGGGGCAACCTGCACCGGACTACGCAGGCTGTTCCAGTGCGACCATCCGGGCCGGAAGGCGTAATCGAATACGGTTGTGGCCAGCAGGTCACTGGTGTTGCTTCGGAAATGATCGAAAAAAAACTGCCAGTGCCCGGTAAAGCGTACATCGTACTCAATCACCCAGTAATAGTCATAACCCGGTTCCTGTTGCAGAAACCACAGCAGCGGCAGGTCGATATTGTTGGGCCAGAAGGTACCGGGATGATGCCGGTGTTTGACCGGGTACGGCAACAGGGCGGTTACTTCCGGGCAGGTAACCGCACGGGCGTTGCGAATGCCGCTCAGATCGAGTTGTTCGCGGGTCTGGTCAAACAGGGGAATAACGGCAGAATGGGCGCATTCCTGACGCAATTTTTCCAGTGCCGCCATGGCATTGGGACGGGTATGGTGACACAGAAACAACAGGCATTCGCGACGGGATGCAGGCGTGGTGGTGGGCTGATTCATCGGACGACCTGCAACAGTTTGTGCCAGAAGCCTGCGGTTTTTTCGGCAGGGGCGGGTGATGGGGCGGTGCTGGCCGCCGCCGGTTTGAGGTCGCCGTCTACGACCTTCCGGTAAAAGTTTTCCCATTCGGTCAGGTTGTCGGCTTCTTCCCGGGCCTGGTGAATACCGGCTTGCAGGGCCATCAGGCGGGCGTTGCCGGGAAAACGGTTCAAGGCTTCCTGTAGCAGGCTGTCGGCCTGATCCGGATCGGGTTGCCGCATGAAAACCTCAATGCCACGCAGGTAGGCCGGGCAGTGATTCGGGTACATTTTTCGCAGTTTCTGCCAGCGTTGTGTGGCAGACGGCCAGTCTTCCCGCAGAGTGGCCAGTTCAGCCCATTGCTGCACCAACTTTTTGTCACGCGGCCAGCGTCTGACCGCCTGGGCCAGCAGCGATTCGGCTTCATCCAGCCGATCCAGCCGGGTCAGAGCCTGGGCTTCTTCCTGAAAGCATTCAACGGTCGGTGGAAACCGCTTGCGTAAAATTTTCCAGCGTTCCGCCGCTGCGGCCCAGTTCTGGTGCTGGCTCAGGAGCTGGGCCAGTTTCAGGGCCAGCGGGCGTCGATTGGGAAATCGCCGGGTGGCTTCCAGCAGAAGCTGTTCGGCCTCAGAACGCTGACCGGCCCGGGTCAGGGCGTCCACTTCCTGTTCGCAGGTCTCCATACGAACCCCGAAACGTCGGCGGAACGCGGCCCAGCGTTCACAGGCAGTCGGCCAGTCTTCCCGTTGCACGGCAAGGCTGGCTCCCTGCATCATCAGGCCGGGATGATCCGGGTGATCGGCCATGGTTGCTTTCAGGCATTCTTCGGCTTCGTCGGTGAGTCCCAGTGCAATCAGGGCTTCACATTCTCCCTGACAGGCACTGGCAGATTTGCCGAAACGGGCTTGCAGGGCACGCCACCGCTCCAGAGCCTCCGGCCAGTCGCGTCGATGGGTGGCCAGTCCGGCCCGCTCGGTAGCCAGCAGCGGATCCGCCGGCCAGCGTTCCGTGGCACGTTGCAGCAGGGATTCCGCCTCGTCAATTTGCCCCGCCTGAATCAACACCCGGCCCTGTTGCAGGTGGCTGTAAGCCGTACCCTTGAAACGGGCGTGAAAGGCTTGCCAGCGGGTGACGGCCTGGGACCAGTCCTTGCGGTGGCTTGCCAGCGTGGCCTGACGCATGACCAGGGTGGCATTCGCGGGGAACTGTTTCATACCGTCCTGAATCAGGCTTTCGGCCTCTTCGCTCCTGTCCAGGTGCATGAGGGCACGGGCAGCCTGGTCGTAGGCGAGCGCGGATCGGGCACCACGTTTACGCAGTTCGGCCCAGAGATCGACGGCTTTTTGCCAGTCGCGGGTTTTCATGGCCCGGTTGGCCAGTTTGAGGGTTTCGTCGGTCTGCTTCAGGGACTGGGGCTTGGCCTGCGGGCGTTTTTTTCGGGGGGGGGTGGTAACGGCATTCATGCGGCGATCAGTGTCATTCGAGGCATTCAATGGAGTGGATATCCTGGATACGCCAGAGATCACGCGGCGTCGCCGAGGGTTCGCTGGTCTGGATCGGGGCTCCGGTTGCGGTGGGGCGGCCCGCCTGTACCGACCAGATCGTGTCATCACGACTGGAACGGATGCGGTTGAAAGCCTCGACCGGGCTGGCCACGGGTTCGATCTGCCAGCCTTGATCCGGGTCTGGCTCCGCCACCAGCGTGGTACCGGCTGCGTTCAGCCAGGTTTGCCGGGCCTTGTTGTAAAAACCGTAGCCGCGCTCAGCCAGCTCACCCAGCATCCATTGCTGGCTTTCGGATTGATCCGGCGGTTGCACCCGTACCCGGTCGGACTCATCAAGCCCGACCAGCGGATTACCCGCCGCCGCACTCACCAGTTGCAGGGCAGTGCCATCACAGTCGGTCACCCCGGCGTCTGCTTGCCGCAGTATCTTCCAGTCCTGGGCCGGGTCGTCACCGGGCGGGCGGGTTTCCAGGGTTTTGCCATCCGGAGCCAGGCTCAGGGCGCGACCGCTGGCCCTGGACAGCAGGCGCACATAACCTGAATCAAGGGTCACCACCGTCCAGGTTTGTGCCACCGATTCAAGCCCGTGTCGTTCCGGCATCAATCGGATGCTGGCGGGGGTGGCCTCCGCCGACAGGGCTTCATCCAGTACCAGACCGTTGAAGGCCGAGCGGATTGCCTGACCGCCCGTCGGCACAACCGCCAGTTCAAACCGCTGCCGGGCGGTCGGGGCAGGTCGGGCAACCGTTATCCCGGCCCCCGGAAACCGGGTCGCCAGAGCCGATTCGAGTCGTTTGTGGCCCTGGCGGGTTTGCAGGGCTACGTAAACCGGGCGGGGTCGTTCAGACGGCAACAGGCCATAGACCAGCACCCTGTCGGAAAAGGTAGCCAGATACACCTTGCCTGCGGCTACCGTGGGCGGGGTAAATTTGGCAAAGGCCAGGGCATCGTCGCGGGTGTTCATGCGACTGCTCCACAGCAGACGGCGGATGTCGGCGGCGTCGTAGGCCCGCAATATGCCCTGGCGAATGGTGCGGATGGCATTGCCCCGGTTGGAGCCTGCCGCCCAGACGATACCGCTGCCGGGTTTGGCCCCGTTGGAGCTGAGGGTGAGGATTCCGCCGGGATGGCTGTCGATGTATTCCTTGCCGCTACGGGTTTGGGTCAGGTCAAAACGCTTGCCGCTGACGGTAAATGCCTTGAGGAAATCGCTCTCGCCCCAGTGGTAAAACAGCTGGGGTAGTCCGGCGGACGACCGATCCCACACCACGCCACCGCCCATGATGTGCAGTTTGGGCACGGCCCGAAACGATTGCACCAGACCGGCATTGGCTTTTTGCAGCTTGCCCATGTTGTCGGGATCCACCACGTACAGGATGCCCTGCTTGCCGCCTCCGACGATATAGCCCGACCCCGGCAGGATCACCGGCCCGGAGCCTCCCAGATCCAGGTCGAGTTTGTCCAGTGTCAGCCAGTTGTGCGGGGTGAACCAGTCCACCAGACGGATGGCGTTGTCGCCGTCCCGTGGTGCGATACGCAGCCTGAGCATGGATTCGGCAAAGTTGTCCCGGCCATCGTAGCCCTGGTCGGTTTTGATGGCGTTGCCGGTAAACAGGATGACATCCTGGCCGCCCTGTGGATTGTTGATCACCGCCGGTGCCCGGCCCGACGCCCAGATACCGCCGCCCCATCGGGTGGTGGTGGTTGTCCAGCGTCCGGTTTGTTCGAGGGTGGCAGCATCGTAACTCATGACCCAGCCGTGGTAGGGGTAGGTGTTTTCGACGGCGTCGGCAGCCCAGCACAGAATGACCTGGCCCGATGCGATGACCAGCCCGGCCCGCTGATGCTGAAAGCGGGGATTGAACTGCAACCCCCGATAGTCGGCGGTGATGGTGACCGGACTGCCGGATTTGTCGGCACCGGTGGCCAGATCCAGCGCGTGCAGTCGCTGCAGGTGACGCCCCTGTTCCAGGGTGCGGGCCACCAGATACAGTGTCCCGCTGGCCCGGTCGATGACCGGGGTGCTTTCGATCCCCATGTAGCGGCGGATGTTGCGATTGGTGGCAGCAGACACCACCGGAACCGGGCCGATGGCGGCAGCCGGGTTTCTCAGGTCGCGCTTCCAGAGCAGGCTGTCTTCACCGGTTGAATCGGCATCGTAGGCGTAGATGACGTCCTGCATGGTGGCGATGTACACCACGTTGCGTAGTCCCTTGCCCGCAATCGGCAGGGCCGACACGAACAGGGGCTGGGCATAGACGTCACCATCGACCGGATAGCTGCCCAGCAGGCCAAACTGGCGCGGATTGACATTGCCGGTATGCAGGAGGGTTTCGTGGGGGTTGGCACCGGTTCCGGACAGGTCGTAGCGGCTTTGGGTAACATCCACCCCGGCCTGAGCCCCCAGGGCAACCCATGCCAGACCAACGGCCCATCGCTTGATGGCGCGGTGTTTCATGGTCAGATACCGTAAAGGCTTTTGGCTCGCGGCCACAGGCCGGGATCGTGGTCACTCACCCGTTCCCAGACCGCCTGCTCCAGTCGTTCCAGTCGTTCCTTGCCGATATTAACCCGGCGGGCATTGAGATTGTGTGAGGTGGTGGAGACGGTTTCATGCCGCTGTGGCAGGCGGCGGTCGACCGTTTCATCCCACTCAAAGCCAAACGCCGTCAGCATCTGCCTGAACACGGCATAATCGCGCAGGGCGTCCGCCGTGGTGCTGAACCAGCGTCCACCCGATTCGGCCATGTACTGCTGGTATAAGGCCTGGCGACGTTCGATTTCCAGGGCATACCAGAAACACAACTGGTAATCCGTCAGTAGCGGCCATTTATCCAGGGGTAATACTCCCGGATCTGCCGGCGACAGCAGGTATTTCCAGCCCATCGGGGTTCTGGCCGGTACCGTATTGCGTGACAGCAGGCTGAGGGCAATGGCCCGGGGGGCACGCCGCAGAATCAGCAGGTCGGGGGTGACGCCCAGTTTGAGGAACTGCTCGAAAAATCCCTTGCAGAACAGGTGGCTGGTTTCGACGTAACGGGATTCGGGGCGAGCCGCAATGGCCGGCAGCTTGGTCTGTACGCAGAAGGCATGGCCACTGGCCGGTACCATCCGGGTTTTGCGCATGACCCGGACGAAATCGGGCGGCGGTTCGTGCAGTGAACAGGTGTCAGGCATCAGGCCGAACAATTCGGTGACATAGGTGGTGCCGGTGCGACCGGCGGTGACGGTGAATACAGGCCGTTTCTGGTTGACCTGTTCGACGAGCGTTTGAATGGATGACATGCTGCTGTGGTGTTGAGGGTGGGTAAATTCAGCCGAACAACCCTGGCAAGGCTCCAGGGGCTGGTGTGAATCCGGGCAGGATACGGGACAGGGCTTCCGGCTGCAACCGGAAGCGGTGCTGCAGAACCTGCCAGAGGACGTCGCGGTAATCGGTGGTGACAGCCAGGTCACGCCGTTCAAACAGGGCGTCCGTTTCAAGTCCCGGCCATTTGCCATACACCCGCCCGCCCTTGAGCTGGCCGCCCATGAGCCACATCACACCGCCATGACCGTGGTCGGTACCGCCGTTGCCGTTTTCAGCCACGGTGCGGCCAAATTCGGACAGGACAACCAGGGTGGTATGGGCGTAATCCGGCCCCAGGCTCTGGATGAGCCGGGCCAGTCCGGTACCGAGCGGGCGCAGTTTATGGGCCAGTTGGCCCTCGCCCGCTCCCTGGGCGATATGGGTATCCCAGCCGCCCAGGGCCATGAAAGCCAACTGGATGCGTGAGGTTCCCCGAATCAGGTGAGCCACCCTGTCGGCCTCGGCGGCAAAGTGATTGCCGGGATGGGGGGCATTGGCGTCGGCTGCGGCCATGTCCTGGCGAAGATCGGCCATCAGCCGCTGGCGGGCCATTTTGCCTGCCTGATAGGCGTTGCTCAAGTCATCCTGACCGGCATACAGCCGATCAAATACCCGGGCAATGTCGGGCGTGTCGGTCGGGTGCATCTGTTCTGCGGTGGCTCCCAGCGGCTGACTGGCAGCAGCACTGGAGCCGGTCAGGATCAGCGGCAGGGTTGACGCTCCGAAACTCACCGCCCGGGTAGGGTAGGTGGCACCGGGCAACTGGCCCAGCAGCCGGTTCATCCAGCCGTCCACGGCGGTGGCCGTCCCGCCCAGGCCGCTTTCCAGGGTGGCCTGGGCAGAAAAATGCGAACGGACACCGTCAGCCAGTCCGGTGGCGTGAACAAAGGCCAGGGTTTTGTCGCGCCAGAACGGCATCAGTGCCTCCAGGGCCGGATTGAGGGCAAACTGCTCATCCAGTTTGAGGGCACCGTCGGTCTGGCCGGGGGCCGGTATCGCCAGATTGGGGCGGCGGTCAAAATACTCGTCTTCCTCGCAGGGAATAACCACATTGAGACCGTCCACGCCGCCGCGCAAAAAAACCACAATCAGACGCTCCAGTGGCGGCTCGCCGGACGGTGTGGGTGTCACGGCGTAAAGCCGGCCTGGCTGCAGGGCCGCAACCATCGACCCCAAACCGATCTGACGTAAAAAATCGCGACGCTTCATGGCGGGTTTTGCCTGGGGGTTCAGTAGTGGAGAAATTCAGGACTGGCCAGCAGTACCGCCGTTTTGTGGGCCGGTTCCAGTCCGGACAGGGCGGATCGGGTGCGCGGGGACAGCACAGCCTGCTGGCTGGTTTCCAGGGTGGTGGCAGGGATGCGGTTGGACAGGGCTGTCCTGAAGGTATCGCGGCCCACCCGGGTCGCAAAATCAATTCGTTGCAGCAGGCTGTCCGGACTCAGCCAGGCCGCCCGGGTGTTTTTGTAACCGTCAGGTGTCAGGCATTGATACAGCGGCATATTCATCAGGCGCAGGGTATTGAGCAGCGGGCGGGGAGCTGCAACCGCAGCACCGGTCGTGCGAGCCACTGAAACCAGATAACGGTAGGGTGATTTGAATTTGGCCTGGTAGGCGGTTTCATCGCGGAATGCCTCGCTGGCGAACAGGGCTTGCAAAACCGTGCGGATGTCGCCGTCGCTGTCGACAAATACCCGGCTGAGGGCGGTAACCAGCGAGGCCGGTGGTTCATCGGCGACGAAGGCCTGAGCCAGCTTGTAACTGATGTGCCGTGCCGTGGCCGGATGCCGGGCCAGCGCGGTCAGGATGGCTTCCACCTCCTCCGGGCCACCGCCCTGCACGCGGCGTCCCAGCAGGATTTTATCGCCGCTGTCATGGCGTTTGGGATCAAAACAAAATCCGCTGGCCGGTGCATTTTTGCGGAGCGGCCCTTCACACAAACCCCAACCGGTCAGGATGCGGGCCAGTTCAGTGACATCCTGCTGGGTATAACCGCCCTCCACCCCCAGCGTGTGCAATTCCAGCAATTCGCGGGCATAGTTTTCGTTCAGGCCGCGATAACGACCCTTGGTCTTGCCGGTACGGGGGGCGGTATTGAGCCAGTTGTCCAGATAGACCAGCATGGCCGGATGCCGGGCCGTCGCCTTGAGTAACGTCTCAAACCGTCCCAGGGCATGGGGCCGGATGACCCGCTCCTCGTAGTCGCCCACCGCCAGTTTGACCCGGCCACCCTTGTTGGCAAATACGTTGAAATGGTTGAACCAAAAATCCACCATGACTTCAAGCAACTGGCGTTTGCTTGCCACGGCCCGGATGAGGCGGGCTTCCTGGGCTTCGGCCAGGGCACGGTTGAATCCCCGCATGGCCTGACGCGGGGAGGCATCGACTGCAGGGTTGAACAGGGACTGTTCGTACAGGGTTTGCGGCGGGAGTCGCAGGGTGGTCAACCCCTCCAGTCGGCGGATGAGGTCAGAGTCTTCGGTGATGCGTTCCGGATGCAGTTGTTCCTCAATGTAGGCGGCGATGCCCCGGGTGCGGAGGTGGGCGTCCTGTCCGGGCAATGGGCCGAAACTGAGGCGGTTCAGGGTGTGGGCAACCTGGCGGGATTCATCCGGCGGGGCGGCCTGCACACACCGCCCACCCGCCAGCAGCAGCAGGAACAGCAAACCGGAGCCAGTAGCAGCAGCCAGCCGGGAACGGCGTCTGGCGGCCCGGGATTCAGTCGCTGCTGAAATTGAAATAGAGGTAGTCCGCTTCATAGAGCCTTTTATGTATGTCCCTGATCGCCGGGGGAATGTCCAGATGCAGGTTAAGCAGGGTATCTGCCTTGGTATTCCGTGTCTCGACAGACTCACTTGCAACCGGCTCTATCTTGAGAAGACTGGTCAGGCGTTTCATGTCACTATCGAGCCGGTCAAGGTAGCCAATATAGTCAGCCTTGCATTTTCCGTTACAGTAGGCAATATAATGTTGTGGCATGAAATGCCGGAAGTTGACATCATGCCGTATTCTGTCCGGTGTCAGTTCGTTGCGGGTAAAATCCCCCAGCATCTCAAGGATTTGGGTGCGCGGCAGGGCAGGATAATTCAGGAGTTTGCAGTTTTGCTTGAGATACTGGGTGAAGGACGATACAAGGCGTTCCAGCGGATCCCGGACAAACACAAACACAAAATACTGATCCAGCAGGTTGAAATCACCTGGAAACAGGATTCGCATGTCCTCCAGTGCCATGTGGGCCTTGTCGACCGGACGCCTGAGGCTGGAACCGGTTGTCAAACCCCAGAAAAAGTCACCACGGGTATCATGGTCTTTGAGGGTTTGTCGAATGGCCGTACCGGCCGCTTTGGGATTATGCAGAAAAATGAATTTACGGGTGTCTGAGATAATCACGGCTATTTACTGGATTGGGCAGGTCGGTGTAGTGCCATGCACAAGGAGCCTGGCCACTGTCCGCACGGTATCATCGGCAAAGCGGGCGGTCAGGCACAGGGTTTCTCCGCGTTCGACGGTGGCCTGCTCAAACCGGAAGGCGAGGGTATCGGTCTGTACTTCAAGCGCGGCTTGCAGGCTTTGTCCGCCGCTACTGACAAGGTGCAACCCGCTTAACGGGTGCTGTCCGTGGGGTCGGCTCAACTGGCCACTGAAACGAAAGGTCTCTCCGTCTGACAGGCGGGCGGGCAGGGTATCCAGACACACCACCGGATGCACTGCGGCATTTGTCCATACCCCGTCCGGGATAAGGGTATAGTCCTCCCGGGTCTGCACGCTGTCACTGATCGGCACGGCCTGCACCTTGTCGGCAAAGCGTCGCTCCATCCAGGCCAGCAGAGCCCCCGACTGTAACGTATCAAGCAGTTCCGCCTGTGCCTGTTTCAGTTCAGGCAAGCGTCGCACGATGCTGGGTTCTTCCACCTCATTGAGGTCGTGTTCGATAAAGTAGTCATTCTTATAGTGCAGGGCGGCTTTGACGGCATTTGATAAAATGCCGTTACCCCGATTGCGTTTGATATGAAATTCCTCCACTGAACGGGTTGCATAGTGGTTTATCTGAGCCATCGAGTGCATGACGGGAAAGCCTCCCGCAATGAATTTGGCGTTGGCCCCCTCCCTGACCGCCTGCGGTAAAACAACCCCTGCCCGGCAAACCCCCGGTAAAATGTAACGTCCCTTGAAGCTGGATTGATTCAGGACGGGACGATGCGCGGTCAGGGCCTTGATTTGCGAGCAGTCATACCGGCACAGGGTTTTGAATTGGCGATTGTGGAAATTGTCGGAAACCGAGGCCCGTTGAAACCGCTCAATGGTTGGGCGCGTATCCCGGAAGAACAACCCGGATGACCCAAAATGCCGCCACTGAATGGCCAGTGCCAGCGGGTAATCATAATACGCCAGCAAGTCTTTCAGGGTATCAAAACATTTGAGATTCAGAAACTCATCCGGATCGGCTACAAATACGTAGTCCGGTTTGATGGCGGGAAGAAATTCCTGCCAGGCTCTGCGGAATGCTTTTTCCTGGGGTTTTTCTCCGGGCAATATCTCCTGGGGAACATGGGTAACCAGGCCTGTCCGTTGCAGTAGACCCAGCAGTTCATCGGTGCCATCATCGCAGTCGTTGGAAAAAATCAGAAAATGCCGAATGCCTATCATCCTGTGATAGGCAATCCATTCCAGCAAGTGTACGGCTTCATTACGGACAGACGTAACCAGGCATACGTTGGGCGTTGATGTTTCGGAAGGGCGCGGGGTACGGGTCATAGCGGGAAATTTGGCATACCATGGGCGGAAATCGCCTCATATCTGAGACTCAGGGCGGTTTTGGTTTCTTCACTCCACGTCACACCATCACCCAGATCGTTGACCACCCGATGAACCCCCTCGGCAAACCGGTTGGCGTCGATCCGGATGGCCAGTCCGTCAGCGAGCTGCCGCGCGGCGGTCAGCGGATCGGCTATCAGGGTTTCATAGGTGATTGCCACGAAATGGCGGAAGTGGCGGGCATAGCGTTCACTGGCACTGGCGTAGTCGTTATATGCATCCTGGGCCTGTATCCAGGGGCTGTGCTGATCCAGTTGCTGTCTCAGCCACTGATTGGCCGTAGGGCTGTCCATGTTGAGATTGTTGTATACGTTAAACAATTTGGCGGCAGATAACAGGCGATCAACCGGGTTTCGGCAAATCAGGACGATGCCGGCATCGGCTCCGATGATTTGCCTCATCTTGAGGATGGAGTCCTCATCAAACAGCATATACTCCGGGGTAATTTCCCCAAGCAGGCTGAATCGGCTTAAAAATGGCCGGAACAAGTCACGGTATTCAATATGTTCCACCTCGGTGCAGGCCAGTATCCGGTTACTGCGGAGATAGCACCGGTAGCGGTCGTTCATGAATTCAAATGATCTGGCCTCGACAATCCGGTTGATTTCCCGACTAAGCTGGCTCAGCGAGTATTTTTTCAGGGCTTCCCCAGGTCGGTAGCCATAGAGCGTGTCGAAATAGTGCAATTCCTTGACCGGATGCATGAAGACATCCGAAGACTGAGCCAGCAGTCCATGCAGCAGGGTGGAACCCGCCCGCTGGGAGCCGATGCCAAGTATGAATCTGTGTTTGTTCATGGTATCGGAATGGTTCAGGATTTGAGTGCCGGATTTGTCGTCTTTTGCTGGTATTCAGCCAGGGCTGCGATTAACCGCTCCAGAACCTGTTCCAGAGTGGGCAAGGTCATTTTGGCTGACTCCAGTTGTTTTTCTACGAATAGCCGCTCCAGCAGGGACGCATAGCGTTTCAGTTCATGGGCGCACAGATAACCGGCATTGCCCCTGAGGGTGTGACTGACATCCCGGCCCAGTTCGCAGTTGCCACTGGCCACGGCTGCGTGAATCTGTGCCAGTAGTTCAGGGCAGTGTTCCGTGAATTTGCCCGCAATTCTGGCGAACAGTTCTTTGTCAGCGGCCATCATCTCCAGGGCGGCGGCGGCATCAAACACTACGGGAACCGACGTGACGGATTTTCGCACGGATTGGGGTGATTCGTCTCCCCTGTCCAGATTTTGATATATGCGGGCAATGCCTTCCATCAGCATGTCAACGGTAAAGGGCTTGCCGATATGGCCATCCATCCCGGCTGCGAGACAGGCCTGTACGTCGTCTTCATGGGCGTTTGCCGTCAGTGCCAGAATGGGCGTACGGTTCCAGCCCATTTCTGCTTCCTCCTGACGGAACAGCCGGACTGTGGTGGGTCCGTCCATGACCGGCATGCGCATGTCCATTAAAATCAGGTCAAACTGCTGATTTTGCAGTATTTCCAGTGCCTTTTGACCGTGTTCAGCGGTTTGGATGATGCAGCCCAGTTTTTTGAGGCGGGCTACCACCAGTTCGCGGTTGATTTCGTTATCCTCCACCAGCAGGAGGGTCTGGCCCTGCAGTGAAATATCGGCACCGCTACGGGTGTTTTCCGCACTGTCAGTGGCCTCGCCACGTTGCAGGGGTAACGCAAAATGGAAGGTGCTGCCTGCGCCCTCGGTGCTGTCCACCTTGAGTTGGCCGCCCATCAAATACACCAGACTCGAACTGATGGTAAGGCCAAGGCCAGTACCCTCCACGTGCAGGTCGCCGCCGCTCTCAATTTGTTCAAATGCCCGGAAAATTCGCTCCTGGTGTTGCGGGGGAATCCCGATACCGGTATCCCTGACGGCAAAATGCAGTACGAGCTGGTCAGGTTCGCTGGCGGTCGATTGATCTTCGGCCTCGGCAACACTGACAGTGATGCTGCCCTCGCGGGTAAACTTGATGGCGTTGCCGACCAGATTGGTAATGATCTGCCCGATCCGCAGGGGACTGCCATGGTAGTGATCGGGAATGCGGTCGCTGATGTTCTGAAGCAGTTGCAGTCCCTTGTTGTCAGCCAGCGGAACCAGGGTTTTGAGTACGGCAGACAGCATTTCCGACAGTCTGAAGGGACGTTTTTCCATGGCCCAGTGTCCGGCCTCAATTTTGGATAATTCGAGCATGTCGTTGATGAGGCACAGTACATGCTGGCAGGAAAACCGGAGTATGTCGAGGTAATGGGATTGCTCGCTGTTCAGAGGGGTATCCCGCAGCAATTCGGTCACACCCATCACGCTGTTCATGGGGGTTCGTATTTCGTGACTGATATTGGCCATGAATTCACTTTTGGTCTTGGCCGATTTTTCCATCAAATGGACGCGCTCATCCTCCAGCCGTTTGATGGCGGTGACGTCGGTGGATATTCCCAGCAGGGCCGAAAGGCTTTGATCGTCCTGGTGCAACGGCAGTTTGATACTCCAGAGATGGTGTTCGGGTGAATTTTCAGAAAGCTTGAAGTATTCCATCCCTTCTGCCCGGGTACCGGTTGCAATAACCTGTCTGTCCAGTTTTTCAAGTTCGCTGGCGGTGGCTTCGCAGCTCATATCACGGTCGGTTAGCCCCTGCATCTCGTCAGGCTGGCGTTCAAACAGGGCGGCACACTGCGGGTTGGCATAGATATATTGCAGGTCGGTGGATTTGAGGTACACGCAGGCCGCCATGTTATCCAGTATGGTTGTCAGTAATTGTTCCTTGTTTTTGAGTTGTTGTCCCAGTCGCATCCGTTCGGTGATATTGGCATGGCTGATAACGATCCTGACCGGGTCGTGGGGAAAGCGGGTGGCATCCAGAAGGTACCAGTCAATCTGGTCAGGGTCGGAGGGGTTTCCGTAACAGTACGGCAAAAACCAGTCATGGGGGTATTCCAGCACAAACCGGTTGGACTGGCCTTCAATGATCTGACGCAGACCCGCCGCAATCTGGTGAGCCACCGTGTTGTCGGCAGGAGCGGCGGCGTATGCAGCCAGATAATTCTGGCCCAGCCTGAGCGGGGTGGCGTCCGGGTGTTCCGGGGGCTCTGTCCAGGCCCGGTTGACGGTCAGCAGGGTGCCGTCGGCATCAATGACACAGACCCTGGCATTCAGGGAGTCCAGTACGCACTGGTTGAAGCGGGCCAGTTCCTCAATTCGTTGCTCATTCAGCTTTTGCTGACTAATGTCGTTGGCAATGACCAGTAATCCCTTGATGGAGCCATCCTCGCGGCGAAGCGGTACCTTGGCCGCAATGACATGGCGGATTTCCGGATTGCCGGGAACCATGATTTTCTCTTCGTGGGTTACGGCGACCCCATCCCTCAGAACCTTGAGTTCATCGGCCCGTATGGCGGCAGCACTTTCCGGGGCGAATAATTCATAATCGGTATGTCCCGGAATTTCACTCAGGGATTTGCCGAACAGGCGACTGGTCTGGGAGTTCGCGTAAATGATTCTGCCAGTTTCATCCTTGATGGAGGCATAGGCTGGCAGATTTTCCAGTATTTGCGTGACCATCAGTTCGGCATCCTGCTTGCCGCGAGCCAGTCGTTCGCGGTTTTCAACCTCATCGGTAATTTCGCGCCGCACACTGATGAATCCATCTGTTGCATTATTTTCACCCTTCATGGGGCGAATCATCGCGTCCACCCAGTAGTGCGTACCGTCCTTGCGGGTGTTGCGAATTTCACCGCGCCAGGTCTGCCCGTAACGGATGGTGCGCCAGAGATTCTTGAAGAATTCAGCGTCGTGGTAGCCTGAATTCACGATGCGGTGATTCTGTCCCACTAATTCCTGCAGGGCATAGCCTGATACCGCACAGAACCTGTCATTGGCATAGGTGATGGTACCGTGGCAATCGGTGGTGCTGACCAGCGCATAGTCGTTGAGCGTTTGCTGCAATTGCTCCGTCAGGAGTATCTGTTGTCTCAGATGCTGTTCGGTAACAATATGGGCCAGGATTTCCTCCTGCAGTGCCCGGTTTCTGGCTTCGTATTCATCAAGACTGGGAATTTTTTCCAGTTGGGGAGCCAGTCGCCACAGTTTGTAGGCAGCGACGATGGATACCAGGGCAGTGAAGGCTTTTGAGGTGCCTTGCAGGTAGTAATCCGGATGCCAGAGTGTCCAGACATCCAGTATATGACCCACGCCACAGGCCAGAATGAACAGAACAAACAGCAGGTATACATTGCCCACCTTGAGTACCGGCCTGCGCCGGATGACATGCAGGATCAACAGGGGAATCGAGAAATAGGCTACCGCCGTCAGCCCATCAGACAGGCCGTGGGCCAGCAGCAACTCCGGTCGCCACTCAATACACATGCCGTGAGGCATCAGTCGGTTTACGTCTAACATCTTGGTACACTACGCAGGGTCTGTTCAACACTCAACAGTCGGGTCAGGGTATGCGGCCCGGTCATGGTTCAGTCCAGCTCACGGGCTTACCGTAGCGCGGGTGTTCACGTCCCTCCGGCATTGGGCAGTACACGGTCATGATGCAGCAAGGTGAATCCGGAATGATCCAGGGCGGCTATTGTGTCATAAACTACAGGCTGGCTGGAACTCAACACCGTTCAGGACAGTCTACCGGCCCACTGTCTGGTCGGCTCTGGCATCAACGGCAGGCTTCCAAAATAATCAAATTCAACTACCACTCAGGAGATATAACAATGAAAATACTTGCAGGTGTCATGGTCATACTGGCCATCATTTACTTCCTGCCGGCCTTCATGCACAGAACCGATTCGATCAACGGCCACTCACGTGAGACGGCCTATCGTTCGGCCATACAGGTGAAGCGTTACCTGTCTACCAATGATCGGGTTGTTTTCGATACGGCGTTTGGCATCCTCGACAAGGTCAAGTCAGAGGAGGGGCCTTCTGCCTTTATTGAAGCCGTGGACGGCAAAAAACCGGATGAAATCATTGAGTTGGCCCGGCACGAGGTAGGGGTCAAAATTGCCACCGGGCATCCTGCCTTCAAGCAGTACACATCCTGGGAGGACATGATCGACAAATTGACGGCTGACTTTGACAAAAATGCAAAAACCGGTGAAACGCAGCAGCAGCCCTTGCGTAACTCGACCCGTGAAGGCCGTCCCCAGTAGCAACCCGACGAGGTGGCTCAGGGCGATCAGCCGCCATCAGTCTGATGGTTGACGGCCTTCAGCCTCAGAGCCTCCCTGTATACTTCATCCTTACCCGCTCCCGTGATTTGCACCGTGAGACGGACTGCACTCTTGAGGCTGCACTCAGCCAACAGCAGTCCGAGTATCCGTTGCATTTCCCGGGTTCTGGTTTCATCCGGATCACCCTCCGGTTGTCCCGCCATCACAATGACGAACTCTCCCTTTCGCATGTCCGGATTGCTGTCCAGCAGTGCGGGTGCCTCTCCTGCGGTGGTGCGGGCCAGCGTTTCAAAGCGTTTAGTGAGTTCCCGGGCGATGACCACAGGCCTTTCTCCCGGAAAAACATCAGCCAGATCGCCCAGAAAATCCCTCACCCGATGGCTGGATTCATAAAATATCAGGGTTCTGGTTTCGTTTTTCAAAGACGCCAGCAGGCTGACACGGGCCGTTGATTTACGTGGCGGAAAGCCCTCAAAGCTGAAGCGGTGGGTGGGCAGCCCGGAGGCAGTCAGCGCGGTCATCAGGGCGCAGGGGCCGGGAATGGGGATTACCCGGATGTCTGCCGCAATGGCGGCCCGCACCAGCGGAAATCCCGGGTCGTTGATGAGCGGAGTGCCCGCGTCGCTGATCAGGGCTATCGATTCACCGGCTTGCAGACGACCCAGCATGGAGTCCAGGCAGGCGGTTTCGTTGTGTTCGTGCAGGGTCAGCAACGGACGATCAATGCCGTAATGATGCAGCAGGGGCAGGCTGTGACGGGTATCCTCACAGGCGATCCAGTCCGCTTGTTTAAGGGTTTCGATCGCCCTGAAGCTGACATCAGCCAGATTGCCGATGGGGGTTGCGACTAGGTATAGTATGCCTTGAGCAGCCAACTAACATGCCTCCTTTATAAACGTATGTCTCAATTTTATCGCTTTCTGGCCAGTCTGCCATTGCTGGCATTAACCGGGTGTGTCAGTCCCATTGCCCAGCGGGTTGCTTCAGACCCCCGGGTGGTCAACGCTGACCAGTTGCTGACACGGGGCGCGTATGAACCCGCCCTCCAGGCTTACCAGAGTCTGGCCCAATCAACCGGGTATCCTGATTATTTTCGCCTGAAGGCTACCGACGCCGCACTGCGGGCCGGGCAGGGCAGGGTGGCGCAACGACTGGCGGCTTCGATTGATCCCACTGAACTGGATGCCCCGGATCGGGATCAGTTGCTGTTGCTCAAAAGTCGTCTGGATCTCAGTGTTGGCAAGGCCGGTGAAGCCATGGCCAAACTGGCGGCGATACACCCGGATAAACTGGATGCGCCCAGGCGGGCTCACTTTCATACCTTGAAGGCATCGGCCTGGAATCAACAGGGCAACCTGCTGGAAAGTGCCCGCGAATCCATCGCTGCCAGCCGGTTTCAAACCCGCCCGGAAGAAATCCTGCGTACCCGCACACTGATCTACGATACCCTGGCCCGCCTGCCGGAAGCAGTTCTGGCCAATCAGCAACCGCCTGCCCCGGATGTACTGGGCGGCTGGATGGCACTGGTACGCATTGTGGGTTCAGGTAGCCCTGCCCGGGTGGCTCCCGCCCTGGCCGAGTGGCGGGCGCAGTTTCCGGGGCATCCCGCTGACGGTGCCTTTCTGGCCGGTCTGCAACAAACCCGGACGGCAGGGGTGGAAGTCACGCCGCTGGAATCCCGTGCAGGTGAGGTTGCTGCGACTGCCCCTGCCGCCCAGTCTGCCCTGTCGCTCCCTCCGGGCGGGTTCATCGGTGTATTGTTACCTCAGGGTGGTACCTACGCCGAAGCAGCAGCGGCAATCAAGGCCGGTCTGGATGCGGCCTACGCCGCTGATTCCAACCCGGCCAAACTGCCGCTGCGTATGCTGGACAGCCAGTCAGGCAGCATCACGAGCCTTTATCAGCAACTGGTCACAGCCGGTGCCTCCGCCGTGATCGGCCCACTGACCCGGGAGCATGTGGGGGAACTGATGCAGGGTTCCGGTCTTTCCGTGCCGGTTCTGGCTCTTAATCAGGTATCCAATGCCAGCAATGAACGGATTTATCAGTTGAGTCTCAACCCCGAGCAGGAAGCCGGGCAACTCGCTGCCAGCGCGTGGTTCGACGGGGCACGTGCTGCCTTGTTGCTGGCACCCTCCAGCCATTTTGGCCAACGCATCAGTGCTTCGTTTACCGCCTGGTGGAAGCAGGTCGGCGGCAAATTGCTGGCTACCCAGGTGTATCCCTACCATGGCACTGATTATACGGAACCTGTCAAAAATCTTCTGGCTGCCTTGCCGCCCGGACAGCGTGATGCCTTCGTTTATCTGGTGGCGGATGCCCGCGATGCCCGTTTGCTGGTGCCGCAAATTTTCTACCAGAGCAGCAATGCCCTGCCAATCTACGCAACCTCCCAGGTGTTCACCGGTCATGCTGATCCGGTCGGCGATCAGGATATGGACGGCGTGGTTTTCTGTGACCTTCCGTGGCTGCTCAATCACGACAGCAGTGATCCCCTGTCAGCCGATCACCTGGCCGACCTGATACAGGCCACCAAACCCGACTATGTCAAACTGATTGCCTTCGGTATTGACGCCTACCGCGTATTGCCCGAACTTGACGCACTCCGTCAGGATGGGCAGTATCGTCATGCCGGTATGACCGGCACACTGGCACTGCGTGACGGCAATCGCTTTGAAAGACAGATGAGTTGCGCCCGTTTTCAGGGCGGCCATCCCGAAGTGCGCGGGGTGGCTCCGCTGATGGCTCTGCCCGGTATATCGCCGTGAGTTTCCTCAGGGAGGGCAGTACCGGACAACAGGCCGAGGATTTTGCCCTGGCCTATCTTCTGGCGCAGGGTCTGGTTTTGGTCGAGCGCAATTACCGGGTATACGGTGGCGAAATTGATCTGATCATGCAGGACGGGGTTATTATTGTTTTTGTCGAAGTGCGCTACCGTAACAATGACCGTCACGGCAGTGCCCTGGAAAGCATCACCCGTAGCAAACAGGCCAGAATCATCCGGACTGCCACCTGGTACTACAAGGAAAAACGCATCAAGACTACCGCTCGTTTTGATGTGGTGGCCCTGACTTCCGCAGACGGTCAATTTCACCCGCTCTGGATCAAGGACGCATTTCGCCTCAACTGAGAGCCTTTTTGCCTCACCCTCCAACAGCCCACATGAACACACGAGAACGAATTACCCACCAATTCATCACCCACGCGGAAGTCCAGCAGGAAACCCTGGACATGCTGGCAGGAATGATTGAAGTTGCCGGTCTGCGTATGGTGCAGTGTCTGTTGGGTGACGGCAAGATACTGACCTGTGGCAATGGTGGTTCCGCTGCCGATGCCCAGCATTTGTCGTCCGAACTGCTGAACCGGTTTGAACGGGACAGACCCGGGCTTCCGGCAGTTGCCCTGACTACCGATGTGTCCACCCTGACTTCCATCGCCAACGATTACCGCTACGACGAGGTATTTGCCAAACCCATCCGGGCATTGGGCCATGCCGGTGACCTGTTGATCGTTTATACCAGCAGTGGCAATTCCGGTAACCTGCTCAAGGCGGTCACGGCAGCCCATGACCGTGACATGTCAGTGATCGCCCTGACAGGGCGGGATGGCGGAGCCCTGGCCCCCTTGCTGCGGGAAACCGATCTGGAGTTGCGGATTCCCTCTGACAGAACGGCCCGCATTCAGGAAATGCACCTGTTGCTGACCCACTGCCTGTGTGATTTGATTGATTACCAGTTGTTTGGTGACTAAAGCCTTTGGAATCGCCCTACCGCCACGGTTGATTTAACCGTTTGCAGCCTCCGCCCGCTGGCTGGTCTGCTTGAGCAGGGCGGCGGTTTCGTTATCGATACTGCGTTTGCCACGGGTCAGGGCATTATTGACGGCCTGGTAGGATTCCTTGACAACCCGCTGTTTTTCCAGTTCGGCACTGAGTTCTGCGTCAATGTCCTGGGTAAGTTGTTTCATGATGACCTTGGCAACTTCAGCCTTGCTGGCCTCAAAATAATGCAGTAAATCCTGTTCCAGCTCCTCAAAATAGTTTTTGATGCCCCGACGGGCGTAGCGGTTGATTTGTCGCTGTTGGCGACGGGTGTAATCAAGCAGGCCGGTTCGGTAGCATTCAAGGGCGCGGTCTATTTCACTGCTGCGGGTAGTGGCAGTTGTCAGTAGTTGGCGGGTTTCTGCCAGACCGGCATAAATGTCGGTCAGGTGTTCAATTCCCAGGGCCAGCATGTCTTTTACCGTGCCATCAGTGCCCAGCAGGTTGAGTCGCCGGGCCACCTCCAGACCGAGATCGGCATTTTGCTGAATCAGTTGCACGATTTCCTCCGGGCTGTTCTGGCGTTCGCTTTCTTCCCGGGCCATGATGGTTCGGCCCAGTTCATCTATCACTTCGCCGTATTCAAACAGAAAAACATCGCACATACCTTTAAGACGGCTGAATAGATCCCGGCCACTGAGCCGGTCACGCAGCAGGATGAGGGTTTCCTCCGGCAGGGCATCAAAGGCACTGATGCTGTCCAGCAGTCGGTAGAGGTGGGGTTTTATGATCTGATCATCCAGAGCCCGTTGCAACTGTTCGCGGAACGCATGCTGAATGTTGAGCTTCTCTTCAATTTTGTGAGGTAACCGGCTGATGACGCTGTTGAGGTCAAGCCCCCGCAGCAATTCGTTTTTCAAGACTTTACGATCCAGATTGTCGATGGTTCGGGCAATTTGCTGGGCCAGGTGTTTTTGATCCTGATCCCGCCAGAAAACCAGGTCGGGCAGGATTTCGGTTCGCAGTATCTTGATGTGTTCTTCCACGGTCAATCGCAATTCGCGGATAACCGTATCCTGGCGGCGGGAGAGTTCACTGGCCAGAAAGGTATTTCTCAGGCTGTCATCATTGATGTTTTTATAGGTTTCATACCAGGGTTCCAGTCTTTCCCTGAGACGTCGGGCCAGTTCCAGATATTCCGCCCGGGCCTCTTCCAGAAATTCCGTTCTGGCGGTTTGTCCCAGATAATCAAACAGGCCGGTTTTGAAGGCGTTGAAGTTTTTGGCTTCTTCCAGTGATTTCAGGGCAGTTTCGGCTTCGGTGGGACGCTCAGGGATTTTACCCAGTGCCTTGCGAAGGGTGTCGACATGATCCCGGAGGGTCTGGCTCTGGTCGAGGCGGCCTTCCTGAATCAGTTTCAGCAGCAGGTAATTAAGGGCAGAGACCCGGAACACCCGTTCCTTGGCAATATGAAAGCCGTAGTGGTCAATTTTCTGATTGAAATTGGCCAGTTCTTCCTTTTTCTGCTGGCCGCTGAGTACATCCCACTGGTTGATGGCCCAGAAGGCCCGCTGCAAGACCCGTTTTCTCTGGCTGTGAATTTCAGCCAGCAATTCTATTTCCTCGCCCTCCAGCAGATGAAACACCTTCATGGCAATCACAAAGGCCTTGGCGTCATTTTCTACATAGGATTTGGTTACCTTGCGGTGTCTGGGATTGACTACGCCCAGTCCGGGTAAATCAACCAATACTACATTATCAGGGATATTAACCTGGGCCAGAAATACCTCGGCCCGATCAACGAATAATACGTCTTCATAATCTTCTGTTACGTAATTTGGTAATTGAGTCAGTTCAATTTCCCTGACGGATCCAGTCAGTTTGTTCCAGCCGGCAATCAGTATTTTAAGTTCATCAAAAAACTTTTGTTTGCTGAAGGAGCCCAACTGACTTTTATGCTGCTCGATATCCTTGTCCAGGCGTTGCAGCAAGTCGACATGATTGAGGCTTTCATAGTCTTCCGACTGTTTACGCAACTCCTTGGCCAGTTCGCCGGTGTAGAGGTTTTTGAGTTCTTCACGGGCCGCCAGATCCAGATAATGAATCACTGCCTGATTGTTGCGCCCCTTGCGGATCAGGGTGGGAATGGCGGTAAAGGATTTGGTGGCCTGGGGCAGGATGTCATCGCCCAGTACGGCATTGATGATGGTGCTTTTGCCGGCGGAGAAGGCACCAAGAAAGGCTACCGGAAATTCAGGTGACTTGAGTCGTTCCAGCCAGGCTCGCTTGCGATTGACATAGTATTGAAAATCGTCGGTTGTTTCGATATGGGGGGCAGCGGCATCATACGCCTCGAACAGGCGGGTAAATGCCTTGACATAGCTGCTGTAATCCACCTCTTTCATGGTGTCCGGTTTCCTGTAAGTCTGATGAGTGATTGGGAATGATGAGTTAATCCCTGTCGCCTGCCCGGGCCAGTACGTCCAGCATGGCGGCATGGATCAAGCCGTTGCTGGCCACGATGCGACCGGAGCCCAGCATGTTCTGACCGCCATCGAAATCAGTAACCTGACCGCCCGCTTCACGCGCCAGAATGATGCCTGCGGCAACGTCGTAGGTTTTGGTTTTGAGCTCCCAATACCCGTCCCAGCGACCTGCAGCCAGATAACTCAGGTTGATGGCACACGAACCGATGCGGCGGGTGGCCTGGGCACTGCGCTGAAAGCCCAGAAAGTTGCCCAGGTTACTGTCGCTGCTGTGGGTGTCGTAGGAGAAACCGGTGGCCAGCAGGGCGTGTTCCAGCCGGGATACGGCGGATACCTGGACGGGTTCTCCGTTCAGACGGGTGCCTGACCCCGTGCAGGCGGTGAACAATTCATTCAGGGCCGGCAGGTAGACGACTCCCAGCACGGGTTCACCGTCCCGAACCAGCCCAAGCGAGACACAATACAACGGGAATCCGTGGGCAAAGTTGACGGTTCCGTCGAGTGGGTCAATGTGCCAGGTCAGGTTGTCGGCCCCCGACGGAGAGGCCGTGGTCGGGTAGACGCCGCCTTCTTCCCCGATCAGTTGATGGTGGGGATAGTGCTGACGCAGTGCCGCGCTGATATGGCGTTCACTCAGTTCGTCGTATTCGGTGACAGGGTCGATGTCGCTGGTTTTGTAGCGTATGCCACTGCCCCGGTTCCGGGCCATGACGGACTGTCCTTCCAGCAGGATGGCACCGGCTTCCAGCGCGATGGTCGCAGCGGTTGAAAGGATGTCCTGGAGTGATTCAGGCGACGCGCCGACAGGGGCGTTCATCAGTGGCTACCCTGTGCCTGCAATGCGGCCAAAACCGATTCAGCCTTTGACGCCTCAAACTGGCCGGGCGGTTCAATCGCCAGCCAGGTGATGATTCCCCGTTCCACGATCATGGCGAAGCGCTGGCCGCGTATTCCCAGCCCCTTGTCAGTCAGATCCTGTGTCAGTCCCAACTGCCCGACGTAAGTAGCACTCCCGTCCGCCATCATCCTTATCTTGCCCAGGGCATTCCGTTCCCGGCCCCAGCTTGCCATGACAAAGGCATCGTTGACGGAGAGGCACCAGATTTCATCCACTCCCAGTGCCCTGAAGGCAGCGTAGTGATCGACATAGCCCGGCAAGTGCTGGGCCGAGCAGGTGGGGGTGTAGGCACCCGGCACGCCGAAAAGGATGATTTTTTTGTTGGCGAGGGCTTCCGTTACCTGAATCGTTTCAGGTTTGAGGGGGCATCCGCTCTGTGTATCAATTGCGCTGGATTCACGCAGTACGCCGTCAGGCAGGCTATCGCCGGTACGAAGACTCATTTTGTAACCTCATGGGTAGGGATGTGTTCAGGAGTGCGTGAATTTACAGGATTTGGGGGCTGTCTGGATAGTCCTGTTCCACCTTGCCGCAAGGGTCATGGGGGAGAGAGGTTGTCCGGGCAATCGGTTAATCCCGGCGGACAGCGTTTGGATGACGCAATGGCCTTGTTACGAAATCATAAAGACGGACTCTCAAATGCCGTGGCTCCCTTGACTTGCCCCCGGAGGATTTTTATATTGTGGTGCATTGTGGGTTTTCGTGGAAAATAATGCGGATTGGCAAGCGTTTGCAGCGTTTGCTCATGGGGCACGCCACAGAATGGGGTCTGGACGGACAGGGGCGTTTACCGGTTGCCGAGTCGTTGCGGCATTACGCCAGGCTGGAGCGGAAGGTAGCCCTGGTGGGGCAAGTTAACAAATTCGAGATATGGGACGAGGTTCTGTGGAACAGCAATCGCGGCATCCGGGTAGGGAAGGAGCGACTGGGCCAGGAGGATTTGACGGCGAAACAGGAAGGCTTGTCACTGTGACGGCAACTGCCGGGGCACACAGGCCGGTCATGCTGGATGAAGCTCTGGACGGGTTGGCGTTGTCGCCTGATTCGCGGGTGGTCGATTGTACCTTTGGGCGCGGTGGCCACAGCCGGGCCATCCTGGCCAGACTCGGGCCGGAAGGGCGTCTGCTGGCTCTGGACAGGGATCTGGCGGCCACCGCTTCTGTCGAGGCACTGGCCTTGCAAAAGGACGGGCGATTCAGCCTGCTTCACGCCAGTTTTGGTGATCTGGCCTACTGCGTCGCTGAGGTCGGCTGGACGGGTTGCGTCTCGGCAATCCTGATGGATCTGGGCGTTTCGTCTCCCCAGCTTGATGAGGCTGAACGCGGCTTCAGTTTCATGCAGGACGGCCCTCTGGATATGCGGATGGATACGAGTAGGGGTATTACGGCAGCCGAGTGGATTTCTGAAGTCAGTGAAGCTGAATTGGCCCGGGTTTTGAGGGATTATGGCGAAGAACGCTTCGCACGCCGCATTGCGGCGGCTGTCATCCGCCAGCGCAGGGAATGTCCGCTGACGACGACCCGGTCGCTGGTTCGACTTATTGAACAGGCAGTGCCGGTGCGGGAGACTCATAAACACCCGGCAACGCGCAGTTTCCAGGCCATACGCATCGCGGTCAACGCCGAACTGGACGAGCTGATCAAGGCCCAGAAAACCATTCCGGCTTTGCTGGCTCCAGGCGGACGTTGGGTGGTCATTTCGTTTCATTCGCTGGAAGATCGTCTGGTAAAGCGGTTCATGCGGGATCAGGAAACCGGCGTCAGGGTAGACCCCAGACTACCCGTACAGCCTGTCTCCGGTGGCATGTTGACACGTATCGGCAAGGCGCGTTCCCCTGGCGAAGCCGAGATTCGGCTCAACCCAAGAGCCCGCAGTGCCATTCTCCGGGTGGCGGAACGGATCGGAAAAGAATAAAGGCAGTGATCCCGCAAGGGGTTGCACGGAGATGGCAAACCGGACTCGCCCGGCGGATGAACTGAACTCCCTTGTAATTAACCATGAAAATTTTACTGCTCCTGATCGCCGTGGCGGTGTGTTCGGCGTTGGCGGTGGTTTACACCAAATATCGCATCCGGATGGTATTTGCTGAAACCCAGCGGCTGGAACAGATGCTGATTGCCGTTGATGAGGATTGGGGGCGTCTGCAACTGGAGCAGAACACCTGGGCCGAACACAGCCGCATAGAAATGTTGGCCCGCAGCCGACTGGGTATGACTTTGCCCGCCCGCGAATCAATTATTTACCTCAGACCCTGACGTCCCTGCACCACCATGATGATTATTCAGCCCAAGTCTGTGGAAGAAAATTACAGTCATCGCTGGCACCTGTTGCTGATGAGCCTGCTGCTGGCACTGACCGTCCTGATTGGACGAGCGGTTTATTTGCAGGTTCTGGATCGGCAGTTTCTGCAGAAACAGGGGGACATGCGCCACGTCGATGTGCTGCCATTGCCGTCTCACCGGGGACGAATCATTGATCGCAACGGAGAGTTGCTGGCGATCAGTACACCGGTCAAATCGTTGTGGGTCAATCCCCGCGAATTCCGCGAGGCCGATGTTGCAGCACACCAGGTGCAGGTCATGGCAGACCTGATTGAATTGCCGGTGGCAGAAATTTACCGGCGAACCGGCATGGATGACAATCGGGTTTTTTCCTATCTGAAACGCAGGATGAACCCGGAACTGGTGGATCAGGTAATGGCCCTGAACATACCCGGTGTCTATGCTGAACGGGAATACCGTCGCTATTATCCGGGGGGCGAGGTCGCCGCCCACCTGATTGGTTTCACCAATATTGACGATTCCGGCCAGGAGGGCATGGAACTGGCCTACAACGACTGGCTGAGTGGTTCTGAAGGTGCCCGGCGTATCCTGCGTGATGGCAAGCGACGAATCATTGAAGATATTGAAAACATCAAACCCCCACTGCCCGGCAAGGATATAACCCTGAGCATTGATCAGCGTCTGCAATACCTTGCCTACCGTGAACTGAAAAGGGCTGTCATACAGCACCAGGCCAAATCGGGTTCACTCGCCCTGCTGGATACCCATACCGGCGAGGTACTCGCCCTGGTCAATCAACCCTCCTACAACCCCAACGGTTCCGGCAAGCCCAAGGGCAGTGCCACCCGCAATCGGGCACTCACCGATATTTACGAACCGGGTTCGACCGTCAAGCCGTTTGTCGTGGCCTGTGCCCTGGAACTGGGTTTGTTCCGTCCGGACACCGTCATAGACACTACGCCGGGCCGGATGAGCGTTGGGCGGAATACGGTCAGGGATGTCCATAACTACGGCGTGCTGGATGTCGCGCATATCCTGCAAAAATCAAGCAACGTGGGGGTTACCAAAATCGCCCTGAATGTACCTGCCCGAAAGCTGTGGGCATTTTTCAACAATCTGGGCTTCGGTCAGTCGCTTGACACCGGTTTTCCGGGGGAGGCCCGCGGCCGTCTGCCGGATTACCGGGGGTGGGATGCATTTGAGCAGGCCACCTTGTCGTTTGGCTATGGCATGTCCACCTCCACCCTGCAACTGGCTCGTGGCTATCTTGCCCTCGCCAACGACGGGATTATGCCGATGGTGGGCGTACTCAAGCGGGATGGCTCGACCGAAACCCATCAAATCATGTCAGCCGGTGCGGCCCGCAGCGTCAGAACCATGCTGGAACAGGTCGTGACCCGCGAAGGTACGGCCCTCAAGGCCAGCATCCCGGGTTTCAGGGTGGCCGGCAAGACCGGAACGGTGAAAAAGAGCAGTCCCGCCGGTGGTTATACCGAGTCACTTTACCTGTCAGTGTTTGCCGGCATGGCACCGGCCAGTAATCCCCGCCTGGTGATGGTGGTGATGATTGATGAACCGTCCGCCGGTGAATACTACGGTGGAGCTGTCGCCGCTCCGGTGTTTTCCAGTGTCATGGAAGGAGCCCTGCGTCAGCTCAACGTTGCACCCGATCAAAAGGAAACCGTCCCCCTGTTTGCCGCAGAACGGGACGAGGCGGCATGACCACAGCCAATGCGGCGGAGCCTCCCTGCCATACACTGGGTGCCTTGCTTGAGGGGTGGCCGATCGCCACGAATCAGGCCGGCACCCTGTTGCGTGGCTTGTGCCTGGACAGTCGTCAGCTTGAACCGGGCGAAGCCTTTGTGGCCCTGGCTGGCCAACGGGGGCACGGACTTGCCCACGCCGCTGAAGCCGTGCGGCGCGGGTGTGCGGCAATCCTTCATGAGCCGAATCAGTTTGACGCTGAACCGCCTGCTGGTCTCAATGGCGTCCCGCTGGTCGCCGTACCGGGACTGGGGCAACATCTGGGTCGGTTGGCGGATCGTTTTTATGGTAGTCCCTCGCGAGACCTCAAGGTTCTGGGTGTTACCGGAACCAACGGCAAAACCTCCTGTAGTCACTTCATTGCACAAGCGTTGTCGGGTTCGGCACCTGCCGGTGTGATCGGAACCCTGGGTTTTGGCATCCCCCCCGATTTGATGCCGACCCGGCATACCACGCCCACACTCCCTGACGTTCACCGTATGCTGCATACCCTGCGTAGCCAGGGGTGCCATGCAGTCGCCATGGAAGCCTCCTCGCACGGTTTACGGCAGGGGCGGCTTGACGGGGTTCGATTCCGGGGGGCACTGTTTACCAATTTCACCCGCGATCACCTGGATTATCACGGAACCATGGCCGCCTATCTCGAAGCCAAACTGGTTTTGCTGGAGGCTCCAGGGCTTGAGTTTGTGGTATTTGATGCGGACAGTGCATTTGCGGAAGTCATTCCGTCGCGTGCCCCTCCGGCCGTGCGCTTGCTGGCTTATGGCACCAACCCCGCCGAAAAATCCCCTTGCCCTGCCGGATTAACCGCATCGGACTGGACGCAGGATGGCGAAGGGATGTCTTTTCGTGTTTATTTTGAAGGCGCGACCGCGTTGGTACGGGCATCGGTACGGGGTGGATTCAACTACCGGAATACGCTGGCCAGTCTGGCGGTGTTGCTGGGACTGGGGTTTTCGCTGGATCAGGCCGCTTTGGCGATGGCGGCCATTCGTCCGGTGGCCGGTCGCATGGAACACTATCAGGGCAGGTGTCGTACGGTTGTGGTTGATTATGCACACACGCCGGATGCCTTGCACAACGTGCTGGAGGGTATACGGGGTTCGTGCGATGGCCGAATCTGGCTGGTGTTCGGGTGTGGCGGCGAGCGGGATTCCGGTAAACGGGCCGAGATGGGAGCCGTGGCGGTTTCCCGGGCAGATCAGGTTATCCTCACAGACGACAATCCCCGCAGCGAGGATGGAGACCGGATCATCGCCGACATTCTGGCCGGTTGTGGCACCCCCCATCCACAAACGATTCGGGATCGTCGCACCGCAATCCGGTATGCACTGGAGCAAATGTCTCCGGGCGACTGGCTGGTGGTGGCCGGCAAGGGACATGAAACCACCCAGGAAATCAACGGCATCCAATTGCCCTTCAGTGATCGGGATGTCGTTCTGCAGTGGCTGAAGGAGGCTGACTGAATCATGCAACTCAACCATTTATCCGACTGGGCCCGGGTGATCCGGGGAACCCTGCAGGGAACCGACCTGCCGACCACCCGCCTCTCCATTGATACCCGTACCCTCAAGCCCGGCGAAATCTATCTGGCGATTCGGGGAGAACGGTTTGATGGTCACGCTTTTATTGCTCAGGCCGAACAGGCGGGAGCCTCAGCCCTGATCGTTGAACGTCCGGTCGATTCGCATTTGCCACAAATCAGGGTCAGGGACGGGCGTCTGGCCCTGGGGCATCTGGCCCTGGCCTGGCGTTCACTCTGGGGAGGGCCGGTGGTGGGCATCACCGGCAGCAACGGCAAAACCACCATCAAGGAACTGGTAGCGGTTCTGCTGGCCGAGTCGGCCCCGGTCTGGAAAACCCGGGGTAACCTCAACAACGACATCGGCGTCCCGCTGACCCTGCTGGAACTGCGCCCGCAACAGCGTTATGCCGTCGTTGAGATGGGGGCCAATCATCATGGCGAAATTGATTACGTAGCCCGGCTGGCCCGTCCGGATGTCGCCATTATCTCCAATGCCGGGCCTGCTCATCTGGAAGGATTCGGCTCGGTCGAGGGCGTATCGCGGGCCAAGGGCGAATTACTCGATGCCCTGCCGCCGGACGGCGTAGCCGTTTTGAACGCCGACGATCCTTACTACGAATACTGGCGCGAACGGGCGGGTTCGCGCAAGGTGGCAAGTTTCGGGTTTGCGCCGCAAGCCCTGGTACGGGCCGATCCGGAGTCATTCACGACCGGCTACCATGACGGCTGTTTTCACACCCGGTTTGAGGCCTGTGTTGCCGGTCAAATCCTGCACCCGGAAATCCCCCTTCTGGGCCGTCACAGTGTACGCAATACCCTGGCAGCTCTGGCGGCAGCCGGGTCGCTGGGACTGGACTGCGCCAGCCTGCTGCCGGGTCTGCAAAAAATCGAGCGGGTCTCCGGACGCTTCCAGCCTGTCCAGGGGAAACGCAACATCCTGTTGATTGACGATACCTACAATGCCAACCCGGGTTCGGTGGAAGTGGCCTTTGAGGTACTGGCCGACTGGCCGGGCGAGACCTGGGTCGCCCTGGGCACCCTGGGCGAACTGGGTGATGCCAGCGATTCCCTGCATGCGGCAATCGGCCACAGGGCCAGGGCTTGTGGTGTCACCCGGTTACTGGCCACCGGTACTCATACCGAACAGACGGTCGCGGCCTTCGGGTCAGGCGCCATTTATTGCACCAATCAAACTGAAATGATCGACTATTTATTGAACGAACCGGTTGCACCGGCCCTTTTGCTGGTCAAGGGTTCCCGCAGTCAGCAGATGGAACAGGTGATCAATGCCCTGCGGGAGCATGCTGAACCATGCTGCTGATTCTTGCCGAATTTCTGGAAAAGTATCTGGATGTCTTCAGGGTTTTCCATTACATCACATTCCGTGGCATACTGGGTGTCCTGACGGCACTGCTGATTTCGCTGCTGATTGGCCCTGTCATGATCCGCAAACTCAGTTCCTACAAGATCGGACAGAACATTCGCACTGACGGCCCGGAAAGTCATTTCTCCAAGGCAGGGACTCCCACCATGGGAGGAGCCTTGATTCTGGTCTCCATCACCAGCGCGACCCTGCTTTGGGCGGATCTGTCCAACCGCTATGTCTGGGTGACCCTGCTGGTCACGCTGGCGTTTGGTGCGGTTGGTTTTGTGGATGACTATAAAAAACTGGTGCTTAAAAACACCAGGGGACTGGCTGCCCGCCACAAGTATTTATGGCAATCCGTGTTCGGTGCCGGTGCTGCCCTGTTTTTGTTCATGACCGCCAGTGTCCCCGCCGAAACCCAGTTCATCGTTCCGTTCTTCAAGCAGATTGTGTTGAACATGGGCTGGTTCTACCCCGTACTGGTCTACTTCGTCATCGTCGGAACCAGCAATGCGGTTAATTTGACCGATGGCCTGGACGGGCTGGCCATCATGCCCACCGTGATGGTCGGGGGAGCTTTGGGCATTTTTGCCTACGCCTCCGGCCATACCAGTTTTGCCGATTACCTGGGCATTCCCTACCTGCCCGGAGCCGGAGAACTGGTCATTTTTTGCGGTGCCCTGGTTGGGGCCGGTCTGGGTTTTCTCTGGTTCAATACCTATCCGGCCCAGGTATTCATGGGGGATGTCGGGGCTTTGGCTCTGGGGGCTGCCCTGGGGGTACTCGCCGTGCTGGTACGTCAGGAAATTGTTCTGGTCATCATGGGAGGGGTCTTCGTGATTGAAACCCTGTCGGTGATGATGCAGGTGGCGTCCTTCAAACTGACCGGCAAACGCATTTTTCGCATGGCTCCCATTCATCATCATTTTGAACTCAAAGGCTGGCCTGAACCCAAGGTGATTGTCAGATTCTGGATCATCACCGTCATTCTGGTGCTGTGCGGTCTGGCGACCCTGAAACTCAGGTAAGCGAGGCGACCGCCATGTACACTGACTCCACAGGCTTGTCCTCCCTCCACCGTCTGGCTCTGGATCGTTCCTCGCGGGTTCTCATCGTAGGCCTTGGCAAAACCGGTCTGTCTGTTGCCCGCTGTCTGGCTGGCAAGGGCATTCCCTTTGCCGTCACCGATACCCGCGAACGTCCGCCGTTCCTGCCCGAATTACGGGAAAACTTTCCCGATGCTGCCGTTTTCACCGGACGGCTCGACAGTGCCGCCCTGTCTGCGGCCACTCACCTGGTTGTCAGTCCCGGTTTGTCGCTGGATTTGCCCGAAATTCGCCAGGCCCGGCGCAGTGGCATCCCGGTGTTTGGGGACCTCGACCTGTTTGCGGTGCAGGCCCGGGCACCGGTTATCGCCATTACCGGCTCCAATGGCAAGAGTACCGTCACTACGCTGGTCGGTTTGATGGCAGAGTCCGATGGACGAAAAGTCCGCACCGGTGGCAATCTGGGTACTCCGATGCTGGATATGCTCGACGATACGGCCGAGTTGTATGTGATTGAACTGTCCAGTTTTCAGCTTGAGCGTTCGGGTCACCTCAAAGCTGACGCCGCTACGGTACTGAATATCAGCCCGGATCACATGGACCGTTATCCGGATCTGGCCGCGTACGCTGCCGCCAAACAGCGGGTTTATGCCGGTGAGGGCATCATGGTACTGAATCAGGATGATCCGCTGGTGGCTGCCATGCAGCAACCGGGTCGGTTGACGCGCTGGTTTGGTCTGGGTTCCGGTTCAGTCGGTTACGGCGTTGAAACACGCGACGGTGAGGAGTGGATGGTCACACCGTCAGGCAGTGCCTTGCTGAAGTCCGCCGAACTGCGTATCAAGGGCCGCCACAATCTGGCCAATGCCCTGGCGGCCATCGCCCTGGCTGATGCCGTGGGCATCGGAGTTCCGGCCATGGTGACGGCCCTCAAGCGATTTCCCGGACTTGATCACCGCATGCAGTGGGTGGCCGAAATTGATCAGGTGGTCTGGATCAACGACTCCAAAGCCACCAATGTCGGAGCCTGTCTGGCTGCCCTGCAGGGACTGGACGGCAAGGCGGTGCTGATTGCAGGCGGTGATGGCAAGGGGGCCGATTTCTCCATACTGCGGGAAGTGGTGGCCCGCAAGGTACGTTCAGCCGTACTCATGGGCAAGGATGCGGCCCTGCTGGAGCAGGCTTTGCGGGATGTGGTTGACACGGTGCGGGTCAGTGACATGAAACAGGCTGTCAAGACGGCCCGAACCCTGGCCCGGCAGGGTGATACCGTGTTGCTGGCCCCGGCGTGCGCCAGTCTGGATCAGTACCGGGACTTTCAGGAACGGGGGCGGCTGTTTGCCGACGCGGTTCGGAGCCTCCCGGCATGATGGCCAAGGCCCAGACAGTACGCGCCAAGGGTCTGGTACTGCGTTGGGGCACCCGTTTTTTCTATCTGGATGCCGTATTGCTGGTGGCTGCCATGGCCATTCTGCTGCTGGGATTCGTCATGGTGGCGTCTGCCTCATTGCATCTGGGCGAGAAAATGGCCAACGACAGTTTTTATTTCCTGAAACATCAGGCCGTTCACATCGCCATTGGTCTGATCACAGGCCTCGGGATGGTGCAGGTAAAACTGGAGACCTGGGAAAAATGGTCGGTATGGCTGTTCATGGCCGGTTTGATCATGCTGGTCGTCGTGTTGATACCGGGGGTTGGCAAGGTCGTCAATGGCAGTTCGCGCTGGATCAGCCTGTTCGGACTGCGAATCCAGGTTTCAGAGGTATTCAAACTGATCGCCGTGATTTTCATGGCGGGTTATATCGAACGGCAGTTACGCATCATCAGAACATCCGCGCAGGGCATGATTCGTCCATTGGCGTTATTGTCGATTGCGGGTGTTTTACTGTTGAAGGAACCCGATTTTGGTGCCACTGCGGTCATCATGACTACGGCCCTTGGCATGTTGTTTCTGGCAGGAGCCCGTTTATGGCAGTTCGGTCTGCTGCTGGGTCTGCTGGTCGGTGCTGGCGTGCTTCTGGTGATTACGGCGGAGTATCGTCTCAAGCGGGTACTCAGTTTCGTTGATCCCTGGCAAGATCCGCTCAATACCGGCTTTCAGTTAACCCAGGCCCTGATTGCATTCGGACGGGGCGAATGGCTGGGGGTAGGGCTGGGCTCAAGCGTACAGAAACTGTTTTATCTGCCGGAAGCCCATACCGACTTTTTGTTTTCGATCATCGGCGAGGAGTTGGGCCTGCTGGGTGCCACCAGCGTCATTTTCCTGTTCATGATAGTCGTCTGGCGGGCCTTTGTGATTGGCCAGTTGGCCGAACGGGTCGGTCTTCGTTTTGCCGCCTTTCTGGCCTACGGCATCGGCATCTGGTTTGGATTGCAGTCCTTCATCAACATGGGTGTCAACATGGGTATGCTGCCTACCAAAGGCCTGACTTTGCCCCTGATGAGCTATGGCGGCGGCAGCATGATGGTGATGTGTGCCGCCCTGGCATTGTTGTTCCGGATTCGCAATGAGGCAATCCATCAATTGATTGGCAACCCGGCTCGATCCGGCGTGGTGTGGTCGCGGGCGTGAGATGCATAAGTGAAAGACAAGAACAAACAAAAATTGACGTTGCTGATTATGGCAGGTGGAACCGGCGGTCATGTGTATCCCGCCCTGGCAGTCGCTGAGGCCTGGCGTGAGGCCGGTCATGCCGTGGTGTGGATGGGAACCCGTACCGGCATGGAGGCGCGGGTCGTACCGGCCGCCGGTATTGCCATGGAGTGGCTGGCCGTGGCCGGAATACGGGGCAAGGGCTGGCGGGCACTCCTGCAGTCCCCCGTCATGTTGCTGCGAGCCCTGTGGCAATCGGATCGTATCCTGCAGCGGGTAAAACCGGATGTGGTATTGGGAATGGGAGGGTTTGCTGCCGGGCCGGGTGGCCTGATGGCGAGAATCAGGGGTATCCCGCTGGTATTGCACGAACAGAACCGCATTCCCGGGACGACCAACCGGCTTTTGGCCCGCCTGGCCCGGCGTGTACTCGAAGCCTTTCCTGGCAGTTTTCCGCCCGGTATTGGTGCGGTTTGCACCGGCAACCCGCTGCGGCAGGCTTTGTGTATGCCGGATCAGCCTGTCAAAACAGCAGACGCTGAGTGCCTGCACATTCTGGTGATGGGGGGGAGTCTGGGAGCCCTGATATTGAACGAACAGGTACCGGAAGCACTGTCCAGGCTGGGATGTAGCCTCAGGATTTTGCATCAGAGCGGGCCTGCCATGCTTGAACAAACCCGAACTGCTTACAGCAAACTGGGACTGGAAGCCAGCGTGAAAGCGTTTGTGGATGATATGGCCAGCGTGTATGCCTGGGCGGATCTGGTCATTTGCCGGGCCGGTGCCATGACGATCAGTGAACTGGCGGCCGCAGGGCTTCCGGCCATTCTGATCCCGTTTCCCCATGCGATTGACGACCATCAAACCGCCAACGCCCGCTATTTCAGCGAAGCAGGGGCCGGTATCCTGCTGGATCAAAAGGAACTTGGCCCGGAGCGACTGGCCGAAATCGTCGGCAACCTGCTTCAGAAAAAAGACAACCTGACCCGAATGGGTAGCCGAGCCCGAACCCTGGCCAGACCGGATGCTACCCGCGAAGTCGTTTACCACTGCATGCAGGTAATTTGAGCATGAAACTGAGCGAACAAGTTGAGGGACGCCATGGCATGAACCGCGTCCGTCTCATTCATTTTGTGGGAATCGGCGGTTCGGGTATGAGCGGTATTGCCGAGGTGTTGCTGAATCTGGGCTATCAGGTGTCAGGCTCGGATCTCCAGGAGAACACCAGCACCCGTCGTCTGGCGCAACTGGGCGTTCGCATCTGTCTGGGACACGAGGCCGACCATGTGGCCGGGGCCGAGGTTCTGGTGATTTCGAGCGCGGTCGATAAATCCAATGTCGAAGTGGAAGCGGCCCGTGCCCGTAAAATTCCGGTCATTTCAAGGGCCGAGATGCTGGCCGAACTGATGCGTGTCCGTTACGGCATTGCCGTGGCCGGAACCCACGGCAAGACCACGACCACCAGTCTGGCGGCCAGTGTTCTCGCCGAGGCAGGGCTTGATCCCACCTTTGTCATTGGCGGTCGTTTGAACAGCACCGGAACCCATGCCCAGCTTGGCAAGGGCTCTTACCTGGTAGCCGAAGCCGATGAGAGCGATGCCTCGTTTTTGTATCTGCAACCGATGATTGCCGTCGTCACCAACATCGACCGCGATCACATGGAAACCTACGGCGGCGATTTTGGCCGACTCAAGCAAACCTTTATTGAATTTTTGCACCACGTTCCCTTTTATGGTTTGGCGGTGTTGTGTGTGGACGATGCCGGTGTTCGGGAAATACTTCCCGCCATCACCAAACGGGTTAAAACCTATGGCATGAGCGGGGAAGCCGACATTCGGGCCATCGACGTTCGCCAGGAAGGCCTTGAAACCCGTTTTGAGGTGCTGCGCGGGCCGGACTCCGCGCCGTTGCCTGTCGCCTTGAATTTGCCCGGACGGCATAACATCCTCAATGCCCTGGCCGTGATTGCCGTGGCGGATGAACTGGGTATCAGTGATGAAACCATCCAGAGTGCCCTGGCTATTTTCAAGGGTATTGACCGACGTTTTCAGATTAACGCCAACATTCCCCTCGGGCAGGGTACTGTCACATTTGTGGACGACTATGGCCATCATCCCCGCGAAATTGCAGCGACCCTGGATTCGGCCCGGGCAGCCTGGCCCGAGCGTCGACTGGTTCTGATCTTTCAGCCACACCGCTATACCCGCACCCGGGATCTGTTTGAGGATTTTGTGCTGGTGTTATCCAGTGCTGATGTACTGATATTGCTGGACGTTTACCCGGCCGGTGAAAAAGTTCTGCTGGGTGCGGATGGCCGCTCTCTGGCCAGAGCCATACGGGTCAGGGGACAGATTGATCCGGTGTTCGTGGAGGACACGGCCGGGGTCGCAGAAGCTCTGGCACGTCTGGTTGAACCGGATGACGTCGTATTGACCCTGGGTGCCGGTAATATTGGTCAGCTTGCCCAGGAATTACCCGGGCATATCGCCCGAGCAATCGCCTCCTGAATAATGTACGATACGGCAGTTTTGCGGGGAGAGTTGCGACTCAATGAGCCGCTCGCAGACCATACCTCCTGGCGGGTGGGGGGACCTGCCCGTTATTTTTACCTGCCAGCCGATCAGGCAGACCTTTCGGCGTTTTTACGTCAGGTACCTGCATCAGAACCCCTGCACTGGCTGGGTTTGGGCAGCAATGTTCTGGTGCGGGATGGCGGCATCGCCGGTACGGTTATCTGTACCCGCAAACGCCTGAAACTGTTGCAGCAGATTGCATCTGACCGTATTCTCGCCGGTGTCGGGGTTCCCTGTGCCTATGTGGCCCGCTTTTGCGTCGAGCAAAATCTGACCGGAGGAGAATTTCTGGCCGGTATTCCGGGTACCATGGGCGGTGCCCTGGCCATGAATGCCGGTGCCTTTGGCGGAGAAACCTGGGAACTGGTTCAAACGGTGACCACAGTGGACAGGGCCGGTAATGTACATCAGCGTGATCGCTCCGGGTTCAGGATTGCCTACCGCGAGGTGGAAGGACCGACCGGTGAGTGGTTCGTTGCCTGTGAGTTGCTGCTTGCAAGCGGGGACGGGGCAGCGGGGCGCAAACGGATCAAATCACTGCTGGCTCGACGCAGTGCCACACAGCCAGTTAACCTGCCCAGTTGTGGTTCGGTATTCCGTAACCCTGAAGGCGATTATTCAGCCCGCCTCATTGAAGCGGCAGGGTTGAAGGGTTACCGGATTGGTGGAGCCTGTGTCTCGCAAAAGCACGCCAACTTTATTATCAATATGGGCCATGCCACCGCCGCCGACATCGAATCGCTGATGACGCACGTACAGAACGTGGTCATGCAGCAAACCGGTTTGCTGCTTAAACCGGAAGTCAGGGTGATTGGGCAGGCCATACAGTGAGAAACCGGATGGATAAAATAATCAACGATCCGGCCCGACTGGGACGGGTCGCCGTAGTTATGGGCGGGCATTCGACTGAACGGGCCATTTCGCTCAACAGTGGGTCTGCCGTGCTTCAGGCTTTGTTACACGACGGCGTTGAGGCCGTGGCACTGGATCCTGCTGAATCGCACTGGATCGATGTCCTGCGGGCCGGCTCTTTCGACCGGGTATTCAACATGCTGCATGGCAAGGGGGGAGAGGATGGCGTCCTGCAGGGATTACTGGAGTCACTGGGGATTCCCTACACCGGCAGTGGTGTGCTGGCCTCGGCCCTGAGCATGGATAAATTGCGTACCAAGCAGTGCTGGCAGGGGGTTGGATTGCCCACGCCGCGCTGGTTTGTGCTGCGTTCGCCGGATGATCTGGTTGCCTGTGCCGACACCCTGGGTTTTCCGCTGATCGTCAAGCCGGCCACCGAAGGTTCCAGCATAGGCATCAGTCGGGCCGATAATCCTGCGGAACTGGAGCAGGCCTGGCAACTGGCTTGCCAGCATGGTGGCGAAATTTTTGCGGAAGCCTGGGTGGCAGGCGCGGAATATACGGCGGCTGTACTCAAAACCGAGGCACTCCCGCTCATCCGCCTGGAGACACCCCGTCGGTTTTATGACTATGAGGCCAAATACCAGTCCGACAGCACCCGTTATCACTGCCCTTCGGGTCTGGATGCCCGCCAGGAGCAGAACCTGAAGGAACTGGCTCTGGCCAGTTGTCAGGCACTGGGCGTTACCGGGTGGGGCCGGGTTGACATCATGCTGTCTGCGGATGGGGCTCCCTGGCTGATTGAGGTCAACACGGTTCCCGGCATGACCGATCACAGCCTGGTTCCCATGGCGGCCCGGGCGTATGGTTTATCTTTTGCAGAACTTGTCTGGCATATTCTGGAGACCAGTCTCTGATGTACCGGTGATATGCGGACAAGTCACAGGAGTATCCATCGCCGGAATACCCGACGATTGCCGGTGTTGGGTTTGGTTCTGTCCGGGTTGGTGATCGCCGCACTGTATGGCTATCGCGGGTATTGGCTAAACCTGTTTCCCGTGCGAAATGTCCGGGTGCAAGGGGAGATGAATCATGTTAACCCGGCTGAAATAAAAAAACGTCTGGCGAAACACGCAGCCAGCCCCTACTTTCTGGTGAATTTATCCGGCGTCACACAGGATGTCAGACAATGTGCCTGGATTGATCGGGTGCAGGTGAGCCGGATCTGGCCCGATACCCTGCAGGTCTGGATCACTGAGCAAAAACCGGTCGCCATCTGGAAAAATACGGGGTTCCTTAATCAGCGTGGCGAATTATTCTTCGTCGACAGCCTTGAGGGTCATGCCCGTCTACCCCGATTAGATGGCCCCTCTGCTCAGGAAAAGCGGCTGTTGGCAGCCCTGCATGCCCTGAACAAGGCCTGGAAGTCGCAAGGAGTTCAAGTGGCCAGGCTGACCTTGAGCGAGAGCCAGGCCTGGTCGCTGGAGTTTGATTCAGGTCTCCGGGTGGTTTTCGGCAAACAGGATCCGTTGCTGGCCACCAAAAAACTGCAGGGCATTTTGCCCGCCCTGGGTGAGCAACGATTCGGTGAACTGGCCGCACTTGATCTGAGATATCCCAGTGGTATGGCACTGGTATGGAAACCGGATACAGTCCGGCAAACCCTGCGGATTCCCGTTGGTGAAACCGGTACAATAAATTTGGGTGGGGAAAACCATCGGTAATGGCCGATTTCCCCACCTGTTCCATAAAATTCCGGGTTCGTCATAATGGTCAAGAGAGTGGATCGCAGTCTTGTGGTCGGTTTGGATATAGGCACATCCAAAGTGGCCTGTATCGTGGGGGAACTGGGTGATGACGGGGATATGGAGATCGTTGGCATTGGGGTGAGTCCGTCCAAAGGGCTCAGAAAGGGGGTCGTCGTCAATCTGGAAAGCACGGTGCAGTGTATAGAAAAAGCCGTCAGGGAAGCAGAACTGATGGCGGGTTGCCGTATTCGCTCGGTTTATGCCGGTATCGCAGGCAGCCACATCAAGAGCATGAATTCACCCGGTATCGTTGCCATCAAGGACAAGGAGGTAACGCAAGGCGATATTGAACGGGTGATTGATTCGGCCCGTGCCGTCGCCATACCGGCAGATCAGCGGATATTGCACATATTTCCCCAGGAATTCGTCATTGACGGGCAGGAGGGCATCAAGGATCCCATTGGCATGTCCGGTATCCGGCTGGAGGCCAAGGTGCATATCGTGACCTGTGCGGTCAGTGCCTACCAGAACATCGTCAAATGCATCCGGCGTTGCGGACTGGAGGTGGAAGAACTGGTGCTGGAGCAGGTTGCATCCAGCATGGCGGTACTGACCGACGACGAAAGGGATTTGGGGGTTTGTCTGGTTGACATCGGGGGAGGCACTACCGACGTGGCGATTTACACCGGTGGCTCAATCCGGGCCACGGATGTGATTCCCATAGCCGGAGACCAGGTCACCAATGACATTGCCATGGCCCTCCGCACACCCAAGGATTCCGCTGAGGACATCAAAAAGTCTCACGCCTGTGCCCTGACCCAATTGGCCCCCATCGAAGACACCATCGAGATTGCCAGCACCGGCAACAGACCGGCACGACTTATTTCCCGGCAAAACCTGGCGGAAATTGTGGGTCCCCGGTATGAAGAGTTGTTACTTTTGATTGAGGATGAACTGGCACGTACCCGCTTCGCTGAACTGATCCCGGCGGGCGTGGTATTGACGGGAGGCAGTTCCAGGGTGCGGGGTCTGGTGGAACTGGCGGAGGAAGTTTTTCACATGCCGGTTCGGATCGGGACGCCGCAATCCATTACCGGGCTGGGAGAAGTGATCAACAATCCCGTTTATTCGACCAGCGTCGGATTATTGTTGTTTGGCAGGCAACACATCAGCCAGGGCACTGGCAATGGGTACCAGGGAATGGGCCTGAAGAATACGTGGACCCGGATTAAAAACTGGTTCACCGGCAATTTTTAGTTTCGGTTTCTCAAAATTTAACAAGGCTCAACAATGAAATTTGAACTGGTCGATTCATACAGCCAGAATGCCATCATCAAGGTGGTGGGTGTGGGGGGGGGAGGCGGCAATGCCGTCAACCACATGGTCAACAGCAGCATAGAAGGCGTGGATTTCATCTGCGCCAATACGGATGCCCAGGCACTGAAAAGCATCCATGCCCGCTCGGTGATTCAACTGGGCAATGCCCTGACCAAAGGACTGGGGGCCGGTGCCAATCCGGAAATTGGCCGTCAGGCAGCCCTGGATGACCGGGATCGCATCCTCGAAGTGCTGGGCGGAGCCGACATGGTTTTCATCACGGCTGGGATGGGGGGTGGAACCGGCACCGGTGCCGCGCCGGTCATTGCCGAAATCGCCCGCGAGGCCGGTATCCTGACTGTTGCCGTGGTTACCAAGCCGTTTCCGTTTGAGGGCAAAAAACGCCGGGAAGTGGCTGAAAAGGGCATAGAGGAACTGAGCCAGTTTGTTGATTCACTCATCACCATTCCCAATGAAAAACTCCTGCCGGTGCTGGGCAAGGACGTCACCCTCATCAATGCCTTTGCGGCAGCGAATGACGTTCTGCTGGGTGCGGTTCAGGGTATCGCCGATCTCATCACCCGCCCGGGTCTCATCAATGTCGATTTTGCCGACGTCAGAACCGTCATGGCAGAAATGGGCATGGCCATGATGGGTACCGGCGTGGCCAGTGGCCCTGATCGCGCCCGCGAGGCAGCGGCCCGGGCCATTGCCAGCCCCCTGCTGGAGGACATCAACCTGAACGGTGCCCGGGGCATCCTCGTCAACATTACCGGCGGTCTGGATCTGGCCATTGGTGAATTCGACGAAGTAGGCAACGCCGTCAAGGAATTTGCCTCCGACAACGCCGAAGTCGTGATTGGCACGGTGATTGATCCTGACCTGCACGATGAACTACGGGTTACCGTGGTTGCCACCGGCCTGGCCCACCATCGCCAGTCACACGAACCCCACATCAAACTGGTGCATAAGCACACCGGAGAAATTGATTATGACCAGTTGCAGCGTAGCCCCTCCATCAGTCGCAAACAGCCCAAGATGGACAACCGGGGAACAGAACCACGCAGCAAGGAGATTGATCTTGAATATCTGGATATTCCAGCCTTCCTGCGGCGTCAAGCCGATTAGGCATTTTACCTTGACGGCCACCACGGCTGATTTCCGCTTTTAACGAGGAACATGACATGATCAGGCAACGAACCCTCAAGAACGTGATCCGCGCCACCGGGGTTGGCTTGCACACCGGCGAAAAGGTGTACCTGACCCTGCGACCGGCAGCCGCGAACACCGGTATTATTTTCCGCCGGGTTGATCTACCCGAGCCGGTCTTGATTGAAGCCGCGCCGCAGAATGTCGGAGAAACCACCCTGTCCACCACCCTGCATAAAAACGGGGTTCGGATTTCCACGGTAGAGCATCTGCTGTCGGCCCTGGCCGGGCTGGGGATAGACAATGCCTATGTTGACGTCAGCGCAGCCGAAGTTCCGATCATGGATGTCAGTGCCGGTCCCTTCGTATTTTTGATCCAGTCGGCAGGCGTGGAAGAGCAGGCCGCCGCCAAGCGGTTCATTCGCATCAAACGCCCCCTGCGGGTACAGGACGGTGACAAATGGGCCTGCTTTGAACCTTACGACGGTTTCAAGGTGACGTTCACCATTGATTTTGATCACCCGGCCTTTCGCGATGAAAACAAGACCGCCAGCATTGATTTTTCCTCGACATCTTTCGTGAAGGAGGTCAGTCGGGCCAGAACCTTTGGCTTCATGCGTGACATAGAAGCCCTGCGCCAGCGTCAACTGGCCCTGGGGGGCAGCCTGGACAACGCCATTGTGGTGGACAATTACCGGGTTCTCAATGAAGACGGTTTGCGCTACGCGGATGAATTTGTCCGACACAAGATACTGGACGCCATTGGCGACCTTTACCTGCTGGGACACAGCCTGATTGGCTCGTTTACCGGGTATAAATCAGGTCACGGACTCAACAACCAGCTTCTGCGCGAGCTGCTGGCCCGGCAAGATGCCTGGGAATCAGTAACCTTCAGTGAGGAAGACCCCACGCCCATCAGCTTCATGCGACCGGTACACGCCGGTCTTTGATCAACACCGAGGCAACAGGGTAACCGACGCAACTCAAATCGTCGGTTGCCTCCCCGCTGCGTCACAATCTTCCCCTCACACAGATTGCCAACATAACACGGCGACGTGGATCTGTTTCGTGTAAATCGAGACAACCGCGCTCCACGTTTGCCACCGGACTTACCTTCCCGTTGCCGGATTCATCGGCGCGTCTCCAGAGGGTACTGCATTGCCAACATGCAGGCCACACTCCTTTTTGTCTGCCGTCTCCCACCACCAGCGTCCCTCGCGTTCATGCTGATGCGGTAGCACGGGCCGGGTACACGGCTCACAGCCGATGCTGACATAGCCCGCACTGTGCAGGGGATTGTAGGGAATATCGAAAGCCCTGATGTAATCCCATACCTGACTGGCCGACCAGTTGGCCAGTGGATTGAACTTGAGCAGGGGGTGATCCGGGGTAGAGAATGCAGTGTCCAGTTCCACCTCGGCGACATGGGCACGGGTGGTGTTTTGATCCTTGCGTTGCCCGGTGATCCAGCCACTGAGTGTCGACAACTTGCGTCGAAGCGGTTCAACCTTGCGGATGGCACAACACTCCTGATGCCCGTCCTGATAGAAACTGAACAGGCCTTTTTCCGCCACCAGGCGTTCAAGCGGCTCATGCCGTGGCGTCATGATATCGAGCCGTATCGGATAACGTTCCCTGACCGTTTGCAGAAAGCGGTAGGTGTCCGGATGCAGTCTGCCGGTGTCGAGAGTAAAAACCCGCACTCCCTCGGGGTTTATTTTGCAGGCCATGTCGATCAGCACCACATCTTCGGCACCACTGAAGGAAATGGCAATGGCATCGTGACATGACAGGGCTGTCTTGAGTATGGCTCTTGGGGCTTGACCGGCCAGTTCAGCCTGGAGACGGGGCAGTTCGGAATACAGCGAATTCATTGGGTGCGTTTAATCCGGGTACAGGTGAAAAAAGTGATGACGAAATACGCCCCGTATTGTACACCGCCGTGCCGAAAATCAATCCAGCCCGTCGCTACCGACCCTGACCCGTACCCTGCCTGAATGGCCGTGTTCCGCGATCCCCTACCGCCTGTCTTGCATCCTGCGCTGCCGTTGCCATTCCCCAACGGGCAAGTACCCGCTCATGGCGTGGCAATTCACTGCCTGACAGCCAGGAGCGCATGATGCTCATGGTAGTCTCCCATTCGGCCATTTCCAGATATTCATGCACCGTATGCTCATGATAATACCCGATACTGAAATTGGCGGCACAAATATCCCGGGCCAACACCACGATATCGGTACGTGACAGCCGATCCGGCTCGGTATATCCCGTCATTTTTTGTATATAACTGCGAAAGGAACTCGAACCCACCGAATAACACTTGAATTCAGAATCACCCCGTCGGTCAAACTGGATCATGAATTGATGGGCCTGAAGGCTTTCGGCTATATCCGGATTATTTTCCATAATCCACCGACTACCCCGACACCCGGACTCTTCCCCGCTGGTCAGCAGCAACGAATGCCCCAGATCACGCAAATACCAGAGCATGGCACAACCGGCCCGGTCATCGGCACCTATACCCTGGGTAGCGACCGATGAAAAGTACCTGCCGTTCTCATAGCGTACCGGTGCCGGATACGACGGGCGTCGATCCCACACCGTATCGGTATGGGCTACCAGTAAAACCCTGTCAGTACGGGTTCCAGGTATATAGATAAACGCCTCATCCCCCACCCCCCGGAATATGCTTCGCCGACCGCCCTGATGGATGAACGTCCTGAACAGGGTTTTGCGGCTGCATTCCAGCCAGAATCGCAGATCATGGTAAAAGTCCTGCACGGTGTACCCCCCTCTCTGATTGAACATACCCCACAGGGTACCAGCGACCTGCGTCAAACCGTGTCGCAGCACCGGAGCAGTACCTCCCCAGGCCGTCTCCCCCACTATTCGCCAGTGCCACCAAACAGGCTACAATGCGGCCCGGTTCTGCCTTGGGGGAGGCTGACGTGCAATACCGGTTGAAAATTTGATCTGAGTCGCGTTGAATCGGATAGACAATAAACATTCAGAGCCTTGAGCATCGGCGGAGGCAGCAGTGTTTGGCTTTTCCCGTTTCATTCTGCCACCGTCAAGGGCTGATATGATCTCTGACTCGGTAGCCATCGGGGACAAAATGGAGAGAGAATGCGTGTAATGTTTCAGAATAAATCAAAAAGTACGATAGTTTGTGAGCCAATCAAGCCACTTCTACGCATGGCGATAGTCAATGGTGTGGAAAAATCAGTCAGGGTACATATCAACAATGGGGATAACCTCAATGCAAGGGACAGGGATGGGTTGACGCCCCTGATGCTGGCCGCCCGGCACAACAGGCCGCCTGTTCTCCGCATGTTGCTCCTGGCGGGCGCAGACCCGGAGTTGCTCGATCCTTGCGGCAAGGATGCGGTGTTTCACGCACGATCCGTCAGTGCGACAGAATGCCTCACCCTGCTGGAGCAAGCCCTGATTCCACCCGTCCGCAATACCCCTGAAATGACACCCGAACCAACTGAATCATTGGCTTCTGCAAGCCATGCGGATGCTGAAAACACTACCTGTGAAATACACCGCGCCAAAGATCCGGATTCATCAATCGGCGAACCTTACCCGACCCCGGCTCAGGCCGGGTCTGACATACATCAGCCAGATAACGAAGACGATCCGGAAACAGATGACCATGATGCCTTGTGCGGGGACTGGGAAGCGGAAGCCGAAGCCATTGCGCCTGACTGGGATGAAGGAATTCTGCAGGAAATTCATGCGCTTCAGGTCGCCATCAGTCAGCATAAAGCAGTTGATACTGATGAAGACTGGAGTTACATGGATGTATTCCTGCCCATGCGGGCACTGCCCATCACCCGCGACGACGGCAACGGGTTTAGTGTCCGTACTCTGTTGCTGTCAGCTCTAAGGGAAGGAACGGTTCAGGAAGACTATCTAATTGAGTTGTGCCGAAGGCATGATGACTGTCGTAGTAATAAAGATGATGATCTTTATTACGAAGAAGAACATGCACTATCAGCAACGGAAAAACTGCTTTTTCAGCAAGATGATTCGCGGGACAAAGAGATGGAACATTTCCTGTCCCTGATTCTTTCCGATTTGGGAGCTGTCCTGGATGAACGGTCAGCATCTGATATCAGTATGGACGAACTGGAAGTCAGTGTTGGTGAGGAATGCGACTTGGCTGAAACCCTGGATTTCATTGAAGATTGCAAAGCAAATTATGCTGACCCGCATCGGCATTACCAACGGGAGATGGGGGCATTCGATTTACTGAACAGGGAAGGTGAGCATTTAATTGCCAGGCGAATGGAAGAAGGCCGTCGTGAACTGCTGCATTTCCCACCCGCTGTTGAATACTTCCTGTCTGCATTTGACGGGATTGAAAACGGGGAAATCATCCTGTCCGAACGGATTACCGGGTTGATTGAGGAAAACAGTAATGTACCGGTTGAAGCAGGCAACAGTGATGCTGAAACCGCATATGAGGAAGACGACATACCGGAATCATTGAATGAGGACAGCGGCCCGGATCCGGTCGCTGTCAGGGAAAAACTGGACTACTTTCAGGAGCAATATGCCAGGGTTCGCAGTATTCATGAAAGCCTCGGTGCAGATCATCCTGATACCCGGGCGGCCTTTGATGATTTGACACGATGCTTTCTCGAATTTCGTCTGGTACCGAAGTTTCTCGCGGAAATCACTGACACCCTGAACAACGTGGTTGACAGGATTCATCAGCAGGAAAAAATGATCGCCGTCGAGGAAGAAATCTGCCGCCTTGAAAAGGAATGCGGACTTTCCGTTAATGAGATCAAAGCCATTCATGGCCGCGTCGTTGCCGGAGAAAAACAGACCCGTCTGGCGAAACATGAAATGATTCATTGCAATTTTCGGCTGGTCATATCAATTGCCAAAAAGTATGGATACATGGGTCTGGATTTTGATGACCTGATTCAGGAAGGCAACCTCGGCCTGATGCGGGCCGTGGACAAGTTCGATTACCGCCGGGGCTTCAAATTTTCCACGTATGCAACCTGGTGGATACGCCAGTCCATATCAAGGGCAGTGGCCGATCAGAGCCGCACCATTCGTTTGCCGGTTCATGTCGTGGAAACCCTCAACAAGATCAACCGGGTCTCCCGTTTGCTGGAGCAGCAAACCGGTTACACACCGACGCCGGATCAAATTGCCGAACGTATTGGGGATATAACGACAGAAAAGGTAAGAAGAATACTCAAATTTGCCGTCAGTCCCGTATCCCTCGATACCTTCATGAAGGAGGGGGACGAAAAAATTCTGGCGGATACTCTGGAAGATGTCGGCAATTTGCTCCCGTTTGAAGCAGCCACCCTTGCCAGCATGCGCGAAGCCACCCGCCGGATACTTTCCTGTCTGACCGAGCGTGAATCCACGGTATTAAGAATGCGCTTTGGCATTGGCATGACCACGGATCACACCCTGGAAGAAATCGGCAAGCAGTTTGATGTT
>SXGU01155308.1_pt1 | contig 48657 bp, 25 predicted proteins | sample 3174531 | NCBI WGS metagenome assembly SXGU01 (sample SAMN11356863, study PRJNA531348) | freshwater metagenome | isolation source: freshwater sample F1-140 | place: China: Fuxian Lake, Yuxi | collected 2017-12-25 | reverse complement strand
GATCCTGGTTGAGACGATTTTTTGCCACCGAGATCACGGAGGGAAAAGAGAGGCCACAGAGCGGAGGAGCGGGCGTTCTTTTCCGGTGGTATTCTCTGGGACCTCCTGCCGGGCTTCAGTGACCTCTGTGACCAGCGGTTTGATTCCTTCGGTTGCGGTCGACGCGTTGGGAAATATCCCTCCAGCCGCTCCTGCGTGGCCGCCGAAATGACCGGCATGAACAATGCGCACCTGCCAATCTGCCCGCGAATTTTTTGATCCCAGGCATCCCCACCCACGAGCGCGTCCTGATCGAACCACACCTCGCCGCCCGCCGCGCCGCGCAAATCCGCAGCGCCGCCTCCGCGTCTTGCGACGCGTAGCTCAGGAAGACGGCTTGGTGGGCGGACGCGGGCATTTATCGGCAGCAGCCGGAGGGAAACCCGCGGAAATTGCCGGCCGCCGTCCGGACAAGCGAACGGATTGTGCCGGCTGACGACGGCGGTGTCCAAACAGATCTTTCGTGCCATGTTCTGACTGCATTTTCCGTTCGCCGCCAGGAAACCCGCCGTGCGCGGCACCAACGCGGAGCTGCACCCGTTTCGGCGTTGAGTTTCCGACGGACGACTTCCCTAATCTGTTTTCCTCCGTTGCCAGCACCAACCGCCACCCGGTGACTCCGCCCATGCGATTGCTCTCCTCCGCCCCGTTCGCCGCCCTGGCGATCGTGGCGATTGCGGCGCCGCCAACCGAGCGAACGGAGCGACCACGTAACTCCGGGCCCTCGGCCGCGGCCGCGGCTTGGCAGCGCCACGCTGCTCAAGCCCACGCCGCACTTGCCACCTTGAACCAGCCCGACGGCTCCGGGCTTCCGGCGCCCCCTGCCGGAGTGGCGGCTCTGGCGTTTGCGGATTTTTTCGGCCCGATCGGCGATCGCGGCCTCGACTATTCCCCGAAACTGCGCGCGCTCGACGGCCGCCCGGTTCGCCTCGTCGGCTACATGGTGCGCGAACAGGAACACGCCCCCGGCCTCTTTCTCCTCGCGGGCTGGCCGCTCAACGTCGAAACCAAGGGCGGCTGCGCCACCGACCCCGTGCCAGCCACCGCCGTCCACGTCGTCGTGCCGTCCTCCGCCTCGCGCCCCGTGCCGTACCGGCCGGGCCGGATCGTCCTCTTTGGTCGGATCGAAATTGGCCCGCGCCCCGCCGCCGATGGGCGCGTCTCCACTGTCCGCCTCGTGCTCGACGCCGCCTCCGCGGCATCGATTGTGCCGTCGGCCGAAGTGTCCGCCCCTTAGTTTCTCCATGCAAATTCACGCCCGCTCCCGCCATCTGTTGCTCTCGGCGGCCTTCCTCGCCGCCGTCACCGGCCCGCTCGTCGGCGCGCCGAGAGTCACGCGGCTCACCCCGCCCAGCGGGCTGTTTTCGTTTTCCGACCCGCTCCCGCCCATCATCTCGCGCTTCCTTCCCGGCCAGCGTTTCGATTTGCAGGCGACCATCTCGCCCGACGCCGGGCAGACCATCGTCGGCGTGAAATTCTATGTCGACGATGCCGACGTCTCCGGCCCAATCACGCTGGTCCGTGGAACGGTCGCCGGGCTTCCCGCCAACACCGTCGTCGCCACGCTGCGCGCCTATGCCAACCTCACCCCCGGCGTGCACCGCCTGATCGTCAGCGCCACCCAACTTCCCGACGGCCAGTCCGTCATTGCCACGGGTAATTTCGAGGTCGTCCCAATGACGGTCACCGCCCTGCCCAAGGCGAAAAACCTCATCATCTTGATCGGCGACGGTCTGGGCATCGCCCAACGCACCGCCGCGCGCATCGTCCTCCACGGCATCAGCCAGGGCAAGGCCCTCGCGCCGCTCGCGATGGACACGTTTCCCGTCACCGGCCTCATCCAGACCTGCTCGCTCAGCGCCATCGTCACCGACTCGTCTCCCGGCGCCTCGTGTTATTCGACCGGCAACAAGAACGACAACAACGAGGAGGGCGTTTTCCCCGACGACACGATCGACACGTTCGACAATCCCCGGATGGAATACATGAGCGAATATTTCGCGCGCACGAGCGGCAAGTCCCTCGGCCTCGTCACCACCTCCGATGTCTCCGACGCGACGCCCGCCGCGTGGGCCGTCCACACGCAAGACCGCAGCGCGGGCGCCGGCATCTGCGATCAATATCTCGACGAGGCCGTCGTGAAATCAAACCTCACCGTCCTGCTCGGCGGCGGCCGCCGCTGGTTTCTCCCGGCCAGCGTTCCCGGCTCCGCCCGCACCAACGCCCTCGACTACACCCTGCCGGCGGAACTCGCCACGGGCTGGGGCGTCCCCGCCGGCGCACGCGATCCCGACCGCGACCTGCTCACCGATTTTCAACGCGCCGGTTTCACCTACACCGCCAACGCCACGCAGCTCAAAGCCCTCCCCGCCACCACGAACAAACTGCTCGGCCTCTACGCTTTTTCCCATCTGAACGTGGCGTCCGACAAAATCGACGGCCGCCGCGGGAGTCCCGCAATTGTCAACGATTACGGGTTCCCCGACCAGCCGATGCTCGATGAAATGATCGACGCCGCGCTCCCCGTCCTCGCGCGGAATCCCGCCGGTTTCGTGCTCATGGTCGAAGGCGCCTTGATCGACAAGCAGGCGCACGCCATGGACACCGAGCGTTGGATTCTCGAGGTCATCGAGTTCGATCGCGCCGTCGCCCGCGCCAAGGCTTTCGCCGCCGCGAACCCCGACACTTTGGTCATCGTCACGGCCGACCACGAGACCGGCGGCGCCAATGTCATCGGCGCCTCCCGGGTCACGCAGGCGAGCCTCAACACGCGCGCCAATTCCGGCGGCGGGGTCGCCCAGCTGCGCGACCCCGTCGTCGGCACCTATGAGAACGCCGGTTTCCCCGTCTACACCATCATGCCCGACGGTTATCCCGGCACGACGAATCCCAATCGAAAAATGCTCGTCGGCTACGCCGCCAACGCCGACCGCTATGAAGACTGGCAGAGCAATCCGCGCCCCTTGCGCGACACCAGCCATCCCTTTGCCAACACCGCCCCGCTCAGCACCTATCCCGCCAGCGCGGCGGTGCGGCGGACCGCCGGAAATTATTTTATCGCTGGTCAGGTGCCCGGCGCCACCGCGGTCCACACCGCCTCCGACATTCCGCTCTCCGCCTACGGCCGGGGAGCCGCGCTCTTCACGGGCACGATGGACAACACCGAGGTGTTTTTCCGCGCCATGAAAGCCATGCTCGCCGGCGCCGACAACACTGTGGCCGAAAGGTAAGCGGAAGTGCGCCGGTGCTTCCCGGCCCCCCTCGTCCGGATATTTCCCACCGCGTCAACCGCAACCGAGGGAATCAAACCGCTGGTCACAGAGGTCACTGAGGCCCGGCAGGAGGTCACCGAGAATACCGCCGGAAAGGAACGCCCGCTCCTCCGCTCTGTGGCCTCTCTTTTCCCTCCGTGATCTCGGTGGCAAAAAATCGTCTCAACCAGGATCGAAGTGAATCAATAGTGGCGCGGCTTTTTCCAAGACTGAGCTCGGAAAAATGGCGCGCGGCGCCTGCAGCCCGTGACCAACCCTCGAAGAATGGAAACGCGGAGGACGTGGAGAGCGCGGAGTGAAAAGGCTCATTCTCCGCGCCCTCCGCGAGCTCCGCGTTTAACTCTGTCCGTGGCATTACGACAAACACGTTGGTCTCTACGTTCGGATAGTCAGACAAGCGCCAGCTCAACACTAATTGGGGCCCGACGGTTTACTCGTGAAACGACCCCGCACCACGAGCCAGTTGACCGCCGCGACGCCGGCCACGCCGCCCATGATGGCCACGTGGGTGGCGGTCATGCTCACGGCGAGATAACCGCAGAACGCGATGCCGAGCAGCGCGAGGACGTTGCCCGCCGGGGCGCGCCAGGCGTCGGCCTGCGGATCGCGGCGGCGCAATCGCAGGAGCGCGCCGCAGGTCACCGCATAGGTGACGAGCCGCGCCACGCCCGCGAGGATCGCGTTCCAGATGAAGCTCCCGTAGATGGCGAGAGCGATCAAGAGCACCGCCCAGACCAGAATGGCGAGGTGCGGCGAACGGAAGCGCGGATGCACGGCCGCGAAGGCCCGGGGAAAATCGCCGCGCTCGGCCAGCGCGTAGATGAGCCGCGGGATCGTGACAAAAACTCCGCTCGCCCAGCCAAAGACCGAGAGCATCGCGGCGAGCGACATGGCGGCGGCGCCGGCCGGCCCGGAAAACGCCCGGGCGGCGTCGGCCAGCGGCCGGGGGCTGTTGGCCAGATCGGGTACGCCCCACATCGCGACGAGATGAATCAGAAAATAAATGGCGGCGACCACCGCGAGGCCCACCCCGAGCGCGAACGGCGCGTCGCGCCGCGGATCTTTCGTCTCGGCGGCGGGAATCAGCGCGCCTTCAAATCCCCCAAACGCAAACACGAGGGCGACCAGCGCATTGGTCCAGGATTCGGCGGTGGCGGGCACGGCGGGCGCCGCCGGGGCGAGGCGTTGCACCAGCAGCAGTCCGGCCACAATGAAAAGTCCGAGCGTGGCCACCTTGGCGATGGTGAAGAAATTCGAGACCCCGGCCCCGACCCGGACCCCGCGGTAGTTCACCGCCGCGAAGCCGCCAATCATCGCCACCATGAGCGCCGCGCGGGCGACCGGCGCCGTGGCACCGGGCCAGAATTCGCCGAGATAGTTGACGAAGAGATTGATTCCGGCGGCGCCCGAAGTGAGCCGCACCAGCAGAAAAAACCACCCGACCTGGATGCCGGCGAACCGCCCGAGCGCATCGCGGGCGTAGAGGTATTGCCCGCCGCTCTCGCGATATTGCGAACCCACCTCGGCAAACACGGCCATCAGCACCCCGATGCCCAGCGCGGCGAGCACGTAGGCCACCGGGGCCGCCGGGCCGAGCAGTTTGGCGAGCGCGCCGGGCAATCCGAAAATGCCGCTGCCGATCACGCTGTTGAGGACGAGGGCGGTGAGGGTCCAGCGGCCCATGATCCGCACGAGCTGGGGTTTCGTTTCGCTGCTCATGCGCGGGGTGGAAAACGCATCTGGCGACGAGCGTGCGGGCTCGCGTGGCCCCCGCAAGTGCGAACGCGCCGCTACGGAACTTCGTAAATTTCCACCAGCGCGGTGCCGGTCGTTTCAGCGGCGCCGCTGGCGCGTACCGTGTAGGCTCCGGGCCGCAACCCGACCAGGACCGCCGCATCTTTTGAATTTGCTCCCAAGGGGAACGCGCCCACCCGGGCGAACGCCTCGCTCAGCGCGGCGGAGCCTCCCCAGTCGTCGTTCGTTGCAAGGCTGCCGCCGCCCGCCACCATCAGGTCCAGCCGCGGATCGGCGAGCGGACGATCGACGCCAAACACGGTCAGGGTCGGCCCGATGGCCCGAATCAGCACGGTGATGCGGGTCGTGCCCCCAATCACGAATCCCGCCGTCAGATCGGAGCCCACGTCCTTCAGCACGGAGACGTTGACCAGCCGCGGCGTCGCCGCCGTCAACGCCACGGCCGGCGTCGCGTCGTACAGCTCCACCAGCACGGAACCCGCCGCGCCCCGGGCCGTGGAAATTACCACCGACTTGTTGCCCGGCGACAGCGTCGAATCGTAAACTGCGGCGTCGGCCGAGGTCGCACTCGGGAACAAAAACGCCCCGACCTGCGTGAAGATCGTGCGGAGCTGCGACTCGCCACCCCAATTGTCGTTCGCGGCGATCCGCGTCGGGCCGGCAAACAATTCCAGCCGCGGATCCTCGACCAATTCGCTGACCCCGAATTGCGCGAGGGCCGGACCCACCGCGCGCACGAGCAGCGGTTTCACGCCCGTCGTGCCCGCACCGCCGATGACGGTGCCAACGGTGAACGCATCGTCACCCCCGGCCAGGGTGGTGCGAATCGAGAGGTTGACCAGCCGGCCGGGATCGATGGGCGCGACGACCGCGAGCGCCAGCACCGCTCCGGCGCTCGTCACCGTGCCGGACGAATTCGCGGCCACGACCGTGTAGGTGCCCGCGTCGGCGGCCTGCACGCTGGCAATCGTCAGCGAGGCATTGGTGGCGCCCGGGAGGTCGGCACCGTTGCGCCGCCATTGCAACGTGGGGGTCGGGGTGCCCGCGACGCCAGCCGTGAAGGTGACCGGCTGGCCGGCCGGCACCGTCTGGCCCGTCGGTGGTGTCGTCACGATCGGTGTGGCGGGTGGTGGCGCGACCGTGAGAGTGGCGCCACGGCTTGTCGCGGCGCCGACGGAGTTGGTCGCCACCGCGGTGTACGTTCCCGCCAGCGCGCTCGGCACGTTGTTGAGCGTGAGGGTGGAATTCGTACCGCCCGCGAGGTCGACCTCATTGCGTCGCCACTGAAACGTCGGGGCGGGGTTGCCATCCGCCAACACCGTAAAGGTCACCGTCTGTCCGGCGAAAACGTTCTGGCTAATCGGGTGCGCGGTGATCACCGGGGCGGCCGTTGCCATCGCCACCGTGAGGGACGCTCCGTTGGTGGCGGCGGATCCCGCGGAGTTGCTGGCGACGAGGAGGTACGTCCCGGCATCGGCTAATTGCACGTTGGTGAGGGTCAACGTGACCGCCGTCGCCCCAGGGAGGTCGGCGCCGTTTTTCCGCCACTGGAAGGTTGGGGCCGGCGTGCCAAAGGCACCGGCCGCAAAGGAAACGGACGCGCCGACCAGCACGTTTTGTCCGGCCGGTTGCAGGAAGATCGTCGGGAGGGAGGACGGGACGTTGACGATGAGCGCCGCGCCGTTGCTGGTGGCGACGCCGGCGGAATTGGTCGCCACCAACGTGTAGGTGCCGGCGTCGGGGGTCAGCACACTGGGCAGGGTGAGCGACGCGGCGGTCGCGCCCGCGAGGTTGGTCCCATCCTTGCGCCACTGAAACGCCGGGGCCGGCGTGCCGCTCGCCGCGGCGGAAAACGTCACCGCGGCGCCGGCCAGCACCGTCTGGGCCGCGGGCTGCGAGGTGATGCTTGGCGCCACCGCGGGAATGCTCACGGTGAGGAGCGCGCCGTTGCTCGTGGCGTTGCCGGCGGAATTGGCCGCCACCACCGTGTAGGTGCCGGCGTTGGCGGTCTGCACATTGGTGAGCGTGAGCGACGCGGCCGTCGCCCCCGCGAGGTTGGTCCCGTCCTTGCGCCACTGATACGTCGGGGCCGGCGTGCCGCTGGCCGCGGCGGAAAATGTCGCCGTCGCGCCGACGTTGACGGTTTGCGCTGCGGGGTGCGTCGTGAGGGCGGGTGCGGTGGTTCCGGCCGCGATGTTAAACGTGATCGGCACGAGCACACCGTTCGTCAGGCCGGTCGCACCGGGCGTGTTGTAACCCTGGACGGAAATCGAGAACGACCCGGCTTGCGTTGGCGTCCCGCTGATCGTGGGGGTGCCGGAATTGACGATGCCCCCGCTGAGACCGGCGATCGTGAGACCGGGCGGCAGCGAGCCGGTGACGCGAAACGACGCCGGCGACGAGGGCGTGCCCGCATAGGTGAAGGCCACCCCCGCGATCGCCTGGCCCACGGTGCCGGCAATCGGGCTGGGCGGATTGATTACAAATTGCGTGGCACCGGCGACCGCGTGCATCGCGCCGAGTGAAACCGTCGCAAGCACCGCACCCCGCAGGATCGCGGCGGCCGGTGCCACGAGCCGGGATTCCCCCGCCGCTCCAGCGAGGTACAGCGCTGGTGTGCGCTGCAGCAGCACGACCAGCAGCATGCCTGCCTTTATCCGCCAGATCCGCGTCATCCGCGGCAAAAAATGTTTTCGTTCATGGCTTTGGTCCCGGCTCCGTCGCTCGGTGAACTCCGTGTCGGAGCTCGGTGCGCTCGGTGGCAAAAAAATCTTCCCGAAGAGGCTCATGGCTCGCCGGTCGTGGGTTCGTCGGGCACTTCGGGGCCGGCGAATTTGGCGGCTTCGGCGGGGGTGATCGTGAAACCGGGGGCGATGGGGCGCGTGGCGCGGTCGGCGAGGAGCCAGCGGCCCCACTCGACGTAGGGCGCGGTGGCGGGCAGCGCGGCGAGTTCGCGGCGGATGGCGTCGAAGGCCTTCGCGTCGAACGCCTGCTCGCGGAACACCGCGCGCGCGTCGATTTCACCACCGGCCATGGCGGTCGCGAGGCGCAGCAGCCAGTCGGGCACGCCGTTGGGGCCCGATTGCGGCGGCACGGGCCACGCCATGAAGCCGCCGTTGCCCGTCGCCCGGCTCAAGATTCGATCGGCTGAAGAAAAACCGATCCGGCCAACGCGGCCTGCCCGGACGGGATCAGCGAGCAACTGTCCCGAGATGCTGTCCCACAGACGCACGTCGTCAGTGGTTCGACTCGCGGTGGCAATGCGCGTGCCGTCTTCGCTGAAGACGGCGTCTACGATGTCCGTCCCCCCGACCATTGTCTCCGTCAGTGATGCGCCGGTCGCGACCTCCCACACGCGGGTTTCCAGCGGCGTAGTGGTGAGGAGCCGGCGGCCGTCGCGCGTGAAGGACGCAACTCGCACGATGTTTCGATGCGGCAGCGGCGGTCCGATCGGTTGCCTGGTCCTGGCGTCCCAGAGTTGGGCGACTTCCGAGCCCATGGCGATCAACCGGCTGTCGGGACTAAATTCCAACCAGAGGATCTGTCGGCCGGCGCGTAACGGTTCGCCGTCGAGCCGGCCCTTCGCGAAATCCCAAATCTGGGCGTCGACGCCGGCATTGAACACCAGTTGGCGGCTGTCCGGAGAGAGCGCGTATCGGTTCACTCCGGCGAACGGACCGGCCACGAGCGCTCCCGTGCTGGCGTTCCATACGCGCAGGCCGGCGTTTTCGACACTCGCGAGGAGCTTGCCGTCGGCACTGAATGAAGGCCGAGTGTTGGCCCCGGCGACCTTGCCCATCCGTTGCCGGGAAATCTTCACGCCGCTCAGGTCCCACAGTTCGGTTTCGCCTGAGATCACGACCAAGAGGCGCCGGCCATCTGGCGACGAAATGATCCACCGGTCGATCGGGACCGGAAATAGACGCGGAGGGCCGAGGGTGCGGCCCGCGAGCAGGTCGAGCCTTTGGATTCGATCGCGGTCGATGACCGAGACGACGGGCGCGTTGCCCGATTCGCGGTGCATGCCCTTCCGCTCGGGCGTGCGCGAAATTCGAAAGGGAACCGCCGCGCCCGGGGCGAGGCGCCAGCGCCGCACGGTGCCATCGCGCCCGCCCATGAGGAACTCGGTGCCGTCGGGCGCCAGATCGATAAATCGGACGTCGCCGATCCGGACCGGTTCGAGCGCGAGCCGCCCGGTCGCCAGATCCCACACGCGCGCCACGCCATCGGCGCTCCTCGTGAGCAGATGGCGGTTGTCGGATGCAAGCCGCGCTGGGTTGACGCTGCTGCCGTCCACCAGCGGAGGCAGCAACGATTTCCCCGTCGGCACTTCCCAGACGCGCGCCGTCGCGGCGATGGATGCCGTCACGAGCTTTTCCCCATCGCCCGTGAACAACGGGGCACGAGCACGGCCGTCGTGCGGCATCAGCGCACCGACGGCGGCACCGGTGAGGGCGTCGAACAGTTGCACGTTGCGGCCGCTGAAGGCGATGGCGACGAGTTTGCCGTCGGGACTGAACGTGCCCTCGGTCGCATAACCACCACCCGGGGAAGTTTTGAGATACGGCGTGATGGGTTCGCCATCCGGCAGCCGCCAGATTCGCCACGAGTCTGTCGATGTGGTGAGGACGCGGGTGCTATCCGGGCTGAAAGCGGCGTGTAGAACATCGGTGCCATGCCGGAGGAGGGCCTGCGTTTCTCCAGTCTCAACGTTTAAGATTCGCATGATGCCATCGGCGCCGCTGACGGCGATCGAGCGACCGTCCTCCGAGAACCGGCCCGCGGTCATCCTTTGCTCCAGCCGGATTGGGCCCAGCACTTTACGGCCCGTGGGGATGTGCCAGAAGGTCGCGGTGCCGTCGAACCCGCCGACGGCGGCGAGCGTGGCATCCGGACTCACCGCCACACTCACAAACCATCCACTGTCGACCATCTCGCCAACGACGATGTCCTGCAGCAGCCGGCCGCTGGTCAAATCCCAGTAGCGCAGGTGACCGTCTTCGTCGCGAGTCACGCAATGCCGGCTGTCTTTACTGTAGGATGCCGATCGCGGGGGAGCGGGATGCGGCAGCAGCTCGCCGATGGGCTCGGCATAGCTGCGAAACGCGAGGGCCGAGATGAGCCGCGGGCCGATGGCGGAGTTGGCGGCGTCGGAGCGGGCGGCGCGGACGAGATGGGCGAGGCCCTCGGAGGTGCGGCCCTCCGGGAGCAGTTTCTCGGCAAGGGCGAGCGAGGTGCGGCTGGCGAGTCGGGCTTCAGCGATGCGGGCAGCCTCGGCTTGCTGGCGGAGTTTCTCTTCGGATTTTTCGGCGGCGACGGCGCGGGTGCGGGCGGCACGCTCGCTCACGTAGAGCGCGGAGGAAACGACCAACCCGCCGACGAGCGAGGCGGCGACGGCGGCGGTGGCGGTGACGGCGAGCTTGTGGCGGCGGAATAACTTTTGCGCGCGGTAGAGCGTGCTCGGCGGGCGGGCGGCGACGGGCTCGTGCGCGAGGTGGCGCTCGACGTCGCGGGCGAGGGCGTTGGCGGTCTTGTAACGGCGCGCACGGTCCTTCTCAAGGCAGCGCATCACGATCCAGTCGAGGTCGCCGCGGAGGGCGCCGGAGAGTTGCGCGGGCGCGAGGCCGCGCAGGCGGCCGAGGGTCTCGCGCTCCGCCTCGCCGAGAGTGGCGACGCGGGTCGAGGGCCGCGCCGGCTCGACCTCGCGGATCTGGCGGCGGATTTCGTCGAGGCCGGCGCTCGCCAGCGCCTTCGCGTCGAACGGCGGCTGGCCGGCGAGCAATTCGTAGAGCAGCACGCCAAGCGAGTAGATGTCGCTGCGGGTGTCGATATCGACGCTGCTCAGGTCCGCCTGCTCCGGGCTCATGTAGGCCGGCGTGCCGATGAACTGTTGAAACGCGGTGAAGAGCGTCTTGTCCGTGAGCTGGCCTTGGGTGGCCTTGGCGATGCCGAAGTCGATCACCTTGGACACGGCGACGCCGTCGTTCACGGTCACGAGGATGTTCGAGGGCTTGATGTCGCGGTGGATGATCCCCTTTTGGTGCGCGTGCTGAATTGCGTGGCAGACTTGGACGAACAGTCGCAGGCGCGCCTCGGTGGGCAGAAAGGCGCCGTCGCAGTAGCGCGTGAGCGGTACGCCGCGCACGAGTTCCATCACGAAGTAGGGCCTGCCGGTGGCGGTCGTGCCGGCATCGTGAATCTTGGCGATGTTCGGATGGTCCATCAGCGCGAGGGCCTGCCGCTCGGCCTCGAAGCGCGCGATCACCTCCTTCGTGTCCATGCCGAGCTTGATGACCTTGAGCGCGACGCGACGCCGCACCGGTTCGGTCTGCTCGGCCATCCACACGACGCCGCAGCCGCCCACGCCGATTTTTTCGAGGAGCTTGTAGCGGCCGATCGTGTCGCTCGGTTTCTCGTCGGGTGTGACGGCGAGCTGCTGCGTGGCCGGTGATTCGAGAATTCCCGGCATCCGCTCGAGTCCGCGAAGCAGAGCCTCAACCCGCGCCCGCTGGACGGCGTCTCCGGCGCACGCTTGATCGAGAAACGCCGCGCGCCCGGCCTCGGGGATTTCCAAGGCATCGGCGAAGATGTCGTCATCGGGGGTCATGGGTGGGGCAAAAATCGGTCAGGAGGTCAGGGGTGACTTGGCGTAGGGGCGTCGGCGAGCGGCGCCCCTACCCATGCCATCGCTAGCAAGCAGGCTCCTCCGATCGGGCAGCCTTGCCGGTGCGGCGCGCGGCGGCAAGGTCCGCGTGGTGTTACTTTTTTGGCGACCGGCGATTTGGCGGCGTGCGCCTGCGGTTGCGCGAGGAGCTGGAAATGCGGCCGGGGTCATGTCGATAATCGATACAAAACTCGATCGGGAGGTTCCCTTGGCTGACGGCCGGCGCGATTGATATCGAATCGACATGACCCCGTGGAATCGCGACCGGCGGTTAGGCAACCGGGCCGCCGGCGGGCAACCCGCCGCCCTCTCGAACCTGCTCCGACCGTCAACCCCGCCGATGCGCTCCGGATCGCTTTGCCACCCCGCGAGAATTGACACGCCGGCGGTTCCAAATTCTCCTTCTCAGCGCCCTCTCAAACCCACGCGTGCACCGGTACATCGGTGCACACGCCAAACTCCCCGTCCCCATGAATGCCTCCCGTCTTGCTTTTCGTTTGATCCGCGGCGTCTCGCTGGCCGTTTTCATCCCGATCCTGATGACAGCGGCCCGCGCCGGTGACATCGTCGGGCGCGTCTCCGACGGCCGCACCGGCAGCTATCTGCCCGGCGTGGTGTTCCGAAATGCCCCGGAGCTTGCTCCGGGAATTTTTACTAAATCACAAACCGCCGTCTTCCCGAATTTTTGTCGGAACGCAGCTTTGTCATCCAATGGATGACAAAGGGCGACGGGCGGCGAGCGGCGCCGATTTTTGACTGGGAAAACTGAGCCAAAGTGGACGATCTTCGCCCTCGTCCGAACGCCCTGGCCCGGCCACCGCCGTTCGCCCCGCGCTCCCGCAACCCCGACCACCTCATGAATGCTCCCCCGACCTTCGTCCTGCGCACCTCGCTCTTCTCCGTCTGGAGCGCGCTGCTGCCCGCCGCCGCCTTGCTCGCCCAGGTCCCCGCGACCGATCCCCTGCTCCTCGCCAAGTACGACACCAACAAAGATGGCCGGCTCGATCCCGCCGAACTCGCTGCGATGCCCGCCGCGTCGCGCCCGCAGGTTCGCCCGGCGACGTCCGACTCGTCATCGCAGGAGACCGTCATGCTGTCGCCCTTCGAGGTGACCTCCGGTGCCCGCGGCTATTATGCCTCGTCCACGATGTCCGGCACGCGCCTCAACTCCAAGGTCGAGGACCTCGCCTCGTCCATCTCGGTCATCACGAAAGAGCAGATGTCCGATTTCGCGATGCTCGATATCAACGACATTTTCCTCTACGAGGCGGGCACGGAGGGCATCGGCACGTACACGGAGTTCTCGGTCGATCGCAACGCCAGCCCGGTGGATAATTCGCTCAATCCGAACGGCTCCAACCGCGTGCGCGGGGTGGGTGCCGCGAACCTGTCCTTCGCCAACTTCGAGACCAGCGGGCGGATGCCGATCGACCCGTCGGTGCTCGACGCGGTGGAAATCAGCCGCGGGCCCAACTCAACGGTGTTCGGCCTCGGCAATGCGGCGGGCACGGTGAACATGGCGCCCGCTTCCGCCAATCTCAGTCGCGATCGATCGCAGATCAGCATGCGCTTCGACAACTTTGGCGGCTACCGGCAGAGCCTCGACCTCAACCGCGTGGTGCAGCGGAACGTGCTGGCCGTCCGTGGCAGCGCGACGCTCCAGCACGACGGCTACGTGCGCAAGCCCTCCGGCACCGACACCAAGCGGCTGAACGCGATGGTGCGCTATCAGCCGTTCAAGCGCACGACTCTCACCGCCTCGCACTTTTACTACCACATCGACGGCAACCGGCCTAACACCACGCCGCCGCGCGATGCCGTCACGGGCTGGATCAAGTCCGGCAAGCCCACGTGGGATCCCGTGACGACCACGGCGAAAATCAATGGGGTCCCGGTCGCCGGCGCTTTTACCGCGACCACGTTGCCACCCTATTTCACGAGCGCGAGTATCCGCGACCAGTCGGTGCTCTTCATCGACACGGACGGCTCGATTGGTTTCTGGGGACCGGGCCGCACCAGCAGCACGGCCACACCGGAAGGCCGCAACCAGAACATCGTCATCGTCAACACCACGCCGGAGCAGGTTCGCGCCACCCAGCCCTTGTTCTCGAGCGATCCCTCGGTCACGAGCAAGGCGGTCTACGATTGGTCCACGGTGAATCTCGCCGCGATGAACCGGATCAACGAGACGACGTCGATCACGCACCTGCAGGGCGAGCAGATTGTCCTCGATACGCCGCGGCACATGATCGCCTTGCAGGCGGGATATTTTCGCGAGGCGTCGCGGCGTGACAACCGCGGGCTGTATGGCACCGCGGGCAGCTCCGGCGCGACCGGCTTCCTGCACATGGACGTCAACGAGCGGATGATCGACGGCAGCCGGAACCCGTTTTTCCTGCGACCCTATGTCGGGTTCTTCAACAGCAAGGGCATCTCGGGCGGGCCCTCCGAGCGCGAGACCTACCGGGGCCAGCTCGCCTACCGCCTCGACCTGCGCCGCGAGACCAGCCTCCTGCGCTGGCTCGGCCAGCATCAGCTGCTCGGCTATGGCGAATACAAGGAGAACCGTTCCCGCACGACCATCTGGCGCGACGCCATCCTCTCGAATCATGCCTGGTATCCCACGCCGACGGGCTCCGCGACGGAGTTCGTCCGGCCAAATGTCGCGTTGAACTACCACCGCTATTACGTCGGCGACAACGTGGGCTTCAACGCCGACCAGGGGCCGCGCGATTTTCAGCCCGGCACCTATCCGTATCGCTGGGGTGGCTGGACCAATCCGGGCACGGCCAACGCCACGCCCAATTTCGTCACCGAGCAGGCGAAGCTCGGCCCGGGTTTCTGGTATGACTCCACCAACACCTGGGACCGTTCGCTCCTCCGGACCCGCGGCGGCGTGATTCAAAGCCACCTTCTGGGCGACCGGATCGTGACGACGTTTGGCCTGCGCCACGACGAACGCGATCAGCGCCTGCGCGGTCAGACGCGCTTTATGTCGACGCCCGGCGGCATCGTGCTCGACTACGATTCGACCTTCACCCTCAACCCCGCCGACTGGGTGCACGCGGCCGGACGGACGAAGACCGGCGGCGTGGTGGTGAAGCCCACCCGGTGGTTAAATTTCCACTACAACCAGTCGAACAGCTTCCAGCCGCAGGGCTACGCGGTCGGTCTTTACCTCGGGCCGCTGCCCGACCCGACCGGCCACGGCAAGGACTACGGCTTCTCGTTGAATCTTCTCAAAGGCAGGCTGGTGCTGCGCGCCAACAAGTACGACACGACCCAGATCAACTCGCGCAACGGCAGCGCGCGCATCATCGCGCAGCGGGTGCGCAACCTCGACTTCGATTCACCCAATGGAAATCAGTACTTCAATCTGACGACCCGGGCGGCCGCGTGGGTGACGACGGCCGCCGCCGCACAGGGCCGCACGCTGACCATCGATCAAGTGAATCAGGAGATCTCCCGCATCACAAAACTCGACGTCGCCTATTTCACGCGGCCCGAGTCGCGCGGCGAGCAGAACGAGCTGGTCGCCGAAACGCAGGACGTCACGGCCAAGGGCGTCGAGGTCGAGGTGCACTGGAATCCGACTCCCTTCTGGACGACAAAGTTCAACCTGACCAAGCAGGAGTCCATCGATTCGAAACTCGCGCCGGCCGTCTCAAACTGGATCCGGGAGCGCCTGTCCGTCTGGCAGAGCATCATCGATCCCGAGCTCAACCGGCCCTGGTGGACCGAGCGCTACAACGGCACCAACTCGCCGGCGCAGTTTTTCGCCACCAGCGTCAAGACCCCGTACGACGTCGCGGTCGCGAACGAAGGCAAGAGCCGTCCGCAGATTCGCAAGTACCGCATGAATCTGAGCACGAGCTACCGGCTCGCCGGCCTCGGTGTCGATCGGGAGTGGGTGAAGCGCTTCAACCTCGGCGGAGCGCTGCGCTGGGAGGACCGGGGCGCGATCGGGTACTTCGGTCTGCCGGCTCCCGACGGGATTTTCACCGAGCTGGATCCGCGGCGGCCGGTCTTCGACCAGGCGCGGCTGTATGTGGATGCCTTCGCGAGCTACCGGCTGAAGCTCTCCAACAAGGTCAACACCACGCTGCAACTCAACGTGCGCAACATCCAGGAGAGCGGGCGGCTTCAGCCCATCAGCGTGTATCCTGACGGCACGCCCAACGCCTATCGCATCGTCGATCCGCGGCAGTTCATCCTGAGCGCGACGTTCGATCTGTAGGCCCGGGCATTTCGTAACGCGGCGACCGCAACCCTCCTCCGGCGGGCAAGCCGAAGGGCGCCAGCCGGGCTTCATCGTTCTCGTTCTCGTAATCGTTCCTCGTTCTCGTCGGATAGAGAGAACGAGAAAGAGTACGAAGAACGAAAACGATTCTTGCATTCCGAAAATCGTCGCAGAAGTGCACGATTCGGACGGATAGCAGAACACCGCGCCCGTTGCATCGCGCGTGATCGGTTCGCGGGGCCGGGCGCGGGGCCGGGCGCGGGGCCGGGGAGCGGGGCCGGGGAGCGGGCGCGGCTGCCACCCCGCGAGAATTGACACGCCGGCGGTTCCAAATTCTCCTTCTCAGCGCCCTCTCAAACCCACGCGTGCACCGGTACATCGGTGCACACGCCAAACTCCCCGTCCCCATGAATGCCCCCCGTCTTGCTTTTCGTTTGATCCGCGGCGTCTCGCTGGCCGTTTTCATCCCGATCCTGATGACAGCGGCCCGCGCCGGTGACATCGTCGGGCGCGTCTCCGACGGCCGCACCGGCAGCTATCTGCCCGGCGTGGTGGTGGAACTGGACGGCAAAAACCTTGCCACTGTTTCGGAATCCGACGGTTCCTACCGCCTCACCAATGTGGCGCCCGGCCGATATACGGTTCGGGCCACCTACCTCGGCGCGGACGCGAAATCCGCTTCCGTCACCGTGCCGGCCAGCGGCAACGCCACGGCAGATCTCACCCTCGGGTCGGAGGTCATGGTGCTGTCGGCGGTGACCGTCGAAGGTTACCGCGAAGGCCGATCCCGCGCGATGTACCAGAAACAAACCGCGGATAACATCACTGACGTCATTTCCGCCGACTCGGTGGGCAATCTGCCCGATCGCAACGTCGCCGAGGCGGTGGCGCGCGTGGCGGGGGTCAACCTCTCGCTCGAGCAGGGGGAGGGGCGCTACGTGAGCATCCGAGGGGTCGAGCCCAATCTCAACCAGGTGCTGCTCGACGGCGCCACCATGGCCGCGCCGGGCGGCACGCGCCTCGGGCGTGCGGTACCGCTGGATACACTAGGCACCGCCCAGATCTCGCAGATCGAGGTGATCAAGAGCGTCACGCCGGACCTCGACGCCAACTCGCTCGGCGGCACCTTGAACATCAAGTCCGCCAGCCCGTTCGACCGCACGGGTCGCTTCGTTTCGGGTTCCCTCGCCCTCAATCGGAATGAGACCACTGGGAAAAACAACCTGGAGGGCCGGCTGGCCTTTTCCGACACGTTTGGCCCCGGCAACAAGTGGGGTCTCGCCGCCAGCGCCAGCTACGACCAGCGCGACTACTCCAACCACTGGGTGCAGACGGGCTGGAATCTGCGGAACATCGGGGGGAACAACCTCTATCTGCCGAACGCGTTCGAAATCAAGCCGGAGGAGGGCAACCTCAAGCGCTGGGGCGGGAATCTGGCCCTCGAATACCGGCCGGATGAAAACACCCAGTTTTACCTCCGGCCGAATTTTTCCACCACCAGCCGGTTCGAGCACACCGTCGAGGTCATCCACTCGGTCGACAATTCCCCCGCGCGTGTGACCATGACCTCGCCTACCGCCGGCGTGTTCGCCGGCGCGGGCGTCCGCACGGAACGCCGCGATTTCCGGGGCGTGCGCGACCAGGACTTGTTCAGCCTCTCCGGCGGTTTCAAAAAGACGCTCGGCGACTTTGTGCTCGAGCCGATGGTGAGTTACTCGGCGGCGAAGGAGGTCCGTGATTTCGATCGCATCCTGGCCTTCCGCAATGCCAACGGCGGCACCGGCCCGATCACCTTCGACATCAGCAACCTGGTTTTCCCGCGCTGGGAGGTCGATCCGGCGATCGACATTCCGTCGAAATACACGCTTCGCCGCACCCGGGATGACGATGGCTTGGTGGATGAAAAGACCCTCACCGCCAAGGTCGACCTCCGGTGGAATTCAGACAAGATTCTGGGTCGCCCCGGCTTCTTGAAGACCGGCTTCAAGTATCTCCAGCGCGAGCGAACGACGGATTTGGAATCGCGGCGCCTCGTGCCGGTCGGGAACTGGAACCTCTCCGCCATCGGCGTGCTGCCGCCCGTGCGGGTTTACGACGGCCGATACGACAGCGGCTTTCTCCTCAATCACTTTCCGACCTGGGCCTACCTCGAATCGAACCCGGCGCTGACCGTGGTCGATCCCGTGGACTCCGCCGCCAATTCGATCGAGGACGACTACATGATCGACGAGTACATCTATGCGGCCTACGCGATGGCCAACCTCAAGATCAACCAGCTGACGCTCCTCGGGGGCATGCGTTATGAGAAGACCGACGCGACGATTCGCGCCGTGGAAGCCCGGTTTGCGGGGTCGGCCTTGCTCGGAAGGTTCCCGACCTCGGGCACCACCAGCTACGACAAGTTTTTCCCCAATCTGCAGGCCATCTACCGTTTCACGAATCGGCTCCTCCTGCGCGGTGCGTTCACCCAGACGCTGGGCCGTCCGGCTTACGAGGATGCCCGCCCGCTTGCCAACTTCCGCTACGATCCCCTCGGCGCTGCGGCGCTCACTCCCGCCTTCCCCTTCAGCGGCACGCTCAACGTCGGCAATCCGAAACTGGGACCGTACCAGGCGAAAAACTACGATTTGTCGCTCGAGTGGTATGCCAAGGGCGGGGGCGTAATTTCGGTGGCGGCCTTCCGCAAGGAAGTGACTGATCCGATCTACACCTTTTCCGAGGTGCGGGAGAACCTCGTCCACAGCGGCATCTCGCTCCAGACCCTGGCGGTCACCTCGGTGCGCAACGCCAAGAGCGGCCGGATTTCCGGTCTGGAATTCAACCTCTACCAGCCGTTCCGCTTCCTGCCCGCGCCCTTCAATGGGCTCGGCTTCGACGGCAACCTGACGTTCATCACTTCCAGCGTCTCGATTCCCACCCGGCCGGGTGAGGACATCCCGTTCTTCCGCCAGCCCGGCAAAATCGCCAACGCCACGCTGTTTTATGAGCAAGGGCGTTTCTCGGGCCGCATCGCCTGGATCTATGCGGACGGCCAGATTCGCACGCTGGGGACGAACCCGCTCGCTGACCGCTATCTCAAGGCCCGCGAGCAGTACGACGTGCAGTGCCGGTTTCGCATCAACAGCCGGTACTCGATCACGGCGGCCGTGCGCAACCTCACCCGCGAACCCGAGCAATTGGTCTTTGGCGTCAAAAACCTGCTGCAGAGCAGCCGGCTGCTCGACCAGGACTACAAGCTTGGGGTCAGCTTCAACTACTGAGTCCGAGCGTCACGCGCGATCGGCATTTGTCATCTGATGAATGACAAGCCAGAGGAGATGGCCGTCGCCTGAAGGAAAGGTGGGGTGCACCGGGTTATCGTTCTTCGCTGGCGGGGGAACGCGCGCGGAGGGCCGCCGCGGCCTCATCGTAGATGCGCAGGATGCCGTCGCGTTCGGCGGCGCTGGCAAACGCTCCGCGCGTGAGCACCGTTTGGCGGGCCGCGCGAACCTGCGCGTGCAACTGTCCGACGGAGGCCGCGTCGAATACCGGACGGCCGGCCACCGCGACGTACACCGGACTGGTATGGGCAAAAATCGCCTTGCCGAGGATGTTCGTGCCCGGCCCGCTGTAGCGGGAGCGGATGTCGTAGCGCAGGGTCGGTGAGATGCGCAGCGCCAGCCAGCCCGACTCGCGCACGTCCACGGCGGCGTCGATCTCCGCTTCAAAATGTCCGGCGACCGGCCGGCTGGCCGCCTCCCGCACGATCCGGCCGTTGACCACGAGTTGCACCCGGACAAAATCCGACCGGCCGACGGCGCGTCCGCGGACTTGCAGCCGGCCGGGCTCCCCGAGCCGGACCGTGTCGCCCGGAGCGGAGTCGCCGACGGTGAATTCGAGCAAGGGCTCGTTGGTGATGAAGGTGCGGCCCTCGGCCAGCTTTTGCAGGAAAATCTTGCTCGAAAATGCGGCGGGCGAATCGACGTAGACCCGGGAAAAATCGGTGACGCCCCAATCGGTTCCGGTGGAGAAAGGAACCCTGAATCCGGCGTTCAGATACGGGTAGTACACGTTGTCGAACACGCCCTCGTTGCCGCCATCGTAAATATTCTGCGCGTGAATGAGCCCGGCCACCCAATTGGGGATATCCTCGAGACCCTGGGTTCCGTGGCACCAGATGACACCGGCACCTTGTTGCCGCGCGTCGATCATCCCCGTGCGCAGGGGGACGCCGTCGGTTGCGCCGCGGTCCTCGGAAAGTCCGGGGCCGAGGCTCGCCGGCATGGTCCGCCGCGCGAGATCCAGCAGCAGCACATGGCCGTAGGACATCGCGACGTCCGGACCGGCGACTGAGGGCGTGCCATCGGTCTGGACGCGGGTTCCGCCATGGCGGTGCTCCACGCCGTTGGCAAACCGGGTCGGTCCCCGGGAAAAGCCCGCCAGGTCGGCATCCGTGTACTCGTTCGAGACATACGGAGTGTCGGGTCGGGTCAGATAGGAGACGTAAACCAGATCGAGACCGTCGGAGCCGCCGACGACCTGCAGGTAATTATCGGCGTCCCGCCGGTGGCCCAGCGGGACGCCCATCTTCTCGTGGGCGTCGAGGATCAGATGGAGGTGGGTGTTGGTGCTGCGGAGCCGGCGGCCCTCCGGCCGATAAAAGCGGTGCAATGGTAGCGCGAGTTCGTGGCGCAGGGCGTCGGTGAAATCGACGACCGCGCGGGCGATGGTCGTGTCGACCCCGTGCACCGCCTCCACCTGGAATTTTCCCCGCGGCAACCGCAGTTCGCAGGCCTGGGGCGCCGAGTACCAGCCGCCGGGCCGCTCAAAGAGTCCGTCGAGCGCCAGCGGCCCGCCGGCCCGCTCCAGCGGCGTGATGCGAACCAAACCATGGCGGGGTTCGCGGGTTTCCGCGTCCTGCAATCGCAGGCGCAGCGTGCCGGGCCGCTCCACCACCCCCGATGCCACCGTCACCGGGCGGGAAAGCCCCGCCTGCGCCAGACGGTCGCCCGCGGCTGGCCGGGTGTGGTCGTGCGCGGTGACGCTTCCCCCGGACAGCAAAAGGAGGAGCGGAACGAGGGGGTGCTTGCGCGGTAGCTGGGTCATGGATGAAGTCACACTGCGCGTCGGGGCGGCGGCGGATGAGGGGGTGGCGGTCGCGCGTAGTTATCCCGGCCGACCCGCTCGCTGTCAACCGACGGCCCATCGGAAGGCAGCCCAACGGCAGGCCCCGACCCCGCCCGCACTCGCCACCACCACCAAAACGTGTCAGCTGTTTTCCGCCCCCGCGCTTTCCATGCCAATTTTCACCCGCCCCCGACCGCGCCTGGTTTCGATCGCCATCCTTTTTGCGCTTCTTCTGGCCCGCGTCCCCGGGGCCTCCGTCGCAACTGGTTCGATCTCCGGGCGTATCATCAATCCGGTGACTGGCGACTACGTGCGTCACGCCGAGGTGTCGTTGCGCGGCTCCACGGTGGTGGCGGTCTCGGCCGAAGATGGTTCCTATCGGGTCACCGGCGTGCCGGCGGGGGAGGCGGTCGTCACCGTCAATTATACCGGTGCGTCGCCTGTCGCGGTCACCGTGGCCGTCCGCGCCGGCGCGGAGAGCCGGCGCGACATCGAGCTCTTCAGTTCCGGGGCCGGCGATGGCCCGCCCGGCGGGGCGAAGGCCGGCGTCCTGCGGTTGGAGGCCTACACAGTGTCGAGCGAGCGCGAGGGCAACGCCAAGGCGATCATGGAACAGCGCCAGTCGATGAACATCACCAACACCGTCGCGTCGGACGTGTTTGGCGACGTCGCCGAGGGCAACGCCGCCGAGTTCCTCAAGAACATCCCGGGCGTCGACCTCTTCCTCGTGCAGGGGGAAATCGTCAATGTGCGGCTGCGGGGCCTGGGGGCCGAATATAATTCCGTCACGATCGACGGCGTGCGTCTGGCCAGCGCCGACGCCAACAAGGGTGTGGCGGGCGACGCGCGGGCGTTCAGCTTCGAACAGGTCTCGCTCAACAGCATGGATTCCATCGAGGTGTCGAAGACGATTAGCGCCGACGTGGATGCCAATGCGCCCGCCGGCACGATCAATCTGAAGACCAAACGGGCGTTCTCTCGCCAGGGCCGGCGGTTCGCCTGGCAGGCCAACACGACGATTTTCCCCGGCGCTTTCCAGTTGGGCAAAGCGTACGGCCCCGACGACGCCCGCCATCGACACATCCGGCCCGGCGGCATCGTCGAATATTCCGATGTCTTTCTCGACCGGCGGCTCGGCGTAATCCTCAACATCAGCGAGTCCAACCTGTATTCGGAGAACGCGCGCACCAACGTCACCTACAACTACACGACGACGGCGACGGACGCCCGGCCGGTCGTGCCGACGGCGATCGGGCTCTACCAGTCGCCCCGCCTAAACCGTCGCTCCACGGTCACGTTCACCGGCGACTTCAAGGCGACCCCCGATCTGGTGCTCTCGCTCGGCCTCATCTACAACGCAGCGCAGCTCTACAATACCCAGCGCACGTTCACGTTTACCGCGACCAATCGCGCCGCCGTGATCGGCGCCAATCCGTTGGCGGACTTCAACGCGACGGGAACCGTCACCACCAATCCCTCGACGGTGGGAAAACCGGGCGAGGCCTATACGGTGCTGCCCCGTTTCGAATACAAACGCGGCAGCCTGACCATCGAGGGAAAGCTGGTCGGCTCCATCTCCACGAGCTGGTACAATCCGCTCGCGTGGAAAGGGGCGGCCCGCAGCGCCGGCAGTCCGCAACTCGCCGGGGTCGGCGTGAAGGCGGCGCACCTCTCGGACCTCGGCGGCGACTGGCAGCTGGCACAAACCTCGGGACCAGATCTCGGCCTGGGGACCGGATACACTAACCGCGAGTTGCAGATCAACGACGGCCGTTTCGGCCGGACGAAGGTTGCCGGGGTGGATCTGTCGGCGACCTGGAAGACGGGCCGCTTCGTGCCGATCGTCTGGAAGACAGGCGTGAAGCGTCAGCGCGAAACTCGCGACTTCCTGGACCAGTCGAATGCGCGTTTCTATATGTATACGGGGCCGGGCGCGGGCACCGGGGTCTGGGCCGCCTACGCCTCGCCGTATGAGTTCGAAGGCAGTGCGACGAACTCCAGTCTGACCTCCTCCTCCGGGAAGGGCATCTTCATCCCGAGCCTCCTCGCCATCGGCCGGCTCTTTCAGGAGCATCCGGATTACTTTACCGATCGCATCACCAACGGGACCACCGCGGGATCCCGCTACCAAAGCGCCTTCGTCGCCAACAAGCGCCACTACGAGGAAGCGATCACCGCGGGCTTCCTGATGGGCACGGTGAATTTCGGCCGGGCGACCGTCCGCGGCGGCCTGCGCGGCGAACAGACCGAGACCGATGCCTTGGAATTCGATCCGCGCACGCCCGCGGAGGTGCGTGCCGCCGGCTATGCCGTGACGGCCAGCACGGGCGTCGCCGCGACAATCCCCGGAGTCCAGTATCAATATTTTTCCCAACCGCGCGTCCATCGCCGGGGTGGTTACGAAAATCTCTTTCCGAGCGCGTCATTCAAATACCGTTTTTCGCGCAACCTCGATTTTCAACTCGGCTACAGCAAGACCATCCGCCGCCCGTCATTCCGGGATGTGGCGGGGGTCTGGTCGATCGACGACTCGAGTTTGACGGTCACGGCGCCGAACCCGAACCTCAAGCCGGAGCGCTCCGACAATCTGGCCATGCGTCTGGCGTATTACTTCGAGCCGGTGGGTATCTTTGGCGTCAATTTTTTCCAGAACCGCGTCAAGGGCCTGTTTCGGAGCAACCAACTCACGGCGCAGGAATTTGGGAACAGCGATGCGGAATTTGCCTCGTACTCTTTCATCACGACGGTCCCGAGCGATAGCCGGGTCCAGCTGCGCGGCATGGAGCTCGACTACAGCCAGAGCCTGTCGTTTCTGCCGAAACCGTTCAAAGGGCTCAACGTCCGCGCGAGCTACACGCGCAACTACGCCGAGATCGTGAATCCGAACATGAGCCCGCACGGCGCGAATGCGGGCCTGAGTTATGCGTTCAAGCGCTTCAGTCTCTACACCAGTGCCAACTGGCGGGACAACGTGCCGCTCAATGTGGCCGGCACGTCGTACAACCGGCACCGGTTGCCGATCGACGTCGGCGGGGGTTTCAAGTTTTCCCCGCGCTTCGAGTTTTTCTTCACGGGCCGCAACCTCGCGAGCGAACCGGTGATCACCTTGCAAAAGCAGGGCATCGCGCCCGCCGTCCCCACCACGTACGAAGTGACCGGAGCCGTCTGGACCTTCGGCATCAAAGGGGCATTTTAGCCCGAAGACTTCCTAACGCGGCAGCCGAAGGATCTCGGAAATCGTGAAATCTGGCATCGGGCATCTAAAATCTCGGAATTTCAAACCGACGGGTTTCGAAACGACAAAGCCGATCGATTTTCTTGCCGGTTCGAGACAGATTTGGATGGGGTCAGCTTGAAAACTCACCCGTTGACAGCCAGAGGCGGGAGGTCTGTCTGCTCGTAACTTGATCGCCACGACCGTCGTCCGACTACCCGCGAGTGCACCGTCAAAATCGGATTCGTTGTTGAATCGCTGGCGGGTTCATTCCCCGTGGTTTGCCACGTTCCTTCCTGCGATTCCACGAGCCCGCCCGCGTAGCGGTCGCTTGGCCATGATGCCCCGAGGCCCTGGTCGCCTGTGGTGGGCCCTTCGGCGGGAAACCTGCCTCGGGGTGGCCAAGCGAAGGGCGAGTGTTCACTTTCCTCTCCCCATGAAAACCAAGATAATGCTCCTCACTGCGCGTGTCGCCCTTGCCTGCCTGCTCGCCGAGGTTGTCGTCGTGCTGCCGACGACCGCAGCGGAAACCTCGCCGACCGCTGTTGAGATCGCCTCCTTGCGGAGCCTCGGTTCCGTCGAAATTTCCTCGGATGGGCGATTGATCGCCTACACGGTCACGACCCCAAAGTTCGACCCTGACGCCAAACCGAAAGACGACGACGACGGCTCCGGCGGGTGGTCGAATTCGACGCAGCTCTTCCTCCTCGCCGTAGCGGGAGGCCGCCCGCTCCCGATGACGGCGAAAGGGGCGGATGTGTCGTCGCCGGCGTTCACGCCCGACGGTCGGTCGCTCGCCTTCCTCCGCAAGGTGTCCGGCAAATTGAAGCTCCATCTCATCCTTGTTGACGGTGGCGAAGCGGCCGCGATCGACACCGGAAAGCTCGACCCGACCGCTTTCGCATTCTCGCCCGACGGGTCGAAGATCGCCCTCCTCGCCGAGCGCCCCCGCTCCGAGGAGCGCAAACGGGAGACGTTCCAGCGCGGCGGAGCGAGGCCTTGGGGCCGAGACTGGGAGCCCTCGCGGCTCTGGATCGTGCCGGCCTCGGGCGGAGATCCCGTCGAGGCGTACGCCGGCCCCGAACATGTCGTCGCCTTTCTCTGGTCTCCGGACGGCAAACGCTTTTCGCTGGTGCTGGCACCTTCGTCGGATCCGTACGAATCTGGGAATTGCGCGTGGATCGCGATCTCCCCCACGGACGGCTCCGCGCCGGCACGACAAGTGTCGAGTGAGCCGGCGAATCTCGGCGAGGTCGCCTTCTCGCCCGATGGTCGGTTCCTCGCGTGGGAGCAGGGCGTCGGGACCTTGTCGCTGCTCAATCACCTGGTCGTCGTTGAGGTCGATGGTCCCGGTCGCTGGAATGCGGCGGCGAGACTCGACCCGACGCTAGCCGGATTCGTCTGGCGCGGCGACTCACGGTCGCTCACGGCCCACGTCGCCGAGAAAACGAGGTCACGGTTCGTCGAGCTGGGCCTCGATGGTTCGCGCGTCCGCGACATCCCGTTCGCCGGCCCTGCGGGCGAACCCGCCCGCATCGTAAACGGCGCGGTGCGGAGCGACCGGTCGGGAAACGTGCTCGTTTTCCCTTCTTCCACGTATGTGCAGCCGAGGAATCCCACCGTCTTCGACCTCGCAACGAGCACGGTTCGCGTGCCGGAGAACTTGAATCCCGCGGCAGCCGCGTGGCCTCGCGGACGGCTCGAGGTCGTCTCATGGAAGAGCCCTGAGGGGCCGACGATCGAAGGAGTGATGCTCACGAGCCCCGCGGCGAAGCCGGGTGCGCCGCCACCGCTGATGGTGATGCCGCACGGTGGGCCGGACGGGGTCACGACCGAAGCCTTCTCGTGGTGGGCGACCTACTTTGCGGCTCGTGGGTACTCGGTCTTCCGTCCAAATTACCGCGGCGGAATCGGGTACGGCATCGAGTTCTACGCGGCGAATCGAGGGCGGCTCGGCCCGATCGAATTCATGGACATCGAAAGCGGGGTGGACGCGTTGGTGGCGCGGGGCCTCGCCGATCCGCGGCGGCTGTTCTACGGAGGATGGTCCTGGGGTGGCTACCTCACCACGTGGACAATCGGGCACACGGCGCGTTATCGCGCAGCGGTGGCGGGGGCCGCGGTCGTCGACACCGCTCACCAGTACGTGACCTCCGACGTTAACCACGGGGTGGCGGCGGCGTGGGAGTTCAAAGGAAATCCGTGGAAGCAACTCGAGCACTTTGACCGGTCAAACCCGATGCGCTCGCTGGGGAGCGTGACGACGCCAACCCTTGTGATCCACGGTGAAGCCGATATCCGCGTGCCGTTTGCCAACGGGCAGATTCTTTGGCGGGCGCTGGTCGATCAGGGGGTGGAGACGGAGTTTTGGGCGTATCCGCGCGAGCCCCACGGGTTCAAGGAGAAGGCGCACGTGGTGCACTTCCTCGAGCGCTGGGCGGAGTGGTACCGCCGCCACGATCTCACGCTGAGTGGTGGCAGCCCCAATTCTCCGCCTGCGCCGGGGCGATGAGTTCACGCGGCTTTCAAGACGCCCGCCGTCTCCCAGAATCCGCTGATGCACCACCACGGATGACGGAGGGCTGACCCCGTCCGATCCCCTCCCGATTGTCGGTGCAACCGATTGGCCACCGACGTCGTTCGATTTCGGAGGGCTGCGTCCGGGACCCTGAGCCGGTCGAATGCGCTTTGTCGCAGCCGAGCATGAATCCAAACGCAACGGCGCCGACAAAGCGGCGCCCTCCGAAACTCGACCCGCCACCGCCAATTCCGAGCCGCCGCTCGAACGGGAGAAAGCGCCCACGGATACAAGCAGCAGGAGGCGGCGGTGCTGGAGGCGCTGAACATGACGCCGCCGCCACCGGTGAAGAAGGACGGCCGCGTGCTGGTCTCGCGGCTGGAAAACCACACCGGCGATGCCGGGCTTGAAATAGCCGGACAACTGCTGACCGATCACGTGCGCCGGCGGTCGCCGGAATTGGAGTGGGTCAAGGAGGTCGCGGCCTTGCGGGACCCGGGCCGGCTCGCGCCAGAGGCCACCGCGGGGGAGATGCGCGCCCTCGCGAAAAAATTGGGCGGCGACGCGCTGGTGACCGGCTACGACTACAAAGAGGGCGGGCGCGTGGTGTTAAACGTTCGAGTGTTCGATCTAAAACGGGAACGCATTTTCGCGGAACTCACCCCGATCACCGGCGAAACCACGGCGCTGACGGCGACGATTGAGGAGACGGCAGAGCGACTGGTGGGCGTCACCGCCTCCGTGCCGCGGGTGCGGCAGGGCAAGGAGGATGTCAGCAAGTTCGTCAATTTTCCCGTGCCGCGGCGCTTCGACGCGGTTCAAATCCTCAGTCGCGGGCCGGAGGATGATCTCTCCCGTTATCGCCGATCCTACGAACGCGACCCGAAGGGCCCCCTGAGTTCGCTGGTGCTGCTGGCGTGGCTGCAAGCGGGGCAGCAACGTTATGTCGCGATACGTCGCGGCGACATCGCCGAGTCGACGCGAATGCTCGACGCCTACGACAGCGTGAGGGACAAAGGCAATTCGTCGTTCAAGCTGTCTGGCTCGGTGCTGGCCGCGCTACGACAAAGCGGTCCTCCTCTCCTACACATCGCAAGACGCGGAGGCCGCTCGGCGCATTTGCGACACGCTGGCGGGCTCGAACACGGCGACGAGTGGGACGCCAAGATCCGCCGCCAGATCGAAGAGTGCGTGCTCTTCATCCCCGTGGTCTCCGCGCACACGCAGGCGCGGCACGAGCCTATCGGACGGGGTCACGGTGATCGATGTTCGCACCGGTGAGCGCCGCGGGGAGGTCACCGCCGGTGGGGTCAAACGTGCCCTCGTTGGGCCGGCCCCAGCGAGATGCCCTTCCGCCTCGAAACCTCGCGAAACGAAAACTTGCGGTTTTCCCTGGAATGGATTCCCTTTGGTTGTCTGAATTCTCCGGATCTGCGTCGCAGTCGTCACCGGCTCAACATGCGCCCCTCGCTTCCTTCCTTTCTCGCGCTAATCGCCATCGTCACGTTGACGCTCCTGAGCACGGGTTGCGTCAACCTTTCCCGGCGCGCGTCCAGCAATCGCGTGGCGGTTGCGCTCACCGTCAACGGCAACGATCAACCCAACGCCGAGCAATGGGCCAATGTCATCGCGGCACTCACGCCGGAACTGACCGCCCAAGGACTGGTGCTGGTGAAGAATCTCGCCGAGGCGGATCGGATTCTGCGGATCGACTTCACCCCAAATTTGGTGGCTCCGAATTCCGCCGGTCACGTCGTCTTTCTTGGCTGGCGCATCAATCCGCTCCGCACCCTCACCTTCGCCGCGAACCCTCGCATGAGTCTCGCCTCGGTGAACTATTCGTCAGGTTTGTCCGCGTACCACAACTCTCCCTATGGCTATGACCGTTTTGCGGATTACAATTATTCGTACGGTCACGGCGGCGGCGTCCCCAGCCCCACCAACCCCACTCCTCCTCCGCCCGACATAGCCGCTCCTCCGGGAAGGCATCGCGGGGACCATCCTCCCGGAACCCCGCCTCCGGAAAGACATGGTCCCGGCCGCTACGTCGGCGTGGATCCCCATCCCCACCCGAACCCAGGTAACCGTCATCGTCCTGATCACCCGCCACGGGCTGCTTCGTCGGACGGTTCCTCCTCCTATTCTTCGTCAACCGGTTCCTCATCGTACTCCTCCTCGTCCTCTTCCAGTTACTCCAGTTCCGCTGGCAGCTCAAGTGTCAGCGGCAATTCAGGCTCCTCCGGCAGCACCGCGTCGGGTTCGTCCGGGACGTACGAGTCGAGGACGATGGACAGATTGAAGTGACAGGTACCGGGGGCACATTCAGTCGATGTGCGTTTTGCCTCTGAAAACGAAACCACTGAATGGTGGAACCCGATGTCCTCATCGGGTTTTGAGCCGTACGCTCTCAAATCAGCCCGTTGGGGACAACGGGCTCCACCGCTCACTGAATCGTTGGCTAAGCGAAACAGGGCAGGGCGCTGTGCACCTCTATATCTGAGTTTGTTTTTTTGCCGCGCGCATTTTTTCGTCACAGAGGTCACGGAGAAAATGCCAGAGGGCACAGAGGAATGCCTTTCTCCGTGACCTCTGAATTGGCCTCAGTGTTCTCTGTGTCTCGTCCGTTGGTTTTGTTTGGTTGCGGCTGCGCCGCCTTGGGATCAAACGCGGGCCGACTTTGGCTCCCAAGTCATGACCCGTCTTGCACGGGATTTCGGTGCCGACCGGACGCCGCTGGATCAATACGCTCTCCTCGCGCGCATTTTTTCTGCATCCGCGCTTGCAGCGTGAAAACCCCGGCCCGATAACCCGCGCTCTTTTCGTCGCCCGCATGCCCGCCAAGTCCTCCTCCCTTCGGTCTCCCCGCACTGCCGCCACCGCGGGGTCGGATGCGTCCGGAGCCCCGGGCCCCGCCCCCCGCGACACCGCCCAGGCCCGCCTCGAGGAAGACCACCACCAACTCGCCCGCTGGCGCGAGGAGCTCGAGGCCCGCCTCGAGGAACGTCTCGCCCGCCAGGCCCGCCACCGCGACCAACTTGACGATGCCCTCGATCACCTCGAAGGCGTCCGCAAAACCATTCGCGACCGCACCGCCGACCTGCTGGCACCCGCCGCCGTGGCCGCGCCTGCCGTCACCGCGCCCGTTCCTGCGCCGGCTCAGGTCCCTCCGCCCGTCGCCACTGAGTCTTCTCCGGAGTCTTTCTCGTCCTCCGATCTCGCGACCTACCAGCGCCCCTCGCTCGACCTCCTCCGCCCCGCCTCCGACGCCGAAAAGAATTTCAGCAGCCCCGAGGAACTCGCGACCAACAAGCGCATCCTTCAAGACTCCCTCGACAGCTTCACCATCGACGCCTTTGTGCACGACGCGACCGTCGGCCCGCGCGTCACCCAGTTCCGTGTCAAACCCGGCTTCGGCGTCCGCGTCGAATCCATCGTCGCCCTCGAAAAGAATCTCGCCCTCTCCCTTTCCGCCAATGCCGTCCGCATTCAGGCTCCCATCCCCGGTGAGAGTTACGTTGGCGTTGAGATTCCCAACCGCAACTCGGCCCCGCTGGCCCTCCGCGCCTCCTTCGAGTCCGAGGCCTGGCGCAACTCCACCGGCGAACTCCCCCTCATCCTCGGCGTCGATATTGCCGGCCGCCACGTCATCCTCGATCTCGCCCGCGCCCCCCACGCCCTCATCGCCGGCGCCACCGGATCCGGCAAATCCGTCTGCATCAGCAATCTCATCCTCTCGCTGATCTACCGTTTCCGCCCCGACGAACTCGAACTCGTTCTCATCGATCCAAAGATCGTCGAGTTTGCCATCTACCGCGACCTCCCGCACCTCATCCACCCCGTCGTCACCGAGCCCAAGCAGGCCGTCCAGGCCCTCAAGTGGCTCGTTCGCGAGATGGAGCGCCGCTACTCCGTCCTCGCCGAGAAATCCGTCCGCAACCTCGCCGGCTACAACGCCAGGGCCCTCGCCGAGGGCTTCCCAAAGCTTCCCTACATCGTCCTCGTCATCGACGAACTCGCCGACCTCATGATGACCGCCGCCGCCGACGTCGAGACGCCCATCGCGCGCCTCGCCCAGATGTCCCGCGCCGTCGGCATCCACACCGTCCTCGCGACGCAGCGACCGTCCGTCAACGTCATCACCGGCATCATCAAAGCCAATTATCCCACCCGCATCGCGTTTCAAGTCGCCTCGCAAATCGACTCCCGCACCGTCCTCGACGGCAAGGGCGCCGAATCCCTCCAAGGCCGCGGCGACATGCTCTACAGCCCGCCCGGCCTCGGCCGCCTCCAACGCCTGCAGGCTCCTTTTGTCGACGACGCCGAAATCGAAAAAATCGTTGGCACCCTCAAGGCCCAGCTCCAGCCCCGCTATCGGGTCGAGCTCCGTCCCGAAGACATCCCCGGCGCCGCCAGCGGCGACCCCACCTTGCACGCCGGCGCCGACCCCCTGATCAAAGAAGCCCTCGAAGCCATCTCCGCGAACGGCCGCGCCAGCACGAGCTACCTTCAACGCCGCCTGAAAATCGGCTACAACCGCGCCGCGTCCCTCATGGAGGAGATGGAGCAGCGCCGCTACATCGGCCCCCAGGTCGGCAACAACCCGCGCGAAATCTTCGTCCAGCCCGGCGACCTCAAACTCCCCTGAGAAAATTGGCCGACGCCCCTCTCACCTCCTCCGACATCCTCGAACGCATCCGTCGTGACGGCGTGCGCAAGACCGCGATCGCCCTCCGCAAGCCCCCCGTCTCCTCGCGCGTCCTGCAGGAACTCGCGGATCGCGTCGAACCCTGGGCCGCCCAACAATTCGTCGCCGCCTATCCGCTCTCCCCGAGCCACCTCCTCGAAGCGCTGGCGCAAACCGCGCAGGACCCCGAGGTCTTCCCTTTGCTCGCGACCAACCCGCGGACCCCCCCGCACCTCCTCTCGGCGTTCGCCGCCCACGAGAATCCCGAGGTCCGCGTCCACGTCGCCACGCACCCGCAACTCGCCGCCCGCGAGCTCCTCAACCTGGCGCAGGACCCCGCCCCCGCCGTCCGCCGCGCCGTCGCGTCCAATCCTTCGCTCCGTCTCACCCACCACGCCGCGCTCACGATCGACGCGAACCCCGGCGTCCGCCTCCGCCTCGCCGCGCAAGCCGCGCTCCCCGCCCAAGTCGCCCTCGTCCTCGCCGCCGACACCAGCACCGTCGTTCGCACGCACACGATTGCCGCGACCACGGCCGAAGACGAACTCCTCCTCGGCTGGGCCGCCAGCGATGAGGAAGAAGTTCAACTCGCCCTCGCCACGCGCAAAAACCTCCCCGCCCCGGCGAGCGCCCTGCTCCTCCTCTCACCCTCCGACTCCGTTCGCCGGGTCGCCCGCGAACTCGTCGACCCCGACCCGGTCGCGCTCCTCCACTTCGTCACCCACGGCGGGCCCGACGAGCGCGCCTGGGTCGCCGCCCGCCCCAAGCTTGCTTCGCCCCTCCAGCGGTTGCTCGCGCAGGACGAGACGCCCGCCGTCCGTCTCGCCATCGCCGCCAACGCGGCCCTCATCCCCGACATCGCCGACTACTTTGTCGCCCTCGCCGAGGAAGCCGTGTGCGTCGCCCTCGCGACCAACCCCGCGATTTCCTCCGACCACGTCCAATCGCTCGCCGCCACACGCCTCCCGGCCGTGCTCACCGCTCTCGCTTATCGCGAGGATCTCTACGACGAACTGATCCCTTTTCTCCTCGAACACAGCCTCGAGTTTCTCCGCCACTGGGCCATCCAGCAAAAACCCGCCACGCTCGCCGACCCCGCCCTCGCGCGCCGTCTCCTCGCCGATCCGCTCCCCTCCATCCGCGCTCTCGCCGTCGCCAGCCACCCGTGGCGCCGCGCGGATCTCTACGACTACGCGCGCGACCTGGCCCCCGCCGTCCGCCTCGCCGCCCTGCGCCACGCGAACGCATCCGACGAACTCATCACCGGCCTCTTTTCCGACCCGGACCCCGAAATTGCCGCCGCCGCCGCCGACCTCCGCGCCACCCGCGAAATCCCCGCCCACACCACCGCCTCGACCCGCGCCGCGTCCGCCGCGGAACGCCCGGCTCCCGGCGCCAAATCCTCCGCGCTGCCTCCCCGCCCAACTTCCCAGCTCTCCGCCCCGCCGCGCACCCCGCGCGCCGAGCCTCCCACACCCAAACTTTTCAACCAACTCAAACGCCTCCTCTGGCAATAGCACCTCCCTCCCATGGCAAAAAAAACCACGTCCCTGACTTTTCGCGACATCGTCCTCGGCGCCGAAGCCGCCGTGATCCGCGCGGCCCTCGACGCCCGCATCAAGATCGACGCGCTCATCCTCGAGCGTCAGGCCGCCTACGAAAAAATCGCCGCCCTCGAGACGCAGGTCGCCACCGTCGTCGGCGAAGCCGGCGTCTATCCCTTCCCGGCACCCCCGCTTCCCGTCGCCGGCTTCGACGCCCGGCCCGTCAAGAAATCCGCCCCCGGCGCCCCGGCCGCCGATTCTGACGACGAAGAGTCCGAGCCCGACGAGACGTCCGCCAAATCCTAACGCCCGTCTTTTCCGTCCCCCTTCCCGCCGTGTCTTCCGTGGGTTCCCCTCCGCGACTTCGGGCCTCCGACCAGCGGTGTGTTCGCGTGTATCGCGAGTCCTCCGCTGCGTTCCGTCCGACGGATCGTTCGCGGATTTCGGAGTGACCCGTTCCGAGCCTGATGCGCCCTGATCAACAGATCCAAATCAACACCCTCCTCCTCCAGCGGGAGGAGCTGTTTGTGCGCATCCACGATTTGGAAAAAACTGCCGCCGCAATCCTCGGCGAGCCGTACCCCTTTACGCGGCCTCCGCTCCCTTCCGACGTCCGCACGAAGCGAAAATCCCCCGTGTTGCCGCGGGCAGCTTCCGGTCTCAGCGGCGCCGGCGGCGCCCGCGAATCTCTCCGTCGCCTCGAAGGTCTCGAGATCGCCTACCGCATTACGTACCGCCGCTTCGGCCAGGTCGGGCAGGAAGAGCACGACGCCCTCGAGGCTCTCCATACCCTCCTCGCGAGCCAGGGTGCACAGCTCACCGTCACCCGCGTCGAAACCATCGACCTCGGCGGTCGCACCAAGGCGGTCTTGATCGGCGATTCCGCCGACGGCCGACCATCACTCCCGCGCCCCTAACCTTACGGTGTTATGTCACAGTCTAAAAGATGTCGGGTGCTTGTGGAACATGTAACGTAATACGTTACATTCGGGTTTCGGGTTTTTCACGCGGATCGTGACGAAGTAATACCAACCCGGAAATTTCCCGACGCGAATACCGTATCCGAAGGACTCGAGCCGCTGGTCACAGAGGTTACTGTGGCCGCAGGAGGTCACGGGAAATACCACCGAAGATGAACGCCCGTTTTTCCGCTCGGTGGCCTCTCTTTTCACCTTCAGAAAACGTGTTCCGGGCGAAGCGCTAGTTTGAGAATCGGGCATCGGTCCACCGCAACCCGAAATTGGAAAACTCGTTCTCGTAGCGCGACCAATAACTTTCGTGACGTGTAGCTGCGAGCGCCAGCGAGTGGACCACCGGCGCGCTCCACTCGCTGGCGCTCGCCGCTACTTGTCACGCTACTTTGCGGTCGGCACACTCGTCTTCCAGTGCCAGATTGAAAATGCCCGATGCCCGGTTGCAAGGTCTCCGAAGATCTTCGGTTGCGGTTGCCGCGTTGGGAGATCTTCGGGCTAACCACTTCTCCCTGACCACTGACTGCTGGTTGCCGACTACCGCCCACGGCTCACCGATTACGGCCCCTCCCCCTGTCCGGCATGCTTCGGGGCAGATTTTCCTCCGTGTTTATTGGATCGTTTACCGCCCTTTTTTGGACTGAACTCTGGCCATGCCCCGCCGCCTCGCTCTCCTCCTCGCCCTCGCCACCTCCACCGTGGCGCTCGCCGCGTCCGATCTTCCCCTCGCACCTCGCGCGGAGGGCTATCGCGGCATCTGGTTCACGCTCGGCCAGAAATCCGAATACGGCGATAAATACTCCGGCGGCCTCGGCACCTACACGGCCAACCACAACCCGCTCGCCGTCTACGCCCCCGCGGTGGACAAGACGTTCTTCGTCTACGGCGGCTCGCCCGATGGCACGCGCGCCCTGCTCTGCCTCATCGGCAGCTTCGAGCACAAGACGGGCCGCGTCACGCGTCCGGTCGTCGTCCACGACAAGCGGCCGGTCAACGATCCGCACGACAACCCGAGCCTGAATATCGATCCGCAGGGCCACCTCTGGGTGTTCGTCAGCGGGCGCGCCAACGCGCGCCCGGGTTTCATCTACCGCAGCGTCGCGCCGTACGACCTCTCGCGGTTCGAGCGCGTCGGGCAGCGCACGATCACGTATCCGCAACCCTGGTATGTCGCGGGCCGGGGCTTTCTGCACCTCTTCACGCAGTACACCAAGGGCCGCGAACTCTACTGGGAAACCAGCGCCGACGGTCGCACCTGGAGCGCCCCGCGGAAACTCGCGGGCCTCGGCGGACATTACCAGACGAGCGGCGCGCGCGACGGCAAGGTGGCGTCGTTCTTCAACTACCACCCGGGCGGCAACGTCGACAAACGCACCAACCTCTATTACGCGCAGACGATCGATTTCGGCGCGACGTGGACCACGGCCGACGGCACGCCGCTCACGCTGCCGTTGTCCGACATCAAGAACCCCGCGCTCGTGGTGGATTACGCGGCGCAGGGCCGGCTCCTGTACACGTGCGATCTCAATTTCGATGCCGCGGGAAACCCGATCCTGCTCTACGTCCTCTCGCGCGACCACAAGCCGGGCCCCGGCGGCGGCGACCGCGAGTGGACGGTCGCGCATTGGCGGGGCGGCCGGTGGAATTTCTCCACCATCGCGACCTCGGACCACAATTACGACATGGGCAGCCTGTACGTGATGCGGGACGAGTGGCTGGTGATCGCGCCCACTGACGTCGGCCCGCAAAAATGGGGCACCGGTGGCGACCTGGTGCTCTGGGCGAGTCGCGACGAAGGGCGGACCTGGACGCGCCGTCGCAGCATCACGGAGCAGAGCGATTTCAACCACAGCTATGCGCGACGCCCGGTGAACGCCAAGGACCCGTTTTTCGCTTTTTGGGCGGACGGTCACCCGACCCAGCAGAGTGTGTCGCGGATCTATTTCACGGATTCGACCGGTGAGCGCGTATGGCGGCTGCCGTACACCTTTCCCGACAATGCGGAGACGGCGCTGCCGGATCGGGTGAAGTAGCGCGAAATGAAGGACCTCCCACCGCCTCAGAGTGGCCGAAGATGCTAACCCATCGATTCAATGAATGGTGGAGCCCGATGTCCTCATCGGGCTGATTCGAGAGCGGAGGTTGCAAAACCCGATGAGGACATCGGGTTCCACCTTTCAACGGTTTCGTTTTCAGTGGTAAAATGCCCTCCGGCTGAATTCCTACTGCCAAGCCGGACCAATTCAGTTCAACCACGAATGGACCCGAATCGCCACGAATGAAAATGCGTGCGCGACCACGGTCGGAAACCAGGAATCGAGGTCACGGTTTCGGCGCTCCGAGCGTCCGCGCGAGGAAGGCGCGGATGCTTTGCTGCACCGCGGGAGTCGTGAATTCCTTTCCGCCGTGGCCGGCGCCGGGGATCACGATGAGCTCTGAGGGCACGCCGGTCTCGCGGAGCTTCGCGTGCAGCCGCTGACTCTGATCGAGCGGCACCTGCGGATCTTTGTCGCCGTGGATGATGAGAAACGGCGGGTCGTCTTTGGACACCTGATACAGCGCGCTGGCCTGCCGCGCCAGCTCCGGCCGATCGCGCACGATGCCGCCGAGCAGTTTCGCGCCGTTGGACGTCGCGAGCTGCGCGTCGGTGATGCCCGGGCCCGGCCGGTTTGTCGGGATCGTCAGCAAGTCGGAGGGACCGTAGAAATCGATCACGGCGCTCACGCGCGTCGAGACCTGCTCCCCGGCCGGTGCGGGCATGGTGCCGGCCAGGGCGGCGAGATGGCCGCCGGCGGAACCGCCGCCGATTGCGATGCGCTGCGGGTCGAGCTGAAATTTGGCGGCGTTGCTGCGCAGCCAGCGGATGGCCGTGCCGACGTCGTCGATCTGCGCGGGCCACCGCGCCAGCCAGCTCAGCCGGTAGTTGATGCTGGTCACCGCGTAGCCCTCGGCGGCGAGCCACGCCAGCGGGCAATTCTCCTTGCTGCCGTTCTTCCAGCCGCCGCCGTGGACCCAGAGCACGACTGGCAGGGGGCGGTCCGGAGTCTTTTCCGGGAGGTAGAGATCGAGCAGGAGCGCCCCGGAGGCGGGTTTGCTGTATTCGAGATTCGAGACGCGTTTCACCCCGGCGGGGGGCGCCGCGCGCACGTCGCCGGCGGGGCGGATGTTGGCTCCCTTGGTCTTGGTCAACGTGTCGCCCAGATCGGCGCGGGCGGCGGCCACGCGTTCCTGGAGGCGCGCGACCACCGCCGGATTCGCGGCGGCGACATCGCGGGTTTCGCCCGGGTCGCTCCGCACGTTGTAGAGCGCAAGGCCGATCGTCTCGACGCGGTACCCGTGCCGGCTGGCGATGCCGCGGATGCCGGAGTTCTCGATCGACTGCGGCTTCATGTTGGCGAAGTTCGAGGGCTTCCCGCCGCGGCCGGGTTCGGCGGCCACCGTGAGATAATCGTGCGGCACGTGCAGCTTCCAGTCGCCCTGGCGTACGGCGTGGAGTTCGTCGCCGGAGTAAAACCAGAACTCGTCGCGGCCCTTCGCGCCGGGCGTGCCGAAGAGCAGCGGCGCCACATCGCCGCCGTCGCGTTTCACGTCGGGGAGTTTTGCGGCGATCAACCCGGCGAGCGTGACGTGCAGATCCATCGTGGAAAACGGCTCGTCGCTCACGCGCGCGGCCGGCACGCGCCCGGGCCAGCGCACGAGGCACGGCGTGCGCATCCCGCCCTCGAAGGTGGTGAGCTTGCCCTCGCGCAGCGGCCCGGAGAGACCCGCGTGTTCGCCGTAGGAAAGAAACGGGCCGTTGTCGGAGCTGAAGATGACGAGCGTCTTGTCGTCGAGCCCGAGCCGGCGGAGCGTCGCCATGATCTCGCCGACGCCCCAGTCGAGTTCCTGCACGACATCGCCGTAGAGTCCGCGGCCGCTCGTGCCGCGGAATTTCGCCGACGCGAAGATCGGCACGTGCGGCATCACGTGTGGCAGGTAGAGGAAAAACGGGTTTTCCCGGTTGCGCTCGATGAACGCCACCGCGCGCGCCGTGAACCGCGCCGTGAACTGCGACTGATCGGGATCGACCTCGACGACGTCCGGGCCGTCGAAGAGTGGCAGCGCCGGGATGCCCTTGGTCACAGGGTGGAGCGGGCCGTTGTCGTTCGAGTAGGGGATGCCGAGCCATTCGTCGAAGCCGCGGCGCGTGGGGAGATAGGCCACGTGATGCCCGAGGTGCCACTTGCCGAACATCGCCGTGACGTAGCCCTGGTCCTTGAACACCTGGCCGAGGGTTTTTTCGCTCAGGTGCAGGCCGGTGGGGCTGGTGTGGTTGAGGGCGCCGCTCATGCTCACGCGGTTCGGGTAGCTGCCGGTCATGAGCGCGGCGCGCGAGGCGGTGCAGACGGACTGGGCGACGTAGAAGCTCGTGAAGCGCGAACCCTCGGCCGCGAGGCGGTCGATATTGGGCGTGCGAATATCCTTCGCACCGTAGCAGCCGACGTCACCGTAGCCGAGGTCGTCGGCGAAGATGAAGATGACGTTGGGTCGCATCGCGGGCGTCGCTGCGGGCGCTGCGGCGTGGGCGCTGGCGGGCAGGAGTGCGGCGAGGCCGAGCGTGAAAAACATTCCGATCGCGCGTCGCCACCGCTGCTGGCGGCGGGGTGCCCTGACCCCGCGAGCTGCTCGCAGACTTTCTGGCCTGCGGGTTGGGGGCGCTCCGCCTCCAGCAGGCAAGGCGGGCCGAGGGTCGCACCCGTTCGGGGACACGTTGCGCCAGTCAGTTGACAGGGATCGGTTGGGGAGGACGTGGGGTGCCATGGGTGCACCGTAGAAACGCGCCCGCCGGTGGCGAGCGCGGATTATGCGGCGGCCGGGAGGTGGTGGGCATCGAGTTTGGACCACGCTCTCCGCGATGAATGGCGCGCGGTCGTTCCAGATGTACCATCTGGAGGAGAGACCGCTGCCGGTCACCTGTCCTGCCTGCCACAAGCCCAACCGGAGCGAGGCCGCGCTCGTGGCGGCCGGGCGTTCGTGGCGGCTGCGGCACACCGCGGAATCCGCCCGAATCTCCTTTCTGGCGGCGGCGGCAATGGGCGACACGCCCCGGGCGTTGCGCTGGCGGGACGGCGCGCGCGCGTGCCCTGGCGCTTGAACCGCACGCACTCCGCCCCGACTGCCTCCTCACGTGCCCACACCTCCCCGCCGGAAGATATTTGCGTTTCTCTGTCCCGATCGAGACACCGAAAAGTGTTGATGCGGATACGGCCTGGTGATGAATTTGTTTTGCAACGATGAAGCCCGCGACGGAGGAGTTCCTCTACTTGCTGCTGTGGACAGCCGATTCGCTTTTGCGACCGAGTTGGCGCGATGTTCTTGACCCAGACTCATTCGAGGCGTGGGCCTACCGCCAGGGGCTCGGCCGGCGACTGGGCGAACTCGAACGACTGAAGCTCATCGAAGCGAAGGCGCCGAAAGGCGGAGAGGAGCGTTTGGTGCGTCTGACCGAGGCCGGCCGCGAGGCGGCGCTGGCGGGCGTTGATCCCGTTCGACACTGGGAGCGGACGTGGGACGGCCGCTGGCGACTGGTGATGTTCGACGTACCCCAAACGAAGACCAGCGCGCGTGTCAGCCTGCGACGCTCCCTGCGCAACCGGCGTTTCGGCTACCTGCAAAATAGCGTGTGGTTATCGCCTGACCCGCTGGACGAAATCCGCCGGCAAGTGGCTGGCACGTCGACCAACGTCGAGGGGCTCGTTCTCTTCGAAGGTCGGCCTGGCGGCGGCGAGTCCGACCAGGATCTGGTGATGGGCGCATGGGACTTCCCGGACATTTTCGAGCGCTACAAGATGTGGAATCGCATTGCCGACGCCGCTCCCAAACCGCGGTCTGCCTCCGCCCGCACTGCCGCGGTGATTCGCACCTGGGGCGGACGCGAACGCAGCGCTTGGCGTGACATCGTCGAGAAGGATCCATTCCTGCCAGCGCCATTGCTGCCCGCCGGCTATCCCGGCCGCACCGCCTGGGCGCGCAGGATCCGGCTGCTCACCTCCCTTGGCCACGCGCTCCTGAACGGCTGAAGCGACCGCCGGCCTGGTGCGTTTCAATGTCTCGATCGAGACATAGAAAAACATGATGCTCAACGACGGGAGCGAACGTAGGGCTAAAAAACCCGATGGGGACATCCGGTTCCACCCTTCAGTGGTTTCGCTCTCAAGGGTAAAATACACCTCGACTGAAGGGCCGCGCCTCGGCGGCACGCCGAATGACATTTTGCGAACACTCGCTTCATCCTGTCGCACGGGAAAATCCAGCCGCGCTGGTTGCCACCGTCGATCCCTCGGTACCTGGCGCCGGGGAAATCGCGGCGGAGCTTGCGTGGCACCGCACTCCGCGACGAGAGCGATCATCTTCTTTGCTCCAGCCAGAGCCAGCCGGCACTCACGACGAAAAGGGCGAAGCAGGCGTGGGGCGCGAGCCCGGGACGAGCGCGACCTTCACCGCGGGCGCGAGCTGCGGAGCCCTGACTCAAACCGCCCGCGCTGAGCCGAGCCGTCGCATCACGGCGGTGCTCCGCCCGCAGTTCGGACAATGCCTCCCGAGGTTGCACGTAGAACGCCATCGTCTCACCCGCCGGCAAAGTGCGCACCTCGTGCCAACCGGCCTGCGCCGGCCAGTGGAGCGCCTCCGCGCGGGAGTCCCCGGCTGAATCGCGCGCCAGCTGCAGGGGCGTGGCGGAGGCGTTCGGTTCGCCCACCGGTCGCACCTCGGCCGCCGGCAGAGTGCCGGTCGGCGCGCCCAACCATAAGAGGCGCACCGCCTCGTCGACGAAGATCGGTCCGGTGCCGTTCCCGAGATTCCACCGGCCACCTGGCGGCGTCGCGGCACGCGCAATCGCGGACAGCACCGCCGACCAATAGGTCGCGAAAATCTCCGGATGCCCACTCTGCAACCAACGCCACGTGTCGTTCACCAGCGAACGCGCCACCCAGCCGCTACCATGCGGAATCGCCACACCAAGTGTCCGGCCCCGGGTGTCGCGGACGAGCCACCGGCCCGCCGGCGGGGCCAAGATCTCCGCCGGGACCACCGTGATCGGTTCGGCCAGTTCTGTGCCGTCCCGCAGCCGGAGCCGAGCCAGGCGATTTTCGTCGGCGTCGCCGCCGCCATCGATGGTGCGAATCTCCCACGGTGCGGAAAACGATTTCGTCGCGGTGGGAGCGGGTTTATCCCGCGAAGGATCGGGGTGTGAAGCCCCTCCCACCGCCCAATCGCCTCCGGCTTCGCCGACCACCAGCAGGCCAATGCCCGCTTTCCGAATCATCTCGTCGAGCGCCGTGCGTTCGCCGGCGTCAAGTTCGGCCAGGGCGTCCTCGCGGGCGATCACGACGTCGAAATTTTCCAGTGTGGGGGCATCGATGCTGGCAATCTCCGCCGGAGACCCGCTGGCCGCGGCGAAGCGCACGCGATCGGCGCTGACGCGCGTGCGCGAGGTCACCGGTGCACCCGCCTCCGCCAGCCAGCGCTGCAGCCGCCCGCCTTCGACACTCGGCGACGCCTGCAACAGCAGCACCCGTGGCAATTCCGGCTTCACCACCATCGCGCCGAGTACGAGCGGCTCGCCGCCCGGGCCGAGTCGCAGTTTCCACTCGAACGCGCCCGCTGCAATCGCGGCCGCCGCGCTTACCAACGAGAAAGTTCCATCGCCATCCGGGGCGGCTTTCGTCTCGACCGACTGCGACGCTCCATCCGGCCCCTCCAGGCTCAGCGCGATTGTGTCGCCCGGTCGCAGGCCGCGCACGCACCCCTGCACCGTCATGCGCTGCCCGACAGTGAGCACCCGCGGTGCCGACACCGCCGTAATTGCCGGTGCGCCGTGCCGCGCAGCCATCGGGCGATTCCAGACCACGGCGAGACCGCTCAGCGCCGCCGCGCCCGTCGCGTCGATGCCGTCACCTTCAATCACGACACGCTGCAGCACCGGATGATTTCTGCGGAGGAATCCAAGGTCCGGTATCCGCTCCGCTCCAGCCGGCGGGTGGGCGGCGTCCGGCAGTGCGACCTGCGTCCCCACGGTCGGGGCGGTGGCGGCGGCACCGGCGGTCCACAGCGTCATCTCCGTTCTCGCCGGGAACTCCGTCGGAACCGGCTGAAACGATTGCCAACCGAGCATCGCGAGCGAGCCGGCGGCAATGGCGTGCGCGCCAATGAGGAGACCGCGTTTCACCGCGCGCCTCCCTCGTTTGTCCACAGCGCCTCGAAGTAATCGCGGGCGAGAGCCGGCGCTGATTCCGCCGACCGGCGCGGTTTCTCCTGAGCCGGCGGCAGCAGCGACCACAGCGCCTGGCGCAACCGGTCCCGGTCGCCCGCGGTCAACCCGCTCATGCGTCGCCGCCAGATTTCCAGCGCGCCGATGAACGTCTCCGGCCGCTCCCGCGCCGCGGCCACCAGTTGCGAGTCCACCATCGCCGCCCCTTCCGCGGTCAAGGGGGCTTCGGCGGCGTGCCCCATCGCGGTGAGCGCGGTGGCCAGGGTGATCGCAGCGGCATTTTTTTCCGGCAACGCCATCTGGTCCTGCGCCCGCTGCGGGATCGCGTCGAGTTCCCCGCGCAGGCGGCGCTCCGCGATCTTGAGTGGCGCGGGCTCGTACCCGACGCGTTTCACGTAGAGGCGGTCCGCCTGCTGGAGCGCCTTCAATAATTCCAGGGCGCGATTCTCCGCCGGCAGCGCCTCCGTCGGTCGCCCAGTGCGGAGAAACCCCTCCGCCTCCCACATCGCCGCCAGTACGCCGCGCAGCGCCGCCTTCACGTGCGTGTCGAACAGCGTCGCCGCCTCCGCGTTGTCGTGTTGATGCAAGAATGGCGCCATGAGTTCCTCAAAGGTGGGCGGGCGGCCGTCGCGGTCGGTCACGTTTGGATGCTGGTGTTGCGCCTCCACGGCTCGCTCGACCGCGGCGGCCCGGCTGGCGGCGGCCCGCGGCTGGCCGCGCAGCGTGCCGGCCAGCGCCATGGCCTGCGCCTCGCGCGGGGCGCCGCCCGCGGCGGGCTCGAACTCCTCGCCGAGAAACTGTCCGTAACGCAGCCGGAGGAGCTTTTGATCGACGCCGATATCCTCCGACCGTTCCAGAAAGGCAGCGTCGGTCAAAGCCGGGCGATCGGCGAGCAATCGTTCCGTATCGATAATCAGCTGCCGCTGGCTACGAAAATACGGTGGCAGACGATTGACTCCGGCCACGGCGATCCCCGGTGCGGTGAGGACGGTCTCCGGTCCGCGCAGGATCACGAAGCGTGTTTCGCTCCGCGTCCGGTTGGGTTCCGGCGTTCGCCGGTCGGTCGCAAGCGCGTAAAAATAAAGTTCATCGCCCGGTTCCAACCCGAGCGCCGCGAGATCGAGCATCCGCCCAAAAGTGTCGCCACCGGCGATGGCGACGGTTCCCGGTTCGAGGGAGATTTCCTGTTCGCGAAATTTCACGCCTTCGCCCGTGCCGCGGGCGACCGTCATCACCAGTTTCACCTCGGCCACCCCGTGATCGTCAATCGCGCCCAGTCGCACGGCGAGGATCGGCCGGCCGGTTCCCGGGTCGACGATGGTCCGCGCGGCCGCCGGCTCCTGCCACGTGAGGCGCGGCGGTTGATCCCGAATCGCCTTGAGTGCGTGGATCTCCGGCCAGACGACGGGCGCACCGTCGGCGCCAGTGATCGCCAGCTGGTACACCCGCGTTTCCGTGATCGTCGTCCGCGCGCGGAAGCGGCCGCCGCCCACGGCCTCCGCGGACACGTGATCGCGCGGCCCGGCGCCCGTCAGGGTCACGCCCGTGACCCCGCCGGTGAATTCGAGCTCCCAGGTGACCAGCGAACCTGCCGCGACTTCGGCGTCGAGACCTGCCACGTGGCGCGCGCCCGCGCCCAAATAAGCCGGGGAAGCGATCGTGAGCGCAGCCGAGCGCAGCGCCGGTGCCGCGATTTTTGCGGTCGCAAGCTCGATGGCGGACGCAGCCGGAGCCGCGACGATAACCGGCCCGCTCACCCGCGGCCAGCCGGCCACGACGGCCAAGGCGAGCACGGCGGCGGTGCCGAGTGCGATGGCGGGGCGCAACGCGCCTGCGCGCGGGCAGCCCAGGGTCGCGCGGTCCGCGAGTTCCGCCCACGCGGCGTTGAGTCGCCCGAGCTGGAGGCGCTCGACGAGCGTCAGCGTTTCGTCCGCCCGCAGCCAAAGTGTGGCGCTTTCCTCCAGCGTCGGGCAGAGACGATTGAGATGCGCGGCCACCGTCTCGGCCGTCACGGGGGGGGCGCGTCGCCGCAAAAATACGTTCACCCCGATCAGCACGAGCGCCCCGACGACCGCGGCGGCGGCCGGCGCTGGGCGCACCACGAGGCAGGACGTGGCGAGACCAGCCGCGGCGCCCAACGCCGCCGCCTGGATCGTGCGATGGCGCCGCCAGAGCCGGGCCCGGCGCGCGAATTCTGCGCGGTTCATGCGACCTCCCTCCGCCGCCGCGCGGATCCGCTCAGCGCTCGTTCGAGCACGAACAGCGCCACCGCCAGCAACCAGCACCACGCACGCAGATCGATGCGTCCGTAACCCGGGGGCGAGGGAGCCGTCGCCGCCGTCGCCGGTGCGAAACGCGGGGTCGCCACGGCCGGCGCGATGGTCAGCGCGGTGTCCGGCAGGGGTTGAAGTTGCGTGCGCCACCAGGCGGGAAAGGCACTCTCGAGCGGCCAGTCGCTCCAGTCGGGATGGAAGCGAAAGGCGAAACGCCAGTGCCGCCCCGCGCCTTTCCGCTCCTCCGTGAACCACGGTTCGCCCGCGCTGTCGCGTCGCATCGGTACGCCGGCTTCGAGCGCGACGCGCTGCCGCAGGCGGATGGCGCCCGCGCCCATTTCGAACCAGCGGGTGACGCCAATCGCCGGGGCCAGGTTCGGCGCATCCGTCACCAGGTGCGCGCCCTGAGGCATCCGCTCGGCCCACGCGGGTGGCAGCGCCACGTCGCCGAGCTGGAAGATCCACTCCGGCGCATCGTCGGTCACGACGGTGGCTCCGATGGCGGCGAGGGCGGCGCGCAGATACCTCGCATCCGGTGCGCGATCCGGCGAGGCGACCAGACCAACGCGGGCGGATCCGGCCGAGGTGAGCGCCGGTGGGTCATCCGGGGTTTGGCGCCAGCTCACTTCGACGTGGGCGAGCGCCGGCCGGGCGCCGCGAAATTGGGTGGACCACGTGGGGCCGAACACGATCGCGCGCGAACCGGCCGGCAGTCGGGAATCAATTTCCCGCAGGAGCGACCACGCATCGACGTCCGCGTGGGCGGAATAGTCGGGCGGGGTGGTGGCGGCAGGAAACCCGTGAGACAGTTGGCGCGGCTCGAATCCCTCGGCGCGCCGGCGGTCCCACTCGGCGCGGGAAGTAGCATCGAGTTTGGTTCCCGGCACCAGGAGGAGCCAGCGAGCGGGGGCCGGTGCGTCCGGTTGCCAGCGCACGCCGGCGAGGGCCAGGACGAGCGCGGCGAGCAGGGCGCAACGCAACGCAAGCAGCAGCCACTCGTGCCAGCGGAGCGAACGCACCTGGCGTTGTTCGGCCGGCAGAAATCGCAGGCTGCCGATTCGGACGTGGCGCAGCGGACGGCGCACCAAATGAATCAGGATCGGCGCAAGCAGGGCGCCCAGCGCCAGCAGACCGAGCGGAGCGGCGAGTTGGATCATGGGGTGGCCTCAGGCTGGAAATATTCCAATGCGGCGTGGTGGCCACGAGCACCGGAGGGGCGGTTTCCCAACCGCACCAATACGGTCGGTCGACGGTCCTTCGGCGGTTGGGAAACCGCCGCTCCCAGGGGAACGATCAAAGTCGTCTTCATGCCTCGGCAAATATCGATTCATGTCGTCTCAACCTGCGATGATTTTCGGCATGCACCAATCGTTCTCTTTCCTCGTTCTCGTTCTCCCAGTCGGTTGAGAACGAGGAACGATTACGAGCATGAGAACGACGGAAGACTGGGGCTACCGCCCGGCCCGCCGGCGCAGGTACGAGCGCAGGCCCCGCTCCAGCGGTTCATCAGTCATGAGCGCGAGGTAGTCGAAGCGATCGTCGTCCCAGGCGCGGGCCCAGGCCGCGCGTTCGCGTTGCTCCGCGGCGAGATAGGCGGCGCGCAGGGCGGTCGCGTCCGCCTCGAGGGTGCGACCGGTCTCCCACTCTTCAAAGCGCACCGGGCCGCGCCAGGGGAACTCGCGCTCATCGCGGGCCACGAAATGGAAAAACAACAGCTCGTGCTGTCGCGCCCGCAAGGGCGCCAGCGCCGCGCGGATCTCGCCTCCCGGCTCGTGCCCATCCGTCAGCACAACCGTGACGCGCGCGGTCGTGCCCGGCCCGGCGGTGGTGCCCGCCAGCTCGGCCCGACGGAGCGCGTGGGTGAGGCACGTGCTTTCCGCCGGCCACCGCCCCGCCGGATCGAGCTTGGCGAGGGCATGGACGATCTGGCGGAAGGGTTGCCGCCGGCCCCCGGTGAGCACGGACGAAACTCCGCCGTCGGCCACGACGTGCAGCGTGGCGGTGTCGCCCTGGTTTTCGGCGAGCAGGGCCAGCGCGGCGGCCAGCGATCGCGCGAGGTCAAACTTGCGCGGCGAGCCCACCGCCTCCCCGGTGTGTTGCATCGAAGCGGTCGCGTCGAGGACGAGGCTGACGGCGACGCGGGTGTCGACTTCGCTCTCACGCAGGAAATAGCGGTCGGAGCGCGCGAAGAGTTTCCAGTCGAGGTGGCGCGGCTCATCACCCGGTTGGTACGCGCGGTATTGGCTGAATTCGCGGGCCAGGCCCGGCCGCCGGCTGGCGTGCAGGCCCGCGAGCGCGCCGGCGACGAGCCGGCGCGCGGTCAATGCGAGGCCCTGCGTCGCCGCGAGCAAACGCGGATCGAGGACGGGGGAATGCGCGTCAGTCATGGGATAGGGCGAGGTGTCCCCGCCGAGCCGGGATTTTCTGAGGGGGGACGCGACGCCCTCACTCCCGCAGCGGGCTCGCCGGTGGCGGGAGAGCCGCGAGCAACTCGCGCACGACTTGATCGCGGGTGACGTTTTCGGCCTCCGCCTCAAAGGTGAGCAGGATCCGGTGGCGCAGCACCGGGGCGGCCAGCGTGCGAATGTCATCGAGCGTGACGGCGAAGCGTCCCGCCAGCAAGGCCCGCGCCTTGGCGGCGAGCACGAGCGACTGGCCCGCGCGCGGACCCGCGCCCCAGCGAATCCACCGGCCGGTCACCGGGTGGGCGCGGTCGCGGGTGGAGCGGACGAGACGGTTGAGGTAGTCCAGCAACGGATCGCTCACCATGACGCTCCGGGCGAGTTGCTGCAGTTGCACGATTTCCGCGGCCGACATCACGGGCTCGATCGTTGGCGGCGGGGCGCCGGTGGTGCGCGCCAGCATGGTGAGTTCGTCCGCTTCCGCCGGATACTCAATTGTGAGGTAGAGCAGGAAGCGATCGAGCTGGGCCTCGGGCAGCGGGTAGGTGCCGGATTGTTCGATGGGGTTCTGGGACGCCAGCACGAAGAAGGGTCGGTCGAGCGCGTGGGTTTTTCCGCCGTAGGTGACGGAGCACTCCTGCATCGCGTCGAGGAGCGCGGCCTGGGTTTTCGGTGGCGTGCGGTTGATTTCGTCGGCGAGAATCAACTGACCGAAGATGGGGCCGCGGTTGAATTGGAAAAAGCGCCGGCCGGTGGCGTGGTCCTCCTCGAGCACCTCCGTGCCGATGATGTCGGACGGCATGAGGTCGGGCGTGAACTGGATGCGGTGAAAGGAGAGCTGCACCGCCTGGGCGAGCGTGCGGATGAGGAGCGTCTTGCCGAGCCCGGGCAGGCCCTCCAGCAGGCAGTGGCCGCCGGCGATGAAGGCCGTGAGCAGTTCCTCGACCACGGTCTGCTGGCCGATGATGGCCTTGGCGATCTCGGCGCGCAGGCGCGGGATTTGCGCGAGCAGGCGTTGCACATCAGCTTCGGTGAGTTCGGGCGGAGGGGGCATGTCTGGGGAAAAGCAGTCTTGCCCACGGAACCCGCGGAATACACGGAAGAAATAATTCGGAATTGCCGAATGTTCCCTTCACGACGTTCAAAACACGCTGTTCTATGGCGCGCAATCACAAGCCACGGAATTGAACAGAAGGGAACAAAGATAACGAAGATATCTTCGGCTCCCGACCGTTGTTATCTTCGTTCTCTTCTGTTCAGGAGATTGGGACTGGCGGTCACGGACGACGCGGAGGTCGCCCCTCCAAGTAACTTGCATGAGCCTAAGCCGTGGTGTCGGTTCGAATCCGTGCCCATCCGTGATATCCGTGGTTAATCCTCCGGGAAATTCACGCGCCCAGCGCGTAGGCGACGATGTTCACGCCGAATTTCGTGTTGTCCTCGGCCAGAAATCGCTTGTTGCGGAAATCGTAGTCCCACTCGCAGCCATAATCCTTGTTGCTGTAGAGGACGCCGATCCGGCCGTTGATTTCGATCGCCCGCAGGTAGTCGTGCACGAGGTCGTCGCCCCAGCCGTTGAGCTCGAACGACGTCGTCGGCGGGCCGTCGAATTTGAAGCAGGCGCGATAGAGCGGATGCGTGTTGGGAATTTTCCCGAGCGCCGACGGACCGAAGATGGCGGCCATCTGCGCCTCGAACGATTTCGCGAACAGGCCGTCGATGTCGTG
>SXGU01540850.1_pt1 | contig 48724 bp, 40 predicted proteins | sample 3174531 | NCBI WGS metagenome assembly SXGU01 (sample SAMN11356863, study PRJNA531348) | freshwater metagenome | isolation source: freshwater sample F1-140 | place: China: Fuxian Lake, Yuxi | collected 2017-12-25 | reverse complement strand
AGCGCTTGGCGAGCACTCCCCCAGCGGCGGGCTGGGCGTTGCCGTAACGAACGTAGTCGGCCCGCTGCGCCGGGGTGAGCAGCGAGGAGATCCCGGGGCCGGCGTGGACCAGGAGGTCGACGCCGGCGTTCGCCGCTTCCAGCCAGTCGGTGGCACTGGTGTGGGCGATGGTTCGGACCCCGTTGCCATGGGCCGCGTCGGCGCCGGCCTTGATGAGTGAGGGGTCGAGCGAGCGGTAGAGTTTGATGAAGTCGACCTTGGCCCTGGCCTGCCGCTCCACCTCGGCGACGACCTCGGCAGCGGTGGCCGAGACGCGGGTCGAGTACAAAGAGCGGGCCGACTCGATCACGTCCCCGGCCACGACGAGCCGTGGGCCGGCCACTCGGCCGGCCGCCACGGCGTCCCGCAGCCCGATCGAGAGCTCGGTGTTGCCACCCGGGCTCAAGACGGTGGTGATTCCCATGGCGAGGAAAGCCCGCAGCATGCTATTGGCGAAGGCGGTGTCGAGCACCGCAGGCAGACCGCCCCCGCGTTCGGGTACCACATGCCCGTGCATCTCGATCAGGCCGGGGATGAGGAAGCGGCCGGTGGCGTCGATGGTACCCGCCTCTCGGACATCGCGAAACTGGCCTCGGGTCCCGACTGCTCGGATGCGGTCACCTTCGACCAGTACGGCCGCCCCCGAAATCGGCGCGCGACCGGTTCCGTCGATCAGGGTCACGTTGTCGATCACGGTACAGGACGGGCACGGCGCCGGAGCGGGCCGGCAGCCCAGCAGGCCGGCCACCATCCCGACGGCGATGGCCCCGATCTCGCGATCTCGGATCATTGGACCCTCTCGTCTGCTCTTGTCATGATAAGATCAGCCGGCCTAGTCGTCTGCGCCAGACTCAGCGTCGGTCATGGGGCCGCTTTCACCGCCAAGGGAATGGTTGCATCTTGGAAGAATGCAAACGCGAACTCGCCCGTTGGTCGAGGTTGCCGTCGACTCGGTGGCGGCGGCCGTCATGGCGGCCGAATTGGGGGCCGACCGGCTCGAACTCTGCCAGGACCTCGAGCTGGGCGGGACCACGCCGAGCTTGGGGTTGATCGAGGCGGTCCGGGCCCGGGTGACGATTCCGATGGCGGTGATGATCCGGCCCCGGGGCGGGGACTTCGTCTATGGTCCGGACGAGGTACGGATCATGGCGGCGGACATTGGGCATGCCATTGGGGCCGGGGCCGACGGCGTGGTCGTGGGGCCGTTGACCCCGAGCGGCGGGATTGATCGGGAGGGGTTGAAGCGGTTGGTGGCGGTGGCCGGGCGGGTGCCGGTGGTGTTTCACCGGGCGTTCGATGTGGTGGCGGAGCCGCTTGAGGCGCTCGAGGTGTTGATGGCTGAAGGCGTGGCCCGGCTGCTGACGGCTGGGGGCGGTGCGACGGCGTATGAGGGTCGGGGGGTGATCGGCCGGCTCGTCGAGCGGGCCGGCGGTCGCCTAACGGTGATCGCGGGTGGCGGGGTGACGGCGGCGGATGTCACAGCGCTGGTGGAGGCCACGGGGGTTCGGGAGGTTCACCTGTCCGGGAGTCGGTTGGAGCGGGTGGCGGGCGGGGTGTTTGGGATGACGCCGGTGCCGAACCCGGGCCGGTTGCGGGGTGTTGTCGAGGCGTTGGGCGGCTGATCGGGCGGTATCGGCCAGCGGGGTTTGTTGGCTCGGGGCCTCTGGATAAGTCCGACGTCGTGAGCCTCGCAGCGATATCCTGTGTTTCTTGGGGCTTAGCCGGCGGGTCGGGCGGCTTTGCGGTCCGGGCGCTCAGGATCGAAGCGGGGCGAACCCATTGACCGGGGCTGGCTTTCCCCGATCTTGTGGGTCAGAGTGATCACGACTTAGACTGCAAGTGGTCCCTGTTGCGGTATAAGTAAAGGTTAGGCGCCCTACCCTATATCGAGGAGTCAACATGGAGCACTTACTCGACGACCTCGTCGGCCGCTTCGAGCAGGGCCAATGCAGTCGGCGCGAGTTGCTCGCCACACTCGGCGCGCTCGTGGCAATCGGTCGCGTCGGGTCCGCTGCCGCGCTCCGCGCCCCACCGTTTGTCTGTCGCGAACTCAATCATATTACAGTGCGAGTAAGCGACCTGGGGCGCTCCAAACAGTTCTACTCGAAACTGCTGAACCTAAAGGTGCTCAACGAGGACCGGTACACTTGCAGGCTCAGCCTCGGCCGCGGCGTCCTGTCGCTATGGCAAGACTCGGCTCCTGGCTTCGATCATTGGTGCGTCGGGGTCGCGCCATTCACCCAGGCGCGCGCCAGTGCGCAAGACCGCACGAGGGATTCCGTTCGCGACATGCTCCAACGCGACGGCTTCTCTCTCCGGCAAGACGAGGGTGATTCGACTATCTACGTTCGCGATCCGGACGGGAACGTCGTCCAGCTAGAGGCGGCCGATTTCAAGGCGTGACACACCGGCCATTCGCACATGCCGTGTCCACGCACCGCGGCCCTCACAATTGTCAGGCGCCTAACCAGGAATTGAGGCCGCCGAAGGCGCAGTCGCGCCTTCGCGGCTTAATTCCAATTCGTTAGGCCGACTGGGGCTCATTCCTGATAGGAGCAGCAATGGCGACAGCCGTCACTGACCATCGCCCGGGCGCAACGGTTGCGCCCGAGGGCGCGACTGGCGTTGAGGCTGGAGAGCGGATTGAAAGCCTCGACGTACTGCGTGGGATCGCGCTACTCGGGATGTTCCTCGTGCATTTCCGCGACTACTCGATCGACCCCGGGGGTGGATTCGGACACGGCTATCGGCAGTTCTCGAATCTATTCTTCGCGGGGCGTTTCGCCACGATGTTTGCGATCCTGTTCGGTGCCGGCTTCGCCCTGCAGCTCGGGCGCGCCGAACTCCTCGGCGACCACTTCGTGCCCCGGTACCTCCGACGGCTGCTCGCCCTCGGCCTTCTCGGGTTCGCCGTCGATGCGTTCCTTGGCTTCAACGTCCTTCTGGGACTCGCCATTTGGGGTCTGCCCTTGTTGCTGCTACGGCGAGCGTCCAAGAAGGTCGTCCTTGTTCTACTACTCGTGTCTGCGACCTCATCGGCCATCTATGTGTCCGGTCGGGCCGTCTTCGACATGGCCGTTCGCGGTCGTGAAGCGCTGCGCGAGGATCCGGCCCTTTGTGTCGGAGCCATGTACACGCCCGTACTGACCTACGTCGACACGCCTCTCTGCAAGGCTTATTGGCAACGGGTGGATGCGTCCTACCGCGACGTCGGGACGAAGATGCGTTCGACGCGGTACCGTGAGGTGCTGCAAGGCCGTCTGCAGGACATGGCACGATTCTACCGAGCGCAGCACTTTGTCCTGCCGACCCACACGTTCACGCCACTCCTGATTGGTTTGCTCGCTCTCCGACTGGGAGTGTTCGCGCGGCCCAGAGAGCACAAAACGCTGATCGCCGCCGCCATGGCGTTCGGAGTCATCGCATGGGGCATCCACACCTGGCTGCCGCCAATTCGCCTCGTTCCAGCGGCGGCGCCGGTATCCGCCTACGTCGTTGCTGGTCTCGGAAGCAGTCTCCTCCGAGGGTCCTGGCTGGCCTTCGCGTATATCGGCGGCATCCTGCTCTTGATCGCCTCGAGTCCAATGTGGCTGCGAAGGCTGGCGCCGTTTGCGATGACGGGACGGATGGCGCTGACCAACTACCTGCTACAGGCGATCATTCTGGATCTGACCTTCTCGAACTACGCGCTCGGAGCCAAGTTCAGCGCGGGGTACGCCCCACTCGCCGCGCTTGCCCTCTTTGGATTCGAAGTGATGCTGTGTCGGTGGTGGCTAGCGCGCTTTCGGTACGGCCCACTCGAGTGGCTGTGGCGCACCGCCACTTATGCACGAACTCAGCCCTTCCGGCTGGCGCCGTGAGCAGTGGGCAGCCCCCACTGGCTAGGGCGCTCGCCTCAACAACGCCTGCAGATCGTCGCGGGTCCCGTCTCCTGGATCACCATCGGGCCGGAAGGCACTCGGCACATGGACCCTGCGGCTGGGTGACGAGAAGCTTGCGGCCTAACCATGGTTTTGCAGCGGATGGCCGCCCAGCTCCCGGGATCGACCTCAGTTACGGGGTTTCCCTCGGAAAGGACGGTCCGTGTTTTCGACGGGATCAAGGATTCCGGGACGCATTCGCCAAAGCGAGCATCTCGGTCGACGCCGACCTACATTATCCGAATACCATGGTCTGGCACGTGTTGGCCGGCGCCGACCAGGTCGGGGCCCTTGGTCAGGGCCTCACATACTACGATGCGATGCTACGGGCGGGATCGCCGCATGTCCGTGTTGACGTGTTGCCGGGCCTGAGGCATGGCCTATCTGGGCCGACGGACGCGGGAAGGATCAAGATACGTGATGTCATCCTGCAAGAATGTGTTGTCCGCTAGCTGATTCACCCGTCCCCTTCTTCCTTTCCGGAGCGACAGTATGCGAGTTGCTACCCTCGTGTGTGCGATGCTCGCGCCGGCGCTCGAACTTGGCATGGCCGCCCAAGGGCCCGCGAGAAATACCGTGCCGCCCCTCGTCGTCGCCAATGACAACCGGACACCGACCGGGACGCTGCGCGACGGTGTGCTGACGCTCGAACTCGACGTGATCATGGCGCGCTGGTACCCGGAGGCCGCCGACGGTCCCTTCGTGGACGTCGCGGCATTCGCGGAGCGCGGGAAGGCCCCCATGATCCCCGGCCCACTCGTCCGGGTGCCGGTGGGCACCCGCGTCAGGCTCGTGATCCGCAACACGCTGTCGGATACCACGATCGGACTCTGGGGAATGGGCGTCGCCGCCGGTGCCGACACGACCACGATCGGACTCTGGGGGATGGGCTCCGCCGCCGCCGCCGACACGACCACCATCCCGGTACGTCCTGGCGGCACACATACGCTCGAGTTCGTGGCGTCGACGGCGGGCACCTACATGTACGCTGCGCGCAATGCGCCGTGGGGACCCGCCTGGCGCGAGACCGAGCAGCTCGCGGGCGCGATCGTCGTGGACGAACCGGGTGCGCGCACCGACGACCGCATCCTCGTGATGAACATCTGGTCACTCGTTCGGCCCGACGAGACCGACCACAATGCGTACGCGGTCAACGGCCGTTCGTGGCCCCATACCGAGAGCTTCGAGGTCACGGAGGGTGATACGCTCCGGTGGCGCGTGGTGAACCCGACCAAGCAGCCGCATCCGATGCATCTCCATGGTGCCTACTTCCGCGTGGATGCGCGAGGCACCTCGCGGTCGGACACGACGTATGCGCCGACCGCGCAGCGCATGGCGGTGACCGAACTGATGAAGCCCTTTTCCACCATGCGGATGGTCTGGTCGCCGGCCACCCCGGGGAACTGGCTCTTCCATTGCCACAACAGCTATCACGTGAGCGCGGCGGCTCGGCTCGATGCGCCACCGGGCGGCGGGCACGACGCGCACTCGGATGACCCGCGCAAGCACATGTCGGGCCTCGTGACGGCCATCGCGGTACGCCCCCGCACGAACGATCCCGCGCGCACCAACCCGCGGCGCCTTACGGCCGTCGTCGTGCAGGGCACGACGACGGACACCGCGTTTGTCGCCCCGATCGTCCTCCGGCTCACGGCGGACGGACGTTCGACGGCTCCCGCCCCGGTGAGCCCTCGCGGAGACCTGATCGTGCTCACGCGCGGCGAGCCCACCGACATCACCGTGCACAACCGCCTCAGCGAGTCCACGGCGATCCACTGGCACGGGTTGGAACTCGAGAGCTGGTCGGACGGCGTGGCGGGGCTCAGCGGCATCGGAACCCGGGTGGCGCCGGCGATCGCGCCGAACGACTCGTTCGTGGCGCGCCTCACCCTCAAGCGCGCGGGCACCTTCATCTACCACACGCACCTCAACGATCACGCGCAGCTGAGCGCCGGGCTGTACGGCCCCATCGTGGTGCTCGAGCCGGGACAGCGGTGGGATCCCGCGAAGGACCTCGTCCTCACCGCGGGCCTGGATGAGACGGCGCTCGATGGGCCGGCGGTGAACGGCAGTCGCGGCGAGGCGCCGTTCGACCTCCTCGTCGGCCAGCGCGTGCGGATGCGGTTCATCAACATCCAACCCGAGATGCCCGCGACATTCGAGGTGGTTCGCGACTCAGTCCCGGTGGCCTGGCGTGCCCTGGCCAAGGATGGCTTCGAGCTCCCGGCGGCCCAGGCGGTCGAGGGACCGGCGCGGCGGACACTCTGGCCGGGGGAGACCTTCGACGCGGAGTTTGCGCCATTGGTGCCGGGAACGTACCGCCTGCGGATGATTGAATACAATGGCAAGGTCGCTTACGACCGCACGGTGCGCGTGCGTCCGTGATCTGGCGGCCCGTCACCTTTGCGTTGCGCGAGGGGCTGTTGCGACGCACCATCCGCGTGGCGCCGGCGTAACGATGCTTGCTGCAGACGAGTGGGCCTATCGGCGCTTCCGCGCTGGCCGCTTGCCCAAGCAGCCGCCCCAACACCCTGGGGCGAGAGGTAACGGCCGTGAGTTCCGCGACACGAATCCCTGATCACGAGGCCCGGCAGCTGGGCCAGATTGAGCGGACGATCCTCAATGGTTGAGAACCCGGGTTCACTGCGAGTACTTTCCTACCTGCAAACCTGTGTCGCCGTACCGTCGCAGTGGGAGGGTACGCTCGAAGACGGGCGGATGTTCTACGTCCGGTTCCGAAACGGCCGACTTCGAGTCAGCGTCTCTCCGGCTCCTACCATGGACGTCATGGAGGCCGTGCGCGGCGCCGCATTGCTCGAGCAGCTGGTTGACGGACCGGACGACGGATTCATGGAAGAGGACGAGATGCTGGAGATGACTGCCTCCGTTCTCGCCTTTTCGGGTTCGACCAGGCTTCAGAGCGACGACTAGTCGTCGTGGTTGCGTTGGGACGCACGTGAGAGCTCGGGATGACGGCGTTCGGGGCCCCGCAACGCATTGGATGGGGAGGAGGCCACCATGGGAAACAGGGTGACAAAGACGGAGCACGCGGGGCCCAAGAAGGGCGTCGGCGCCTTTTACGGGCGAAAACGCTGGGCCAAGCGGACCTCCTCCGTCAAGCGGCGGCGGGTAGCCCGAGCCGTGATCGAAGAGCAGCGCCGGGACGCTTAATTCGGCCTAATGCCGACCGCCTCGTAGAGCGCTCTGCTCTGGTAGGCCCGGCCGGCTCGGACGACGGTCTCGGTCTTCCGCAGGTCCGTGATCCGAGTGGCGGGTTTCCCGGCCACGATGGCCAGATCGGCCACCTTCCCGACCGCGATGCTGCCGTAGTCGGCGTCCTGCTTCATGACTCGCGCCGAGGTGAGCGTGGCGATCTGGAGCACGTTGGCGGCCGGGATCCCGGCCCGTTCATAGATTTCGAGCTCACCATGCAGCGAGAGCCCGGCCACGTTGTCGGTGCCGGGGACGATCGTCACGCCGGCATCGAACAGGCGCTTGAGGATCCGCCGGTACGCGGCTGACGACGCCTCCGCTCTGGCAACCGCTTCGGACGCTCCGCCGCGGCCGGCCCTCAAGCCCCGCTGCGCCAATGGCGGCAGCCAGTCGATCGTGGGGCCGAACACCGGATCGGTGCCATCCGGGAGCAACCGGGACCGGTTCTGCCAGATGTTGAAGGTCCCGTCCACCACGATGTCGCGTTCCCTGAGGAAGCTGATGAGCGCGGTGACCCGCGGGGCCTCGACATCGAACGTGGGCGATACCAGGGTGGCCACCTCCGAGTACGCCCGCATCCTCGGTACGTAGAGCGAGTCCTGAAAGAAGGTCGAGAACAGGAATGCGGCGTGCTGAATCTCGTCGTAGCCCAGGCGCACGGCTGTGGCCACATCGACCCCGCGCGGAATGTGCCCACTGAGTCGCAGGCCCCGCGCCTTTGCCTCACGTGAGATGGTGGGCACCAGGTCCGGATGGACGAGGTTGTACAGCTTGATCTGCTGGTATCCCAGCGAGTCGTAGCGGGCTACCCATGCTCTGGCCTCGTCCTCGGTGCGTACCAGCACCTCGGTGGGCCCGGCCCAGTTACCCGGCCCCTCGATGAAGCCCGTCAGCACCAGTCGGGGGCTGAGCAGGGTCCCGCGGTCGGCCCGGTCCCGGAGCGAGGTGGCCACGTCGATGTCGGCCGCCATGTCGCGTCCCGTGGTGATGCCGGCCGCCAGCTGCATGACGCCGTCCGCGCTCCCCATGAATGCGTGGGTGTGCATGTCCCAGAGGCCGGGGATGATGGTCTTGCCCGTCGCGTCGATGGCCGTGGCTCCCGCGGGTCCCCGGGTCGATGCGGCGGGCCCCACCGCCACGATCCGGCCGCCCGACACGACGACCGTCGTGTTCGGCCTGATGGCGCCGGTCTCGCTGTCGAACAGGTCGCCGTTCTGGATCACGAGGGCCGGCGCCGGCTTCGGCGCGAACCGGGCGGCGAGCGCCGAGTCTCGCTCATCCAGGTACTTGGTCTCCAGCGCCCTCAAGGCCGGCAGGACCGACTCGGCGCCACGGACGACCGAGATGAACCATGCGGCATTGCTCGCGAAGAGATCGCCGTCGGCGTCGAGCCAGACCAGCGTGGGAGCGAACCCGATCCCGTGGATGGCCGCGAGGCGGACCCGAACGGACACTCCGCCGACCGGCACGGTGGTTTCCGCCGCGATCTCCACCCGGGCGGTGGCGGTGGGAACGGTGGGCGCCGAACGATCCGGCCGGCGCACCAGATAGGCGGCCAGCACCGCGTTGTCGAACGGAGTGGTTGAGGTCGGGAGGTAGACGGCGCCGGCGGGCGCCGTGACGGAGGCGGTGTCGCTGCCGGTCCAGTGGCGGATCAGGTCGCTGCGGATGTCGAAATGCTCGACGGTTTGTCCGATCGGCTTGCCCGCGATGTCGGATCCCGCCTGGGCCCCGCTGGTCCGCACTTCCCCGCGGACCGGGCGGCCGCCGCTCAGGCGATAGTAGCCCTCGATGCGCGGTCCCCGCTGGCGATCGATGTGGTAGTAGTGCACGGCCACCGAGTCGCCGGTCTTGACGATCCGCATCTCACCGGCGCGCCGTCCGTGGTTCAGCACGCTGTACACGGTGGAGTCCGGAGCGGGCGTGGCGGCGAGAGCGAGGGCCAGGAAAGCGGCTTGCATTGATTGCCTGAGATGAGGGGGCGCAGTTGGCTCGGCGGAGCGAGGAAGATAGACGATGCAAGTAGATACTAGCCGGGTCTTGGGGTTGACGGAAGCGAATCTATTAGTTGCGAAGTCGCGGCCGCCCACCAATGTTGGTAGAAGGGTGGCGCGGTGGCACCCAGAGGCGCTTCCTTCTTCAGGGTCATCAAGGACCGGTTACATGATCATTGATGCGTGGGCTCAACACCCGACGAGCCGCCACACCGCGGATCCGATCTTCGATTCTCTCCGCCGCTGGATGCGCCGAAGCCAGTCCGAACTCGAAGAGGGCGGCGAAAGGCCTGTTTCGTGGACCATCAAGAGTATGGATGAAGCGGGTATCTCGAAGAGCCTGATCAGCGCCTGGTATGCGCCGCATCGGGTCATGATCTCGAACGACGAAGTGGCCCAGTTCGTCCGGGAGTCGAACGGGCGCCTGGTCGGCGTCGGCTCGGTTGACATCGTCCATCCAATGAAGGCAGTGCGCGAGATCCGCCGCTGCGTGAGGGAACTCGGGTTCAAAGCCATCCGGGTGCTGCCGTGGCTCTGGGAGCTTCCCCCGACTCACCCTCGGTTCTACCCGGTCTACGCGGAGTGCTGTGAACTCGGGATCCCGTTCTGCACCCAGGTCGGACATACCGGACCGCTCATGCCGTCGGAATTCGGCCGGCCGATTCCCTATATCGATCAGGTGGCCCTGGACTTTCCCGAACTGGTCATCGTGGGCGGTCACATCGGGTACCCCTGGACCGAGGAGATGATCGCAGTTTGCACGAAACACCCCAACGTCTATATCGACACCTCGGCGTATACGGTCAAGCGATACCCGGACACCTTGGTGAACTACATGCGGCGGCATGGTCGTACCAAAGTCATGTTCGGAACCAACTGGCCGATGATCACGCCGGCCCAAGCCCTGGAAGGGATCGACGGGTTGCAGTTGGACGATGAAGGGCGTGATTTTTTCTTGGCCGGAAACGCCTTGCGGGTGTTTCGCCTGGGCTGAGGTCTGCACTCAAATGAGGCGTTCATCATGAGCAGCACAAGTCACCACGATGAACGGATTGCACGAATGACGTTCGCCTCCGTGTATCCTCACTATGTCGCCAAGGCCGAGAAGAAAGGCCGGTCGAGGGCAGACCTGCACCGAGTGATCGAGTGGCTGACGGGTTTTGACGAACGCGCCGTGCAGCAACACATCGCGGACAAGGCAACGTTCGAGCAGTTCTTTCAAACCGCCCGCATCAACCCGAATGCCCACCTCATCACCGGGGTGATTTGCGGTTACCGGGTGGAGGAGATCGAGAACCCGTTAACGCAACAGGTCAGGTACTTGGACAAGTTGGTCGATGAACTAGCGAAAGGCCGAGACCTAGAGAAGATTCTTCGGGGCGGCTGACCTTCGTCGCCGAGGGCGAAGGCTCCGGTTGGTTCCTGTAACGGTCATGGTGGCGGGTCCCGAACCCGGCGGGTATTATCTCCCGACGACATTCAACGCCATGGACGCCTCAAACCCCTCGACCGTCACCGGTCTGCTCCACGCCCTCAACGGCGGAGACGCGGCCGCGTTGGATCGGCTCCTGCCGCTGCTCTACGACGAGCTTCGGCGGCTGGCCGAGGCCCAACTCCGCCGCGAACGGCCGGATCACACCTTGGGTACCACCGGGCTGGTCCATGAGGCGTACCTCCGGCTGGTCGATCAGGCAGGAGTGACATACGCCAGTCGGAACCATTTCCTGAGCGTCGCGGCGATGGCGATGCGCCGGGTCTTGATCGACTATGCTCGTCGCCGGCGGGCCGGAAAGCGCGACGGCGGGTTCCCGGTAACCCTCGACGAGTCGCTGATCGCGGCGGCCGATCCGATCGAAGAGGTTCTCTTCGTCGACTTGGCCCTGGCCCGGTTGGCGCAGCTGAGCCCCCGCCAGGCGAAGCTGGTGGAACTCCGATATTTCGGCGGGGCGTCGCTGGACGAGGCGGCTCAGGTGCTCGAGGTGTCGCTCGCGACGGCGAAACGCGACTGGGTCGCGGCGCGGGCCTGGTTGCTGCGCGAGCTGAGCACCGAAACCCGGATCGACCCCGCTCCACCCGCATGAGCCGGTCCGGGTCCCAGTTGCGCGAACCCCTGAGATGAGTCTTCCGATCACCGATTCAGCGCAATGGGCCAGGATCACCGACGTCCTGGCCGAGTTGACCGAAACCGCCGGGACGGACCGAGTCGCGAGGCTGGTCCGGCTGCGGGACGCTGAGCCGGCGTTGTTCCCCGTCCTCGACGAGCTGCTCTCGGCGTACGAGACCGGCGGCGATCGCTTCGAGCGGGGTCCCCCAATCGCCGGCATCGGCGCCGACGCGCCGGCCGACGAAGCGGGCGCCATCATCGGTCCCTATCGGCTGATCCGGCGGGTCGGTGCCGGCGGCATGGGCGAGGTCTACGAGGCAGTCCGCGCCGACGGCGATTTCGCCAAGCGGGTCGCGCTCAAGCTGGTCCGGGCCAGCGCCGTGGCGGCGGCGGCCGACCAGTTTCGCCGCGAACGACGAATCCTGGCTCGGCTCGATCATCGCCACATCGCGGCGTTGCTCGATGGCGGTGTGACCGCCGACGGCCGCCTCTACTATGCCATGGAGTTCGTCGAGGGCGGTCCGATCACCGAGGTCTGCCGCGCCAAGCAGGCGACCGTCGCGGACCGGGTCGGGTTGATCCGGCAGGTCTGCACCGGGTTGGACTACGCCCACCGAAACCTGGTCGTGCACCGGGACCTCAAGCCCGCCAACATCTTCGTCGCCGCGGACGGGACGGTCAAGCTGCTCGACTTCGGGATCGCCAAGGTGATCGAGGATGCCGCCGCCGAAGAGACCCGCCCGGGTGACTACCTCCTGACCCCGGCGTACGCGAGCCCGGAGCAGCGTCGCGGCGAGCCGGCGACCACGGCCAGCGACGTCTACTCGGTGGGGCTGGTGCTCTATGAGCTGCTTACCGACGCCCGGCCGGCGCGTCCGGCCGGCCTCGACGGGGCCCCGGTGGCGCTGCCGCCGCCGAGCCAGGTCAACCCGTCCCGGGCCCGGGAGCTCCGGGGCGACCTCGATACCATCGTCGCCACCGCGCTCCGGGAAGGGCCGGAACGCCGGTACCCGTCGGCCATGGCGTTAGGCGACGACCTGGCCCGCTGGGCCGCCGGGCTCCCGATTGCGGCCCGCCCCGAGTCGTGGTCCTACCGGCTCGGAAAGTTCGCCCGCCGCCATCGAGCCGCATCGGTGGCGGCTGGGCTGGCCCTCGCGGCCGCGATCGCGGGCGTGGCGGCCACCCTGCGTCAGAGCGCGGTCGCCCGAGTCGAACGGGATCGGGCCCGCCTCGAAGCGCGAAAAAGTGCCCGGGTGACCAGTTTCATCGAGGGCGTTCTCCGTTCGGCCGACCCCCGCGGGGAAGGACGGGAGACCACGGTCGCCGAGGCCCTCGACAGCGCGGCGGCGCGAGCGGCCCGCGAACTGCGCGACGAACCGGAGGTCCTCGCCGCGGTCCAATCGAGTATCGGGCTCAGTTACCTCGGGCTCGGTCGCCTCGAACCGGCCGAGCGACTGCTGACGACCGCCCTCGCCCTCCGCCGCGGGCTCGGATCCGCGGGCGCGGCCGAACTGCCCAAAGCGCTGAGCGATCTGGCGAGGGTTCGGTCGGAGCAGGGAGAACTGGTGGCGGCGGAGTCTCTCTTCCGCGCGGCACTGGCCGGAGAGCCCCGCGACAGCGCGGTCCTCGGCTCGATCCTCAACGATCTTGGTGACGTGCTCCAGTACCGGGGCGATCTGGCCGAGGCCGAGGCGACGCACCGCCGGGCGCTCGCGACCCGGGAGCGGATTCTCGACTCGCTTCACCCAGACCTGGCCGCCAGCTACCACAACCTCTCGGTGGTGCTGACCCAGCGCGGCGATGCGGTCGAGGGCGAGCGGCTGGAACGCGAGGCGCTCCGGCGGGTCGAGATCGCGCTCGGACCCGGTCATCCCGACGTGGCGACCGCGCTGTCGGCGCTCGCCTACCTGGTCGAAGAGCGAGGCGACCTCACTCAAGCCGATAGTCTCTACCGGCGGGTGCTGACGATTCGAAAGGGTTCGTTAGGCGAGGAGCACCCCGAATACCTCGGGGCGCTCAACCGCTACGGCTATCTCCAGCTCGAGCTTGGCCGCCCCGACAGTGCCCTGCACCTGGCGGCACGGGTTCTTCGCCACCGCGGCGGGGGTCTGCCGGACGCGCACCCGATGGTCGCCAGCACCCTCGTGCTGATCGGGCGCGCCGAGCTGGCCCGCGATCGCCCCGATCGCGCGGCGCGCCCGCTGGAAGAGGCGATCCGGCTTCGGCGCGCCTCCCTTCCGCCCGACCACTGGCTGATCTCGGCGGCCGAGTCGTTCCTGGCCGACTGCTGGGATCGCCTTGGGCGCCATCGAGAAGCCCTGGCCCTCGCCGAGCAGGCCCACGCCGGATTGGTTGCCGGCCGGGGGCCTGATCACTCACTGACCCGCCGGGCGGCAGCCGGTCTGGCCAGGATCAGGCAACGCCCCGAGCGGGCGATCGAGCGTCGATGAGCCGTTGAGCGCCTCGTCTGCGCGAACCCCATTGACCTCCACTGGGGTGTGCGCGATGCGACAGAGTGTTCTCAAGCTGGCCATTCTCGCCGGGCTGGCCGCCGGCTGTGGTGGTGGCGACTCGGTGACTCCCCCGCCGCCTCCGCCTCCCCCGCCGCCGCCCCCAGCCGTGCCAACGACCCTCTCGGTTCACGCCGGCGACCAGCAGGAAGTGCCGCCCGGCCAACCGGTGCCGGTCCGCCCGACGGTCCGGATCACCGACGCCCAGGGCCGGGCCTATCCCGGTGCCACGGTGACTTTCGCGGTCGATGCCGGCGGTGGCGCGATCGAAGGGGCGACGGTGACCACCGACGTCGACGGGGTTGCCGCGGTGGGCACCTGGACCCTCGGGCCAATCGAGGGCGCCAATCGACTCAAGGCGACGAGCGGAGCGCTGCCGCCGGTGACGATCGCCGCCTCGGGCCGGATTCCCCGTGGCACCCTCCCGACAACCGACATCGCCGTCACGGTGATCCTTCCGCCAGGAACCGCTGTTTCGCCGGCCTCCCTCCGGGCGGTCAACACCCATGGCTCCGTCCCGCTCGACCAGCGTTTGTCATTCACCCTGCCGTACTTCCAGGAGGGGCCGCAGCTGGCGGTCGTCCAGACGCAGGCGGGCGAGCCTGTCCTGATGGGCTGGATCGACCCAACCCGCCGGACCGTCAGTGCTCGCACCACTGCCGAGGTGCTGACCTGGTACGACCTCGGTGCGTATCGACTGCCAAACGGCCTGGCCCGGACGGCCGCGCTCGACCGGGTGGTCGCGTTGACCACCGAGCTCGACGGCTTGGTCGCGGCCATCACGGGTGCTTGGTCGGCAAACGTCGGCAGCCTCACCTTGGTGGCGGACCCGGTGACCACCGCCAGGGCCGCGGTGCGGAACGCGGTTCGTTCCTCGCCGTCAGGCGGCGGGCCCTCCACGACGACCCGGGTCCTTCCCACCGCGAGCCAAAGCGGTATCGATGTCGCCGACACCCTCTGGCAGCACATCCGGGTCGCCAACTGGTACCGGCGCCGGGCGGTGGCGTTCGTCAATCGAGTCGGGCACATCCCCGCCGCCGGGGGCGCCGTGAAGCCGGATTTCGCCGCCGGCCAGCCGCTTCGGGTGGGCTCGGTGAACGGACTCCAGACCGCCGCCGGTGGGCTGTTCGACATCGTAACCGGCAATTTGGCCTGGCAACCAGTCGTCCCGCCTCCGGTGCCGACCCCGGTCACGCCGGCCAACGCCCGACGGACCGACTACCGGGTGATTGTGGTCGGGCCGGGCAAGCCGTCGCGGCTGTACTCGACCTTGACCCCGATCCAAAAGGCCGCTCTCAACGACGCCTCGCTGGAGACGGTCGTGCTCGACCTGGTGCTTCCGCTTCTCGCCACGACGGTCAAGGGGCTCAACGCGTCCGACGCCTACTTCGGGAACCCCGCCGGCCTCGCCAAGCTGGAGGCCTTCCTCGACCTCCTGCCGGTGACCGTGGCGGACAAGGCCATCGATGGTGATGTCGCCGGGGCCGCGTTTGAGACCGTGAAGCTCGTCCTCAACCACAAGCCGGCGCGCGACGCCCTCTTCGATATCATCCTCGGCGTCATGGCGAAGCAGGGCATCAGCAACCCGGGAGCCCTGCTTCAGGCGAACGCGAGTATGTCGAGAGCCCTGACCGCGGTCGACATCGTCGCCGGGAGCACCGATGCGGCCGCGGTGACCCTCCAGATCGCGGGTTCGTGGCAGGTCGAGACCTGGGATATTCAGGTCAACCCCTCGAAGGTCAAGATCCAGGAGGACGACGTGAAGATCGGGCTCGGCGATCTCCAGCTGTTCCATGTGAAGGTGCTCGACGCCACCAGCGGCGGAGCGCAGCCCACGATCGAGTACCGGTGGACCACGACGGGCACCTACGGCAAGATCAACCCGCCCGGCGGGTCGCCATCGACCTCGGTGACCACGCCGAGCGACGTGATCGACTACGCCTCAGACCTCAGAGGGTTCGGGACCGACCAGATCGTCGTTGAGGCGTTCGTGGTGACCGGCAACGCCCGCCAGTCGATCGGCGCGGACACCGTGTCGGTCGAGGTGATGAAAGGCGAGGTCCTGTTGGTGCCCCGGAAGGTCTCGCTCAAGAGCGGTGAGAAACACACCTTTACCACCAGGGTGGAGGACGCTCGGTTGATCGGCGGTGTCCTTTCGTATCGATGGTCCACCACGGGCAAGTTCGGGACCTTCGACAACCTCCAGAATGGATTCGAGAACAACCTGAACCAGGTGAGCTACACCGCACGCTCCGGTGTCGCCGGCTCCGATCAGATTACCGTGGAAGTGTTCTCGACTCAGAACGCGGTCCGGACCTTCCTCGGGAAGGCCACCGCGACGGTCAAGGTGGAGCAGAAGAAATCGATCTTCTTTGGAACCGGGACCGTCGAGACGACGTCCTTTGCGTCCGGTAATCGGACCCGGATCTGCGTGGTCTACTACGTCGATGTCCCGCTGGTGACCGACGCGAAGCGGTACACGGTGCGGGGCTACGGGCTCAGCGACCCGCTCGCCTATGGCAAGAGTTTTACGTTCTCTCTTACCCCGCCGTTCCAGCCGTTCGCCCCCTGCGGAGCCGCCGGCTGGGGCATCAACGGAACGATGGGCAACTCGTACCGGCGGCTGATGACGGGGGTTGCGGCCGATGCGACCAATCCGCCGAATGCCGGCGACGTGGCCAAGCGGTTCGCGGGGCTGATCGTGGAAATTGAAGTGGAGTATTGAGGCGAGGCCGGCCCTGGTGACGATGCTCCCGGTCGACGATAGGCCGACGCGACGAGCACCCGATTATTCAAGGCCCAGGTGCTTCAAAACTTCGGGGGGCGGACCGTCGAACGTCGGGAGCGCGACGTTGCCGATATACTGGAGGTCCTTCATCCCCTCAGTAGTGGTATAGAACCCCGTCGCCGCCAGATCCCGGATCAGATCGAAGAACCGGGCCGCCACCTTGAACTTCGGCTTCGCCTTGGGTTCGTAGCAGATGTCATCACAAATCCGGTTCCGCTCCGCCTCCGTCACCGCCGCAAACGGCTTCCGGAACCGCCGAGTGGACTCGGCGTCGAGCCAGGTCAGCCCGGCTCGAATCTGCGCCAGGCCACCGCGCTGGTAGTCGTACAACGCGCTGGCCCACTCGTTGATGAAATCGGGCACCCCGACCGCGCTGGCCGCCGGGCTCTTCTCGTCGGCCGGGATGATGGTGTCGCACAGCGCCGTCAAGACGATCAACTCTTCGGCCGTCATTACCTTGGCCCACGGCGTCTTCGGTTGCACCAAGTCCGGATCGGAGGGCGTGCCGGCCGGCCCGGTCCAGGGAGGTCCTTCGACCAGCGCTGGCGGCGCCTCGGCCGGCCGGCATCCCGTACTTTGCGCCAGGATCGGCAATGCGGCCGCCGATCCGCCTAACGTCTTCAGCAGTGACCGGCGATCCATCAAATGGCCCCCCGTTTCAGTTCCGCCAAGATGTGATCGGTGGTGCGCCACGCCAAGGCCAGAATCGAGATCGTCGGATTCTTGTCGGCGTTGGACACGAACGGCGCGCCATCGGTGACGAACAGGTTCTTCACGTCCCAGGCCTGGCAGTGGGCATTCAACACCGAGGTCCGGGCGTCGTCGCCCATCCGCACGGTGCCCACCTCATGGATGATCTGGCCGCCCTTGGCGATGATCTTGGCGCCGTCGGTCTCGACCTTGCCGCCCACTTTGCCCCCCATGCCCTCGATGATCTCCGCAAAGGTCTTGACCATGTGGGCCGCTTGATTGGTCTCGTGCGAACTCCACTTCCAGTGGAACCGGAGTACCGGAATGCCCCACTGGTCCACCACCGTCGGATCGAGCTCGCAGTAGGAGTCGTCATTGGGGATCATCTCGCCCCGGCCGTCGAAATAGACGAAGGAGCCGTAGTACCGGCGCGCTTCTTCCTTGAACCGCTTGCCGTAAGCGCCGTTGGTGTAGTTCTCGAGGCCCCAGAAGATGCCGGCATCCGGCATGTCGCGGCCGCCGCCGAACTCGACGTGATAGCCGCGGGCAAAATCGAGCTTCCCGGCCGCCTGCTCTTGGTAGAGCCACCACGGGGTGTACATGTGGAGCCGAGTGGTGCCCTCGTTGTTATGAGGCGGAAGATGCTCGAGGGCGGGGATCTGGCCCCCGATGCCCGCGCCCACGGTGTCCATCAGCCCCTTGCCCACCAGCCCGGTGCCGTTGGCGATTCCGTTTGGAAAGAGCGGGGACTTCGAGTTGAGCATGATCCGGGCGGTTTCGCAGGCGCTCGCGGCCAGGACCACGATCCGGGCCCGGGCGTGCTGGTCGGTCTTGGTGGTCTTGTCGATGTAGTTGACGCCGGTGGCCAGGCCGCGGGCGTCGACCGTAACCTCACGGACCATGGCATTGGCGATGATGGTCAGGTTGTTGGTGGCCATGGCCGGTGGAATCAGCACCGTCGTCGACTGAAAATTGGCCTTGATCGAGCAGCCACGGCCGCAGCCGGTGGCGTAGAAACAGGCCTGGCGTGCCTTCATCGCATCCCGGACCACGCGCTGGGCGAGCGGGTTCCCCGGAAAGAGCTTGGCCGGCCACCGATCGGCGTCTTGCTTCTGGGTCAGAACCGCAATCGGCGCCGGGATGACCGGAATGCCGAGCGGTCCGCAGGTCTTCTTGGTCAGCAGGTCAAAGGCCCGGGGCTTGGGGGGCGCCATCTGGGTGCCGTTCCGGGACACCGGCGTGTTCTCGAGGCTCTGGTCGTGGGCGTAGACCCCAATCAGCGCTTCGGTCTTGTCGTAGTAGGGCTCGAGCTCGTCGTAGGTCAGCGGCCAATCAATGCCTAAGCCGTCGCGAGACCGGGGTTTGAAATCATAGGGCCCCATCCGAGGCGAGATCCGGCCCCAGTGGTTGGTGCGCCCCCCGAGCATCCGGGCCCGCCACCACATGAAATCAGAGCCCGGCGCCACGGTGTACGGTTCGCCGGGGACCCGCCAGCCGCCGTCGACGGTGGCGTCGTAGAACCCGAAGGGTTTGTCGGCGGTGCCGTCGCCGCGGAGGGGGGCGTCCTTCGGCAGCTGAAACATCGGGGTTTCGCGAACCGGGTCGTAGTTCCGGCCGGCTTCGAGCAAGAGAACCTTGAGGCCGTTGACCGCCAGTTGGAACGCGGCCATCCCGCCGCCGGCGCCGGAGCCGACGACGATGGCGTCATACTGAACTTGCTTGGCTCTGGACTGACCCATCGACGAGGTTGCCTTTCAGAGAGAGCCGCCGGCCGCCTTGAGAAACCGCTCGGCCAGCACTTCGATCCGGTCGTTGCCCTGCTCAACCGCCTCGCCGAGAATCCGTTGCATCGGACCGATCAGCCGGGCATCACCCCAGAGGTAACCGGTGGCCTCTTCGGCGCTCTCGGTGTCGCCCTGGTTGGCGCCGGACAGGAGCGACCGGGCGGCGGCCAACGGAAAGCCGGGATCGTCCCGCGGCGGCAGCGGATATCGCGGCGGGGGGGCCTCGTTGTCTTCCTTGGTAAATGCTCGGGACACCGCGCCGCCTCCGGTTGTCTCAATCTATTGCTCCAACCGGGGCTTGGCGATATCTTGGGTTTTAGACCGATCGGTCTAGTTGCGACTTCGACCAACCCAAAGGAGTCCCCGCAATGCGAGTGGCAAAGGATGACGTGCCGGTTCTGATGGAAATTCCGGGTGCTATCGTTCGGTTGCACAAGAATTTCGGCAGCGCCAAAGGCTACGACGGGATCAGCGGCGAGTACTTCACCCTCGGCGCGGGCGTCGACACCACGCCGCTCTTTCAGGGCTTGGAGGGCAACCTTTGCCAATGCCCTCACTGGGGTTTCGTCATCAAAGGCCGGATCACCACGACCGACGCCAAGGGCACGACCGAGACGGTCAATACCAACGACTTGTTCTATTGGCCCAGCGGCCATAACGTCAAGGTCGAGGCCGATGCGGAGATCATCATGTTCAGCCCCGAGCGGGACCATTGTTTGGTCATCAATCACATGATCGAGAAGGTCAAAGGCTAGGAATTGGCGGAGCCGACCCACGCGACCAAGCAGCGCCTGCTCGATGCCGGGCAGGCCATGTTGCTGGAGCACGGCTATCACGACCTCGGGATCCAGGCCCTCCTTCAGGCCACCAATACCCCGAAGGGCTCCTTCTATCATCACTTCGAGAACAAGGAGGACTTCGCCCTCCAAGTGATCGACCAGTACATGGGGAAAGTCCACGAGGGTCTCGACGCCTGCCTCGGTGACCCAGCCCTCCCCCCGCTCCAGCGGGTGCGCCGGTTCTTCGAAATGACCCAGCAGAGCTACCGCGCCGAGGGGTACTTGGGCTGCTTGCTGGGCGGGCTGGGCCAGGAACTCTCGGGCGTAAGCGAACTGTTCCGGCGGAAGATCGAGGAGTGCTTCGGCGCGATCGCGAAACGCCTCGCGGTGTGTCTCGAGGACGCCCGAAAGCGGGGTGACATCGATCCCGATGTCCATCCCGGGCGGATGGCGAGCCTGCTGGTCGACTGCTGGGAGGGCGCCGCGCTCCGAAGCCGGCTTCGGGGAAACCCCGCGCCCCTCACCGCGATGCTTGATTTCTACTTCGGCTCGGTGGCGCGGTCATGATTCGTAGACCCAGCGCCCCCCGACCATCGTTCGCTCGATCGGAATCGTAACGAGCGAGCTCGGCGGCTCCCGATACGGGTCGCGGCCCAGCACGACCAAGTCCGCCAGTTTGCCGCTTTCCAGTGAGCCCTTCTGGCTCTCTTCGAACGAGGCGTAGGCGCCGTGCAGGGTCGCCACCCGGATCGCCTCGTCCACCGAAATCTTTTGCCGCGCGCCCCACACCGTGCCCTTCATGTCGGTGCGGGTCACCATCGACTGCAATCCCATCATCGGTTCGAACGGTCCCGGCGGGTAGTCCGAGGCAAAGGTGGCGCGGACCCCGGCGTCGAGAAAACTCCGCAGCGCAAACATCCGGTCGAGCCGGGCCGCCCCGTACTCTTTCATCTTCTCGCCATGCCAATAGACGTAGGTCGAGAACGGGGTCGGAATCGCCCCGACGGCCTTGATCCGGCGGACCAGGTCGTCGTTGATCAAGGTGCAGTGCTCGAGCCGGAACCGGGGATCTTTCCTCGGATACTCCTTTTGGAGTCGTTCGTAGAGGCCGAGTACCATGTCGATGGCGACATCGCCGTTGCTGTGGACTCCGATTTGAAGATTGGCGCGATGGGCCTTTTCGAGCAGCGGCCAGAGTTCCTCCAGTTGGCTGACCAGAATCCCGTAATCGTTCGGCCGGCCGTTATAGGGCTCGGCCATTCGGGCGGTGCGCTCCGAGATCGATCCATCGCAGACGGCCTTCATCCCGCCCAGCCGGACCCACTCGTCGCCCGCGCCCTGCCGCAGGCCGGCGGCAATCACTTTGTCGATCTCGCTCGAATAGATCAGACCATAGACCCGAGTGCCCAAGTCACCGGCGGCCCGGGCGTCCTGGTACGCGCGCCAATCGGCGACCGAGGCGCTGGCGTCGTGGACCGAGGTAATTCCGGCCTTGGCCAGCATCTTCGAGATGATCTTGACGCCTTCCTGCCGGTCGGCGGGGGTTTCCTTGACCGGCACGATCCGGCTGACCAGATCGACGGCGGTTTCCGCCAACCGTCCACTTGGCGCGCCCGCCGAGTCCCGATCGATCATTCCGCCGGCCGGGTCCTGGGTCGAAGCCGTGACGCCGGCCCGGTCAAACGCGAGGGAGTTGCAGTACGCCGTGTGCCCGCCACGATGCTGAATGAACACCGGATGATTGGGTGCGGCCAGGTCGAGATCGGCCCGAGACAACGGGCGGCCTTTAACGGTCTTGGTATCGTCGTACTTGAAGCCGAGCACCCAGTCACCGGCCGGGGTCTTGGCGGCACGTTCTCTGACCGCGGCCTGGATGGCGGCAATCGACCGCAGGTCGCAGTCGATCCGGACCAAATGCTGGAGACCGGATCCCGCCGGGTGGGAATGGCCGTCGATGAACCCCGGCACCACGGTCTTCCGGCCCAAGTCGATCCGTTTGGTGAGCGGCCCCGCCAGGCGCCGGATCTCCTCGTTGGAGCCCACCGCCAGGATCCGATCACCCCAGATTGCGAGGGCGGCGGCCCGCGGCCGCGCCGGGTCCATGGTGACGATGTTGCCGTTGACGAGGATCGTGGACGGCCGCTGCCAGGTGCGAGCGCCGAACGGAACGGCGGCCAACGAGGCGACGAAATCGCGACGGCGGTAGGTCATTTGGTTTCTCCGGCGCGGTAGCGCCTGACGGCGGTGCGTTCCACATCGGCGCGGGTAAATGCCACCGGCTTCAAGTCGCCGAGGGCAAACCGCTCGGCTTGATCAGCATACCACGGCGAGTCGACCCGATTGGACTGGCCGTACGGCAAGACCGAAAACGCCCGGGGCACGTCGCCAAATTCGACCGCGAGGATCCAGCTATCGCCGCCTTGGACGGATCGCTTCCCGTCGAGCTCGTCTTTGAATGAGAGGACTCGGAAACAACCCAGGTCGCCCGAGCAGCCACCGACCGGAATGTCGTGCCCGCCGAGCCGGATTCGATGGGCCTCGCCCCAGGCTACGTCGAGCCGGCCATACCGGTTCCGGACCGAATCCGCCGCCAGTCTGAGCGCCGCCACCGCTTCAACGGGGTCGGCCAATCCGCGCGGGGTGGTGATCGGCTCGGTGATCGACCACTCCTCCGCGAATGGTTGTTGGACTCGGGCAGTGTAGTGGCGCCACCAGCTTTCGAACAGGACGCCGCCCCGGGATTGCGCCGCCACCGACCGATCCCACGCCGCCAAAACCGAGATGGCATTGGCCGGTGGGGCCGGTATCGTCGACTCGGCCGCGCGGAGCAACTCGGGCAGAATCCGCTCGGCCAAGAGCATCCGGTAGCTGTGTTTGGTACGGACCACGTCCTCGAGCGAGAATTTATCCTCGGGGTATCGAATCAGGTCGAGGGCGTGCTGGCTCCGCAACCGGAGGCTCGGCCGCTCGACGTTCGGCGGGTACCGGGCCGGATCGAGCGGCGCTTCAAGATTGGTGAAGTGCGGTGAGTCGTTTTCGTTGCGGAGGTATCCGGTGGCCGGGTTCGTCACCATCGGCATCGAATCCCACGGCACCAGACGCGAGAACATCCCGCGGCGGGTCTTGGCCGGGACAATGAGCGAGTCTCCCCCGGGCGGGTGGGGCAGCGCTGGTAGGGCGCCGTTCCAGACATAGAAGATGTTCCCGGCCCGGTCGGCATAGGTTAGGTTCGAGGTGGTCCGGGCCCTGATCTTCATGGCCGCTTGCCATTCGGCCAGCGATGTGGCCCGCATCATCTTGAGAAACTGCTCGCCGCCCCGCCACTCGCCCATGCTGGCGGTTTTCAGGATGTAGGCCTGGCCGTCCTTCCGGTCGATGACCGGTCCGAACGGTGAATTCCACACCTCCCGGGTCTGGTCCCCGGCCCGGATCAGCGTCTTGGTCAGCGGCACCGGCCGCCCGTCGACGATGATTCGGTCCTGCCGTCCCTTGGCCAAGGGCACGGCGTAGAGTTCGTCGCTGTCGACCTCGTTGTTGGTGGTGGCCCATCCCAGATCGCGATTGAACCCGCCCACGACGGCAAACGCCCCCCCAATCCGGAAATCGCCGTAGAAGTCGAGCTGACCGGGGATGATGAGGTGGGCTTCGTAGTAGCCGGCGTCCCACGACAGGTGCGGGTTCCGGAGCAGAATGGCCCGGCCCGACGTGGTGCGCGAGGGAGCGAAAGCCCAGGCGTTGGACCCTTCGTCGTCGTTCCGGGTGGCGGGCGGGCTGGTTTTTCGGTTGAGCAGGCGGCGGGCGCCGTTGACGTTGGGCGCGGCGATTTCCCTGACCAGGACATCGACGCCTTGAAAAACCGGCGTGATGTTCGGGGCGAACTCGGTGGGATGCCGGGTTACGTAGTCGTTGATGGCCTCCGCAAACCCCTGATACATCTGACGGGTTGCCAACTCCAATCGGGGCCACACCCGTTTGGCGTGCGCGTGAATTGGCAGCCGGGCGAAATCCTGCTCGAGGCTGTCAGGGCCATAAACCAGGCCCATCTCCCCTCGGCCGCTGATCACGGCGTTGACGACCCGGACGCCATAGTCTTCCAACTCGACCCAAGCCAGGCCGTAGCCGGCCTGCCGGAAGTCGGCGGCGTAAATGTGGGGAACCCCGTGCTCGGTCCGAATGATCTCCGGCCGGGCCTGGGCCAGGCCCTCCCTCCCGGACAGAACGAGTGCCAGGCCCGCGGCGGCCACCACCGTGTTTGGGTTCATGGCCGGATCGGCTTGTCGTCCTGCTTCAGGGCATCGGGAATCACCCAGTGCCCGGTGCCGTACGATTTCTGCCGGGGCCAGACCTCGTTCAAGGTTTCGTCATCGTACACGACGCCACCCTTGACCACGTACATGATGTTGGCCGTATTCCGGATGTTCTCGAGCGGATTGGCATTCAGTACCATGAAGTCGGCCAGCTTCCCGACCTCGATCGAACCGAGATCCTGCTCCTTGCCGATGAACCGAGCGCCGTGGAGGCTCGCCACTTCCAAGGCCCCCATCGGTCCGACCGCCGAGGCGGCCATCCAGGTTTCCCAGTGCGAGGCGAGGCCGTTGTGCTGGCCATGGGCGCCGATGGCGCCGAAGCCGCCGGCCGCGATGATGTCGGCCATCCCTTGGGCAATCCAGGGGAAGCTGTAGTCGGTGGCCGGGCGGGTCATCCGTTCCCGGGTTTGCGGAATGAACTGCATCCACGGAACGAACCGGCGGGTCTTCTGATCTTTCCAGACTTCGGCTTCTTGATACCAGTACTCCTCGTTCCAGGGGCCCGGTCCGCCGACCATGAACGTCGGCGAGTAGGTGGCCTGGGCCTTCCCGAGGAAGGTGGTGAAGTCGCCATAGAGCGGGGTGTAGCTCATCGGGTGCTCGAACCCGGTGTGCCCGTCCATGATCATGCCTAACGTATACTCGAGGTTGTCGTTCTCGGACGTGACCTGGAGGCCGACCTTTCGCGCCACATCGATGACCCATTGCCGCTGCTCGCGCCGGGGCTGGAGGTACTGCTTGAGCGACACCGCTCCCCAGCTGGCCAGTTTCTTGATGCCGGCCTCGGCCACCTCGTACGACGTGAAGTCTTCTTGGCGCGACCCATCGCCGGCATAGAGCGGATCGCCGGTGCTGAACACCCGGGACCCGACGATGGTCCCGGCATCGACCATCTCGGCAGTCGGAAAGAGGTTCTCCGACCACATCGACGGGTCCATCGTGGTGGTGATTCCGTAGGCCAGGAAGATGGCCCCTTCGTAATTCTTCTGGGGGATGATGCCGCGGTGTTCGCGGTAGTTGTGGGAGTGGACGTCGATGAAGCCCGGAATGATGGTCTTCCCGCCGGCGTTGAAGACCTTGGCCCCCGCCGGCAGCGGGCAGCGACCCACGCAACTGATCCGTCCGCCGCGCACCACCACCGTGCCGGTGATGACCTGCCGTTTGGCCAGGGTCACGATCCGGGCGTTCGTGAATGCCGCCGTGCCGGCCGGAATGTCCCGCGGGACGACGAGTTTGATCTCGGTGGTATCGGCCCGCTTGGCGTCGACACTGTAGGCGAAGTAGCGATTGGCGCTCCCGAATTCGACCGTGGCGTTGTCCCGCCACCGGGGGAAGAGCCCGCCTTCCTTGCTCAATTTCGTGGTCGGGAGCTTGGCCCGCGACCGGTCGATCCGGACCGGTGCGCTTCCGCTCCCCGCATACGGAAACGGCGTCACGTAGACGTTGTCCGATTCCTGGAACGCGATCCACCTCCCATCCGGGGAGGCCACCACTTCGTCGGCGTAGGGAAAGGTGAAATGGGCCCGGCGGTCGAGGCCGTCCGGCCGGACCGAGTACAAGGTCGACTCGAGGCCGGTGGTGGTGGCGGCCAGTTGAGGGTAGAAGATCCGTCCGTCCGGGCCATATGAGGGCCGGACGATCTGGCTTCGAATGTTGTTGAACGCGCTCCCGGCATTGCCGTCGAGGGAGGAGTTGACCCGGGTCACGAAATTGGCCGCTCCCCCGGCCGCGGGAACCCGGACCAAATCCCAATACGCGTTCCAGACCACGCCGCGGCCCCGGCGGCTTTCACCGGCCCCGCGGGCCACGACCAGTTCGGCGCCGTCCTGACTCCAGGCGGGGTTGATGTACTCGGCCGGCTGCCGGGTCAGCGCCTCGGCGGTGCCGCCGCTCGCCCGGATCCGATAGAGGTGGCCCCCGATCGAGTCGGTCCAACTGGTAAACGCGAGCCACTGTCCGTCGGGCGACCAGGCCGGGGCGTACTCGAACGGCTCGAACCCGGCCCCAGTCAGCCGGCGCGGGGTTCCACCGGGCAGGTCCATCAGCCAGATCCGCCCCACCGCTTGGAACGCCAACTTCTTCCCGTCGGGCGAGGCGGTCTGCCAGCGGGTAAAGCGAACCGGAAACGGATCGTCGGTAATCCGGCTCTGGGTGTTGGCCAACTCCGAGATGGTCCGGTCGACCGTGGCGGAGAAGGGAATGGTGGAGACGGCGCCCGAGGCCACGTCGAGCCGCCGCAACTGGCCGCCTTGGGTGACGACGATCGACCGGCCGTCGGCGCTCCAGGAGTAGCCGGGGAACGGGCGGAGCACCTTTCCGCCCTCGACCATGTCTTGTTCCACCGGGTCCATGGCCAATCGTTCGGCGCCGGTTTCCAAGTTCCGGAGCCAGAGCGCGGAGCGGGGGCCGAAGGTGTGCCCCTTCCAGGAAATTGTCCCGTCCGGAATCCGGCGGACGAAGGCCAGCCACTTACCGTCGGGCGAGACCTCGGGCGCCGCCATTCCGCCGCTCGAGGTCTGGACCTGCTGTGATTGCTCGCCGAAGGAGATCGGGATGATCTCGCCGGTCTTGAGATCGAGCCGCCGGACTTGGGCCGACCCGCCGAGGAAATCCGGCCGGCCGCCATATCCCGGCTGCCAGGAACCGGCGGAGGCTTGATAGTAGAGGTACCGCCCGTCTCGGGAGACGCCGGGCCACGTGGCCCCGGGTTGCCGGGAACTGGCCAGCAACTCGACGCCGGTGCCGCCGTCCTTGTGGTACATCCAGAGCCCGCCGCTGCCGGGTTGGCCACCGGTTGGCAGGCCCTGGCGAACCACCACGAGGTACTGGCCGTCCGGCGTCCACGCCGGCATCGACACCCGGACCGCGTTGTCCGTGAAGACCGCTCGCGGCTCAGTGCCGTCGGCATTCATGATCCAGAGGTTGTTCTGGCCTTTTCGATCCGAGACGAAGGCAATCAGCTTCCCGTCCGGCGAGATCCGCGGGTGGGTGTTGATGGCAATGCCGGTGCTTTGGGTCAGGGCCGTGGCCGTCCCGCCGGTGGCCGGCATCCGGTAGATGTGGCCGAGCAAGTCGAACACCAGCCACTGCCCATTCGGGCTCTGGTCGACCGACATCCAGGTGCCCTCGGTGGTGGTGAAGGCAATCGACCGGGTCTTGCCTCGGGGCTGGGTCACCTCCCACGGGGCCTTATCCTGGGCGACGAGGGTTCCGGTGAGCAGGGCAGCGGCCAAGGCGCCGGCGAGGACGGTTCGGTGGTTCATGCGGATCTCCGAGGGCGGTACGGTGGTGGCGCGCGAGGACGGCCACGGAAGAATCTAGAGCGGCCCGGCAGGCACCGCCACGGCGGGGCGGGCGAATATACGCCTCTTGACGATAGTCGTTATAACGACTATTCTCTGTCTCATGACTGGAACGATCGCCGAGGTTCTTAAACAAGCCAAACCGTTTGCCTCGCCCGAGCAGGAAGCCCTGCTCGGTTTGCTCACGGTGGCGGCCCGACTCAACGAGCCCTGGGTCAAGGTGCTCAAAGAGACCAGCAGCCTGACTGCCAGCCAGTACAACGTGCTCCGGATTCTCCGGGGCTCTCATCCGGCCCGATTGGCTTGCAGCGACATCGGCTCCCGAATGATCGACCGCGATCCCGACGTGACCCGGCTGCTCGACCGCTTGGAGAAGCGGGGCCTAGCCAAACGAGTTCGGTCCCGGACCGACCGCCGGGTGGTCGAGATCGGCATCACCGCCAAGGGTCTGCAGGTCGTCGGGGCGCTCGATCCCCAGGCTCAGCGAATGCCGAAGCTGGCCCTTGGACATCTCGGCCCGGACCGGCTGCGCCAGCTGACCCGGTTGCTCGAAGCCATCATCGCTGAACTGGGATCCGATTCCTGAACGACTGAGCCACACCTCACCATTTGAAGGAGCGTCACATGCCGGACAAGAAAATCATCGCGGTCATCGGAGCAACCGGAGCCCAAGGGGGCGGTCTGGTTCGTGCCATCGCCGCCGACAAGGACGGACCGTTTACTGCCCGGGCCATTACCCGGAACCCGGCGTCCGACAAGGGTCGGGCGCTCGCCGCGCTCGGCGTTGAGGTCGTTGCCGGCGATGCCGATGACGCGCCGAGCCTCGATCGCGCCTTTGCCGGGGCTCACGGCGCGTTCTGCGTCACCAACTTTTGGGAGCATTTCTCGGTCGATCGGGAAGGCGTGCAGGCCGCCGCGATGGCGCGCGCCAGCCGGAGCGCCGGGTTGAAGCACGTCGTCTGGTCCACGCTCGAGGATACCCGAAAGTGGGTCCCGCTCACCGACAGCCGGTTGCCGACGCTCCACGGCAATTACAAGGTGCCGCACTTCGATTCCAAGGGTCAGATGGACGAGGTGTTTGCCAAGGAGGCGGCGCCGACGACCTATCTGTTGGCTGCCTTCTATTGGGAGAACTTCATCCACTTCGGCATGGGCCCCCGAAAGGGTGACGATGGCGACCTGATCCTCGCGATGCCGCTTGGCGGCGCGAAACTGCCGGGCATTGCCGCGGAAGACATCGGCCGGACCGCGTACGGGGTGTTCCGGCGGGGTGAGAGCACTGTGGGCCAACGGATCGGCATCGCCGGCGAGGTCCTGTCCGGCGCCGAGATGGCCGCCAAGATGGGACAGGCGCTGGGGCGGAAGATCAATTTCGTCGACGTGCCGTTCGACGTCTATCGCGGGCTTGGCTTTCCCGGCGCCGAGGATCTTGGCAACATGTTCCAGTTCCAGGCGATAATGGGCGCGGAGTTTCTCCGGAGCCGAGATCCCAAACTGTCGCGGTCGCTGAATCCCGCGTTGCTCGACTTCGCCGGGTGGCTTTCAGCCAACGCCGCGAAGATCGCGATCGGTTGATCAAGCGTCTTCAAGGGGGCCGGCCGCCAGCTCCGTTACATCGGGGTTGGCGGCCAGCCACGCCAGAAGGTGGGCACGTTCAGCCGGTGTGACTGTCCGGCGCGGTCCTCGGCCGGCAACGAACAGATCCCATCGCGGTCCGGACCCACCACCCACCGTAAGGCCGAGTCGCCCAACTTCAGCGATGCAGGTGTCCCAGAACGTCAGGTGCTCGGCGTCCGACCACCGACTGGGCGTGTGGAACCCAAGCCTGAAGCCGCGCTCTCGCGCCGGATCGATCGCCAATGCCTGGGTAGACACTGTCGTTACTCGGGGTCCAAAGCTGGTCACGTCGGCCAGGGTGACATTGTGGTGCTGAATCACCTGCTGCGGCGTCAAGACGGAGTTGCCAACGGAGGTGTGGGCATCGTCAACCAGGGTAACGGGGTAGCCAAGCGCGAGGGCCCGGCGCACCGTCGTGTCGACACAGAACTCGCTGTGCATGCCGCAGACAATCACCTGCTCCACGTCGTGGGCTTGGAGCACGGCTTCGAGCGTGGTCCTGAGAAAGGAATCCGGGGTTGTCTTCGGGATCGTGATGTCGCCGGGTTGGACCGCCATTCCCGTGGCGAGGCGCCAGGCCGGCGTGCCGGGTTCGAGGTAGCCGGCGTTCGATTCGTGTTGAATGAAAATGACCGGGACGCCGGCGTCGCGGCCCTTCTGGGTTACCCGGTTGATCCGACCAATGACGGCTTCGCAGTCGAACGCCGCGCCAGGACCCTCGCAGAGGCCCTGCTGGACATCAATTACGAGGACGGCACTTCTCATTGCGGTGGCTCCACGGATAGCGGTTCGGCGATGGCTGTGATAGTGCTGGCGTCGGGGCGGTGAAGTCGATAGCGCAGAAACCTCTCTCCATGGAGGTCAAGTTCGCCATCGGGTCGGAAGCCAAGGCGCTTCATCGCCCCTTCGCGAGTCCGGCTCGGCGGCAAGAGGGCAGTGATGGAGTTGAAATGCCACCGGTCGAATGCCTCGGCGATGATCTTTCGGCCGATCGGCGGCCCAAGGCCCCAGTGGTCCGGCTGCAAGACGAGAGCGAGGTCGGGATCTCCGTTCTCAGGCTGGAGGCCGCCCCATCCGACGAATACGCCGTCGACCATGAACGCCCAGGGGCCGTAGCCGTGTTCGGCCCAAAGCGCCTCTTTGGCGGCGACGAACTTGGCGGCGTCCAATTCGGTGAAGGCCGCCCGCAGGAGGGGCATGTGCCGCCGAAGCGCGGAATGGCTCATGAGGTCGGCGATGTCGGATCGTGCCACCTCGGGCAGACGTTTGAAGGTGATCTCCATTCCGCTAGGGCACCGGGGCCATGGCCCGGTGCTTCACGACGAACAGTCCCTGCCCGATGCTCGACACGATGATCGTCCCGCTCTTGAAGAAGGGATAGTTGCTCCATGAGCCTTCGAATCCGGGGGCATTGTCTCCCCAGGGGACGGTATCGAGGTAACCGACTTCCCGCGGGTTGGTGGGATCGGCGATGTCCACGATCCGAAGCCCGGCCAGGTAGTTCGACTGGTACATGTACCGGCCCCGGATGTAGAGATTGTGGTCGGAGGCCGAGGTAGTGCCGAGGAACTCTTTGACCAGCACCGGTTCGTCGAGCTTCGAGACATCCCAGATCAGCGTCCTGGTCTTGGCCACCAACCCGTTGGTCTCGTCGCCCTCGTCATCGAGAAAGAAGTACTTGTGGTCGTTGCTCAACCATCCCTGATGGGCGTAGGCGGTGTTGGGGTACTCGGCCACCGCAATCCGTTTGGGGCCCGACTTGTCGGACAGATCCGCAATGCCGACCGCGGTCTCCGAGGCGTTGAAGCAGATCTCCCGGTTGCTGTACCGGGTGTCGGGGCCGCGATAGGTCACGCACATCGCGTCATGGGTGTACCCGGTTCGGGTGATCCCGGTGGAGCGGTCGGCCCAGCAGCCGGCGAACTTCGGGATCCGCGGCTCGCGAATGTCGATGATGTGGAGGCCACCACCGCAGGTCTCGCCGCCGCCGCTGTTGCCGACCGTGTACGCGAATCCGGTTTCTTCGTTGATTACGATATTGTGGGCGCTCGCGATCTTGTCATAAATCGTGTCGGCCGCGAGCGTTGCCGGCGCCCCGTTGAGCGCCCGGAGCCGGGTCAGGTCGAGCACCTGCATTCCGTGCTGCCCAACCTGATCGGCCACGATGAACGCATGGTTCCGGTACACTTTGATGTCTCGCCAGGAATTCGGCCTCGACCCCGGGGTCATCGGCAGGTCGGCCGCGTAGCGAGGATTGACCGGGTCGCTAACGTCCACGAACGAGGTCCCGTCGACCCGGCCAATCAAAGCCCACTCCTTGCCGGTGACCGGGTCGGTCCACCCCCAGATGTCGTTCAGCTCGACACCACGCTTTCCGCCGATCGCGTTGATCGGGAGGAAAGACTGGAGATCGACGTCCTGGCAGGTATACCCCTCGGCGGCACCAGCTTGACATGTTTTTTCGCGGCCGCCCGTGATGGCCGGGAGTTGGTACGGGGTGTCGATCAGCCTGCCTAACACTTTCCACTGACCGGCTTCCCGGCCCAGCACGAAGGCCAGGCCCTGGCCGAAGTCTCCGGTTGGCGCCCCGATGACGGCCATGGTGGCCGAGCCGGCGAGGGCCAGGCCGAACCCGCTCCGGGCGCCCGACTCGGTGGTGATCCGCTGGGTTTCCGTCCAACCGGATCCGGTGGGTCCGAAGGCGATCACCGCGCCGTCGCGGGAACTCGAGAAGGAGGGCGCCCCGATCAGGAGCTGGCCCCCGGCTGTGGTGATGGCCATGCCCATGCCTTGCGATCCGGGTGCGGGTCGCGGGAGGGGGCCGGGCGCCGGTGGGACCGAGTCCGCGACCAATTTGTTCGCGAGCCGCCAGGCCCCGTCGGGCTGACGTTCAAACCGGTACACCGCGCCAGCGCCTCGATTGGCGGCCGGCGCCGATAGGAAGGCGTCGTTGTCGACGAGGAACGCCGCGGTGCCAAGGGCCACGACGCTGTCCGTGGCCGGAAGCCCAAGGGCGCCCGCGGCGGTCAGCTTACCGTCGGCGATGCGATAGACGGTGGCGGTTCCCGGCTTGGGTTGATCCTTGGGACCGCCGCCGCTGATCGGACCGGGGCCGGGGGCGGAGATCAGGACCCGGTCGCCGTCGAGCGCCAGGGCTGATCCGAAGCGATCGTTAGGTGCGGCCCCCGTCGCGGCCAGTTCAGGTGTGGCCCACCCTGCTGCGGTCCGTCTCACCGAGTAGACCGCGCCCCGGCCGCTATCCTGTCCCGGCGTGCCGATCAGCAGCAGGTCCGGGCGGAGGGCGATCACCCGACCGAACCCGTCGCCGGAAATCTTGGCGACCTGACGCCAGTTGGCTCCGGCTCGTTGGAAGAGATATACGGCGCCGGCTCCCGTCGATGGCGCCCCCACCGCCAGCAGATCGCCGGCACCCGCGAGGCTCGCCCCGAACCCGTTTCCGGGGGCCGGATCTGAAGGGCCGATCGAGCCGTACTCAGACCAGTTGCCGTCGGTGCCCCGGCGGAACAGATGGACGCCGCCACCGCGTGGGGATGCGACCGTGGCACCGAAGAGACCGGCTTCCGAACGGCCGATGGCGATCTCGGTGTCGAGAATGACCAGCGACGCGCCGAAGCCGCTCATCCGGCTGGTCGCTGGGCGGTCAGAGACGAAGGTTTGGGCCAGGGCCGGTCTGGCAATCAGGGTCAGGGCGAGAAGTACGCTCTGGACGATGGGCATTGGGGCTCCCGAGATCGCGGGGGATTGGAGAGCACCAATCTAACGGCGGCGTCTCGAAACCCGTCTCACCGCGGCCGGATCGGATCCGGCTGCGGCTCGACCTCCTTCGCTCCACCCGGCAACGGCAGCTCCTCGTTAAGATCTCTCTCTGGCGTGCAACAGCATAGCTGTAGGTTAGGACCGTCGGGAGTCCTGCGATGAAGTGCTAGGCGGCAGGCGCCACCTCGCGCTGAATCGCCCCAATGTTGGGCACCCCAAGTAGACCGGGAGGAAGGGCGCCATCCGATTGTATGTCCGGGGCCGCAAGAGCGGGGTTCGCCGGGACCGGTGACCCGGGCAAGGAGTCGCCGGCCGGCCTCCGAATCAATGGCGAGTACGGCACCCAGGCCGCTCTCGACCTCGAGTTCCGGCCCGAGGGCGTGGTGGTGGGGTGCGGTGCGGTCGCGACGCTCAGGCCCTACACCGTTGCGACTGAGGGCGGCCGGGTGACGGTGAACGTGCAGAACGGGACCAGCCCCTTTGCGCTCGGGGTGAGCCCGGATGGCCAGTTGAGCGGCACGGGAACGGTGAAGGTCGAAGGCCGGCAGGTGACCGGCACCCGTGACGACGGCAGCATCACTTACGGGCCAAGGACGGCGACCTGTCCGCTGGGGATGATCGCTCCCGCCAAGGCGCAGGTGCCAGAGGTCGAGCGGGGCGACGGAGCGGAGCCAGCCCCGGCGGGGCCCACCAGCAACGGGCCGGCCTTCCAGATCGTCGGAGGGCTTCCCACCACCGCCTCAGGCGGCAATGCCATCGCGGGTGCGCCGCTCCTGCTGCTTGACAGTCCACTCGACAGCGTGGTGCGGGAGGCCGGTGTCCCCCAGCCGGCCGGCACCTCGGCTACCAAGGTGCTGGAGCAGACCTGCAACGGCATGGCCGGGCAGGCGAGTTGCTCGAAGCTCGCCCAGGCCATCGCCGCGCACACCGTTCTGACCCTCAGGGCCGACGCGCAGGGCGTAGCGAATTCACCGGACCTGGTAGCCGGAAGGACCTACTACCTATTCGGCAGCGCGGTGTCGCAGGCGAGGAAGGTGACCTGGCACCTGCCGCTCAAGGCGGTTCCAGGCTGGACGAAAGTTGTCTTGTCGACGGGGAATGCCGTTCCCTAGCGCAAGTATTTGCGGAACGGAAGCCAACTGAACCACCCAAAGCCGGGCCAGGGGATACCAACTTGTCGCCGACATTCCTTGAGGAGAGCCTTTTGAGAAGGGCTAAGGGGTTTGCACTCTTTGTGAATGGTCGCCACCACCAGCCCAAGCTCACCGATGAGTTCTGATGAGGTTGTCCAGACGCCATCGAGAATCCTCTCGAGGTGACGGCCATGAGTGGTGAACCCGCCACTTTTCAGCGCGGATGCCAAGGCACGAAACGGCTTTGTGCTTACGGTCTCTGGCATCCAGGCTCCCGACCGGCGGGCTGGGCATCTCCCGGTCGCGGGACCAGGATCCCGGTGACGATCGCCAGCAGACCGACGGACCGATGCATGAATCGCTCCCACACGAGGCGTCAGGAACGTACCGGATCTCGACTGAAGGAGGAATAGGAGGCATGCCGCTCCTGGCGACTCCTCTCAATCAAGCCGCGCCACCAGGTATCTATACGGTCCATCCGGATCCTCGAAATCTCGAAACAAGCTGAAGCCGGCCTTCTCGAAAGCCCTGATGGCGCCGACATTCGAGATCGATGTCGCCAATCCGGCGAATCTCACGCCCTCGCCATGTAGTTTCGCGAGTAGCACGGTCAGAGCTTTCGGACCGACGCCAGAGCCCAAGTAGTCCGGTTCGCCGATCAAGATGTCAATGTCCACCAAATCCTCGGGGAGGTCCGTCAGGTGTGCCGCCTCAAGTTCCTCTCGTGTCGGTCTTTGCCAGCACAGGTAACCAACCGGCCTACCGTCAGCGGTAATCAGGGCGTGGGTGTCCTTTGAACGCTGCCCCAGCGTCGTCAGATTCAGCTCGGCATTGCCCCACCATCGGGCGACGTGCGGGCTCCGTAGCCAACGCTCGAGTAACTGCTCGTCTCGTCGCGGATCAAGGACCTCGAGTCCAACGTTGTTTGCGGGTTTCGCCATTTCAACTGTCCTCTTGTCCGTCGAACGATTGGCCAGCCTTTCAGCGGCGGGCGCCTCATCCGGAACAGCGCGGCCGCGGCGACCAGCCACGCCGCGCAACCCTCAGAGCCGCCTCGTTCAACACGGCGCTCCGCTTTCCGATCCCCCAAGCACTCTTACCTCGCTCGTCGCGTTCAGCGTCGAGGAGAGCGAGGACGGCGCTTACGGTCATCGGAGACATCCTCTGAGAGTGTGTATTCAAGGGACACGGTTCCGGTCTTGGAATACACGCGATGGTTTTTGAGGGTCAGCTTCGTCCGGGTAGCGAGGTTGGGCAGGAGCGGAAGTCCGCCCCCAAGCAATACCGGAATCACCGCCAGTTCCACTGAGTCAACCAGCCGAAGCTCGAGGAGACTCCGGAATAGCCCGCCACCCCCAAAGAGCCAGATGTCCTTCCCGGGTCCAGTCTTGAGCCCCTTCACGGTCTCCTCGACATCGGTGGACACGGTCACTCCCGGGCAGTCCTCTTGCCGGAGGGTGTGCGAAAATACGTAGGCACGGGTGCCGGGCATCACGCCCCCACCGTACTGACGGGTCGCTTCGTAGGTCTTCCGGCCCAGCAGGATGGTGTCGAACGCTCCCATGAGCGCGCCGAAGTCGATGTCGGGGTCCATGACGATCCAGTCACTCTCGCCATTCGGACCGGCGATGTATCCGTCCAAGCTCACGGCTGCGGAGAAGCGGACTCTTCTCATATCTGCCCTTTCATGGCTCGGCCTGTCGACCCGCGCGTCGCTTCCAGGCCGATTCCAGTGCCAAGGCCACGGCGCGGCGGGAGGCGGCACGGAGTAATACGGTCGTGCTACCGGCTCTTCCCCAGGCCCCGGCTGCCGGCGCGAATACGTCGGGATGGCTCTGCAGCAACAGATCTTGGTCGAGCGGCGCCAGCATGATCGTCGCCGACCCCGCAGTGGGATAGCCCAAGGTCGCGAAGATCTTCCCCGAGACTCGAAAATCGGGGTGCCCCATGTGGGCTCCTTCCGTCGCGCCGGGGAGTGCCAACGCGGCCCGGCGAAACTCGGCGGCCGTCACCGATTCAACCGGCCAGGCCGACGGCCGCGAGCACGGAGAGCGCTTTCGCGATGGCGGTCATGGTGTTCCAGTTGCGAGTTGTGGCCGGGACGCCAAAGAGCCGATCGAGCCGGCCGAGGAAGCCAATGGCCTTCATCTGCCGCCGGTAGAGGCCGAAGACGAAACGACCGTCTCTGCCGAGGACTTTCAGCAGCCACTTGCCGCCGGCTGGAAAAGCGATCGGCGCCGTCGGCGTCAAAGGTGGGCGTTTCGCCAGGACGCTCACGAAGCGGACCACGTCGGGTCCGATCGGATGGCCGCCGAAGTGATCCTGCGCCATCAGCCTGATGATGTCGCGGCCTTGGCAGATCATGATCTCGGTCTCGAACGGGAGCCGGCGGCGCCGATGTTGACGGCATCGAGGTGGGCCAGCTGGTCGACGAGGGCCGTTGGCCGGAAGGTGCGATGCCCGCCGACGTTCACGCCTCTCAACAATACGACGAGGGACATGGGTCCTTGAAGAGAGGACGTTGAGGCCGTCGAATCACCATCCCCACCACGCCCGCCGTCACGGCAGGAGTTTCTCGGCAGGTACCCTTGCCGGGACTCGTTGATTGCCGCGGGTGCCGAGCAGCCCTTGCGCCGCCGATGCCTCACCCCAGAACCACACGGCCCCGTCTTTTGTCCGCGCGAAGCTGAAGTTCCCGCCGAGCCAATACGCCTCGACGTCGGCGAGTTTGATCGGGGTCGGCTTCAGTTGAAACTTTCCTGACACACCGGCACCGAGCTGTCCCCAATCACTGTTGCCCCAACCGATGAGAGTACCGTTGCGCCGCCGGACGATGAACTGCCTGCCGAAGGTGCCGGCTTTTACCTCGACGGTGTCGGTGATGCCGGCCATTGGGCCGGGCGTCGGCTGGCCGGGCTCGCGGACGTCGGCCTGGGTGCCGCGGCCGAGGCCCCCCTGCTCGTTGCTGCCCCAAGTCCAGACGCGGCCGTCCCGGGTCACGGCGACGGCGGCGCCGTTCACCGTCGCGATCGAGACAACGCCGCTCACGCCCGGCACGAGCCCTGGCCCCCGAAACTCGTTGGAGGCGGCCCCGGTTCCGAGCTCACCTTTCAGGTTGGGGCCCCAGGCGTAGACCGTGCCGTCGCGGGTCAGAGCATAGCCGCCGAACGGGCCGCCCGCGATGTCGGTAACGTTGGCGAGACCGGCGATCACCATCGACGGGGCGACGCCCGGAAAGACTCTGGTGCCGCCGGTGAGCTCGACCGGCATCTCGCCCCAGGCGCGGACGCTGCCGTCGGGCATGATCGCCATCGCCGAGGCGCGGGAGGCCACGATCCGGGCCACGCCGGCGAGGCCGGGCACTTGGCCGGGGGTGTGCCGGTCTCTCGCGCCGGTGAGCCGGATGCCGAGGTTGTTGGCGACGCCGAGTCCCCAGGCCCATACCGTGCCGTTCTCGAGCAGGGCGTATGACGCCTCCTCCTCGCCCGCCGCTACTTGGACGGCTTTGGCCGGCAGGTCCACGCGAGCGACCGGCAAGAACCGATCAGGGACTTTAGGGCGACCGAGCTGGCCCGATCGGTTCTTGCCAGCGGCCGCCACCGAGCCGTCGGACATGAGGATGAGAATGTGCTGTGCGGCGGCGACCTGGGTGATGGTCGGCGCCTGCGCTGCGGCGGGCGGCGCTGGAGGCAGGACCCAGCCGAGGAGGATAGCCGTTGGGAAACACCGCATGCTCCACCGACCCATGATCAACCCTTTCAGCCTGGGTTGTAACGTTCGAGGCGATCGAGGCCGGCCGTCGGCCGGGTAGACACCCGTCTCCTCGATTCGCCGAGAAAGCCGTTCGGGCTAGTAGATAATAGTCGGGTCCGAGCTACCGCACCCGCGTGAGCAGATCAGCCTCGACCGTCGCGAAGGCTTAGGTGTCGTGCGGGTCAGCGCGGCGACCCCGACAAGCGGTGGCCAGCCCAAAAGTATGGATCGGCGTAGCCGGTCGACGCGATCATTTCTCGCTGTGCCTCGGCGAGCGCGACGACCGGATCCACCTCACGGAGGCGGCAACCGATCCCGACAGCTGGGGCCGATTCGAGGAGCTGGATCGGAATTTGTCATCGAGCGTGTTACGTCCGGCGTCCGGATTTAGCGACGACCGCCGCTGGCTCTGGCTGCTCAGCCTCGCAACCAAGGCCGATTCCGGGAGGCGCGGGGTCTGGCGCAGACCGGTACCCTCCCGAAAAGCTCGACCCGGATTGCGGGCGCCCGGCCCGGGCTTGCCAAGTTGGCCATCCCGCTCGAACTTGGTCAACCGACGGAATCGGCTAGTGACACGTTGCGCCTGACCGGCATCGCCACGACCGGAACCAAGGTCCTGATCCAGATGGAGGTCCTTTGTCCCCCGAAACCATGAGGGCGTCCACCGCGATCCGCGAATGGTCGGTTCCCGTCGCCATCATGGCATGGTCCGGCCTCTGGTTCATCCTGCTGGGCGTCCCAGATCGTGGCGGGTGGACCCCGCCCGCCACCGGTGCTCGCCAGACACGGCAACGGGACACCGTCGAGGTCCGGCTGACCGAGGTGTTGTTCGCCCCCAAGGGCGGCGATACCGCGTTTGTGGAGCTGGTCAACACCGGATCGAGACCGGTCGACCTCAGCGCACTGGTTCTTCGGGTCGACACGCTCGACCTCCCGCTGCCGCGGCTGTCGCCGCCGCTCGCGCCCGGGGCTCTGGCTGTGGTTCGGTTCGATGGTCGAGCAACCGTTGAAGGCACCGTGATCCACGCGCCCCAGAACTACTCGCTCAACCCCGATGCCGGGACGCTCGCTCTGCATCGCCGTGATGACGCTCGGCTGGACCGCGTCGGGCGGCGGCTATGATGTCGAAGAGCGCGCGACCGCGACGGTCTGGTTCGAGCTCGACAGCGTGTTGTCCAAGGGCGGGCCGGACAAGTACTGGAAGTCCACCGCCGGCAGCATCCACTGGACCGTGAAGTACTCGGGCCAATGCGTCGGGACCTTCGGCGGAACCACGCCGATCAGCACGAGGCCGAGCGGCTTGGGAGGCGACGGCAATCCGATCGGCAGCATCGCGCTGACGCCGCAAGGCAGTCAGGTGCGATATTCGGTGTCCAACGCACCCTGGCAGGACCAGTACACTCCGGTCACCACAGTCCCCTGCGGGACAGACCCTCCGCTCCAGGTGGCCCTGCCGCAGTTCATGTCGTTCTGGTGGATGCACGACCCAAAGGGCGAGGTCGTCAGCTCCAACGGAAAGCTGCTCGCGGGCAGCTACACGAAACAGGTGGGCCAGGGCACCATGCAGTGGAGTTGGTCTTTCCGCCGTACCAAGCCGTGAAGTCAAGCCCAACTCTCGTCCGAGGAACCATGCCATGCCGATACTCTCTCGCCGTCTCCTCGCGCCGGCTCTTGTCCTCACGATCGCCGCGGCGTCACTCGGTGCCGCGGCGGTTCGCGGTGGCGCCGCTCGGGTCCAGCGGGTGACCTACGACATCGAGCTGAAATCCACCGGAATCGGGAACATGCTTGGGCATCTGTCAACCGTGGTCAGTTGCACCGCCCTCAAACCCAATGGCGCCCCAGTCAATCCCAATGGCTACGATCTGATGGTCGGAACGGTCACCGGCGAGGAGAGTCCAAGCAGCGCCACGGAGGTGGTGTACTACGGGGAGCTGACCCGGACCACGAACATGGATTTTTGTGAAATCAAGAGCACCGGACCAAGGGAAGACCAGAAGGCGGACTGTGTCGTCACGCTGATCGGCGACGCCACGATGACGGTCGAACTCAGGCTCGTCGCGGACCGCGAACGAGGGGCGTGGCTCAAGGCCGAGCCGAAGGTTGGGGCAGCGCACAACTCCGACGTCCGCGGCGACTGTGACCCACCCGAACTGACCCAGATCAAGAGCGACTATCCCGGCCCCGGGACAAGTTCCGGCGGCGGCGCGTCGCCCGACGGGCAGCAGATAGAGGACCAATTCTCGACGACCGCCCCTAACCAACCCCCACCGACTGGCGGCGGCCCGAAGTTCTTCTTCGGCGGGCGAACCAGCTTGAAGATCGGTTACTACCCACCCGATCCGGCGTCTCCGGGTGGCTGGGGGCTGCATGTGAAGCGGCGGATCCCGTGAATCCGACAGCCGCGGCATGACACGCCTGGCCTCGGTCCTTCTCGCGAGCAGCGTTTTCCTGTGCCTCGGCCGGCCACACCACGGCCTGGCCCAGAACGGCCCCGGGGCAGCGCCCTCGCGGGGCCCGGGCTGGCTGCGACGGACCAGCAGGCTCCACGAGCAGAATGTGAAATTCACGGCGGCCGAAATGGCGACCACGTTGAACCGCCTCAAGGAAATCGAGCGCATCCTGCTGCAAGTCCCCGAGCTCGCCAGTCCGGATGGGTTCGAAGTAGCTCCCGGGTTGCATGGCGGAGGCGATCCCCAGTCAACCGGACGGGCGATCAGCTCGAACTACGATCTGATGTTCTTCTCGCCCTCGCAGAGAATCGCCGGCGAGGGCAGCAACTGTATCAGTGTCTCCATCAATCACCTGCACGGCGCCGACCAGTTGCCGTACAGCGACGGGCGGGGCAACATCCACCTCGAGCACGAGCTCGGACCGCTGGTTCCTGGCGCGACTCGGGCCTGGCAAACCCTGTCGCCCTCCGGCCGGAGCTGGACCTACCTCCTCTTTAGCGCGGCCGGCAAGTCTCCCTGGATGCCGGTGACCCGGGAAGGGTATCTCAAGGCGGTGATCGGGTACGCCGAGGGCAAGGACGGAGAGGTGCTCGCGACGCTACGCCGGGCCCGCGCCGAGACGAGCTACCGTCGCTGGCTAGCCGCGGCTCCCCAACGAAAGGCCCAGTGGGAGGCGACGGCCGCGGCACAGCCGCCCACTGAGGCCGCCAAAATGCGGACGCAATTCGAGCAGGCGGAGCGGGAGGCTACCGAGAGCCTCAAGGTCGGCGAGGCGTCGGAGCTCGAGGAGATCGACGGTACCCTGGCTCGCATCACCCAACAGGCGACTCGCTGGCGCGCCCGCATCGCCGCGATGTCTCCCGCTGAGCGGAGCGCTACCGCCTGGCTCGACAGGATGGACGCCCGTGGCGAGACCTTCGTGGAGCCGAACTCTCCCCTCTCGCAGCAGGTGGTCCAGGAAGATTCCGGCTACTTCAAGGCCCGTCGTTCGCGGATCGAGGCACGCAACATTGTCGTGCGGCTCAGCACCAGCCTGACCTGTGAGACCGCCGCAGTCCGTAAGGTCATCTGGCAGGTATACCAGAAGCTCGACTGGGCGGCGCTGGCGCGCCTCGTCGAGCCAAGCTAGGTAACGGCGCTGCTGAGGTCGTCACCACCGACGGGATGCGGCTCGCCGTCTGGTGCGAGGTCGGGAGATGCAGGGCCCCGAGGAGGACAGCCGTTGAGTAGGGCCGCATGCTCCGTCGACTCATGGCGACCCTTTCGTCGGATCCGAGCCACCGGCGGGATTGGCGGCACGCCCAGTCCCGTCATCGTATATTCGCCGATGGTCAGAGAACTCGCGGTTCCCAGAGCGGCTCCCTCAACCGGTCTTTTCATGTCCCTCCGCCCGTCGCCGTGCCTTGCCGCCTGCTTGATCCTCATCGCCCCCGCCGTCGGGGCTGCGCAAACGTCAGCCGGCTACCAGACCGACTTCTCGCGGGAGGAACTCGCCGCCCGACGCACTCGAATTCTCGACGCCATCGGCGCGGGAGGCGTCGCCATCGTGCAAGGGGCCACTGGGGAGCCGGGGTTCGGCGGGTTCCGGCAGTCGAACGACTTCTACTACCTGACCGGAGTGGAATCAGCGCACGCCTACCTCCTTCTGAACGGCCGCACCCGTCGATCCACGCTGTACCTCCCGCGTCGCGACGAGGATCGAGAACGCGGGGAAGGGAAGGTCCTCTCGGCGGAGGACGCCGTCCTCGTCACCGAGCTTACCGGCGTCGAAGAAGTGCGCGCGCTCGACCGTCTATCGCAGGACCTCGCCGGCGCCGACCTCCTCCGCCCTCCGGCGATGACGTTCCACACGCCGCTCGCGCCAATGGAAACGGGGAACGACAGCCGCGACGAGCTGCTGGCGGGTCGCGCCCGGATTGCCGCTGATCCGTGGGATGGCCGCCCGGCGCGCGAGGCCCATTTCGTCCGGCTCATTCAGGAGAGCTTCCCGCAGTTCGAGGTTCGCGACCTGTCCCCGACGCTCGACCTGATGCGGGCGATCAAGAGCCCGGCGGAGATCGCTCTGATCCGGCGGGCCACCCAACTCGCGGGGCTCGGGATCATGGAGGCGATGCGGTCCACCACTCCGGGCGTCTCCGAGTATCACCTCGACGCGGCCGCCAAGTACGTGCACTACCTCAACGGGGCACGCGGCGACGGCTACGCGTCGATCATCGCGGGCGGTACCAATGCGTGGATGGGGCACTACTTCCGGAAGTCCGACGTCTTGCGCGACGGCGACCTGGTCCTGATGGATTACGCGCCCGACTACCGCTACTACACCAGCGACGTCACCCGGATCTGGCCGGTGAACGGGACTTTCACGGCGGCGCAGGCGGCGCTGTATGAATTCATCGTCGCCTATCGCGACGCGTTCTTCCGCCATATCAAGCCGGGCGTCACCTCCGACCAGGTGCTCGACCGGGCGGCCGCGGACATGCGGCAGTACCTGGTCGGGAAGACCTTCGCGACGCCGGCCCACCTCAAAGCGGTGCAGGAGGGCCTCGCGTTCCGGGGACACTTCCAGCATCCGGTCGGCATGGCGGTGCACGACGTAGGGCGGGTGCGCGGGGTGCCGCTCGAGCCGGGGATGGTGTTCACGATCGATCCGATGATCTGGATCCCTGAGGAGCGGCTCTACATCCGGATCGAGGACGTCGCGTTGGTCACGGCGGACGGGGTGGAGAATTTGAGCGGCTTCGTCCCAGCGCGGATCGCCGACGTGCAACGCACCATCGCCGAGCCGGGGCTGGTCCAGCTGCACCGGCCGGTTCCGCCGTCCGGCCACTAGGCCGCGGATCACCCGACCCAAACTGCCGTCGAGCCGAGCGCAGACCACACCATTCTTCAGGGCCCCGGTCGTCATCGACCTTCTACGCCCCGACGTCGTCTCGTCGGCCCGACCCGCGGAGGCCAAACAGGACCAGCAGGCAGGCGACGACCATGGCAAGCGCGAGCGTCATGAGCAGGGCCTTCAACACCGCCTCCTGCGCGGGCGTTCCCGTTTGGCCTTGCGCCGCGAGTGGAAGCATCGGGGTGCCGGCCCGCCAGATGGCCGCGAGTAAGGTCGCGAGCCAGTTCGCGAAGGCGGCATAGACCGCCAGTCCAAAGGCTGTGCCGAGCAGCGGCGGGGCCAGCTGGAGGCGCGGCCAGACGAGGCCGAGGAGGACGAGAAACATGCCGTTGGTGACCCCCCCGACGTGGCTGGCCATCCCCATTCGCGGGTTCGCCACCGCCGGCACCGCCAACCCGGTGAAGAGGCCCAACAGGAAGAGGAGGATTCCGAGTTGGAGCAGGCGGTGGGAAGCGGTGTGTTGCATCCGGGTTTCTCCCTTGGAGAGTTGCCTCATTGTCGGGGTGATTGTCAAGCGAAACGGCGACGTGCGTCAGCGCGCCGCTTTCGCCCACTCGGCGCGCAGCGCCCCCAGCCAGCCGTAGGCCACCACCAGACTCTGCCCGCCCTGCATGGGGCGCATCAGCACCAACCGTCCGTCGGGCATCACGTCGTAGGTGGCATGGCCGCGTTCCAACGGCAGATCGAAGCCGCCGCGGACCACTGTATCGCGGGCCGTTACCCGGGGCCCGACGACGGCTGGCCCTCCCGCGACTGGTGCATCTCCACGCGCACCCTTGACGATGTCAAGACGAGCACGGAGCAGGAGCCCGTCGCTCGCGACGTAGTACAGTGATTGCCCGTCACGTGCCCACACCGGCTGCCGTCCGCCTGCCTCGGAGATTCGGTACGACTTTGCGCCGTCGGGAAACGGGCGCACGTACACCTCAGCCTCTTCGCCCGATTCGTTCGAGTTGTATGCCACCCACTGTCCGTTGGGGGAGAATCGCGCCTCTTGCTCCCGGGCGGGTGTCGCCACGAATGGACGCGATGCGCTGTCTCCCGTCATGGGCCGGTACCGAATGTCCGACTCGTTGCCGGTGCCGACGCGGTACAGCAGGAACTGACCGTCGGGCGAGACCACTCCTTCCCAGAGGGAGTTCTGCGCGTCACGGTGCAGCACGGCCGGCACGCCGCGATCGTTGGCGGCTTGCCGTACCAGTACTGCGCGTTCCGTGCCGGATTCTGCGCGCAACAGCAGGGCGCCATTTGCCATCCATTCCGGGCGCGAATACACGGTTGCACTGGCCGGACCGAATGCGTTGCGCGTCAACGAGCGCGCCTCGATGTCGTACGTTCTGACATCTGACACCGCGTTGGAGAACATGACGATCCGCTTGCCATCCAGCGACACCCGCGGTTCCGCTGCGTCCAATCCGCCGCGCAACGACTCGACGGCGTCGCCCGGGCCAACCAGGGTCAGGGCGCTTGTCTGCTCGCCCAGGAAATACGCGAGGGATCCGTCGGCCGCGAGTGCGGCTCTGGGAAAACCACCCCAAGACCCCACGGTGTTGATCAACTGACGAATTTCGCCCTGCGCCGTCCGGCGCGTCGCATCGTAGGCCATACTATTAATGGCGCCGTTGGCGTCGCTGTAGATCAAGAGCGTGTCACGCACCGCCAAGGCGACTGAGCCCTCGACGCCGATGGGCGCGAAGGATTTTTCCGGGAGCGAGTACGCCATGATTCGCGCCGTGGCGGCGGTGCCCCCCCAATCGGTGAATAACAGCGTGCCACCGTCGGCGAGCACGCGTGGAGACCTGACATATCGTCCGGTCTCCACGAGCGTGCCGAGCGATTGCGCGACGCCACCGTTCTCCGGGATCACAAGGATCGATCGTTCGGCCGGAACGTAGATCTGCCCATCGCTGGACCACGCGCCGCCGCTCGGCCGGTCACCGTAGTCTGCCAATACGATAGCGTTGCCGCCGGTGGCCAGAATCTTCTTGAGTTTCCCGTCGCCGACAAACGCAATCCAGGCGCCATCGGGCGAGAAGAACAGGACGTTCACGCCCTCAGTACCGTCGAGACGCTGCGCTCGCACATCGTTGAACGCGCGCACGTACACACGGGCAACGCCGGCGCTATCCCGCGCGATGAAGGCGACGCGACGCGCTGCCGATGATATGTCCAACGAAAAGGCGTTGCCGTCGCCGATGGTGGCGCCGCTGGGTTGCTCAACGGTGAACCGCAGCGGCAGCGCGGCGGCTGCGCGGTCGCCGCGGCTGGCGCGCCACCAGGCGAACCATCCGAGCCCGCCCACGATGGCGAGAAGCGCCGTGCCGGCGAGCAACCCGCGTGACGTGCGCGCGCTCGCCGCGGTGGCGCCGGTGCGCACGACGGTGGGTTGCCCTTCGCGTCCCAGTGCGTCGATGAACTCCTTTGCGCTCTCGAAGCGATCGGCCGGCAGCTTGCTCAGCGCACGGAGCACCGCCTGCTCCGCGCCGACCGGCACGGTATCGCGCACCGTGCTGATGGCCTGCGGTTTCTCCGTGAGCACGCGTGCCACAATGGCTTGCACACTCGAGCCCGTGAACGGTGCATCACCGGTGAGCATTTCGTACGTCACCGCGCCGAGCGCGTAGATGTCGCTCCGCACATCGACGGTGCGGTCGCCCATCGCCTGCTCGGGGCTCATGTACTGCGGCGTGCCGAGCGAGAGCCCGGTTTGCGTCATGCGCTGCCCGCCGGCACTTTGCACCGCGAGCGCAATGCCGAAGTCCGCGACAATCGCCTGGCCATCGTGCAGGAGAATGTTCTCCGGCTTGATGTCGCGGTGAATCACGCCTTGGCGATGCGCGTAGTCGAGCGCACTCGCTACCTCGCGCGCAATGCGGAGCGCGTCAGCAATCGGCAGTTGCCGCTCGCGTTCGAGTCGTGCGCGCAGCGTCTCGCCGGTGACGAGCGGCATCACGTAGTACAGCAACCCGTCAGCGGCACCGCTGTCGAGCAGCGCCAGAATGTGCGGATGCTGCAGCTTGGCCGTGGTCTTGATCTCGCTCAAGAACCGCTCGGCGCCGAGCGCCGCGCCGAGGTCGGGGTGCAGGACCTTGATCGCAACATCGCGGTCGTGCTTGAGGTCATGCGCGAGGTACACCGTCGCCATGCCGCCCGCGCCGAGCTCGCGCTCGATGCGGTAGCGGTCGGCGAGGCCGGCCGACAGACGATCGAACGCGTTGGTCAGGAGAGCCACTCCTGTCGCGCCGCCCTGTTGGCCAGCAGCAGCAACAGCACGGCGATCACCAGCACCATTCCGGCAGGCTCCGTCAGCAGACGGGGAAGGACGAACTGCGAGGCACTGCCTGTGCTCGTGCTCACTTCTTCACGCTGGTCATGGCCTTCAACTCTTCGAGCAGGTTCATCACGAGCACCACCTTCCCCCGCTGCTGTCCGCCCGTTTCGGCCACCGATCGGACCATGAGAAACCGCTGATCACCGGGCGCGACATCAAAGCGCGACGTCGACTTAAGCTCCCGCACGCCCGCCGGCAGCGCAAAAAGCTTCTTCCGCTCGCGCACCGCAAACGTCGGCGACGTGGCCACCGTGGCCGACCAGAGTTCATCCCTTCGGGTGACGTAGAACAGCTCGCGGCCGCTGTGCGACCACACTGCGTCGCCGCCGCCATCGAGCGACACGAGCCACTTGCCGTCATTCACGTTGGGGAAAGGCCGCACGTACACTTCGCCCAGCCCAGATTCATTCGACTGATACGCGAGCCACTTGCCGTCGGGTGAGAGCGTCGGATTATACTCCTCGATGTCCTTCGTCACCACGAGAGGGAGGGTGACCGAATCGCCGAGGCGCCGCGCGTAGATGTCGCCGCGGCCCACGGCGGACGTCGACGACGTGCGCATGATGACCCATTGGCCGTCGGCCGAGACGAATCCCTCGGCGATGTTGTCGCGCAGCGATGCCAATTGCTGGCTCGCCCCGACCCCGTCGGCGCGCTGCATCATCAGGCCATACGGACGCACGTCCTCGGAGAGGAAGAGCACCGACTTGCCATCCGGGAGCCAGCGAGGCCGATAGTGCCTGCCGCCGCCTGACAGCTTGGTGTGGCCGCCGTCGAGTTGCGTGATCCACACCGCCTCCGTGCCAGCGTCACCAATGCTGACGGCGAGTTGCCGACCATCAGGGGAGATCGACAGCGCATCGAAGTTCGCACGCCATTGCGAGTCGACGGGCGTAACCGTGCCGTCGCGCGACGCCCAGATGAGGTTCGCGTCGGCGTTCGCCGCGCTTCCCGCCACGTAGGCCAGCATACCATTGCCGCTGGCCACCAGATTGACCTCACCGAGACTCCCAACGCGCACATCGCTGGCAATCTGCACCTCCGCGCCGGTGATTTGCTGCGCGTCCTGGTCGAACGGGGCCGCCGTGAGCACGCCGCTCGCCCTCACAACGAGCAAGTAGCCGGCGACATAGCGGGCGGCAACGCCGTTCGCGAGGACGCGATGCTTGCCCGACGTGAGGTCGAGCACCGCGATGTCGTAGAGACTGACGTTCACCACCGGCGTGTGCCACACGGTGAAGATCACGCCTTTCCCGTTCGGCAGGACGTCGGGATTGCGGTGGTCCGTCTCCCCGGACTTCGCGTCGACGGTGGAGAGCTGTGCACGCGAACCGCCGCCCGCCGGAAATCGTACGAGTCCCCCGTTACCAAACGCGAGCCCCTCACCGGACGCGATGATGGAGCCGTCCGGCGCGAATGCGATCGGCGCCCGCGTCACGCCGCTGTCCGCGATCGTGCGCACCGCCCCTCCGTCCAGGTCGATGACTTTCAAGCCCCTCGTTGCATCCACCGTTCCGATGTGGCGTCCGTCGGGGGCGAAGCGCGAATACATCACGCTCTGCGTTGCGGCGATCTCCGTCGCCTGGAGTTCGTCGGCCGAGCGAAGCCAGAGTCCGGATACAACGGCGGCCGACGGCTGCTGGCCCGTCTTGCGCGCAGAGAACACGAACCGCGAACCGTCGGGCGAGAGTGCCAGGGCGGCGCCATAACGCCCACCCAATTCCAGGCTGTCCGGCAACGCCATGACCACGCGCACCGTGCGTTGCGCCGTCGGTTCCGGCCGTTGCACGAAGGCCCACACCGCGGCGGCCGCAGCCACGACCGCCGTCGCTGCGGTGGCGGTGGTGACGCGGTTCCACGTTCCTGCCGAGCGCGCCGTCGTCACCGTCTGTGTCGCATCAGTGGCATACGCGCGATCCTGCAACGCCTCGGCCATCGCCGCCGCACTCGCAAACCGGTCGGCCGGCAACTTCTGCACCGCCGTGACCACCGCCGCGTTCACATTCGACGGCACCGTGTTGCGCCGCACGCTCGGCGCTTCCACCGCACCGGTAAGCACGCGCGCGACAATCGCTTGGGCCGTCGGGCCGGTGAACGGTGGCTCGCCCACCAGCATCTCGTACAGCACGCACCCCAGCGCATACACATCCGCGCGCGCATCGAGTGTGCGCTCGCCCATCGCCTGCTCGGGGCTCATGTAGTGCGGCGTGCCGAGACTCATCCCCGTTTCGGTCATGCGCGTGCCACTCGTGGTCGCCGCGGCGAGCGCAATGCCGAAGTCGGCGACGAGCGCCTGGCCTTCGTGCAGCAGGATGTTCTCGGGCTTGATGTCGCGGT
>SXGU01487166.1_pt1 | contig 48821 bp, 40 predicted proteins | sample 3174531 | NCBI WGS metagenome assembly SXGU01 (sample SAMN11356863, study PRJNA531348) | freshwater metagenome | isolation source: freshwater sample F1-140 | place: China: Fuxian Lake, Yuxi | collected 2017-12-25 | reverse complement strand
GGCAGAGAACCTAAGAAAGAATGCGTCATTAGCAAAAGTATCTTTCTAAGCTGCCTACACGGCAGAGAACCACTATAACCAGATTATTAAGTGCATTACTCCTTTCTAAGCTGCCTACACGGCAGAGAACGAGTCCAACAAGCGCAAATCATCACTAACTAATTTCTAAGCTGCCTACACGGCAGAGAACTACAGCGGTAGCCGACAATACCCCATTTGATATTTCTAAGCTGCCTACACGGCAGAGAACGCAGGCGCATTCGATAATCGTGCGCCTCATCTTTTCTAAGCTGCCTACACGGCAGAGAACACTAAAGCACAATAAATTTGGTTACTCGGATGTTTCTAAGCTGCCTACACGGCAGAGAACCGCGGTAAATTCTGCAAAGTATCATAGTATCATTTCTAAGCTGCCTACACGGCAGAGAACAAGATATTTGCGAGAACACCACCGTTGATTTATTTCTAAGCTGCCTACACGGCAGAGAACTGTACAAGTAGTGCTCATTGCTGATCCTTTGATTTTCTAAGCTGCCTACACGGCAGAGAACAATCCAGCGTCCATGCCGGTAGTGGTTTCAGATTTCTAAGCTGCCTACACGGCAGAGAACGCACCCGTCATAAATGCATACGGTTTTAGAATTTTCTAAGCTGCCTACACGGCAGAGAACTGGCCTAAAAAAACCTTAAGGCCAGCCGTGCAGCAGTATACAGGAGATTTAGCTTGATTTACCCAAAGCTAAACCACCATCATACAACCGACTGATTTTTCTATATTTTTAAAAAGCTAAAAAAACTTGGGTCAAAATTGGGGCAGTTATAGCGTAACGTCCGGCCAAACATTCGTTACTGATTGGTTTTCGCTTGTCCGTTTAAGCGCACTCACCGCCGCTCCTATCCACTCCGGCTTTGTGCATTAACAACGCGTACTTTAAACGCGGCTTGCGCGACAAAATCGCAAAACGCTTTATCGACTATAGCTTGCTCGGCGAGTTGATGCAGGCTCAGCTTGGCGTCAATAGCGGCTGACTTTATCAGGATAAGTTCGCTTGCCGAAAGCGCATCGGCTAACCATGCCGCCAAGCTGTCCGAGGTTATATCCCAACTTGCCGCTATGCCTGCGTTATCGAGTTCGATAATATCCGGCGACCAGATAACGGTTTTTTGCGAGTTCAATAAGGCTTGAATGGCCGGGACGCTATCGGCGACAGCAAAATCGGGTTTAAGTCCTTTAAACAGTAAAGCCATTTGTTGCATGGCTAACAACGCCATGCGATGCGCGGTATTGTCGTCGAATCGCCAGTGCTGTTGCGCAAGCCTGACTTGATCGGCAAACGCGCCGCCGCCGGGAACAATGACCACCGGCGTGTCCGGGTAGTTTTTTTCTACCGCATTCAGGCAATTAACAAGCGCTTCCGAGCGAGACAGGCTACCGCCCAATTTGATAATAATCATGTTATGTTTGTGTAGTGGATAAATACCGGAAAACTTTAGCAAGACCGGTTATCGAAAGCCACCTTATAAAACTCCGCATTGAACGCTCACTTTCCTACTAATGTCTTGTTTGACCGGATGTTTTAATGGCTTTGCCCGCCCCCCTGATTTGCTTTTTGTTTCACCAAACTCCATCATGTATTATGTCGTTTTACCGGCTAAATCATCACAGCTCATAATCGGGCGCTAAAAAATACTTAATACTCTGACTGACAATATAACAATAATAACAGGAGGATAGTTTATGTCTGCCACAACCGTTTCAGCTCAAGATATACCTAACGATAGCCCCTTGACCGTGTCGTTCCGCTTGTTATTGGGGCTGTATGCGATTATTCCCTTGTGTTTGTTATTGCAGTTATTCGATGCTTGGTTCTGGCACGGTTTTTTACTACAGAGTTTACCAAGCAGTCCCAAGCAGTTCTTATTGTTTCAGATTATTTTCGGAACCCCGCACATCGTCGCCAGCTCCATCCTGCTGGCGAGCAATAGCGAATACCTGAAGTTTTATCGGTTAAAAATCATTTCGATGACGCTGGCTATTATTGTGGTGTTCGGCGTGGGCAGTCTGTTTGTGCCTTATAAAGCGCTTTACCTGATAGTCGCGGCTTGGACCGTGTATCACGTGCTCAAACAACAGTTGGGCGTGGGCCGCGGTTTATACCGTCTGCCGGATTGGGCTTTTTATCTGTTATTGTGGCTGAGTGTGACGGCCGGGCTTTTTGTTTACATCGGCATTTTTCTGAAAAACAGTCTGGATGTTCAACAAGTGGAATGGATTAAGCTGATTGCGGGCAGTTTGTGCGCGGCACTGATAGGCACGGCGCTGGTATGCCAACGCTATATCACCACGCCGTCGGGCGCTTGGTTTTTATGGTCCAATGTGTTGTTGGTTTTAAGCACTTTTTATCTTTTTGTTCAGCAGTATTATTTCCTCGCGATTTTGGTGCCAAGACTGGTGCATGACGCGACGGCTTATATTTTCTATGTGGTGCATGATTACAACAAGCATCACCGGCAGGCGCAAAATTTTATCTATCGCTATGCGGCGCGTTGCCGTTTGCCGGTGTTTGTCGTGTTGCCTCTGGTTTCGTTTGCGTTGGCGTTTGTGTTGCAGTCCTACGGGGACGTAGCGGTTAATCGCTTAAGCGAATTTTTCTTCGGGGTGGAGATTCATAAGGCGATTACCTTGGGCCTGCTGGGTTATCTGGCGTTAATGCATTATTACACCGAGGCTTTTACCTGGAAGCAAGGCTCGCCTTATCGGCGTTTTATTGCGTTTTCGAAATAGCGGGATATTCATCCACCACGAAGTTTTATTTCTTCGTGGTGAATAAAGCCGATACCAAATAACTTTATGCGGCGTTATAGCCGTTTAACTCTTTAACCGCGCTTTCGGTATGGAAAAATATCTTGCCGGGTTTCAGGTGTTTTAGAAAATCGCTTCTTTCCAGTTTATCAAGTACCGGGCCTTTGGCTTCCGAAATATGCAAGGTTATATTCGATGCCTGCAAGGTATGGATCAGGTTTTCCAGCACTTCCAGCGCGGTGCTGTCTATATCGCTGATGGAGGTAAAAATAAGCACGATATGCTTGACCTCCGAATGCCGCTCCGTTTCAGTGCTAATAAATTCTTCTATATAATCAATATTGGCAAAGGTAATGCTTTCGTCAATGCGCAGTAACAACAAGTGAGGCCAGGTTTCGACTTGATGGCGCTTGATGTTGCGGTAATGCTCGGTGCCCGGTATGCGCCCGACCACCGCAATATGGGGATGACTGGTTTTGCGCAAGTGGCAAATCAAAGTCAGGATAATGCCCAACGTAATGCCTTCTTCAATGCCGTAAATCAACACGCCCAGCAAAGTAGCGGTTTCGGCCATGCCGTCGCCGAAGTCGTAACGCCAAGTGACAACAATATTTTTTAGTTTCACTAAAGGAATAATCGCAATCAGGATAATTGCGGCCAACGCGGCTTTGGGAATATTTTCAAACCATGGGCTAAAAAAGATAACCGCTAAAGCAAGAATGGCGGCGGCAATCAGCATCGCCACTTGACTGCGCGCACCGGCGGAAAAATTCACCATGGTCCGGCTAAAGCCTCCTGCTACCGGCATACCGCCGGACATCGCCGCCGCCAAATTGGCGACGCCCAGCGCTATCAGCTCCTGATTGGGAGCTATTTTTTCGCCCCTGAAATTAGCCGTGACCTTGGCAATGGCGACGCTTTCTACATAAGCAATCAACGCAATAAAACCGGAATAAGGCAGCAAGGTGCGCCATTTTTCGGTCGAGGCGAAGATAAAGCTTAACGCGGGCAAACCGGACGGAACTTGTCCGACCACCGCGACATGGCGTTGTTCCGGCCAATTCAGATAACTGACCACCAAGGTTGTCAGCGCGATAGTCAACAACGGTCCGCATTTGCTGATTGCAGTGATTAACGCGGATTTCATGCCGATATTTTTAAGCATGAAAATAAGCGGCTTGCCGAACAACAGCAATAAGGCCAGAGCGCTAAGGCCGATGGATAAGGCGGCGATATTAACGCTCTGCAACAGTGAGCCGTAACACGCGACATCAATGCCGCAGGAAGGTGTTTTTAAACCGAACAACAGCGGCAGTTGGTTGCCGATAATCAATAAAGACGCGCCGCTGGTAAAACCGGTCAATACCGGATGACTGATAAAACTAACCAGTCCGCCCATGCGTAACAAGGCCATCACTAACATAATGAAGCCGCTTTCCGCCGATAAGATCAGCGCGCTTTGAACCGGATTGCCTAACATGCTGACTTCCGGCGCGGTCAATGCGCCGGCAATCATAATGGCGGCGATTGAGGCCGGTCCGACCGATAAGGTGCGGCTGGTGCCGAGCAAGGCATACAGCACCGGCGGCAAAATGCTGGCGTAAAGCCCGAGTTGCGGCGGCAAACCGGCCAGAATCGAATAGGCAATGCCCTGCGGCACCAGCAAAATAGCGGTAATAATGCCTGCGAACAAGTCGCTGTTAAAGTCCCGGCGCGTGTAGGATTTCAGCCAACAGGCAATAGGAAATAATTGTTTTAAGCATAAATTATTGGATTTTGAATGTGCTATGGACATGGATAAAAGTATAAGGCTAAGGGCGAAAAATCAGCTGACGCCCAAGCTCCAAGCTTGGGAATTCGGCTCCGGAAGCTCCAGAGTCCGGTCTAGCGAAGCTACCGGCATAAACAGATATTTTTTTTCCTAAGCAACCGTTCCCGCGTCGCTTTTCGGATTGCTAAGGAATGAGCATGAAATAATTTGAACCGCTCGCTCCGTAAGTTTTCAGCAGGAGTGCAAGCTTTGCTTGCGTTTGCAGGCGAAGCCTGCACTCCGGCTATTGGCCGCATGCTCAAGTTATTTTGTGCATGTTTCTAAACTAACGTTGCACCGCCCTGTTGTAGCAGCGGGACAACTCGCCCCCCTGTTTAAATGTCGCGGCAATAGCCCGCTCCTACCGACATCGGGGGGTTAACTTAGGCGAAAAATGCAAAATAACTTGCACCTTTCGCCGGATAAATTAGTCTTCTTTCATAAATTTTTTGGCATAACATTCACGGTGAGGAATATCGATACGATAGCCCTTCAACATCAAATGCCAATACAGCCAATGAAAACCGGTCGTTTTACCCCACCACCAGATAGCGCGGCTTTTTCTGGGGTCCAGCCACGGGAAAGAAGGCGTTACTTTACCGTCGTAGGCAAATTCAGCCAGCATCACTTTATCCAGCGACGTGGTTAACGGACAGGAACCGTAGCCGTCATAACCTTCTTGAACCGCTTTGCTGTTCTTTAGGCTAAGAATATTGTCAACCACCACCGGAACCTGTTTGCGCACCGCCGCGGCGGTTTTGGCGTTGGTTGTTCCGGCGGCGTCGCCCAAGCCGAATACATTGCTGTATTTGTTGTGTTGCAGGGTTCTGGGATTGACATCGATCCACCCGGCGGCGTTGGCCAGCGGGCTGGTTTTAATAAAATCCGGCGCACTTTGCGGCGGCGTCACATGAATCATGTCGAACGCCTTGGTCACTCTTTCCTTGTTACCTTCGCTGTCGCTGACTTCAAAGGTGGCGATTTTTGCCGGGCCGTCAATAGCAACCAGATTATGATTGAAATTGGTTTTAATACCGTAGTCGGCGACGACTTTGCATAAGGCTTTGGCGAAAAACGGTACGCTGAACATGACCGCACCGGCATTGCAAAACTCAATAGTGAACTTATCCAAAGTGCCTCTTTTACGGAAGCGATCCGCGGCCAGGTACATGATTTTTTGCGGCGCGCCCGCGCATTTGATCGGTATCGGCGGCTGCGTGAACAACGCCGTGCCTTGCTGAATATTTTGAATGCATTCCCAGGTGTATTCGACTGTCTCGGCGGAATAATTGCTGCACACATTATTTTTGCCCAGCGTTTCCTTTAGGCCCTCAATCTTCCCCCAATCCAGTTGCAGACCGGGACAAACCACCAGATAGTCGTAACTCAAAGTAGCGCCGGAACGTAAGCTGACGCTGTTGTCGTCCGGTTGAAAGCTTTCCGCATAATCCTTGATCCAAGTCACGCTCGGATGGATCAAATCGGCTTCATTACGCATGGTTTGCTTTAAGGTATAAGCGCCGCCGCCGACGATGGTAAAGCCCGGCTGGTAATAATGAACGTCCGACGGTTCAACAAGAGCAATGTCGATTTCGGCATTTTGACGGCGCATATTGTTGGCAATGGAAACGCCGGCGGCGCCTCCCCCGATAATTAGCAAGGTGTGATGGTGGTTTGACATAAATTCCTCTCAGATATGTAGTTAATGGAAGCTTTCGGTATACGACAAAAAAGCATAAAACAACACATTTTTTTTGTCATGCTTCCATTTTCTTTATATCAACCTAATTCTTTTTTAAGACGCATCGTAACTACTCAGGGCTAATTTTATAATAGAACACGGATGACACGGATTGGACGGATTGGACGGATTTTAAAGAGTCGATGGACAGCTCATTCATTGTTTTTATCCGCGTATATCAGTCTAATCCGTGTCATCCGTGTTCCATTTTCTATCTGCTGAGTAGTTACTTTCGGACTCTATATGTTTTTAAACCGGTGTTATACCGCTCTGTCCGATGCTTGGCTTTTCTTCCACGCTTCAAAGCCACCGGCCATGGACAGCACATGCGTGTAGCCTAATTGTTGCAGGGTTTGCGCCGCCAACGCCGAGCGATTGCCGGATCGGCAATAGATAAGCACCGTTTTCGATTGGTCGGCCAATTCCGGCATGTTGCCGACTTTAAATTCCAACATGCCGCGCGGGATTAACAGCGCCTGCTCAATGTGTCCTTGCGCATATTCGCTTTCTTCGCGGGTATCGATCAGCACGATAGGGCCTTCCTCAAGCAGTTGCTTCGATTTGGCGACATCGATTTCAACGATGTGTTGCTTGGCTTCGGCGACCAGGTCTTCGGTTTTAGTCGTGGCGCGGACCGGCGGCGTTGCATCCCTGTGCGCTACCGCATCCTGACGCTCATTTTCATCCAGCCCGCAATAACGGTTGGCGGGCACCGCCTCGTCAATTAACCGGGGCTTGGGCAAGTTCAACGTGTTCATAATCTCGATAAATTGCTCGCGGCTCTTACCGGCCAGACGCGGGTTGGTAGTGCGTTCCTGCATGATGCAGCTAACCCAACGTTGTTGGTAGTCATGGCCCGGATAGATCAAGGTTTCGTCCGGCAAGGTAAACAAACGCTGGGTAATGCTGTCGTACAGCACCCCGGCATCGCCGCTTTGAAAATCGGTACGCCCGCAACCGCCGATCAATAAAGAATCGCCGGTAAACAAGCGGTCGCGCCATAAAAAAGAAATACTGCCGCGCGTATGCCCCGGTGTCGCGATTACCCGGAGCTGTTCGTTACCGGCGAACTGAAAAATGTCGCCATCCTGAATTTGAATATCGGCCGATTCGGCCCCGCATAATCCGCTGACGCCGGTATGAGCGCCCAAGCGTTGGCGCAACAGGCCGCTGGCGGTGATGTGATCGGCATGAACATGGGTTTCCAGGGAATATTTCAGCTGTAAGCCGTGCGCTTCCAGTAACTCAATATATTCATCGATATGAGTATTGACCGGATCGATGAAGATGGCGTCTTTACCGATCGGGTCGGCAATCAAGTAAGTGTAAGTCCAGGTTTCCTGATCGAATAGTTGTTTAAATAGCATGATGTTTCTCGGCTTGAGTTAGGTATCTACAATTGGTTAAAGCAAGGGCTGTGCCAGAGAGTTAAGACGCAAGGCAAAAGGCCGAAGACAACGAAAGCGTACCTTTGCCTTGCGCCCTTCGTCTGTTTCATATAGTGTTTCAGTGAAACACTCTACTGATTCAATGAAACACTATATGAAACAAAATAAACAGCTATTCGACCCCTTATCGGATTGGTTGGCGCAGCAATCGCTACACCCCTTGATTTCAAAACTGCTGGCTCTTTGCGATGATACAGGCTTGTACATCGTTGACCGGGATCAGCACATTATTTATTGGAGCCTTGGCGCCGAACGACTGTCGGGCTTGAAAGCCGAAGATATCGCAGGCAAACCCTGTGTTCAAGAATACGAGATTAGCGAGAGCGATGACCATAAAAAACAACTGATAAAACCATTTAAAAATAATCAACATCGCATCGAGTTGGCCAAAGTCAGCCAAGCTTTATATGACCGGGACGGTATTTTTTCCGGCGGCTTAGGCTTGCTGACGCCGGCGTCGGCAGCTACGCCTTTACCGAACAGCGCAAGCGGATTCCCGGTACCGGCAAAGCAGAGCTTTCAAGGCATGCTAAGCCGCTCTCCGGCCATGCAGGCGGTTTTTAAGATTATTCAAAATGCCGCCGAAACCGAAGCGACGGTATTGGCCAGAGGCGAAAGCGGTTCAGGCAAGGAGTTGGTTGCCAAGGCAATCCATGATTTAAGCGCTCGCCGCAACGCGCCTTTTCTGGCGATCAATTGCGCGGCCTTGTCCGCCAGCTTGCTGGACAGCGAATTATTCGGCCATGTGCGCGGCGCCTTTACCGGAGCGATCAAAGACCATAGCGGCCTGTTTCAACGCGCGCGCGGCGGAACGCTGTTTCTGGACGAAGTCGCCGAACTGCCGCTTGAGTTGCAGGCTAAACTGCTTCGGGTGATTCAAGAAAGAAACTATATTCCGGTGGGTGGAGATCGTTCGATTGATGTCGATGTGCGCATTGTTGCCGCAACCCATCGCTCATTACGCGAACAAGTAAAAATGGGCCGGTTTCGTGAAGATTTGATGTATAGGCTCAGAGTCGTGCCTATTTTTATTCCGCCGTTACGGGATCGTAGGGAGGACATCGGTTTACTGATCTGGCATTTTATCCGGCTGCATAATGCGCCCGGTTTTAGAAACATCGAAAAAATCGACCCGCAGGCGATGCGGACTTTATTGGATTATGCATGGCCGGGCAATGTCAGGGAGCTGCATAATGTCGTGGAATATGCTTTTGCGGTAGGCCGGGGCTCGACCTTACGTTGGTCTGAATTGCCTCCTGAGTTCAGGGAAACCCACCCCGTTGACTTGCAAGCTGTACAAAATGTGCCGCTATCGGCAGAGGAAGAATCCGTTGCAATCCGCCAAGCGCTGGCGCAGAGCAATGGTAAAGTGACTGTGGCGGCGCGTACTCTGGGCATGAGCCGGGCGACGTTTTGGCGTAAACGCAAGCTTTACGGCATATAAAAGCGTTTTATGGCGAGATAAAACTTAGGAACATGCATAACAATGACCATGAAGAGCACGAAGGACATGAAGGATTTAAGTCTTCATGTCCTTCGTGCTCTTCATGGTTAAAAATAAAACTTACTCACGTTATTTCATGCACATTTCTTAGCGGTATCGAGAGGCATGTTGCGCATCTTTCGATACGACTATTTAAAGATCGGAGTTTTCTTGCTTAGCTTGCCTACGCGTTAATACGGTAATGCCTGTAACCACCAACACCACCACTGCTCCCAACATATACAAGTACCGGCGCCAAGGAGTTTTTTCTTCTTCAGCGCCGACCACAAACGGCAAATGCGTATCCTGTTTTTCGCCGTCATGAACGATGGTCACATGTGCAAGATAATCGCCGGCGCCGTATTTGGAAAAATCAACATCCGCCTTCACCGTTCCGGATTTTGTTTTTTGCGGCTCTAAATAAAAAATACGCGTCCCTTCGGGCTCTTTAGTCACTTCAAACTCTATTGAGACATCCCTAAGCTTCTTGCCTTCATAATCAAAAATAAGATTGGTCAGGCCCACATTGGGAATAAAGCGGCAATAACCCTGGCTTTGGCTAAAGGTCGGGGTATAAGCGGTAAAGTGAATTTTTTCAGTACCGACCCTGATGCGGCAAACATCAATCTCGTCAAGCGCGCCTCTATGGCTGTAACTTGGCGCGGAAAACGACAGGCTTAACACTAATGCCGATAAAACAGTCCAACACCGGGATGTTTTAGCTGTCGAACATTTACTGTTTGGGTTTTGAAGGTGATCAGGCAACGTGGGTAGCAGATGTGTTTGCATTGTTGAACCTCTCTTTTGTAGGACGGAAAATAGCGTAAAAACCAACGCGGTGGATAAGTGCTCAAATAGGCAAAAAAATTACATTAAACTTGATAAAGAAAACATCGTCAAACCTTAGTAAGGTCTTGATAAAAAGACAAAATTGTCATGACTTGGGTGACGGCTGCGAGGATGCGGGAGCTCAAGTACCAGCTCCTTCTCCCTTGAGGGAGAAGGTTGGGATGAGGGGGATATAAAGGGTTGTTTTTATTCTCCTCATCCCAACCCTCTCCAGCAGGAGAGGGAGTTAGGGAGAAGGTGGCACAGCCCTAAGTCAACAGTGTTGGATTATGTTCTGCCCTACGTTCGCGGCATCAACGGGCAACCGCAAGCATTGCAATTCCAACAATGAAATTTACAGCACAATCCGCCGTTGATGAAATCCTTCCGCCAGAGGTTCATTGGTAATGGTCATTATCGCGGCATCAGGCAGCTTTTGAGCAATCAAACGCAACATTTTCATCTCGCATGAGGAATCAAGCGAATCCATAGACTCCTGCAATAAGATCCACTTAGGCTGTTGCAACAGCAAGCGCACGACGCCCAAACGTTGTTGCTGTTCGCGGGAAAGCGCACCGGCCCAATTATCTTCGTGATCAAGCTGCTCTTTTAATTCTTCCAAATCGACCAGCTCAAGCGCCTCCAGCAGTGCGGACTCGGCATATTCAATGTTGGCCGACGGATAGCAAATTGCAGCCCGCAAAGTCCCGGTCGGCAAATAAGGCCGTGGCGGCATAAAGAACACAGGATCGCGCGGTAACTCAATAGCGCCTTCTCCCCACGGCCAAAGACCCACGATAGCCTTAAACAACTTGGAACCGGTAAAGGCATTGCCGGTAATCAATACGCGTTCGCCCGGTCCGATTTCGGCATTCATAGCCGATACGCACACCATGCCGTCCAGCCTGATAATAGACAGTTCGCGAAAACGCAAAACATCGCGTTCGGCTTTTTCCAGATGAATACGATGCGGGTCATGGCGGACAATTTCCTGCTCCAGCTGGTCTAAGCCGTTAATCAAGCCCAATACCCGCTCAACCGAAGCGCGCCATTCGGCAACCTTGGCCATATTATCGACCGGCCAAGACAACGCCCCGGCCGTTTGTTGGAAGGCCTGGGCCGATTGCATCAAGGCGCCCAGCGAAATACTTCCTATAATATAGCGGGGCGCGGACACCAGTATAGGGAATGCCATCGATAACACCGAATACCCAGAAGTCAGCATGAATAGATGCGACCAAGCCAGGGTTTGCCGCTGCCAAGCGTGGACAATATTCTTAAAAAGCTCAATAAAGCGGCTTTGCTCGTTGGCTTCGCCATGAACCAGCGCAATCGCCAGAGAGTTTTCCCGCGCAGTGACCAAGCCGAACCTGAAATTAGCTTCTACGGTTTGCCGGGCATCGGTGGCCAAAGTATAGGGACGACCCAGCCACCACCCCAACGAGGAAGCGCAGGCGGCATAGATTATCGCCAGCCAGACTAAATGCCCGTGAATGGGAATCTCGAAAAACAATAGATTGAGCGTAACCGTGCCGGAAAGCGCCCACAAGATTTTGGTGAAACTAATAAGCACTAACGAGCAATAAACCAAGGAATGACAAAGATCGATAGCGGCTTCGGTGGCAATGCGGATATCTTCAGCGATTCGCCCGTCTGGATTATCATGAGTTCCCTGAATATGGGTAACCAGATAATGACGGCCATCGGTCATCCATTTACCGATCAAATGATGAGTTAACCAACTGCGCCAATCCAGTTGCAAGCGCCGCTTGACTTTAAAATGGGCGGTAGTAACTGCTATATTAGCCCCGAAAATCAGCACGATCAGGCCGATCTGGGTAAATAATCCGCTCATTGAGCGTTGTTCAAGCGCGTTAAAAAGGTCGGCGCTCCATACCGTTATGACCACAGCAATGCCGATTTGCATGATGGTCAACATGAATAGAGCCAACGTCAGGCTGCGAATAGTGGATTTGTTTTCAGAATACCAAAAAGGTCCTGCTAACTTAATGAATTGAATGAAAAACCCGTTTGAAAATTGCAAAGGAAAATCTCCGTGTTAGGAGGAAATAAATAATATTGGGGCATGGTTTTTTATTTTTTTGGTATGCCCCGCCTTTTACCGGCCTACAATTCTAGTGGAATTTGGAAAACTATGTAAGCCTTTGATTAAACACGCCATGTGCTTTTGTAAAATCACTCCTGCGCCAACGCATAATCAATTGAAATATAATTAAATAGTCAGCTACAAAGCGGCGACCGCTGCTGAGCTGAAATAAGATTGCCGAGATCGAATGACAGCAAAAAGGTAGGTCATGAATAAAGATCGGATAGCGGAGCCATAATGAAAATTGTCCATTGGGAACACTTTTCTTCATCCGAACGCATGCGATATACCAGCCTAATCGATCGTTTCAACCCATCGGCAACGATCGTTCACAATTTTGGCAGTATTCTTGCTATCAATCCCGTTAGCGATAAGTGCAACCACTCTGTCATCGGTATCGTAACCTACATGCGCATCAAGAGGATTGGCGAGCTTGCCTAAACCAAATGCGTCAAAGATGGTCGCCACATTGATGTTAACATTGGTGACGTCTATGCAAAGCCTTGAATCCAAGTATTTTTCCACGAAGCCCTTGGGAAGGCCATAACTTAACAGATCGTTAGGATCGCTGAAGGCAATAATCGGCGTTTTAGCCACCATACGTTGATTGTACTTTTCACCGTCCGCCTGACAATAAGCGGATTTTTGATTACTTACAGCGGGTAATTTACAGCCCAGCTGCAACATCGGCAGCTGGTTGGACATCATATAAATGGGGATTTCTTTCTTTTTTAATGCTTCGGTAAAATCGGCGTCGCGTTTGTCCAGTAAGGTCGCAATGCGCTGCATGCCGTCAATAATGATGCGGCTGCCCAAGCTGTGCGAGATAAAAGCATATTGATCGACCCGTATATTCTTTGCCGCCGTATCATCGTTAAATGAGCAGGCTTGCATCACACCGTCAGGCAAATCATTCCAGTTGCTTTTAGTCATCCAGCAAAACGATTGACCGAACGAGACCAGTATTTCATCCTGGCTTTCTCCCAGATAAATAATCGGATCGGGGCTGGTATCGTTGGAGAACTTTTTCATCAAATTATTGACTTCGGCTCTCCGAAATGAATACTCCCCCGAGTTATCATAGGCCAGCACTTGTTTTTGCTGGGCGGTAATCACCGACCAAGTTAATTCGTAAAACAGTAATTCCTTATTTCTGTCCTTACTTAATAAACGCGTAACTCTTAGGTTGCCCAGGTTTTTGTTGGTATCAAGCCGAGTTGTCAGGGTAATGTTTTTATATTCTTTTGACATCACCGGCAAATCCAGTTGGGTTGCCAGTTTTTCCAGAAATTGTGTGGAGTAGCCGGGTAAATGGTCCCCTACCCCATGCACCATAAGCACTTTCATCTTGCCTTGCTTATTGTCCAGAAACGGCGAAATGCCTTCGAAAGACTTTCCCCATATTTCGCAAAGACGCGTATCGGCCGATTGTTGCTTTTCCAGGAAAGCTTCAACCATGCCTTTACCCAAACTGGAGCAGCTGCTTAGTTGAGTGGTAACAATAAGCAAGCAAAAAATGTTGACGACATATTTCATGAGTAATTTTATAAACCGGGCTTTATAGCGGTGACCAACGCATTGACTTCCAGTCTGTGGCTAAGGTTGATGTTTGAAAAACCGGTATCGCGCAGCTGTTTTAGCGCTACCGATTCACGCATAACATGATTTTCCGATTCATCGCTAAACAAATGCACTATCCAGTGTTCCAGTACGTCCAGTTTGTTAATTTGGATTAACACTTTGAAATAACGGCTGACTTCTTCCTGTATGGTGCGGGTATGTTCGGAAATATCATCCAAGCCATAACGGTCACCGTTTATAAATTGACCGCCGGGTTTTAGAATCCTGAAAATTTCATTAATGACTTCTTTGCGATAGGTATCGAGAAAGTTATGCAAGGTATAAGCCGAGGCTACTATATCAACGCTGTCAGTCGGGAGGTTTTTTAGCGCGGTTAATGCGTCATCGCCGCAAAAAGCCAGTTTGCCTTCTTGCGCCCATTTATGCAGATGTTTTTTGGCTTGATCTTGCATGACCGGTTCGTTATCGACGCTTAAGATATTGAATTTATCCGATGCCGTTAATAGCGCCAAAGTGGTAATACCGGTGCCGCCGCCCAGTTCGACGACGGCAAGATTGCCGTTTGCTTGCATGGCGTATTCACCGGCCGACGCACCTACCCGCTGGCTCATTTGGGTGGCTAAAGGGCAGATTAAGTTGAGCAGTTCGTAATCCTGCCCGATAACGCCTGAAAATAGGGCGTCGTATTTTGATTTGTCCGTCATTATGATTTGGCTTGTTGTTTACGGTCGTAGGCGGCCAATTGTTCGGCTGTCGCTTCGATTTGAAATTTATCTTTCCATTCCCGATAAGGCATGCCGTAGATGATTTCCCTGGCTTGCTCATAATCCATCTCTACGCCCCGCTCTACTGCCGCCGCCATATACCATTTAGCCAGACAGTTCCTGCAAAAATCCGCCAGTATCATTAAATCGATGTTTTGCACGTCGGTATGCTTTTGAAAATGATTGACTAAGCGTCTGAATGCAGCCGCTTCTAATTCAGTTTGTGTATTTTTATCCACTGATGTGCTCCAAAATAATCGCTATTCTAGCAGAAACAACTATTCAAGCATGTACATTCCGCAGTAAAGATTTTACAATGAAGCGATAGCTGGATTTGTGTAACAACTTGCTTCTCTATATGAAAATTCATAGTTCATCGTTAACTTTTTCGCCTGCAAGCCTTAGCCAGAAAGTTGGTAGGAACGATAGCGCGCCAAATAAAGCCACCAATGAACTATCGGATAGTCAAAACAAACCGGCTAATAAACCCTCTTCGCCCGAAGAGATTAAAAAAGCACTGGATAATGTTAGCTCGGTAACTGATTTATCAAGCCAAGATAATCTTATTAAGCCAACTAATGCACGAACTTTAAGAGCACTTTCCGCCTACACTCAGGAATTCAATGCGCCGCAGCAGGATCAACGTGCTCAATTGATTACAGGAATAGATGCTTACGCCTGATCAACCTACTTTCGGCTACTAATGAAACAGCTTTTCGAATTTTTCCCTATCGTTTTATTCTTTATCGCGTTTAAACTTTACGACATTTATGTCGCCACCGCCGTTGTTATTGCGGCAACCATTATTCAGGTCGCCTATGCCTGGTTTAAACACCGCAAGGTTGAAACCATGCAATGGATTACTTTAGGATTGATTCTGGTCATGGGCGGCGCAACGCTTTATTTGCAGGATGAGCAATTTATCAAATGGAAACTGTCCATCATAGAATGGCTGTTTGGTACCGCCTTTTTAGGCAGCCAGTTTATCGGTAAAAAACCTTTCATTGAAAAAATGCTGTCAAGTAGCTTAACCTTGCCCGCTTTAATCTGGAGACGGCTCAATACGCTATGGGGCTGCTTCTTCATCAGTGTCGGCTTTATCAATCTTTACGTAATGTACAATTACAATACCGATGACTGGGTTACTTTTAAGACCTTCGGCGTCCCCGCATTGATGGTTGTTTTTATTCTGTTGCAAATGATTTTTTTATATAAATATATCCCCGATACAGAGGAGTAATACGTGTTATACGCCATTATCAGTGAAGATATAGCGGATAGTCTGGAAAGAAGACTGTCAGTGCGCCCGGCGCATGTAAAACGGCTGCAAGAACTACAAGATGCGGGACGGCTGGTTTTAGCCGGCCCTCATCCATCAATCGACAGCGATAATCCCGGAGCGGCAGGTTTTTCCGGCAGCTTGGTGGTTGCCGAATTTGACAGCCTAAACGATGCCAGACAATGGGCGGATGTTGATCCTTATGTCGCTGCCGGCGTTTACGCCAAAGTTACCGTTAAACCATTTAAAAAGGTCTTTCCACAATGACACCCGAATTAATTAGACAGCTGTTAAACGATGCTTTTAAACCAGAGCTTTTGGAAATCATCGATAACAGTGCGGCACATGCCGGACATGCCGGAGCACGTAGCGGCGGCGGTCATTATCATGTCACTCTTGTTGCTGAAGCTTTCGAAGGAAAATCTTTAGTTCAGCGGCATCAGCTTGTTTATAAAGCGCTCGGCGACATGATGAAACAACAAATTCATGCCTTAGGCATTAATGCTCTCTCACCCTCTGAAGAAACCAAAGGAAGATTCTAATGAAACAGAAAAAGCTTATCCCCTTACTTGTTGTCGGCACAGCCTTAATGGCCGGTTGTAATCAAGAGAAGGCAGCTGATACCGGCAGCACCACTACCGCTCCAGCTGCTACAAGCGTTACCCCCGCGGTTGATAAAGCCGATGCTATCGCTGTTGTCAACGGTCATTACATTGCCAAATCAACACTGGATACCTTGGAAAAAGAAATCGCCGAGCGTAGCCACGGGCAAACTTTTCCTAAAGAAAAACTGGTTGAAGAACTCGTGCAACGTGAACTGCTGGTTCAGGACGCGGAACAAAAGCAGCTGGATAAATCACCTGAATTCACCGCTCAGCTTGAAGCGGCTAAAAAAGCCTTATTAACTCAAGCCGACCTGCAAAACTTCATTAAAGCCAATCCGGTAACCGACGCTGAGATCAAAGCCGAATACGACAGTAAAGTGGCCGCTGAAAAAGGAACCGAGTATAAAGCCCGCCATATCCTGGTTAAAACCGAAGCGGAAGCTAAAAAGCTGATCGCCGAATTGGACAAAGGCGCGGATTTTGCCAAATTAGCCAACAAAAACTCATTAGACGCTAAAGAATCGCAAAATGGCGGCGACTTAGGCTGGTTTTCCGCCGCACAAATGGTGGCTCCTTTCTCTGAAGCCGTGGCTGCACAGGAAAAAGGCAAGTACAGCAAAGAACCGGTTAAGACCCAATTCGGCTACCATATCATTTTGAAAGAAGATTCCCGTCCGGTTACGCCTCCACCTTTGGAAGCGGTTAAAGAGCAACTGACGCCTTTCCTGCAACGCAAAAAAGTTCAGGATATGATCGAATCATTACGCAAACAGGCTAAAGTAGAAATATTAGTGCCGCTGACTGAAGAAAAACCAAAAACCGAAGCCGCTCCCGCTCCGGCAGAACAACCTGCGGCTGAGCCGGCAACGCCGGCCGCCGAAGAAGCACCGGCAGCCGAACCAGCCAAGGCTGTTGAACAGCCTGCAACTGAAAAGGCGCCTGCGGCTACTGAAGAAAAACCGGCGACTCCTGTGCCGGAGCCTGCTAAAGCCGGAGAATCCGCCAAAGCAGCCGAGCCTGCGCCGGCGGCTCCTGCTACTGAAACAAAAAAATAAGCACTGCGTTATACCAAGAAGGGCGGTTCAACCGCCCTTTTTTATGTGATTTTTTCCAGATATTGCACTATAAACTGCACACTGCGATTTCCCCTGAACTCATTAATGTCGAGCTTGTAAGCCGCCCTAATATGGCGTAAGCCCAACCAGTTTTCCGGTTTATCGACGTAAAAAGCAATCGCATCAATTAACAAATCGCCGAACGGTTTTCTCAGCACTAACTTAAGATGGCGTTGCCCGACAATGCGCGCTTGAATAACATCAAAGACCCCATCGAAAACAGGCTCGGGGAATTCCTGCCCCCAAGTTCCGGCGTTTTGCAATAACTCGGCAAATTCGATAGTCATCTCATTTTCAGTTAATTCGCCATCGGAATAGATAAGCTGCTCCAAATCGATAGTAAGCAAACGCTTCCTGACCACCTCATCAAAAGCCAATGCAAACGGCGGATAGTCGCGCATTCTCAAACTCATGCCCGCCGCCATCGCATGCCCGCCGAATTTGCTGAGTAATTTTGGGTGCAGCGCTGCAATATCGCTCAGCACATCCCGAATATGAACGCCGGGAATCGAACGTGCCGAGCCTTTTATTTCATCTTTTCCGGCAGGCGCAAAAGCAATCACAGGCCGGTGCAGCTGGTCTTTAATCCGCGACGCCAAAATCCCGATAACGCCTTGATGCCAACGTGCGTCAAATAAACAAACCCCCGCAGGCAGATGGTGCTCATCAAGGGTTTTCATTTCATGCAATAAAGCCATGGCCTCATTTTTCATTTGACCTTCGATCTCGCGCCGGTCGTTATTCAGCTCATCCAATTGCAGCGCCATTTGTTTTGCCGACGCGGGGTCTTCGCTTAGCAAACATTGAATTCCCAGCGACATATCATCCATGCGCCCCGCGGCATTTAGCCGCGGCCCCAAGGCAAAGCCTAAATCGGAGGCAAGAATAGCTTCCGGTCTTCTGCCCGATACTTCAATCAGCGCATTGATGCCCGGATGCGAGCGCTTCGTGCGTATTCTTAACAAGCCTTGATACACCAAAGCCCGGTTGATCCGATCAAGCGCCACCACGTCGGCGACCGTACCCAATGCAACATAATCCAGCAACTGAGCCAGATTGGGCTCCTGAACCTGATGTTGCTCGAACCGGTTTTGTTCTCTTAACCGGTTCCTTAAAGCCATCAACACATAGAAAATAACGCCGACACCGGCTAATGCGCCGCTGGGAAATTTATCGTCGACCAGATTGGGATTTACGATAGCATCGGCAACAGGCAGCTCATGACCCGGTAAATGATGATCGGTAATCAGGACTTTCATGCCCAGCTCTTTAGCTACCCTAACCCCGTCTATACTGGATATGCCGTTATCGACGGTAATAATCACATCGGGTTTTTGCAGCTTCACCAGCTCGACAATTTCAGGCGTCAAGCCGTAACCGTATTCAAACCGGTTTGGGACGACAAATGTTACATCCCCCGCCCCCAGCAATTGCAAGCCCTTGATCGCCACCGCACAACTGGTTGCGCCGTCGGCATCGAAGTCGGCCACAATGCAAATCCGCTGCTGCTCATTAATGGCTTCGATTAAATGACCGACCATGTCTTCGATACCTGACAGCAACCAGGGTGACGGCAGTTTTGCCAGCGTTCTGTCCAGTTCCTCTACCGAAGTTAAACCCCTGGCTAAAAAAATGCGTTCCAATATCGGGTGCATTTCGCCCAGGTTAGCGCGTTTTTTAATGATGGGACGGGGTCGGATGGTTTTCTTTACACCTTGATAATACATGAGTTTTCCAATAAAAAAGCCGATCGAGATCGGCATCCGGAGCATTAAATTGTTAGTCGATCTATTCCGGCACTGCCGCCAAATTAAGACGCATGGCAGCCGCCAATAAACGTTTATCGCGAGTCCATAATTTGGCATTGATTGCCAATTGCGTAGAAGCTAATAAATGCACATCGATAAACCCTATTCCTAAACCGAACAGAGAATGCGTTTCTATGAATCGAGAGGTCTCGTCGGCAAAGACGACAGGAGCTTGGGGCAGATTATCCAAAGCACTCAAAATAATGTGGCGTTGGCTGAGATTCCCTAACGCCAACTCGCCTCGAACAAAGGGATGACAAAGGACATTATTCGACGTTAGCAAACTGACTAACAACGGTTCATTATTACGGAAATGGTCAATCCAAACGGAAGTATCAACTAAGATCATCATGCACTTGAGCGGCGCTTTGCCTACGAGGAATGGCTAGTAATTGCGGCTCGCTACCCCCTAAACAGGCTAACCTTTTAGCGCTTTCCCGTTCTATCAGAGCCTTTAAGGCTTCTTTTATCAGGCTGGATTTTTCCTGTACGTTGGTCAAAGCTTGAGCTTTTTCCAGTAATTCATCATCTAAGACAACAGTGGTTCTCATGATTTTTCTCCTAATGTGTCATCGAATGATGCGCTTTTTTGTGCATTTGAGCAAAACGATTTTTTGATAAGAAAATATTTGACTATTGTCGTTCGGCTTCCCGATTAACCACATAGACAAGGATCCGCTGCACCAACCCTCTGTCCATTTCATCGGTACGATGCGCAGCCTCGTGAAACTAAAGCCGTTCAACTTCTGTTTAGGCTTGTGTTTTAACAGACTATCTATAAAAACCACTCATCCGCTCATGCACAACATTAGCAATATTGCGCTCTGTTTCCGTGCATATTTCAACACATCCACTTTAACAACACCCACTCCAGCCTGCCCGTATCAGCAATAAAGCCATGTGGCTCAAATCTTGCTTGGTCATTTTTAAATGCATAATTAAGGATAAATCCCATGTTGTCAGAAGCCGAACGTTTTGAAACTTTCTCGCCTTATATTAGAAGTGTTGCTCAGTGTAAGGAAATCCTCCGCGACTTGAATGGAACCTGGGGCCTGATTTCCGCCATTGCGGAAATCAGTTGCCCCAAAGAAGCCGCAACCATACTGCCGGCAATGGAAGCCACAAAAGTAGGTTTTAGTGATCTGGAAGGTAAACTGACCAGTCAGCTGGTCTCTGAAGAAATCAAAAAAACCTGTCTTGAACTTGAATCCAAAGCCCAAGTATCGATAGATATTCTGGTGCGCAATTTGTATGAGCGCACCGCGGACATCGGCTTTCTGGCTACCAATGCCGATATTTGTAATTTTGTGCTGGCCGCTGCGAAAGGCCAAGTGGCGGAAGTCGATCTTATCAACCACCTCCTTGACGAGTACGGCTCAAAATACACCGTATACGACGATATCATCATTCTGGACACCGACAGCCGCATTCTTGCCAGACTGGACCGCAGCATAGCGCCCACCGCTCAAAGCATCTCCGCCCCGATTATCAACCAGACCTTGCAATCGACAGAAGAGTATGTTGAAACCTTTGGCAAAACCAGTCTTCGCCCCGGCACCGACAGAGCCCTTATTTATTCAAAACGCATCGTCGATCCGGTTGATGAATCGGTGATCGGTATTTTATGCTTATCCTTTCGTTTCGATAACGAGATGGAAGGCATCTTCCGCAGTCTGCAAAAAAAAGGCGACAAAGCCGTCATGTTGCTGCTGAATGCCGATTCGGTGGTGATTGCCACCAGCGACCATGACCATATTCCGATAGGCCGCGTCATTGAAGCCGTCCCGAACGGCGATGACTACGGAGTGACCGACTTTGCCGGCCGCGAATATCTGTCGGTTACCCACAGAGGCCGTCCTTATCAAAGCTACACCGGACAGGAATGGTACGGACACGCAATGATCCCCTTGCATACGGCCTTTGGCGCTTCGGCATCCGACAAGGAGATCAATGCCGAAATCCTGCGTCACGGCGACTCGCTGTCTCCCGAGCTGTCCAGCATCATTGCCGGAGCGGCCAAAGACATCAACCTGTTCCTGCACCGCGTTATCTGGAACGGCCAAGTCATGGCGACCAATGAGCACGGCAACCTGTTATCGCTCAAAGCGATTCTAAAACAAATCCGTTCGATGGGCGCCCGCACCGCTCAAGCGCTTGCCGACTCCAGCAGCAAGCTGCACACCACGATGATCACGTCGGAACTGCGTAATGCCGAATCCATAGCACGCCTGATGATTGATATTATGGATCGCAATCTCTACGAGCGCAGCAATGATTGCCGGTGGTGGGCGCTGACTTCGGAAATCCGGCGCATCCTGTCGGAAGGCCGCATGAACATGGACGACAAAGCAAAAATCACCGATATTCTGATCTACATCAACAACCTTTATACCGTCTACACGCGTCTTTTTATCTATGACATCAAAGGCACCATCGTAGCCGAATCCAACCTGCATAACGATCCTGTCGACGCCATCGGCAGACAAGCCAACGCCGTTTCCACACAAGAAACTTTTTCTTTGCGCTCCCCGCAGGAATACCGCGTATCGCCGTTCGAAGAGTCCTGGCTGTATGAAGGCAATCCCACCTATGTTTACAATGCCGCCATCCGTCATATTGATGACCTCAACAAAGTAGTGGGCGGCATCGGCATTGTTTTTGACGCCACTCCCGAATTCAAGCACATGCTCGAGGATTGCCTGCCCGACAAGCCCGGTGCTTTCGGTCTGTTTGTGGAACGGCCCAGCGGCCGGATTATTGCCTCAACCGAAGGCTCTAATTACAAAAACGGTGAGGTGCTGTGGATAGACCCTGAGTTTTTTCAGCTGCCGGAAGGAACCGGGAAATCCAAAATCGTGCTTCACAACAAAAAATATTATGCGGTCGGTTGCTACTCGTCACGCGGTTATCGCGAGTTTAAAACCACCGGAGACTATCAAAATGACGTCGCCGCGTTCGTGTTTATTCCGATTTGCGAACAGGCCGAAGCAACCGGTTCGGAACAACGCGAATCCATCGCTTACCCGCAAGAACCGGTCAACGGTGAAGTTGTCGACTTGGCAACCTTTCATATAGGTTCGGAAATCTACGCCTTTGTCGCGTCCGATGTACTGGAAGCCGTCGACGTTAAATTGATCAACAGTCTGCCCGGCGTAAAACCCTACATTGTCGGCAGCATCATGTATTGCGATAACAGCGCCGAAGGCAACAATGAAAAAACTCCGATCATCGTCATTAATGGCGGCATTTTGACCAATAAGCCCGCCGAACCGGGGCGACAAGAAAAAACGACCGGGGCTATCGTCGTTGTCCGAACCCAGGTAGGCCTGATTGGCCTCTTGGTTGATGGACTTGACGCCATTCCCACTTTTGAAAAAAAGCAAATTCAGCCGGTTACTGAATTATTGCGCGGTGATGGCGGCTACGTAAAAGCGCTAGTCAATATTCCTGAAAGCAACACACCGGGAAAAATGCTGATCGTATTGAACCAAGACCTGATTCTTGCCTCGGCTCGCAAACGCTAACTCGGACTGTAAGACAAGTAGTGGCTCAAAATTCTTTTAACATTTTTCACTCACCACGAAGATATGAAATTTTATGTTTTCCTTCGTGATCTTCGTGGTGAATTGCTTTTTGCATTTTGTTAAAAAACTTTTGGTTGTCTGCTTAGGCGGTATTTTTCATGCTATAGAGTCCGAAGTTGGTCACGCGACATGAAGTCTCAAGCCGGATGGGGTTTTCAACCCCATCCCTAACACGTGATTCCATCGCTGACGAACACCACTATGAAACCAAAATATTGCAATGCACGAATCTCATTACCCGAAACGACAGATAAATTAGGCATGTGCTGCAACGTGGAATGTAGTAAGCAGAAAAAGTCTGGTAATGGTTAGCGGAAACGCTTTTACAAACAATCCAAAATAGCCCGCTTAACCGCATCCAAACTGGCTTCAATCGTCACAGGATGCGCAGCAGAACATTGAGAAATAGCCGTATCGGGATCTTTTAAACCATTGCCGGTTAAGGTACAAACAATCTTGCTGCCTTCGGGGATTTTTCCTGAGCCGATATCATGCAAGGCTCCGGCTAAAGAAGTCGCCGAAGCCGGTTCGCAAAAAATACCTTCATATTGGGACAGCATTTTCTGCGCGGCTAAAATCTGTTCGTCAGTAAATTTGTCGAACCAGCCGCCGGATTCTTTTTGCGCGGCCCAAGCAAAATCCCAGGATTGCGGGTGGCCGATGCGAATGGCTGTAGCAATGGTTTCCGGCTCGTCAATCATATGCCCGGCTAAAAACGGCGCCGCCCCGGCAGCTTGATAACCGCACATAATCGGGCGGCTACTGCATACGCGGCCGGCGGCATATTCGCAATAGCCTTTCCAGTAAGCGGTAATATTGCCGGCATTGCCGACCGGCAGACAGTGATAGTCGGGCGCGAAACCGAGATCGTCGACAATTTCGAAAGCGGCGGTTTTTTGTCCGTCGATTCTGAACGGATTGATCGAGTTAACGATGGTGACCGGCGCATGATCGGCGATTTCTTTAACCAAGGCCATGCCTTTATCGAAGTTGCCGTTAATCTGAATAATTTCAGCACCGTACATCAGCGTTTGCGCCAGCTTGCCTTGAGCAATTTTGCCGTCGGGGATTAACACGAAAGCTTTAATACCCGCGCGCGCCGCGTAGGCTGCGGCAGCGGCGGAGGTGTTGCCGGTGGAGGCGCAGATAATGGCCTGACTGCCTTCTTCGACAGCTTTGGTGACCGCCATGGTCATGCCTCTATCCTTAAATGAACCGGTCGGATTCAAGCCTTCGAATTTGACATAAATATCAACTTCCTTGCCGATCAACCGAGGGATATTCTGCAATTGAATCATCGGCGTATTGCCTTCATTCAAGCTGATGATGCGGGTGCTTGCGCTGACCGGCAGACGGTCTCTGTAGCGTTCGATCAAGCCGGTGTAGTGTTTATGCGTAGACATGTTTTTTATTTATCCTAAAGTTTCCAGACGGATGCGGTTGACTTTACCGCTAACGGTTGTCAACGCCTCGATTTCGGCGATAGCCGCGTTCATTTCTTTTTCCAGCGTGACCTGAGTCAGCATGATAATCGGTACCGATGTTTCATTATTCAGCGGCACTTTTTGGCTGATGGCTTCGATGCTGATTTGATGCTCGGCCAGAATCCGGGTCACTTCCGCCAAAACACCCGGCTTATCTTCTGCATTAAGCCGCAAATAATAAGCCGTCCGGAACATATCCGCGGACAAAACCGGAATATCGGCTATCGCATCGGCTTGAAAGGCTAAATGCGGTACGCGGTTTTCAGGATCGCCGGTTAAGGCTCTGACCACATCGATCACATCGGCGACGACAGAAGACGCGGTAGGTTCGGCTCCGGCTCCGGCGCCGTAATAAAGCGTTGGACCGACCGCATCGCCTTTGACCAGCACGGCATTCATCACGCCGTTGACATTGGCTATCAAGCGACGTTCGGGGATCAAAGTCGGATGCACTCTTAACTCGATACCTTCCGGCGTTTTGCGGGCGATACCCAAATGCTTAATGCGATAACCCAGTTGTTCCGCGTACTCGACGTCGGTGCGGGTGATTTTGGTAATGCCTTCGGTAAACACCTTGTCGAATTGCAATGGAATACCGAAAGCAATCGACGCCAGAATGGTTAATTTATGACCGGCATCAATGCCTTCTACGTCAAAAGTAGGATCGGCTTCCGCGTAACCCAAGGCTTGCGCCTCGGCCAATACGTCGGCAAAATCGCGGCCTTTGTCGCGCATTTCGGTCAGGATGAAATTGCCTGTGCCGTTGATGATGCCCGCCAACCATTCGATTTGATTGCCGCTTAAGCCTTCGCGGATGGCCTTGATAATCGGAATACCGCCTGCAACAGCGGCTTCAAACGCGACGATGACGCCTTTCTCGCCGGCTTTGGCGAAAATCTCGTTGCCGTGCAACGCAATCAGCGACTTATTGGCGGTAACCACATGCTTACCGTTTGCTATGGCTTTCTGCACCATGTCTTTGACCTGCCCCGCCCCGCCGATCAACTCCAAAACGATTTCAATTTCGGGGTCATTGATGATTTCGAAAGGATCGGTCGTTAAAGCGATGCCTTGCGTGTCGCAGATGCGCTGTTTGTTTAAATCCTTGGCCGAAGCGCGGGTGATGATAATTTCCCGTCCTGCCCGGCGGGCTATTTCCGCCGCGTTTCGCTTCAACACATTGACGGTGCCGCCACCGACAGTACCTAATCCTAATATACCTACTTTTACCGGTTTCAAATCAAACTCCAGTTAATAAATTATTATCGTTCCCTAGCTTAAAACGCCAAGTATGGGAACAATGAAAACACACCACTTAACTAATAAGCTCCAGTCTTTTTTCTATGCGCTGAATGCGATCGATAATTTTGTCGAGCGTTATTTGTTGCCTTGCATCGGTTTCATCACCATGAGCAACTTCATGCTTAACTGAAACCGTGGCTAACTCAAGACTGGACATGCGATGCTTAAGATCGGACATATCATCGGCTATTTGGTCAACTCTGCTACGAATATGGCGTAAATGTTCTAAAACTATATTTTCTACATTGTCTGACATATTACCTCCTGAATTAATTTTAACTAGTGTTTAAGCATCAAGCATAACGAGGTCAAAGCTTGATTTTAATCCCGGATTGTCGCGCAATCTTTTATGAATTTATAGGCTTATATAACCTTGTCTTTCTTCATCATATTGCGTATGCCGCGCACCGCTTGGCGGGTTCTATGTTCATTCTCGATCAAACCGAACCTGACATGATCGTCGCCATGCTGACCGAAACCAATACCCGGTGAAACCGCAACCTTAGCCTCTGCCAACAGTTTTTTAGAAAACTCCAGCGAGCCCATATGCTGATACGCGTCAGGAATACGCGCCCAAACAAACATGGTAGCTTTCGGCTTTTCCACCGGCCAGCCTGCCGATACTAAGCCGTCGCACAGCACATCGCGTCTTTTCCGGTACATCTCGGCGATTTCGGCAACACATTCCTGCGGACCTTCCAAAGCGGCAATCGCGGCAATCTGAATCGGCGTAAAGGTGCCGTAATCCAGATATGATTTAATGCGCGCCAAAGCGGCAACCAATTCTTTGTTACCGCACATAAAGCCCACACGCCAGCCCGGCATGTTGTAACTTTTAGAGAGCGAGAAAAACTCGACCGCGATGTCTTTTGCGCCTTCGACTTGAAGAATCGACGGCGCTTTGTAACCGTCGAAAACGATGTCGGCATAGGCAATATCCTGTACCACCCAGATATTGTGTTCTTTAGCGACCGCGATGATTTTCTCGAAAAAATCCAGTTCTACGCACTGACTGGTCGGATTGCCCGGAAAATTAAGAATCAACATTTTCGGCTTGGGCCAGGAATCGATAATGGCTTTTTGCAGTTCCTCGAAAAAATCGCCGCCCGGAATCATCGGCACATGCCTCAGATCGGCGCCCGCAATCACCACGCCGTAAGGATGGATCGGATAAGCCGGATTAGGCACCAACACCACATCCCCCGGCCCTAACGTTGCCAGCGCCAAATGCGCCAAACCTTCTTTCGAGCCTATGGTGACAATAGCTTCGGTTTCCGGGTCCAAATCGACATCGAAGCGGTTTTTATACCACGTGCAAATAGCTTTTCTTAATCGGGGGATGCCTTTGGAAACGGAATAACGATGCGTATCGGGGCGCTTGGTCGATTCAATTAATTTATTGACGATGTGATCGGGCGTGGCCTGATCAGGGTTGCCCATGCCGAAGTCGATAATATCTTCTCCCGCCGCTCGGGCCTTGGCTTTTAAGTCATTAACAATATTAAAAACGTAGGGAGGTAAACGACTTATTCTATGAAATTGTTCCATTGACAGCTCTTGAAAAACCGATGTTTAAGTGAAAGTTAAAAAATGTTGCCCAAAGTACTGTTATTAATAGGCTATGTCAAATTGAAACAGCCCTGTAGGTCGAACACTAAAACGCAGATTAAGATTTTTTGAATAATTCCGGAAAAATCCGTTTATCGCTATCTGCGTTCCATTTTTTTGATAGCCGAGTCGTTACACCGGGCTTATTCCGACCGCGTTATAAAATGAAAACAGTACCGGGACAAGTTACTGATCCAAGCGCAATACCTGTTCTACGCGGAGCAAATCTTCTTGCGTATCGACACCGGCAGCCGGGGTTTTATCGACGATATGCACCCGAATAGCTTCGCCGTACCAGAGGATTCTCAGCTGCTCCAGAGATTCGACCGACTCAAGCTTTGATGCGTCCCACAGGCAATAACGGTTTAAAAAACCGACCGTATAAGCATACATGCCGATATGCCTGAGATAAGGCAGTTTTCCGGAAGGCGTGCCGCCCGACCGGGTAAAACCATCCCGATCCCAAGGAATCGGCGCGCGGCTAAAATAAAGCGCATAACCGGCGCGGTTCAAAACCACTTTGACGGCGTTGGGATTGAAGATTTCTTCGGGGTCGGCGATGCGGGCGGCCAGTGTCGCTATGCCCGCCTGCTGCTGACCGGCTAAGGCGATAGCGGTCTCGCGAATATAGGCGGGCGGAATCAGCGGTTCATCGCCTTGCAGATTAACGATAATGTCGTCAGCGGCCCACCCGCACAACCTCGCCACCTCGGCGATTCTTTCGGTGCCGCTTTGGTGGTCGGCGCGGGTCATCACCGCTGTTATGCCTAAACCGCTGACAGCCTGAAAAATCCGCTCATCGTCGGTGGCGACAACAATTTCGTCCGCATCGGCTTCTTGCGCGCGTTCGCAAACATGCGCAATCATTGGCTTGCCGGCGATGTTCAGCAACGGTTTACCCGGCAATCTTGTCGAGCCGTATCGTGCCGGAATAACGACTTTAAAATGCACGCTCATTTTTTTAATGCGTCGATTTCGTCATTGGTTAATTCGCGCGCTTCATCTTCAAGCATAACGGGAATATCGTCGCGGATAGGGAAAGCGATACGGTCGGCTTTGCAGATAAGTTCCTGCTTAGACTTGTCGTAAATCAACGGGCTTTTGCATAAAGGACAAGCCAGAATATCAAGCAGTTTTTTATCTATCATGGTTTTCTCGTAATATTTATAGGGCAAAGGTTTTTGGGTGTCGCATTTTACAGCATTTTACAGCATTTTTAAGCAGCCTGTTTTGCGCGCTCCAGCGCTGCCGAAACCGCCCCTACTCTGAATCGACAGTGCCGGCTAACTATGGTCAAATAAGATCGGTTATTTTACACAATTGAGGTTTCCACTATGACTGCGTTGTCGTTATGCTTATCCTGCCTGCTTCAAGCTATCGCATTGCTGGTTATTGCAAACGGAGCTCCGGTGTTGGTCAATAACCTGCTGGGCAAACGTTGGTCATGGCCGGTGGATAATGGGGTAAAACTGCGCGATGGCGGGCGTTTGCTCGGCGACAGCAAAACTTGGCGGGGCTTGTGTTCCGCTATTTTTTTTACCTTGATTGCAGCGTTTTTAAGCGGACTCGATGTTTTGACCGGTCTGTTATTCGGCGCCTTGGCTATGGCCGGAGATTTGCTGAGCAGCTTTATCAAACGCCGGATAGGTTGCGTTGAAAGCAGCCGGGCGCGAGGTCTCGATACCCTGCCGGAATCTTTATTACCGGTATTAGTGTTAAAACAGCCGCTGGAGCTGAGCCTGATCGACATCATCCTGGCGGTCACGCTTTTCTTCCTGATTGAAGAATGGATTTCGCCGGTTCTTTATCGATTGCATCTTCGCAAACAGCCTTATTAGACTAACGCTTAGCAAAAACACCTATGTGCAAAAAAGGATTACGAGTACTCACCTACAATGTCCATAAAGGTTTTAATGCCGGCAACCGGCAGTTTGTGCTGCATCAAATTCGCGAGGCATTGATAGCCGCCGACGCCGATTTGATGTTCTTGCAGGAAATGCAAGGCGAACACCGCCGACATCAGCAAAAAATCCCCGACTGGCCGGTGTTATCCCAACTTGAATTTCTCGCGGAAAATGTCTGGCCGTTCCACGCTTACGGCAAAAACGCGGTTTACAATGCCGGCCATCACGGCAATGCCATCCTGAGCAAGCATCCTTTCGAGCACTGGGAGAACATCAATGTATCGCCGTTTCCCTGGGCCAGCCGCAGCCTATTACACGGCGTTATTCGACTGCCTGAAGAGCTGCATATCGTATGCATACATTTCGGCCTGCTCGGCAAGGAGCGCCGCCTGCAAATAAGCAAATTATCCGCCCATATCGACAGTCATGTACCGCCCGACGCCCCGCTGATTATTGCCGGCGACTTTAACGATTGGCTGGGGCAAGCCGATCGCCTATTCCATGACCGCTTGGGCTTACAGGAAATTTTCCGCGAAACCCATGGCCGTTATGCGCGAAGCTTTCCGTCCTGGTTGCCGCTTCTGCCGATGGATCGTATTTACTATCGCGGTTTAATTCCGCTATCCTGCGACCGCTTAGCTCATGCACCGTGGCATACGCTCTCGGACCATGCGCCGTTGACCGCCTTGTTTGCCTTATGAACACTACGCAATCAAAACTGACGCTGCCCAACGTGCTGACCGGGTTCCGCTTTATCGCCGCGCCGATACTGCTATGGCTGGCCTGGCATAATCATGGCATCGCCTTTATGGAACTGCTGGCGGTCACTTTCCTGACCGACTTTCTGGACGGCATGGCCGCCCGCTTAACCGGTCAAGTGACGCAATTCGGCGCCACGCTCGACAGTTGGGCGGACGTCATCACTTACCTGACCATAGCGCTGTGCTGCCGGTGGTTGTGGCCCGAAGTGGTGAGCAGAGAACGGTTTTATGTCGGTTTGATTGTCGCCAGTTGCCTGTTACCGGCTCTTTTAGGCTTTTTCAAGTTCGGACGCTTTACCAGCTATCATACCTGGGCCGTTAAAATCGCCGCCGCCGCTATGGCCTTGACTTTATATGTGCTGTTTCTGGGCGGCCCGGCGTGGCCGTTTCGAGCGGCTGCGGTAATATGCATCATCGCCGCGGTTGAAGAGATGGTCATTACCCTGCTTCTGCCTGAACCCGAATCCAATCTGCGTTCGGTCTGGGCTATAGTGAAGCGTTCCAAGCGAGACTATCGCTAAGGCAGCCCGCACTCCGACGCATCCGGCAACAATGGAACGCAGAGATTTTTTCATGATTTATCCGCGCTCCCTTGCAGGGCCTCATCCTCCGGCTATTACACCTAATCCGCACATCCTTAATGAATACCATGCCCCACCGACCCATTAGCTCCAAGGAGCCGCCAGAGGCGAAACTAACGCTTAACCAAGTATTGCTGTGGCTGCAACAAGACGGCATGATTTCCAGCGCCGACCTTGAACACTGCCGAATCTACGGAAAAGCGCCTACCAGCAAAACCAAGCATCCGCTTAATATTCTGGTCGAATGCGGCGTAACCGACCCAAGCCAATTCGGCAAACCCTTAACGCTTGAGAACTTAACCCAATGGCTGGCAAAAAAAGTCAACCTGCCCTATTACTACATCGATCCGTTAAAAATCGACATCCCTTCGGTGACCTTGATTTACAGCCACGCTTACGCGGCGAATTACAATATCCTGCCGATTAAAGTCAGCAAAGACGAAGCCGTCATTGCGACCGCGGAACCGTATATCCGATCGTGGGAGGCGGATCTTAAAAAAATCCAATCGGGCCAAATAACCCGCGTAATAGCCAATCCTGACGAAATCAAACGCTATTTGGGCGAGTTTTACGCGTTTGCAAAATCGTTAAAAGGCGCGACCGATAACTCCGCCAACCAGTCCGGCAATTCCATTTATAACTTTGAACAATTGGTGGAACTGGGCCAGATCACTAATCTGGATGCGGAAAACCAGCATATCGTCAACTTGGTGAACTGGCTCATGCAATACGCGTTCGATCAACGCGCCAGCGATATTCATATTGAACCGCGCCGTAACCAAGGCAATGTGCGTTTCAGGATAGACGGCATTTTGCATGATGTTTATCAATTACCCGCCGCCATCATGAACCCGGTCATGAGCCGGTTAAAGATCCTGGGCAGAATGAACATTGCCGAAAAAAGATTGCCGCAAGACGGCCGCATTAAAACCCATATCGGCGGAAAAAAAGAAATCGAGTTGCGGCTTTCCACGATACCCAGCGCCTTCGGCGAAAAAATGGTCATGCGCATCTTCGATCCCGAGGTGCTGACCCGCGATTACAAGCAACTGGGTTTTAACAATCATGAGCAGGCGATTTGGACCAAATTGATTCAACACTCGCACGGCATCATTTTGGTCACAGGGCCGACCGGCTCGGGAAAAACCACCACGCTATACACAACGTTAAAACATTTAGCCACCTCCGAAGTCAACCTGTGTACCGTCGAAGATCCGATTGAGCAAATCGAGCCCAGCTTTAACCAGCTGCAAGTTAAAGCTAGCATCGGACTGACCTTCGCCAGCGGCATTCGCGCCTTAATGCGTCAAGACCCCGACATTATTATGGTCGGCGAAATTCGCGACCTGGAAACCGCGGAAATGGCGATTCAGGCATCCCTGACCGGGCATTTGGTGTTTTCCACCTTGCATACCAATAATGCGCCGTCGGCGATTGTTCGCTTATTGGATATCGGCGTACCGGCGTATTTGATCCAGCTGACTTTATTAGGCGTGATGGCGCAACGCTTGGTGCGGGTTTTATGCAGGGAGTGCAAAAAGCAGGTCGGCATAGACGATCAACAATGGTCGCAATTAATCACCCCTTACAAAGCGGCGACGCCTACTTATGTTTACGAAGCGGTAGGCTGTAAAGAATGCAGACACACCGGCTATTCGGGCAGAATCGGTATTTACGAAATATTCAGCAACTCATCGGCGCTAAAAAAACTCATGGTCAACGGTTGCGACAATACCGTACTGCAAAAACAAGCCATGCTTGAAGGCATGCGCCCCTTACGTCTGAGCGCCGCTGAAAAGGTAGCGGCGGGAATCACCAGTATCGATGAGATGTTAAGAGTCACGCCTGAAAATATCGGGGATTGAGATTTTCGCTCAGAGCAGCCGGAGTGCAGGCTTTACCTCACTGCCATTAAGTTAAGAAAAAAGCTCCCTCTCCTGCTGGAGAGGGCTGGGGTGAGGAGAATAAAAATAAGGAAAGTTGCAGCCTTGTCATAACTCATGACCGGATAAAGCATCCTGCGGCGACTTCGGCGGCGAAGCCTGCCGACGCTGCGCCAAAGCCTGCGCGACTACATAAAAAACAGGCGTTAACAACAAGCCAAACAAGGTCACCCCGAGCATACCGCTAAATACCGCGGTACCGAGCAACTGCCGCGATTCCGCTCCGGCTCCTTGCGAAATCACCAACGGAAACACGCCCAAAATAAACGCGAACGAGGTCATTAAAATGGGTCGTAAGCGAATCCGCGCCGCTTCGACCGCCGCATCGAAACGGCTAAGCCCGTTTTCTTGCCGCCGCTTGGCGAATTCCACGATCAGAATCGCGGTCTTGCTGGCTAAGCCGACCAATACGATGAAGCCGATTTGAGTGAAAATATTATTGTCCATGCCGCGCAACCACACCCCGGCCAACGACGACAAAATGCACATCGGTACGATCAAAATTACCGCAAACGGTAACGACCAGCTTTCGTATTGGGCCGCCAAGGCCAAAAACACAAAAATTACGCTGAGCGGGAAAACCAGCATAGCCGTGTTTCCGGCTAACACTTGTTGCAGACTAAGCTCGGTCCATTCAAAGCCGAAGCCCGGCGGCAATTCCGCGTCCATCAGCTTGTCCATGGTGGCAATCGCTTGACCGGAACTGACGCCGGGCAAGGTGCTGCCGTTGATTTCCGCCGCCGGATACATGTTGTAACGGGTGATTTTGTCCGGACCGGTAATTTCCTTAACCGACATCAAAGACCCGAGCGGCACCATGCCGCCTTGACCATTACGGGTTTTCAATTCGGCAATGTCCGAGGGTTTCATCCGGAACTCCGAGTCGGCCTGCGCCACCACCTGATAGGTTCGGCCAAAACTGTTGAAGTCGTTCACATAAAGCGAGCCCAGATAAATCTGCAAGGTATCGAACACGTCCTTTAACGGAACATCCATCGATTTAGCGCGGGTGCGATCCACATCCAGGAACAGTTGCGGCACCCCGGCGCGGAAAGTCGTAAACAGCCCGACCAAGCCCGGTTGCTTGCCGCCCTTGGCGATCAGATCGTTGGTGATAGTCTGCAACGCGTCGGTACCGGCATTGGAACGATCCTGAATTTGCAGCTTGAAACCGCCGACTACGCTCATGCCTCGAACCGGAGGCGGCGGAAACGCGGTAATATAAGCCCCCTCGACTTGGGCCAGATCCTGTTTGAGCTGATTAACCACCGCGTCGGCGTGAAGTTCGGGATGGCCTGCGCGTTGGTCGAAAGGCTCCAGTCTGGCGAACATCGTCGCGACATTGGATTGGTTGGAACCGGTCAGAAACGAAAAACCGGCATAGGCGATCACATGCTTGACGCCTTTTGTTTTTAACACAATACGGGTCGCCTGTTGCACCACCTCCTGAGTGCGCGCCAGCGATGCCGCATCGGGCAATTGCGCATACAGAATCAGGTAGCCTTGGTCTTGCTGAGGAATAAAGCCGGTCGGCACTTTTTCGAAAGCCAGGAAATTAAGGCCATTAAGCGCGGCATAAAGCACCAGCACCAGCGCGGTCATACGGATCAGTCGGCCGACCAAGCGCGCATAACCTTCGCTGAACGCATCGAAAAAACGGTTGAAGCCCTTGAAAAACCAGCCGAACAGGCGGTCGAACACGCGCGTCAACACGTCCTTGTCGGCATGCGCCCGATCCAGCAGCAACGCGCACAAAGCCGGGCTCAAGGTCAATGAATTGAGCGCCGAGATGACAGTGGAAACCGCGATAGTCAGCGCAAACTGTTTATAAAAAGCCCCCGAAATGCCGGTGATGAACGCAGTCGGTATAAACACAGCGACCAACACCAGCGCCGTGGCAATGATCGGCCCGACGACTTCGCCCATCGCTTTCCGGGTGGCCTCCCGAGCGGTCAAGCCTAACGCGATATGGCGTTCCACATTTTCGACCACGACAATGGCGTCATCGACGACAATACCGATAGCCAACACCAAACCGAACAGCGACAAGGTGTTAAGCGATAAGCCCAAGGCCGACATGACCGCGAAAGTGCCGATCAAGGACACCGGTACCGCAAGCAGCGGAATGATGGTCGCGCGCCAGTTCTGCAAAAAGATCACAACCACCAGCACGACCAGCAGGATGGCTTCGATCAGGGTTTTAACCACTGCGTCGATGGACTGTTGCACAAACACGATAGTGTCGTAAATCAGCGTGTAATCAAGCCCTTCGGGAAAGCGCGGCTTAAGCTTTTCCATTGTTTCCAGCACCGCTTTCCGGGTTTCCAGCGCATTGGAGCCGGGCAACTGGAAGACGGCAAGACCCACGCTGGGCTCTCCGTCCAGCAGCAGCCCCGAATTGTAATCCTTGGAGCCCAGCTCGATACGGGCCACGTCTTTCAGCAGCGTTACTTGACCGTCATCGCCTTTTTTAATCACAATTTCGGCGAATTGATCCGCCTCCATCAGGCGTCCCATGGTCGTCGCCGTGTACTGAAAATCGGTGTTTTCCTTGGTCGGTTGCTGACCGACCACGCCTGCCGCGACTTGCACGTTTTGTTCGCGGATAGCGTTCACCACATCGCTCGCGGTCAGATTACGGGCCGCAATTTTCTCCGGATTCAGCCACAGCCGCATGCTGTAATCGCGGGCGCCGAAAATCATAATATCGCCGACGCCGGGCAGCCGCGCCAACGTATCCTTGATTTGCAACAGCGCGTAATTGCTCAAATAAATGCTGTCATAGCGCTTGTCCGGAGACACCAAGTTAACGACCAGACTCAAATCCGGGCTGCGTTTTTTGACGCTGAGGCCTTGCCGACTGACTTCCTGCGGCAACCTGGGCTCGGCCAAAGCCACCCGGTTTTGCACCAACACCTGCGCCTTATCCAGATTAGTACCCGGTTTGAAGGTGATGGTCAGCGCCATGTTGCCGCTGTTGGTCGATTGCGAGGACATATACAGCATATCCTCGACGCCGTTGACCTCCTGCTCGATAGGCGTCGCTACGGTTTCGGCCACCACTTGCGCGTTGGCGCCCGGATAAGCGGCGCTGACCACCACGGTAGGCGGCGCAATCTCGGGGTATTGGGCGATAGGCAGCCGGATCAGCGCAATGCTTCCGACCAGAACAATCACGATGGATAAGACCGACGCGAAAATCGGCCGGTCGATGAAGAAATGAGTCAGGCGGTTCATGGTTTTAATGCCTCGACCGGCCCGCTCAGCGAGATGCGTTCCGAATTCACCTTGAGGCCCGGTTTAAGTTTTTGGATGCCTTCGGTAACCGCCCATTCTTCGGGCTTTAAGCCTTGACTAATGACGCGGGCTTGACCGATATGAGCGCCAAGCTCGACCTTCCGGTATTCCACTTGATTGTCCTGATTCACCACCCAGACAAAGCGTTGCGCCTGGTCCGTGCCGATAGCCCGGTCGGGCAGCAAAATGGCCGGATATGGAGCGCTTGCTCGAACCCGGATGCGGGCAAAAAAACCGGGACTCAGCAATTCGTCCGGGTTCGCGAACACGCCGCGCAAGGTTAAAGTCCCGGTGGCGGCATCTTCGCGCGGCGCGATATAGTCGAGATAGCCTTGGTGAGGAAAGTTAAGCTCATCCGCCACCGCCAACTCAACCGGCGTCCGTTCATCGCCCAAATTGCCGCTGCCTTGTTTTTGAGCCTGACGCCGATATTTCAGCACCGAGCGTTCGTCCACATCGGCGTACACATAAACAGGATCGGTGGAAACGATGGAAGTCAGCAACGTAGCATCGTTGCCGCCGCCGTTGACCAAATTACCGGCAGTGATTAACTCACGGCTGATGCGGCCGTCTATCGGCGCCCGGACTTTAGTAAAGTCCAGATTCAACCGCGCCGTGTCCACATTAGCTTGCGCCGATTGTTCGGCGGCAATCGCTTCGCGAAGACCTTTATTGCGGCCATCGTGCTCTTCCTCGGAGATGGCTTTGGCGCTGAACAAACGCTCGGCCCGAGACAGGTCGTTTCGGGCCAATTCGTGCCGGGACTTGGCGCGTTCCAGTTCGGCTTCGGCATAATTCAGTTGGGCCGTGAACGGTTTCGGATCGATCAGGAACAACAAATCGCCTTTATGCACCTTGTCTCCCGCCTTGAATTTCACTTGCTCCAGATAGCCGCTGACGCGGGCGCGCACATCGACCGCATTCACCGCTTGGATACGTCCGGTATATTCGTCCCATTCAGTGACTTGTTGCGACAACGGTTGTGCGATTTTGACCTTGGCCGCCCCCCCCTGTCCCGGTTGGGGAGCCGGATTATCCGCGTTTTTGCAGCCGCTTATCGCTAGAGTCAATGCGGCCAGCAGAGCGTATCGCATAACCGGCATGGCGTTTGTTCGATGCCCTGTTCCGTACACGGTTTCAGGGTTTGATGCCAACGGCTGTAAACGATGAAGCCTAATTGATCGATACCTTTGTTGTTTCATCTTGACCACACCTTGCTGTTTAACGGAAACGGTAAGACATATTATCATTTTAACTTGAGCTGGAGTTATAATTTGGCTCGATTAATTTCAGGGGCGCGACACCATGATTAAATGCGGACGACCTCGCAAAGGCGATGAGCAGTTAAGCCGTGACCGATTACTGGACACCGCCTTCACGCTGTTCCTCGAACACGGCTACGGCAAGCTCAGCCTGGAAACCCTCGCTCGGGACGCGCATGTATCGATGCGCACCGTGTACAGCCAATTCGGCGGTAAGGCCGGCTTGTTCGGCGCGGTCATCAGGCGCTGCAGCGACCAGTTTGTCAGCGGCTTGTCGGAAGAGCACGCTTTGGAGCATTCGCCGGAGCAAGCGCTGAGCGCTTTCGCCAAGCAATTCCTGCATCGCGTTACCCGGCCGGACGCCGTGCGCATCCGCGCCATTCTGATCGGCGAATCCCTACGTTTTCCCGACCTCGCCACTCAATTCTATGAACAAGGGCCGCAACGCACGCTCGATCATCTTGCGCAATTTTTCGCCCGGCAGCAGCGGGCGGGCTATTTTGACAGCGCGATGGAGCCTCATTTTTTGGCCGATCAATTTTTGAGCGCGTTGCGTAGCGAACGCTTTCAAAAACTGCAATTGGGCTTGGAGCCTACTCCTGATGAAGCGGAAATCGAGGTTTGGGTGGCGCGGGCTGTGGGTTTGTTTTTGCGCGGCTGCTTGAATGGTCGGCAAATAAAATAAGCCGCTTAATGCGCAAGTATTGCGACTCTGTAGGGAAGTTGTAATACTTGAATACCGCTATGCGGCTGATTTAGCGATTTAGGTATACATGAAAGGTTTGCGGCCTCTAGCGTTTGAGTTTATTATCCCCGCCCGTTGTGTTTTTTATTCTGGCTTTTTTTTGACGTTATACGGATTGAATTTAGGGCAGGATAGATTTACGCAACAATTTTAGATAACAATTATTTTTAATTTTTATAACAGATTAGACAACTTTGTGACGCAAATGTTTTGCATTTATTAGGATGGCTAATATTAGTTAGAGTTTTCTATTTTTATTTCATGCTTACAATTAAATGAATGGTTAATTATATGACTTTACAAAAAAAATGGAGTGTAAAAATAATTTTTATTTCATTACTAATTTTATTTTTAATTAGTTGTGACAGTGGTAATGATAGGGCATCATATAATAGTTTAAGCTCATCCGAGACTATTTCTAACGCTGCTATTGATATTTTGGCACTTTTTTCTAATCATCCAATTATAAAAGGATTAAGGTTTTTAAAAATCATAACCAATGCTAGCAATGCTATTAATAAAAATTCTAGTAATGCTAATAACGTAAGTTTCTATACAACAAATCCAAATGTTACGGGGCATTTCAATTTAGCATCTAACTATGATGGATATGCTACTTTTCAAAATCCTAAAGGAGAGGTTATCAATTTTTCCCCGTCTGAATTTATGATGGTAAATAACTTACAAGAAGGTGACGAGATTGCGCTTCAACGTCTTGATTCAAAAATGCAAACAGATTACACCGAATGTACTGATGAAGCACTAAATAGTGGTTATAGTGAGCATATACAGTTATTAAAATTAAGACTTAGTTGTTTTGAAAGAAAAGGGTACAATTCGATAGATAATAATTATATGAGAATAAAACATGAACAATATATATAGTATAATTTGTGGGATATTTTTGCTTTTAAGTTGTTTGTTATTTGTGGGATGTGGAACAACATCATATGTGACAATACCATCGAATACTACAACTGAAAAAAGCAATTGTTATGAACGCTATCAAATAGCTATTAAAGAATGTGACAGTTTTTTAAGTCAACAAATTAATCCCGCTATAAAGGATAGGCAGATGATTAAATGCTTGTCAATCAAGGGATTTTCTAAAGGGTTAGATGGTTGTAATTAAAACTAACTACGACTTATTCTAAAAGCCACTTAAAAAGGAACAACATGAGAAATGAAGATAAAAATCAAATTACTATCGTTGATATACAAATGCCTTTTTGGTCAATGGTTATTTTTATGGTAAAAGCCGCTATTGCGTCAATTCCTGCATTTATCATTTTATTCATTCTTGGTATTGTTCTTGGCGGCTTTGCTAAAGTAATGACTATCGGTAATTACTTTCTTCCCCTCTAAACATTAAACTTACCCAATAAAGCCAAGTAGGGGCGCACCGCGCCCCATTTCGGAGTCTAACTGTACTAGATACTTTGATTCTCGAAATGGGTTGTCCGTTGGAATTTTAAAAACATCCCAATCTTTTGGTATTCGTAAATGGCGCGCGATGCGCCCTACTTGATTTTCGCAATTGAACGCACTTAATTTACAAAGGAAATCCTAGATGAAAAAACTTTCGTTATTTTTTGTTGTAGCCGTTTTAGGAATGGTTTCTGCAAATTCTTTATATGCTGGGCCGGCATATGGAAATCCAGTTAAGAATACAGAAGCGAGCAAATCAATTTTTAAATGTGATGGTAGAACTCGTTGTACTCAAATGACTTCTTGCGAAGAAGCCAAGTTTTTTATTACCCATTGCCCAAATACTAAAATGGACGGTGATAAAGACGGTGTTCCGTGTGAAGATCAATGGTGTGGACAGGGCCGGGGGCGGTGAGGAACGAATCGCACGGGATACGCCCCCTATGCCTGGACACGGTTCGCTATGCTCACCACACCCTACGCAACCACAGCCGCTTGCCGTGCGCTCTGACGTATCACGTACCGTACAGGACGAATGTGTTGGGTTACGGCTAACGCCTAACCCAACCTACAGAACTCGATCATCTTGCACAATTTTTCGCCCGGCAGCAGCAGGCGGGCTATTTTGACAGCGCGATGGAACCTCATTTTTTGGCCGATCAATTTTTGAGCGCTTTGCGGAGCGAACGCTTTCAAAAACTGCAATTGGGTTTGGAGCCTACGCCCGACGAAGCGGAAATCGAGGTTTGGGTGGAGCGGGTGGTAGGCTTGTTTTTACACGGCTGCTTGAATGACCGACAAATAAAATAAGCCGCTTAATGAGCAAGCATTGCGACTCTGTAGGGAAGTTGTAATACTTCAATACCGCTACGCGGCTGATTTAACGATTTAGGCATACATGAAAGGTTTGCTGCCGCTAGAGTTTGAGTTTATTATCCCCGCCCGTTGTGCTTTTTTATCCGGGCTTTATATTTGATGTTATACGGATTGAATTTAGGACGAGCTAATTTACACAACCAAATGAAATAACAATTTTAATCATTTTTACAAGGCATTGGTATGAGCGCTGTAACTTTAATACTTGTATGGAAACTGTTCTTTTCAACGATTAGTGGAGGGATATTGTATACTGATGTAAGAAATTCTGTAGATCAACATAAACCAATGTTTACATTAATTGCAATAGGATCTCTTATAATTTTTATTGTATCGATTTGTGAAGTAATTTGGCATATAAAAGGTGGCGACTCAAGATATCCTTTTCTGAATATGGTGTTTGAGGTATATATAAAAAAAGATGCAGAAGCTCTATATTGGCAAAATATAACAGCCAATCAAAAACCACTTGAAGAATGTCAGTCCTACATAAGAACATATCCCCAAGGAAAGTTTTTAGAACAAGCAAATGAGTGTATTGAACAACGCATGTCTCAGAACGATAGTCGTGACTTTGATACTGCAAAATATATAAATACAATTCCTGCTTATATTCAATACATGAATGGAGAAAATCATAGCCATAAAGCAGAAGCACAAACACAGGTTACTATTTTAGAGGATATCGAAAAAAAAGAAGAATTTGAATGGACACAGATAAGTAAAACCATTGATGGGTGTCAATCATATATTTATCAGCATCCTAAATCTAAGTTTTTAAAAGAAGCAAATACTTGTGTAGATCAACGTAAAATAGAAATTGATAATCAAAATTTTGCAAATGCCCAAAGCGAAAATACAATTCCTGCATATACAAAATATATAAATAAATGCCTAGATATTTGCAAAAACAAAGAAAAAGCAGAACAAATCATTTCTCAACTGCACGAACAAGAAAGAATTCCCAAATGGAAACTAATTGAGTTAACTCAAACGATTGAGCAATGTCTTAAATTCTTAACAGAATATCCCGATTCAGAACCAGCGAAAGATTGTGTTAAAAAACATAAAATAGAAATAGATAATCAAAATTTTGCAAATGCCAAAAATAAAAATACAATTTCAGCATATTCAAACTATATAAATAAATGTTTTGATACTTGTGGAAATAAAACAGAAGCGGAGCAAATTCTTTATCAATTACAAAAAAATCAAGATGAAATGGATAGGCAAAATAAAATTGAATACTGCAAGAAAAATGAAGAGGATGCACAAGCAGATGGAGCTGCTGCTGCATTAGCAGTTGGAGGTGGAACTGGTATAGCGACAGGTGGAGGATGTTCTCTATTGTTACTTATTGGTTTTATAGATGGAGGTTTATCTTCGGCAACTTGCTATGCTTTAGCAACAGGAACAACCGCAGTGGCAGCAGCGCAAGCTAAAGCAGCAGCTTATGCCGCAAAAAAAGATAAAAGTTGCCCGTCAAACTAATTCAGGGCAGTAAGGCGGCGAGGAACGAACCGCACGGGATACGCCCCTCATGCCCAAGGTGCGGTTCGCTATACTCACCGCACCTTGGACATGGAAATACACACCACGACCGCTTACCCCGCGCTCTGACGTATCACCTACGTGAGACACGAAACAGCGGGATCACACCCTGTATTACATTTATCCAAAACTAAAACTTGATTGTTTTTCAAGACCTACCCCTTCTGTTTATACAGCCGTTCCATCACACAATGCCAACAGGCTTGGCAACGAAAAACACTCGCCCGCCCCGCTGATGATTGGGAATCTGGCTACGACTGCATTTATAATGCAAGCCTTATTTCTTTCATACACAACAAGCGAGCAAATCAATGACTGACTGGACTTCAGGGTATATAGCCGATATCGACTACACCTATGGCTATTATCAAGAACTTAATCCGCTACGGGTAAAACTTGCCTTTCTCAATGCCGGCCTAACCTCGCCTGAAATGGGCAGCGCCTGCGAGCTGGGTTTTGGTCAGGGGATAAGCGCCAATTTCCATGCCGCCGCTTCGGTGACCCAATGGCACGGCACCGATTTCAATCCTTCTCAAGCGGGTTTCGGGCAAGAGCTGGCCGCTATTTCCGGTTCCGGCGCCAGACTGTACGACGAGGCCTTCGCCGACTTCGCCAACCGTCCTGAGCTGGCCGATTTCGACTACATCGGCCTGCACGGCATCTGGAGCTGGATTAGCGATGAAAACCGGGCCGTGATAGTGGATTTCATCCGCCGTAAACTGAAAGTGGGCGGGGTGCTCTATATCAGCTACAACACCCTACCCGGCTGGGCCGCTTTCGCGCCGATGCGCCACCTGATGACCCAGCACGCGGAAGTGATAGGCGCCGAAGGCCACGGTATTGTCAGTCGCGTCGGCGGCGCCCTTGATTTTACCGAAAAGCTGCTGGCGACCAATCCCGCCTATATCCGCGCCAATTCCCAAGTTACCGAGCGCCTCAAGAATATCACGGGACAGAACCGTCATTACCTCGCCCACGAATACTTCAACCGCGATTGGCACCCGATGCACTTTGCAACGATGGCGGAATGGCTGGCGCCGGCCAAAGTAAGCTATGCCTGTTCCGCCTATTATCCGGATCATATCGATGCGCTGAACCTCACCGCCGAACAGCAGGCTTTCCTGAAAGAAATCCCGGATTCCATGTTCCGCGAGTCGGTGCGTGACTTCATGGTCAACCAGCAGTTTCGTCGCGACTACTGGGTCAAAGGGGCGCGAAAGCTTTCCGCACTCAGCCAAGCCGAAATTCTACGTGTGCAGCGCGTAATGTTGATAACCAATCGCCAAGACATTTCCCTTAAAGCCACCGGAGCACTCGGCGAGGCCGACATGAGCGAGACCATATACAGCCCTATTATTGACCTGCTGGCCGATTACAAGCCAAGGACATTAGGCTGGATCGAGCAGGCCGTCAAAGATAAAGGCATCAACTTCGCACAATTGACTCAAGCCGTCATGATCCTGGTGGGAACCGGACATCTGGTCGCCGTGCAGGATGACGCGTTGATTACCAAAGCGAAAAAACACACAGATAAACTGAACGCCCATCTGATCAATAAGGCGCGCGGTAACGGCGAAATCGGCTATCTGGTAAGCCCTGTCACCGGTGGCGGTGTGATTGTAGGCCGCTTTCAGCAACTGTTCTTACTGACGCTAAGTCAAGGCAAAAAACAACCTGCCGATCTTGCCGCACAGGTATGGCAGGTTATTGATTGTCAAGGACAAAGACTGGTTAAGGAAGGCCAAACCCTGGAAACCGCTGAACAAAACCTTGCCGAATTAACGGAACGGGCCAAGATTTTCATTGAAAAAAGCCTGCCGCTGCTGAAGGCGCTGCAGATAGCCTAAGGCGATAATCCGCCCTTGGTGTCGCCGCCCCCTCGGAAATGGGACGACGTTGTCTATAAAAATGAGCCCCGGAGCGTGGAAACGATGTCGCTTTATTCGCTTCGGACGCTATAACTACCGCTTTTGCCGATTCACCAGCACAGAATGCAGCCATTGCGATAGCCTTGCCCAGCCTTGGACCAGATGCGGCGCATAAATCTTTGCCCTTTTAAGCAGTAAAATACCCAGCCGAAACAGCATTAAGCCGGTTCGGTAGAGCTTATCTCGGCAGCGGTAAAACAGCGGGCGTAACGCCGCCAAATTCACCTCCCTATCTTCGACCTTGCCGTGCCGATGCAGCCAGCGCAACAGGCCGCTGACATAGAGCGCAAACAGGCCGATGCCGGAAACAAACCAGAGCAAACGGCCGGTGCCGCCCAAAGCTTCGCCGGTATGCAGCGGCCACATCCAGGAAGTGAAAGCCTCGCCGGCGCTAAAGCCGGACGGATCGCGCACTTCTTTGATCTGGCCGCTCCAGCGGTCCACCCAAACCGTGGTGTAAGGATGCCGCCGGTTGACTTCGCTGCTTAAACGCAAGTTAATGCGATAAATGCCGCTGTCGCCGGCAGGCGTGGTAACCCGCCTGAGTTCGGCGCGGGGAAACGGGCCGCGCGCGACGAATTCGGCCGACTCCAAACCGACCGGGTGATTGTTCGGAGTCGCTGTGCTGACAATGTTCCGCCCGGTTTCGCCGTGTTCCATGCCGGATGCACCCGCCAGCGTCTCCAGTAGCGCCGGATAGCTCAACTGAAAGCCGGTGAACGCCAGCAACAATAGGGCTAATGTGCTAAGCAGTCCGATCAAGCGGTGCAGGTCGAACGCAAGCTGCATCATACCGATAGGGCGGCGAATCGTCGGTGTAGCTGCCGCAAACTTGATGACTTCATCCCGGATGCCGCGCCAACCCGGCCACCACAAATAGACGCCGGTGCCGACTGACACCGTCAGCAATAAGCCCAAAATACCCACCGCATTCCAGCCGAAGCGCCCCAGATGAAGCTGGGTGTGTAAATCAAGCAACCAAGTTGTCGCCGTTTGTCCCCAAAACCGGCTGGCAACGACTTCGGCGGTGTAGGGGTTTACCGACACCATCAACGGCGCATAAAGTTCGAAAAAGGTTTCCGTCGGCTTGTCGTACCAGACGGTTATCATGCTGTGCGGAGACCGGGGCATTTCCAAAGTCCATGGACCGAGGCGCTTGGGATGCGCACTGTGCACGGCGGACATGATTTTATCCAACGACTGGCGCTTGCCTGCCGGTTGCTCGATAACCAGCTGCGGATTTAATAATTCGTCCAGTTCTTCGCGGTAAACGCTGATACTGCCGGTCAGTCCCATCAGTGCAAAAAAGAATCCGGCGATTAAAGCCAGATAAAGATGGATTTTGAGCCAAGTTGCCCGGCTAAGCAGGCGTTGGAGAGGGATTTGCATGACGGCGGTTACTATCCGATACCGAAGTTAAGTCGGTTAAAAAATCTTAAAGAGCTCACCACGAAGAGCACGAAGTTTCATAAGCTTCGTGTCTTCGTGGTGAATAAGATAACAAGTGGTTTTTTAATTTTGTTAAAAAACTTTTGCCTAGCTACTTAGGGATAATGCGTTTTTAAAAATACCATTATGATGTGCTTTGTAATTATTCAGCGTATGTTGGAAATGATTAATGGAACTCGGCAATTGCTCCTGCATTGCCCTACCTCCTGCATTGCCCTACCTCCTGCATCCTTGCAGTCGACGGATGACGCGGATGGAACTGATTTACACGGATTTTTTTAAACTATATCCATGCTCTTAATCAGTGAGTATCCGTTTAATCCGTGTCATCCGTGTTCCATTTCTTTTTTCGCTGAATAGTTATGTGATTTTTAGGTTTGCGGCATCCCTAAGCGTTTTTTTAAGCAACGCCCAGCATGTTATCCAGCGCCTTCTTGGCGTATTTTGCGTCTTCCGCAGGCACTGAAATTCGGTTTACCACACGGCCTGCCGCCAGATTTTCCAAGACCCAAGCCAAATGCTGCGGGTCGGTTCTAAACATGGTCGAACACATGCACAGCGTAGGCGACATGAAGTGTACGTTTTTGCCTTGCGCCTTGCATTCTTCGTGCAGACGATTAACCAAATTCAATTCCGTCGCCACCAACCAGCGGGTATTGGGCTCGGCCTCGCGCACGGTTTTTAAAATATATTCGGTCGAACCGATGTATTCCGATTTTTGGCAAACTTCAAACGAGGCTTCCGGATGCGAAATGACTTTGGTTTCCGGGAAGCGTTTAACAAAGTCATCAATATGCTCGGGCTTGAACACTTGATGCACCGAACAATAGCCGTTCCAAAGAATGATTTTGGCGTTACGGATTTGCTGCTCGGTCAAACCGCCCATCGGCCGGGTGAAATCCCAGGTGACCATGTCTGCCAACGGAATACCCATCCGGTAACCGGTATTGCGTCCCAGATGCTGGTCAGGGAAAAACAGCACTTTCGGCTTTTTGGCAAAACTCCATTCCAATATCTTTTGCGCATTGGACGAGGTACAGACGATGCCGTCATGCTGGCCGCAAAACGATTTAAGATCGGCGGCCGAGTTGATGTAAGTAATCGGCGTGACTTCAGCTTCCACGTCAATCACTTGCGCCAATTCATCCCAACATTTTTGCACTTTAATCAAGTTGGCCATATCGGCCATCGAACAGCCTGCGGCCATGTCCGGCAGGATCGCGATTTGCTCGGGCCGGGACAAAATATCGGCGACTTCGGCCATAAAATGCACACCGCAAAATACAATGTATTCGGCATCGGATTCGGCCGCATCTCGGGACAGCTTTAACGAATCGCCGGAAAAATCGGCGTGCTTGAATACTTCATCGCGCTGATAATGGTGGCCGAGCACCACGCAACGGCGGCCAAGTTTGGCTTTGGCGGCGATAATTTTGGCGTCGCATTCCTCATCGCTGAGTAAGGCGTAATCTTGAATAGGAAATGGGCTATGGGTCATAAATAATACTCCTCAGCGGAGAATTTTGAGGTTAGTTTGCTGCTCAACACGGGCAGAATACGGCAATTTGCTCTCTGGGAAAAAGAGAGCTTGAAAACGATAGTTAGCTTAAAACAGGCATATCCGCATCAATGTTTTGACCTGCATAGGTATGAATAATATTCATGTATTCTTTGCCGGTTTTGCTTAATCTTTTCACCACAGCATGAAGAATACTCAAAACTTTCACTAATACCAGCTCATCAACACCGATTACATCTTTGCTTATCACCGCATCGACAAAATCGAATCCGGCTAATAAAAATGGGTTATCGCAGTTTATTTCAGCGTCTTTAAAATGATATTTATCAATCAGCAGCTCAAGGATTTTGATGACATCGACATCATTTAAAGTTTTGTTATTTTCCATATCATAAGCGCAAAAAGCGCCTTCAACGGCATTGCTGTAACCCGTCAATTCAGCACTTTCGTGTATTTGCTGGGTAGTAAAAGAAGGTACTTCGTTGTATTTCCGTTTCGGCTTTTGATAGTACGAGCAATCCAAACATAAGTCTTCTTTACGCGTAGTTCCGCAGCACTGGCTACAGACTAATCCGTTCGCGATGACGCACTGTCTTTTCCCTTTTCTTGAATTACATACGGGGCATTTAGCCATATCTGCTTTCTCTGTAAATATGTGTTCCTGCCAAGCCGGACAACATGCCGGAGGGCGGTCTATATAAAAGCATCTCACCACGAAGGCACGAAGAACACGAAGGAATAAAAACTTGATGATCGTTCCCACGCTCCGGCGTCACTGCCATTAAGTTAAGGAAAAAGCTCCCTCTCCTGCTGGAGAGGGTTGGGGAGAGGAGAATAAAAATAAGGAAAAAAGCCTTATTTGATCCCCTCATCCTAACCTTCTCCCGGAGGGAGAAGGGACTGTCCATCCTTAACTTAATGGCAGTGACGCTCCGGCGCGGGGATGCAGTTCGCAACGCTCCAGCGTTGTGAAACACGGTCTTGCCGACAAAAAACACCTAGCCCCGCACAAGTTCCGAGACGCTGGAGCGTCCTATCCTGCGTTCCACGCCGGAGCGTGGGAACGATAAAAGAATAACCCTTCGTGTCTTCGTGGTGAATAAATGCTTTTAATCTTTAACTTTCTCTTTTCCAGCGGGCTTAATCAAGCGAATGCCCAACTCTTTCAACTGTTCGTCGGTAACCACAGCCGGTGCGCTGACCAAAGGACAAGCCGCCGATTGGGTTTTAGGGAAAGCGATTACATCGCGAATAGAGGTTGACCCGGTCATCAGCATGACCAAGCGATCAAGGCCGAAGGCCAAACCGCCATGCGGAGGCGCGCCGTATTTCAATGCATCCAATAGGAAGCCGAATTTTTCCCGGGCTTCGTCTTCGCCTATGCCTAAAATTTCAAATACCGTTTGTTGCATCGAAGTGCGGTTGATACGGATTGAACCGCCGCCGACTTCAGTGCCGTTTAGAACTAAATCGTAAGCGCGCGATAATGCCGCGCCCGGATTGGCGACCAACTCTTCAACCGAGCAGCTGGGCGCGGTGAAGGGGTGATGGATCGCGTTGTAACGGCCGCTTTTTTCGTCCCAATCGAACATCGGGAAATCAACCACCCATACCGGTTTCCAATCGCCTTGCAGCAGGTTAAGGTCATGGCCCAGTTTGACTCGCAATGCGCCCATCGCTTCATTAACGATGCCGGCTTTATCCGCGCCGAAGAAAATTAAATCGCCGTTTTGCGCGCCGGTTTTAGCTAATACGCTGTCCCAAACTTCAGCCGGGGCGAATTTAACGATAGGCGACTGCAAGCCGTCGACGCCTGCGGACAAGTCGTTGACTTTAATATAAGCCAAGCCTCTGGCGCCGTATATGCTGACATACTTGGTCAACGCATCGATGTCTTTGCGGCTTAAATCGCCCGCATTCGGTACGCGCATCGCCACAACGCGGCCTTTCGGATCATTCGCCGGGGCCGAGAACACCTTGAAATCAACGTCTTTCATGTCGTCGGCAATATCGACCAATTCCAACGGAATGCGCAAATCGGGTCTATCGACGCCGTAACGCGACACCGCTTCCTGATGGGTCATGCGCGGAAATTTGTCGCCCAGGTTTACGCCGATTACTTTAATGAACAACTGACGGATCATTTCCTCCATCACATGCATGATTTCGTTTTCATCCATGAACGAAGTTTCGATATCCAGCTGGGTGAACTCAGGCTGACGGTCGG
>SXGU01027421.1_pt1 | contig 48835 bp, 39 predicted proteins | sample 3174531 | NCBI WGS metagenome assembly SXGU01 (sample SAMN11356863, study PRJNA531348) | freshwater metagenome | isolation source: freshwater sample F1-140 | place: China: Fuxian Lake, Yuxi | collected 2017-12-25 | reverse complement strand
TTATATATTTATATATTTAATATTATTTTTTGTCAAATGTTGTATATATAATTCTCTTTATGTTTATTTTATGTTTACTTTATGTTATCTTTTTTTTGTTTTAATTCATCCTTTTTCCTTTGTTTTATATCTTGCAGGAAATCCAAATTATGCCTTTCCTTTTTTTTTTCAAAGTTTTCGATGCGTTCCAATAACTTTTGATGTTGTAATATTTTTCTATTCATTTCTGCATCGATCTCGTCCTGCTTTATCTTATCATTTGAGATATTCCCTATGTTGCCTGTCTCGCTGACCTTACTAGCTTTACTGGCTTTATTAGATAAATATTGCTGTAGATCTTTTTTGTAATATTCTTCAACTTCACCGAATGCCTCATATATTGATGTTTCATTTGCCCTGTTGATGGATACGAAAATTTCTGATGTATTGTATATATGATAAACGAATGGATATTCATCTACATTTTTATTTAATAAATTTATCCGACCAAGATCTTTCATTTCTGCCTCGTAATATAGAAATGTTAGATTCTCATACAGCTTGGCGTATTGTTTTAAGAATTTTTTTATTGCTTTTACTATGTTTGCTGGCGTTGTATTTAATGTAATCGCAACAATTACAAATTTCTTTTCATTATCTTTTAATATTTTTACTAAATCATTTAATGCTACAATTTCCCAAATATTCATTAATATAATATTAATAATATTATATTAAATAACTATTATCGCAATAAAATATATTTTTTATATTGTTTTATTATTTTCCCATGCCTTTGAACAAATTTGCCAAACCTAAAGTACTTTTAAATTGTTTAGCGAAATCATTTCCTAATGGATTTCCTTTATCATCCTTTAGATTATTTAGCTGCTCATTATTATTTTTAATAAGATCACCCATACCATTCGCAGTTTTTGCCATCTTCTCAGGATCAATTTTACTTCCAATTTTATCTGATACTCTTTCCGCTATTGATAACATATTCTCAATTCCATTTACTTTAATGTCCTCCAGCACTGACTTAACCATTGTCGAACATACATCCTTTATATCAGTATCATTACCAAGCATAGATGTTAATGTGTTTATTGTTTCATTTATATCCTTATCATCAAAGTTCTTAATCTCATTTGCTAAATTTTGTATATCCATTAATTTATCTATTCCAAGAACACCAAATATTCCAGCATTTGCTTCAGTTCCAGGAATAACAATATCTGATGACATAAGTTGATCCATATTTACAATATTCTCACCACCTGTATTTAATCCCATAAAGAAATTATCTTGTATGTTTTTAAGCGCCTGATGCTCAAGTTCTGCTACTATCTCAAGAATCTCCTTGTCATGACGTGATTCATCAGTCATTAGATATATCATTTTTACAGAAGTAACAAACATAGTATCAATATTTCCCCATAAGCTAGTCAGTTGCTCATCATTCATTAAAGATATATTTAAATTCATATTTAATCCAGGAATAATTGTTATGATCTTTCCCTCAGGTGTTCTTATCGAAAATAGGGACACATCATGCTTACGCAGGAGATCCTTATGTTGTGTTAAAACCTTAAAAACTTTTTTAATAATTTTGACCTGATCAACACCATCGTTTTTGTCTTTATAGTGAGAAATAATATCATTGCATGTTTTAACCATATTGTCATGAGAAGCCCTTTTATCAGGCAGAATCTTATCATTATTTTCAGATGAAATCTTTTTCATATTATCAACGATCTGTAATACACAATTTACGAATAAATTTTGATATCTATATATCATCTTATTTACGTGTTCCGACCTATCATTTATTTCACTCATTCAATAATGTATTATTATAAATTATTTTTTAAATGGTTTATAATATAAATTTATGATTTTTTAGATTTATTTATTTGTGATAACAAATCTAGGTATAATTCACAGTGATCTACTAACATACACATTGATTCTTTTACAATCATTCTAGTGCCCATTGTCATTTTATCCCAAAGATCCTTAAATTCAAAGATACGAGTTTCATATCCGGCATTCTTTGCTTTATCATATGATTGCTCAATAAAAAAATTATCATTACCAATTTTAATTTGCATCCTATAATCATCATTACTATAAATATTATCTAGGAATAATACTATAATTTCATTTGGTTTAAATTTAAAAAAATTCTTAATCATTACGCTGTTTTTTCCAAATATTGAATCTTTACATTCATTACCCAAATGACCAATCATGTTTAATGCTATTTCATTAAATGATTCAATAACATCATTCTTTCGTGTTTTTAAGTCAGTCAAATACTCGTTAGACATATTTATATTATATGTATAGTATTCTTAAATATGTTATAAACGCAAACTTTAAGTTAAAAAATTATAGATATAGTGCTTTACAACATTTATATGATTTTTCAAATATATATAATCATCTCTTATTTTTATATCATATCCTATTTTGATGAATCCAATAAATGCAAACGTTGACAGCAGGCCCAACACGATATTCTTATTTTCATTATAAAAGGTATTTATATCTTGTTGCAGGCTTATTATCTTATTGTTTAATTTGCACATGTAATCCCTAGTTCTTATATATTTACCAAGATTACATATCTGCGCATTTAGCTTACAATATTTATTATTTAAATATTTTAATAAATTTCTCTGATATTCCATAAGATCATCGTGATCCGTTATAATATCTGTAACATGATCAATATCCTCATCACTTGAAGAATTATTGTATTTATCTTCATCTATATCTTCATCTATATCTTCATCTTCATCTATATCTTCATCTATATCTTCATCTATATCTTCATCTATTTCTTCTTCTATATCTTCATCTATATCTTCTTCTATTTCTTCATCTATATCTTCATCTATTTCTTCTTCTATATCTTCATCTATATCTTCTTCTATTTCTTCATCTATATCTTCTTCTATTTCTTCTTCTATATCATCTTCTATATCATCTTCTTCTATATCTTCTTCTATTTCTTCATCTATATCTTCTTCTATTTCTTCATCTATTTCTTCATTTTCTATTTCTTCTTTATTATCTTCTTTATTATCTTCATCTATATCTTCATCATCTTTATTATCTTCTTTATTATCATCTTTATTATCTTCATCTATATCCTCATCATCTATATCTTTTATATCATCTTTATTATCCCCTTTATTATCATCTATATCTTCATCCCCATCTTTTATATCTTCATCTATATCTTTTATATCATCTTTATTATCATCTTTATTATCATCTTTATTATCATCTTTATTATCATCTTTATTATCATCTTTATTATCATCTTTATTATCTTTTTTATTATCTATGCATTCTGTGTATTCATTTATATTTTCACCAGCATTATCAATTATACTATTAATAATTTTGCAATCTTTCAATTTAATGATTTCTATTGTATTGCTGTTATTATCAATAATCTCAAATAAATCATCAGATATAGTATCTATATCAATATCGTTATTCATATACTATAATATAAATTTAAAATTTTTATATTAAATTGAACAAAAATATGAAAACTATATCATTGATTCATTTGATTTACTAGGCTTGCCTTTAATTGATCATTTATAATACCTTTTATATCAACATCTGTTTTATTTCTTGCCGATTCGTATTCCGATATTTTTGATTTCATATCTCGTTCGGTAATCTTTCCTTGGCTATCTGTAAATGTTAATATTTTAAAATCGTTATCTTGACCATATGGCAGATAGGATTTGGTTGGAACATAATCAACATTTACATATGCAAAGTTATCAGACAAGCCCATCATTTCATCAGATGTTCCGGAAATATTATCTTTATTTACTTGCTGTGTCATATTTGATTGTATAAGTCTTTTCCTATTTTGTTCAACCATATTTATCATATTCTGTCTTCGAAACTGTATAAGATTATTTAGCCAGTCAAATACTGCTTTGCCTTCATGAACACCTATAGTTTCATTATTCTGATTTCGTAATACAAGCATAGGGGTCTTTTTTATTCCTAATGATATTAATTGATCAGTTGCCATTGTATCAATAGATATGAGACTAAACATAGTATTTATTTTTTCAGATGTGATAATTCTTATAAAGTTTGCAGATGATTCACATCGTGGACTATAAAACAAATATCCAAACATTAATAATCAAAGTATATATAAAAATATTTCACTAATAGGCGAATAAAAATTGATTTATTAGGGCTTAATAAAATAAATATAAATATATATTATACAATGAGTAAAAATAACAAAGCAAAGCAGTCCAGACAAGGAACTGAACTTGATATTGGTGTTGATAAAGTATATTATAATAAGAAGAAGCATATAAAATCTAGTGAATTATGTCTGAAATTTACCGGCAGTGATTGCAATTATAAAATTTTATCTACCCTACGTCGAGTCTGTCAAAATAATATACCAACCTATGCATTTAATTTCCAAAATATAGAGATACAAGAAAATACATGTGTTGCATTTAATAATGATTATATGAAATTAAGATTATCACAGCTTCCAATATTTAATATAAATTCGGAGTTATTCTTTTTGCATCCTAAATATTGGAAGAATATAAATTTCGCGGATATAAATAGAGAAAAGCATCAGGATGAAAAAAATATAAAAATATATATTAATTCCCATAATAATTCGAATGAAATTAAGCCTGTTACTACAAAAGATGTAAAGGTATATGTTGACGATGAGCAAATTGAAATGTATGATTTGGATGCTCCTATACTTATAGTATTACTTAGACCAGGTGATACATTTAAATGTGTTATGACATCATCACTCGGTATCGGGGAAATGCATACTACCTATTGTGCTTGTTCGAATGCCTGGGCTACATATGAAAATGATAATAAGGATACCGGGGAAATAAACTTCAAGGAAGGTAATTTATTCTTAAGGTCCCGCGGTGGTCAATCAGAATATTCAATATTGAATCATTCGTGTGAATATTTAATAAAAAAATTTAATGATATTAAATTAGAAATTGACAGAAAGGAAAAATCAAAGGAAATAGACTCAGAATCATCTATGATGATCTTAGTTTTAGATGATGAGGATCATACAATAGGAGAAATTTTAAATTATGAATTGCAAGATCTAGCTTTATTTTCAGCAGTATCAAAACCAGATCATAACATCAAGAGTGTTACTTTAAAAATAGAGACAGATAAAAAAGATAAGCCAAATCGAATAATAGAAGAAGCATGTGATATCCTAATTAAAAAATTTAAGACTATACAGAATAAATTAGCAAATAAATAAATTCTTTAATAGATGTCCCATTATCTTAGTTTGTATGCAATCACTAAATAATACCTTGAATTCAGTAGCATTCATCCTTGTATTATTTATATCAATTGTTATTTTATCAATTAGATTTAATAAATCTAATCTATCAACTAATATATTGCATATTTGCTCAGTTTTTATTTTTTTCATATATTTATAAATAATATCGTGATTTAATGATTTCTTTTCACAGAACTCATCATCACTGTTCATTATGTTATTTAATGATTTTATTGATTCATCTTTCTTTCTCGTGTATATAAAGATATTATGCAGATCAAATAATATCATCTTATAGTTATTACTAAGAATATTGTATAATTCTGTATTTGATTTCTTTCTTGTGATGTGATAAATATTCAGAAATTCACGAGACAGGGTTTTAATTGTTGTATTAATTCTTTTTATAATATCACTTGGATATAGTGACATGAAATTAATTATAAAACTTAAGTTATCATTTTTATATAATTCAATATAACATTTATTAATATTATTATATTTTGGAAGCATATCTCTTATTTTCTGATATATATGTGTTGATAATATATAATCACTATCATTGTATGAAATTATGAATCCACCTGTCGTAACTTTTTTTTTGTGCTCATTCATGAGGGACACATTTTCTAATTCAAATAAAAGTTCATCAACGCCAGAATAATGTAATTTTTCATTTTTTTCTATAATGATATTATCAGTTATATTATTATTTTTATAATATAATATATGTGATAATTTGTGAGAGGCTATCGTCACAGGAGTAATAATATTTGTTTTAAAATTTATGCTTGACTTTGCAATTAAATTGCTTATATTTTTGTTGCTGGATGTGTCGAATAAATGTGGTGGGGTATTTATATCAACGTAATATAACAAATCATGATATAATATATCTGTTCCATATCCAATATCATAGTTATAAACCACGACATTACTCCAGTTTTCAACCATCTCATTTAAAACAGTACTGCTTTTATCTATTTTAAATTTTTTATTTTTAACGTAAAAAAAATCGCAAGTTATATTAAATATTATATATTCTATCCTATGCAATATCAAATTAATCGTTTTATCAGTGTGGATTAGATTTTCATTTAACAGATCAGGTTTCAAAAAAAACAAGTCATTAATTTTAAATAGGGACATATGTAAAAACTTATAATTTTTATCAAAATATTTTATTATATCATTACTATATTTTTCTAATATGTTTCTAATAAATTCAATAGTACAATCATGGTTAACGTGAGTAGAACTCATATAAATTATATAACATATTCATCACCTAAAATAAACGAGTTATTCTTTTTTTAACATATAAAATGTTTTAATTTAAGATTATAATTTTTCTATCATTATATTATAATTTGTAAATGTACATTAATAAAATTGATGATTTCATTGATAAAGTTATGGATGATTATTATAATATCCTTATACATGATTCAAGAATTTCCAATATAACCAAGGAATTAAATTTTGTGAAATTTCAAAGCGATATAAATGATATATTAAAAAAATATATTGCAGGTATTAATCTTAGTGAAATTAAGGATATGATATCAAATAATGATATTCTAAATAAAATAATTGGAGTTACTAAAAAATATATTACAATCTATACACTTTTATTCATTGGATTTTATTTTAAAGGAACAGATACAATTTATGCAAATAATATAATTGAATTTAGTAAAAATCAGCCAGAGTTTGGCTTTAAAATAGAAGAGTTTTTTAACTCTGAGAGTAATGCAACGGTCGTAGATTTATACGCTTTCATTAAAAAAATATTAACAATTATAGATACGGATTCAAAACAAAGGAGGGAAACACTTTCGGCCAGACAGGATTATAAGGAAGTAACACAATTTTTAAATAGACTTGGAAATGATTTTATTGATATGGCTTTTAATATTGAGGATAAGAATTATATTAAAGCGCACAATATAATTAAAACAATCATAATTATTAAAACTTATAAGGAAACTGAAAAAAAAGATTTATTTAGGATTCTTGATTTATTAGAAAATACTGAAACAGAGTTTACATTTATTGACATAGTTGTACCTATTAAGGATATAATAGATGTTAGTACAATCGAGTCTCTTTTATCTAAAAAAGAAATTTCACATGGAATGGCAAAAACCATCTGGGAATACATCTATGATGCAGAAATGAATGATACAAGAATAGGTAAAAATGATGATGAAAAAATTAATGATATAATGAATTCTAACCTTTTTGTCCCTATTATTGATGATATTCTATTATTTCATAACCAGAATGAACAATATGAAAAGAATATAGATAATCAAAAAGCGAAAAAAAGAGAAGATACACGAATCAGATATATAATTGATAAAGTCGATATTGCTACTAATTTAAATATACCGGAACAGCATGCAGAAGCGAAAAAATTATATTATCAGCCGATGTATAACAGGAAGGCTGTTATTATCAATAACTTCGAGGATGTTAGAATTATTAATAAATTTATTAATATTAGCAAGTTGAGTGCGGAAAATAGCGAATACTTAAAGGATTTAGAAAATATTGTTATTTATCCTTATATTAATCTGCGTGATTCAACTAACGGCGTATTCATTCCATTAATGAAAACAATTGATGCAGTTAGATTAGTGAACTTCGAGAACTCCGCTGAATTTAAGCAAAGACCGAACTCATACATTGAAAATAGAGTTGGAACAAAAAATAATTTTATTAATGTCGTCGGTTTTTTAATTAGACCAGACTACTCTCTATATTGTATTAAAAATAAAGATTTGGAACAAATTACAAATAATAAAGAGACTGATGGATTAAAGAAAACATTGGATGTCATTCAGGACATTATAAATGGTAAAGATAATAAAGATAATTTATATTGGCTTTTTGATCCAGACAATGATAAAGTAGAAGCTGGTACATATGAACAACAGAATAAATTAACTAGACAGGAGCAAATAAGGCATGCATTAGTTTTCCTATATGATTCGCTTGAGAAACTAACATATGATGCAATATTAAATAAAATTAAGAAAATAAAAAATCCATACATTGATAAAATTGAACACATAATTAATAAATTTTATGGAAAAATATTGAGAGTTGAAAAAAAAGAGCTTTTATTTGAAATGGAGACAGAAATATACGATAAACTTATTAAAAAAAGTACGGTAAAGTATGATCCTCTCGACGATCAAGTAAATGGCCTATCAAAAGATAGCATTGAATTACCAAAACTAAAAACCAGTAAAGATGAAAAGTTAAATAAGATGATAATTGATTTATCGAAATTAACGGAGACTGGAGCATACGAAGAAAAGGAAAAAGTCGATGGTATTTGTCAGCATAATATTACATGGGATCGCCTCGGCATGTTAAAAAAAGAAAATCCAAAGTTATTCCTGGATGAACTATATATATTTGTTCAGCAATACGTAATTGAGAATGTTGATCATGATTTTGTTTGCAAGAGTTGTGGATTTTTTTTAAATATAAAGAAATACGTAGCTGATGGAGCCTTTGATGATGATCACCATTTTATAACGTATAGCATGCCTCTGGATACACCTCTCGAGGATATCCCTGAGTATGAAAAATACAAAGGCACAATTCGCAATATCGATAAATATATTGAGAAAATAGCATTAATTACAAGCATTCCATATTTTACGGGCTCAAATCCAACGGTAAAATCACGCAGGAGGCTCGTGGTAAGAGATGCAATTGACATCATACTTATTAATAATTTAAAATTAACGAAAATATTTAAGGAGCGACATGAGACGGTGAGTAAAATATATGGTATAAATAGAAGCTTTTCTAAGCTTTTCGTATTTGAGTTGGATAATTCGATATTTATATTTTCAAGTAAGGATTCCGATTTTTATAAACCAATTAAGCAAAATAATATTCTCGGATATATTATTTACTTGATATTACTTGAACTGAATGAATCACAGATATTGTACTTTAATAATGATAAGAAGGGATACTGTAATTTTGAAATATTTGATAAGGTATATCATACACTATTTGAGGGTCTTAAATTTAGAAAAAATAACAAGGGGGATACAGTTAATGTTAAAGATTTTCCCATATTTTGCTATATGCTTTATATGATTTCATGTTATTGTGTGAAATATAACTTATGGTATTATGATTATAAAGATAATGCAAATGATAAAGCAAAGCGTTTAAAATTATTATCGGTCGTCCAAAAAATAATTATTCATACGGTCATAGATATTATTAATAGCTGCATTGAGAATTCTGAAGATGATAACAAAAAAAATAAAATTTTTGAAATTTTAAAAAGTAAATTTTATAAAAAATTGGGTCTGACATTTTCTAATAAGGAGCTATATTTAAAATTAAAGGAGCAAACCGCATCATTCACGATGGATGATAAGAAAAAATCCATAGCAACAAGAGCTGAAGCATTTAAATTAAATGGAAAGTATTTGACTGAATTCGATGAGATTAAAAATTGGAGAAAAATAAAATCACACACAATGAATCTAAATATTAAATCAAGAGAAATTGAAAAGTATAACGGTATAAATAATATTACAAATTGCGAATCTGGCATATTCCATAACTGGGCATTTGATAATAATACGTTTAAGTGCAAATTTTGCAATAAAATCTCTGGAACTATTAAATATGATAAGAAAATGACAGAAGAAATAATAAATAAATTTCATGTTGTTGAGCTTAGATCACTGTCTAAAAAATATTGCTTTATTGATGGTAGATTCCATGAATTTGTCTCTGACAAATCTGGGGTAAAAATATGTGTAAAATGTAAATCGGCCGAATCAAAGGATTTCACGGAAAGTGAACTGAATAAATTAGATAAAAATTTAATTAAAAATAAAGAAGATTCAATAAATACACAGCTTAAGGTGATAAGGGAGATAAATGAAGAAAATAAAAACTATGATGAGTATGTACGTAAATTAATGAACAAGGTTACCGAAGAGTACAAGCAATATCCTAATTATAAATATATTGATGACCTAATTGATTTATTTGAAAATAATATGAGTGATGAGTTAATAAAAACAAGTATATCAATAAAACATAATATTTATATTTTTGATCATGATTATCTTGGGGCGAAAGTGGACAAGGAAATTATAATAAGTGAAAAGGATAATAAAATACAATTTAAATCAGCACATACTTTTTTTAATACGGATGTAATATATTATACAACCTATAAAAATGGTAAAATTGATGTATTCTATGATGCAATAACTAAAATATTGCTCGGTTATAAGGAAGAAAATAAAAATTTTATATTGAATATAAAATCAGACAAAAAAATTAAAATAGTTTATTCCATAAAAAATAAACTAAAAATGTTTGGACATAAATATCATTTCTATATTATTCATAATGAAGATGAAAAAGAGAAAGAAAGTAATAAATTTGAATACGTACTAGACATAATGCGTGATAGGCAGTCATTACTAAAAGGATTAATATATAGATTTCAAAGATTGCTCCTTAGAACTATGAATAATTATTTTATTAAAAAAAAAGTAAAGGACGAAGTTAATGAGCAAGTTGATGGACAAAATAATGGACAAAATAATGGACAAAATAGTGGACAAGCTAACGGACAAGCTAACGAAGAAGACAATTATTTTAATGGTAAGTATGACGACCTAATTGAAAAATATGGAAAAAAAATGGCTGGGTTAAATTTGATAAGTCAGAATGGGAATCATATTGTTTTTAAGCACTGGAATAATTTTTCGAGGAATATCGTGACACAAGTTGATAATGTGGACACAATAGAAACAAGTATAATTAATTATGAAAAAATAAATAGGACGGATCAAAATGGCAACCTGATATTATTTTATTTTATTAATGAACTTATTAAGCTTTACAAGTATAATGATGATAAAATCATTCGAACTAATTTGACATCATTAATTATTGAATATATTAATATTAATTTCAGTATATACAATGAGGAAAAAACTCAGAACAACAAAGATTATAAGCGATTTTGGTACATTATTAATTCAGCCTTATACATTGACGAGATCAAAGATAAAGTAGGGGAAACAGAGGGCATTTATGAAGAATCCGTTGATTCTGAGAAAAAAGATTTAAGTACGGAGGAACAGGATGCCATTGATGATGCAAATGAGGAAGATGAAGCACTTGATGTCGAGGGCGGTGAATATGACTATGAGGCAGGCTATGAAAGAAATATGGAAAGGCCATTTGATGATGGATTTGTAGAAAACTATAGTATAAACTTTTTGGATTATGTATCAAATTTTTATATATAAAATAATTTATTTTTTTATCAATAATTATTATATGGACAAATTATTAAACCTCATAATTATTATAATAATTATTGCATTTATATTTATAATATTAAATAAAAAGGAAAAATCAGATCAAGATAGTCTACATGAAGATTATTCTTACCTGGATGATGTATTCGATAATATTGAATATAAAAAAGACTCAAGTGATAAATCAATTATAAAATTAAAAAAGGAGCCAAATATTCGACCATATTTCGTAGAATTGAGGGTACATAATGATTATAGAGATACAATTACTGCTTTTAATAATGTTGCTCCAGACCAGCGTCCAATATTCAACAGATCAGTTTTGCCAGTTAAGCAAATAAATGTCAATCCACTCGAAGCAAAACCTTTGATTAAGGCATTTATTAAGCAAGTAAATGATGAAATTAGATATAACGTTACTGATGAACAACAACCGGGATCTGGATGGGATGAGCTATGTCCAGAAAAGAAGAAGGATAGTTGGGGGGATTATATGAATAAACTCGGGTTACCAGAATCAATTTTTAACGAGCCAACTAAGCGTGCTAGAATAAAACTTATCAAAATTGATGCTGTTCAGAAATTTGCTACGGAAAATGAGATCAATTTTATTGTTCATTTGATTATACAGAAAAAGGATGTTTCTGATCAGATGATTGTTAAGGTATCATATGTGCTTGATAATATTGATTTGAATGCTGATAGAAATTTTAATAAAAAAGATCTTGAATCACGTGATATTAACTTTAATGTAAAAATAGAGGAGATCGCGATAATTGGATTCCTAACCGATCATTCCTATGGTGATAAAACCAACAGGACAGATTTTTATGAATTTGTTAATATTGAAAAAGATGAAATGATTGATAATGGATTAATATTAAAAGCACTCAAGGATAAATATAGACATCGACAAATTGAGTCAGATGGATTCAGTATAAACATAGCTCCAAAAGAATCAAATGACATAGCAATGCGGAGGCTATCGCAAAATCCCCAATTCCAACCTATGGAACATACCAATGTGCTCTAAAATATAATATAATATTATATACTAAATTTATATATTAAGCAGTCAATGTTCCCATTATTTGATAGTATAAAATTTTATTTATTATTCATGTTAGTGATAATTATATCTAAGCCAGAATTTATGTATGACGCGAAACAAAAAAAATATAGGAAATTTGGAATAAAGAAAAACAATACATTGTTTACATTTCGGGTAGTGTCGGTGCTAGTGGCTGTTACAACATATATATTCGTAAGCTTGATTAGTTGTCAGATGTTTTATAAACGTCCAGAACTCTCGCTGATGGCTCCTTAACATTTCCCCATTTAGGAAGCCAGAATTTTGGAATTACATTGGATTGTGAATCGGAATATTTTTCATTAAACTTCAATCTATAATGCAATGATTCCTTCGTATACGGAGTATTTATTCCAAATTTCTTACCATCTTCTAAGTCCTTATCTGTATATTTATTATCAAAATAATCATATATTACTTTATACCATGAGCGCTTTTCTGGGGAAACACCATCAGAGAATGCTTCCTTCGGTCTCCATAAAACTTCTTGTGGTATAATTCCCTTTCCATCGAATGCCTTTCTGAATAAATATTTTTCACAAGAATTGCGTGGTCTCCGAAGCTCGGGATCAATTGATAAGTATAATTTGATAAAACGATGATCACCAAATGGCATACGTGATTCAAGTCCATTATGTCCATTACATCTATCAACCCTGGTACCATCAAAATATATAATTTCTTCTGTTAATTCATATATCCTTTCCTCAAAATCTTCGACAGTTGGTGCATATTTTGTTTCATTATAACCTCCACATACTTCATCTGCGTAATCACCAACAATAACGACTTTGCAATCCGTCATCTCCTTTATCTTTTTAGCAAGTATTAATTGCGGAACAGATGCTCTATTTGATGTTATATCATATGATTCTATAACACTTGTTATTACATTTTCACAGCAATCAATATACTCTTCCTCCGTACATAAGGCATGTATATGATTTGAATTAACATGTGTTGCTATAATTCTGGCATATTTTTCATCAGTCCCCCCCTCAAGTGACGTGCATATCGTATTTAATCTTTCATCAACATTATTTTTTTTATTAATATAATTTGAGCAACATACATTTGAACTTGAATCAAGTCCCCCACTAAGAGCATAAACTTTTTTTTTATCTGCTGCCATTTGATCCTCTACAATTCTCATAAATGTACTATATATTTTATCACATGCCTCCTTTTCGTCAAATATCGTTATGGGTATCTTTCTTAAATTTTCAGTATATTCTGAAAGTTTTTCTATACAAAACGAGTCATTTCGTATGATATATGTTCCATATGTTGATCCTTTTATCTGGCCGGATTTTTTATAAATATATTCAGGAAATGGTATCCCACATAACTGTGATGTTAGGCACAATGAATTAAATTCAGTATGAAATGAGTCATAGCCATCATTAGTATAATATTCAGAGTAATATAATGGACGTTTTCCACAGAAATCCCTCATGTAATTTATCTCAAGTATATTATGCTTAAAATGTAATATTACCATAGCAAATTCACCACTGACATCATCGCGAGTTGTTAAAATATCATATAGTCCGCCCAATCCAAGCTTATCATATAGGTGAATCAATACCTCACAGTCCGACCCAGATGTCAAGACATTCCCGAGATCAAATTGCCTTACTAAATTCTTATATCCATAAATTTCACCATTACAAACTAGATATATTTCTTCCTGTTTATCATTTTTCAAATAAAATGGTTGATCACCCGCAGGACTTAAATCCATGATTGCCAATCTATGGAAAGTAAGGAATATTTCAAAATTACCGAAAGTTAGATTCCTTGAGATAGATCTATCAGGACCTCTTTTTTGCACAGCATCACAGGCTTCACTTAATTTTAAGTGACTGGAGTCCTTGGGTTGAATGTAAAACCAAATTCCACACATAATATATTTAATGTTACCTATTCATTAACACACTTAATAAATAAAAAATCAATTTTTTACATTCACATGGTAAGTATATTAATAATACTAACAATTAAGTCATCAAATTGATTAATCTCTCGTCTCCCCTTTATAATGCCAAACTCAGATTTTCGACACATATTTAAAATTTTTAATTTTTTTTTTGAGTCTATACGTTCATCATTTATTATTAATTCAGCAGTGTTTTTTATTATTTCCGTTCCAGTTATGTTAGTGATAAGAAGATTAAAAATTATATTCCTTATATTGTTCATCATTTTTAAATCACAAGACTTTATATATTTATAAAAATCTCTAAAGATATAATCCTTTGAGGTTAATGGATCTAATAATAATACGGTATGCAAAATATCAACTAAAACTACTCCCACTCTACATATACAATCATCATATTTGCTTTTTTTATCATAATACACACATTTTTTCTTTTTATTTACAACATTATCAATTTTATTTAAAAAGTCCTTTATATGTGTAAAATAATAATTAAATTTATTATTAGGCAATACTTCATTAAAAAGATCTCTTAATGATAAAAATATTTCAGTTCCTAGTTTATTCACAAAATTACTTATATTTTTTGCTATAAAAATATTATCATAATCCGCTTTTATAATAATCCCAACATATTTATCATATTTAAAATCGATATTAACAGCTTTCAATATTCTATATATTTCAATAAATCCATTCTTTATTTTAGCAAGATAATATTGATTTAATTTAAATATTTCCATTGTCCATAATATATTTTTTATATTGCCATTGTAAACAGTTAAAATATGTGACAGCTTGTCTAGTGACAAATTTATTGATTCCTTCATGCCGATATAATTAGCCCAATCCACTATGTCTATTTCTGATGGAGCCCGTACGGATATACATTTACATCTACTCGTTATTGGATTAATAACTCTTGATATGGAGTTTGATATTAATATAAATCTACACTGTTCACTATATTTCTCTATTGTTCTTCTTAGTGAAAATTGCACTGACTCAGACATTATATCCAAATTATTTATTACAACAACTTTAAATTTATGCCTTGATTTAATAATGTTATATCTTGCCTTTGAAACGTAAACCTTTATTACATCATGTATTAAATACCTATCATGGTTATTACCTTTAGGCTCTATAAATATATGGTGATGACTTTGCTTAAATTCTTCCTCCGTCTCATTATTACCCGAGCTACTCACGGTATATCTAACATTTTTTTCCACTTTAATTGATTCCCCAAATAGCATTTGAAGAAAAATTCTGACCATTGTTTTTTTACCAGAACCAACCGGGCCATGAAATAATAAGTGAGGAATTGAATTATCATGGGACATTACCTCTAATATCTTGTATATTTCATGATGGAAAAATATATTATCTTTATTGGTTGGTATATATTTATCAATAAGGAACATAATATAATTATATAAATGAATTGTTATATAATATTTTCAATTAGTTTTAATTAGTTTTAATTAGTTTTAATTAGTTTACAATTCATTTTTTTTATTGATAAATATATAGATGTATGGTCTGCATATAAATTCAGATCCAAGCCTTATCCATAATAATTTAGTTAGATATAAGAACCTGAAATGCATTCAATTATTCATAAATATTAATGACAAATATAAAAGTGAATACGAGCTGCTTAAAAATATTTCGATGAAACATGGGCAAAATATCATAGTACATTTATCATATAATATAAATATTGCTAAGAATTGGAATGAACATAGTTGGTGGATAACTCAGTGTATACTTGAAATAGAGAAGGCATCCGATGTTGGTGCAAAATTTGCCGTATTGCATTTGGGTAAAAGTCTGGATATGGATATGGGAACTGCGATTAATAATATGTACTCTTCCTTGCTCTACATATCAGGCAAAGTAAAGAATATCGATATAAAAATACTCTTGGAAACTTCATCAGGACAGGGAAGCGAAATGTGCTTATATATTGATGAACTTTCTAATTTTATGAGTAAATTAATACATAATAGAAATAAATATATATCAGATAGGTTTGGTATATGTATCGATACTTGCCATATATTTAATGCTGGATATAGCTTGAATACTGCAAAAGATGTTAATAACTATCTAAAGGAGTTTGATAATAAAATTGGAATAAAAAATATAAAATTAATACATCTTAATAATAGCAAGACAGAATTAGGAGCAGGCATTGATAGGCACGATAATCTAGAAAATGGAAAAATACATATGGATGGTATAAGGGAAATCATTAGATTTGCTAAAAAATTAAATATACCCATAATACTTGAAACTCCCGATATCCATATAGATGATGATATTAAATTTCTTAACACATTTTATAAAAATTTATAGGGTTTTATAAAATACATCGTTCCGTTCATAACGCCGCAAGTTTATATCCAACATATAACCACGAGCTTCATAAAAATGAACAAGATTTGATTTATGTGTATCGAATATTAACATTATACCATCAGTGTTTAATTTTATTGCTTGGGCTTCAGCCTCCTTTATTAAAGTTGATCCAATCATCTTATTTCTTTCACTTCCAGCAACATAAACATAAGATATATATAAAACTTTTCTTCTGTCCTCAAGTATGATAAGATTAGAAGTTAAAAATCCAACCATTTTATTTGAATCATTCATGATAATAATAATTATGCTATTTGTCGACCGCAAATTTTTTTCAATATCTTCCTTATTATGCATCAATTTACTTATATTTTTCAGCTCTATAAAATTATTATAAATTATATCAATGAACAGAGATAAATCAGTTTGAGACCTTATATTACCGTGGGTAAGTATATGAGTTTTCATTAATATATATTATATTACAAAAAAATATAGAAATTTATATATATGCTTATTTATATATGTATTCATTTATATTGATTTTATTTGCCTTGCTTATTTTATTGATCTTGGGCAAGAGTAATGAAAACTACGATGGAAGAATCAAGCAAATTGATACTATCGAAAAATGTGCCGACATAGCTTCATCACTGTATGATGTTTCAGCATTTGGGTATGATAATACTGGAAATTGTTATGTTTCAAAAACTTCTTTGTCAAGGCCTCCAATACAAATTCACCCATATCATAATGACTTCAAAATAACTGATATAATATGCAATAAATTAAACTATATAAGAAATAATGATGATTTAAGAGATAAAAATAATGTTATTTCAAATAGATTATATATGTGTTACTTGAATGATTCAAAATTAAGAGATGATAATTATGAATTAATATATTTTCAAAAAAATATAAAAGCCAAAAAAATAAACAGGGAAGACATTTCAAAGCTCCCATATGACAAGGAAAATATGTTCAAGATAGATTGGGCAAAAAATATGGAGGAATTGAATGATATTGTATATAGTAATAATACTATAACATGGGATCCAGCTGTCTATAGTCCCGATAAGGTTTATGATCCATATGAAGCCTATATAGAAAGAACTAATGCGGGTGGTAAGTGCCTTTCTACATAACCGCCAAAATAAACTCAAAAAATATGATATTTTTAGTTAAAATTATGATTTTTATTATTTTACTTGATTACTTTTTATATTCTGCGACTTAGATTTTTTCTTTATTTTTTGATGATGTTCTTCTTATTACTTTTTATATTCTGCGACTTGATTTGGCGGTTATGTATTAAAGCCTAGGCAGTTTTTTTACTTCGTTTAGCCTTTTCAATATGTTTTTTTTTCTTAGTTAATTTCTCCTCCTTTTCTCTTATTTCGTCAAGGTCTTTTATATAATTTCCGTATGCCTTTATAAATTCATCTAGTTCCCCTAACCACATCTCTTCTATAGTTTTTTCTCGATAATCCATTAGGATTCGTTGTAAATCCTCTTCTTCCTTTTTTAATTCCTCTATTCTTTCATAGGTCAGTGACCACAACGGCATATCTATTAGGTACTGATATGATTTTTCTTCTTCAGTTGCCGTTACCTTTCGTGCTAATCTTGGAAACTTGAGCTCCATTAACTTTCCAATAATGACATCTTTTTTTTGTTTCTCTATTATAATCTTCTTGCTAATTATGTATTCAATGAACATACGCTTATATTTAGCGATATTGGCGTCATTTTCTAAGACTCGGATATGATATAATTTTCTCTCTTCATATTTTACATATCTAATCTGATAGAAATTTTCAAGTATTTCATATGGTGAATCATATTTTGTAATCTTTCCATTTACATTGTATAGGTACATATTCGTCATGGATAATCTGGAATTAAGCTTAAGATATTTTTCCAAGTCTCCCGCCTTAATTAATTTTTGCAATTCTCCTGGTTTGAATTTTACTGTAACATCGACTTTATTATTATATGGCTCCATATGATAATCTATAATTTTTTTCTTTGATTTTTCATTGTCTTCTTTTTTATCTAGGATCGTACATTCCGTAAGATATTCTTTGTATTTTTCAAATGTCATCGATCTTAGACTGATTGGAATTTCCGTAATATGAACTGTATCATCTGATACTATTTCATAACATCCCTTCACGATAAATTGCTGATCTCCATCAGGTATGATCTCGCCTTTAAATCCTCTATAAAATGGAATTAAGTTAGTATAATCCTTCTGATTAATAATATTCTTAAGTTCTTTTACTACTTCCGTTGGATTAAATTGTACTATATTCGTTGAATAGCCTGTACCGATTCCAGAGGGCCCATTTATAAGAACCATGGGAATGATTGGATAAAATGTTTCGGGTTCCACTTCTTTTCCCTCTTCAACGATATGTTTTAATATAGGTTCATCTTCTTCTCTGTATATATAATAAGCCAACTTATTAATATTTGTAAAAATATATCTCGGTGATGCAGCATCTTTTCCCTGCATACTACGAGAACCAAAGTTTCCCCTTGGTTCCAGCAAATTTATATTATTACTCGTTGGCCAATTTTGTGCCATTCCAATAATTGCTTCGAACAAACTTGCCTCCCCGTGATGATATTCCGTTTCGCAACCAATATATCCCGCGAATTGTGCTACCTTAATATCTGGAGCACGTTTTCCACGTTTTAATCCCGCGAAAAATATTTTTCTTAATGATGGCTTAAATGAATCAATAATGGAAGGTATGGAACGAAGATTATCAGCATTTGAAAAATGTATAAGCTCTTTATTAATAAAATCCTTATAAGTAATGTCGCCCGTCATTTCAAGAATATCATTTTGATTATATTTTGAAAGCCATCTCTTACGGTCATCTTTTCGCTTCTCATCAAAGGCAAGAGTAATAGATTCATCAACACTCTTTATTTTCTTCTTATTTTTCTCACATGATTTATCTGATTCATTTGAGTTTTTTGAGTTTGTTGAGTTTATTGAGTTTATTGATTTATCATCCTCGGTATCAGATTCCTCAATATTACATACAAAATTAACCTTCTTATCATCAAAATCTAGAAATGTTTCCTTCGCTTCAAGTGCCGTGGATGTTCCTAGCCCCTTGTAATATTTAGCGTCTGTCCATAAGTGCAAATTTTTCTCATTGTCTCTCCAGTTTTTATATTCATTAACACTATAAAAAATTTTTGGATGTTCCATTTTTTTATCATTTATCTTGAATATTTTTAGAAGCGGAGTTTGCAGGCATTGAATGAAAGTATCAGTCAGAATTAGGCTCGGCCACATATAATGTATCAAGTTAATGATAAGACCCTTAATATGTGAGCCATCAGCGTCCTGATCTGTCAGAATAAGAATTCCACCATAACGTAATTCTTTTACTGATTTATATTCAGCCCCTTGTTTTAATCCAATAATTCTTTTCAGGGTTACGAATTCTTTATTGTCAATTAATTGCTTAACAGTTGCGTTCCTTACATTTAAGAGCTTTCCTCTTAATGGAAAAACACCGTACAGTTTTGAACCAATAATTTCTAATCCCTCTTTTGCGAACGCCTTTGCTGAATCTCCTTCCGTTAATATTAATCTACAATTATGAGAATTTAATGTTCCGGCATCTTGCGCATCATCTAATTTTATTAAATCCTTGAGATTTTTTTGTTTTTTTCCATCGCTCTTCTTAAGTTCCTTATTTTCTTTGAATTCAGTTATGCTAATGACCTCATCAATGATTCCACTTTCTGAAAACTTAGTCACAAAATCATTACTTAGCTCACACACGGATCCAAATGATGATGACTTTGTAGTTAATTTATCTTTTACTTGTGAGTTAAATGTTGGATCCTCAATAGAGCAAACAATAAAAAGCGTCATATTCATTTTGACTATGTCTGATTTGACTTTTAAATCTTTGTTTTTTTTATTTATAATTTCAATTAATTTGTCAGCAAGTTGATCAGCTATATATTTAACATGAGTTCCTCCGTTATAAGTACATATGCTATTTACAAAGGATACACTTGTTGCACCAGCATTGTTATCGAAGATAGCACCAATTTTCCAACGTGATTGCTCATCGTAAATAGTAAGAGATTTCGGTTCAGTATCATAATACATCTTGATGTACTTTGTGAAATTATTACATTCTATTTTTTTATTGTTAAGAAATATATTGACATTCTTATTCGTACACACAGCCAAGTCATATATTCGCTTTGAGAATAATTGCATCATATCAGATGTTAAACCCTTGTAACCAAATCTAGTATATTCCGGAGTAAAAGTTATCTGTGTATATGAACTAGATTTGGATTCATTAATAACTGGATCAGTTTTATTTCTCATGTTACTCGCAAATTTTTGTAAGTAAAATTTTTTGTTATTGGCATCAACAGTTTCTACCGTAAAATCAGTTGAAAATATATTAGTTAATTTTGCCCCAAAACCATTCTTACCCCCAACTATTTTTCCTCTTTCCTCATAAGTTGAAGAAGTTCTCAAATGTCCAAAAATCATCTCAGGTACATATGCTCCAAACTTCTTATGAAATTCAACTTCAATTCCCGGCCCATCATTCCATACACTTATTGTTCCTAAAGCTTTATCAATATTGACTTTTATATTTCGACAATCCTTGCTTCTTACGGTATGATCCGACGCATTCACAATAATTTCATCAAATATTTTATATAATCCTGGACTAAATAATACATCAGATTTGATAAATTTGTCATTATCGTTATCTAAGATCCATAATGGAACAATATTCGTGTCAACAGTACCTATATACATATCCGGACGTAATAGGATATGTGCTATGTCATCAAGTCCCTTATATTTTTCTTCAACTGTAACTGTTTTATTTTTACTCATTTTTTTAAATATTAATTAATAGTATGCTGTCTTCTTAAATCTAATAATAATAAAATCAATTTTTATTTAACATATTAAAAACATGAATATATAATATACATGTCATTTCAAATATCTGATGATACTGGCAAATATTATAATACAATAGAAGAAGATTTTGAACCATACTTGCAATGGCTAAAGATAAAGGGTCTCGAAAAAAAAGCAAAAGTTCGATATAACATTGATTCTGAAAGTATAGATAGCATGAACAGAATAAAGATCTCGAAAAATATTCCAAAACATCTAATAGGTCTCGAGGATAATCCCCTGACAATTAAAAATTATGACCTAATAATAAAGGTCCCGAATAATATAATAAAAGAACTTGAAGTAGGTGACAAGATATCATTAACTGGTATTAGCAAAGTTGTTAAAAAGTTTAGTGCATTTAACGAAAAGGGAGAGACAATAATAAAATTTTTCAAAGGAAAGAAGTACATAGAGATAAATACAAATCCAAACATTAAGGCCACCAGTGAATTAAATATATATCAAAAATTTTTCGATACAACTAAAGTATACGTCATAATATCGGGCATACAGGGTGTAAAAAAAAATATATTCTATGGAATTAATAACATAACGCCATATGATTCAACGTCAAATAATAGTAGCACCAAGGAACAGCAATTAAATAATGATTCATCGACATCCTACATAGGGAATATTCCAGTATCATACATAAATGATATTCATAGAATTTATATACTTCCCCCTGATGAGCAAAATATTCTATTTAATCCAGATAAATTTTATGTATTACTGCCATTTCCATCAGATGGAACAGGCATCTCGGCAATCTCAAGTAGTGAAAATGATAATTACACAATATCACTCGAATTTGAGCATTATAATTTTATACCAATGAATGAAATGATCGCAGATTATCCAATCACAAATGAGCACGTGAAGGGATTTCATTTAGTAAAATCAATAAATCTTAACCAGAGCTATATTACCGTCGATATATTTCCACCAATTGGGCTAAATTATAAGATAACCGGGGACTTATTTCTATATGAAAATTTTGGAGGCTCATCGGTATATCTTAACATAATTGATAAAATAGAGTACGGTTATCCATATCAAAATGAATATACAATATTATTAAATAAGATATATAATAATGTCATACAAGTAAGATTGGTTGACTCAATATTCGGAAATTTTGCGAAAACATTCTTTAGTTCGGGAGCTGGCAAGAACAATAGAATATATTTTCAAAATATAGAAAATATAGAGCAAATTCAATTTATTGAGCTTGATGAGGGTTTTTATACAAGAAAATCACTAAAGAGTGAAATAGAAAAAAAGTTTAGCATATTGAAGCGTTCAATAGATACAACAAATTTTGGATATGATCTTAAATATAATGTTTTTGTAGAAATAAATGAGAATACAGATGAAGTAACTTTAACGAGTTACAAATCAAAGACACTTCAAAAACCAATAAATAACGTTAGCCCCCTAATTAATCAAAATGACACAGGAATAGGCGATGGAACATATACTATCGTTATAGAACATCCAAATCATGGTATTTCATATGAGACGGGAGTTGGATTGTTCGAGGGTTTTATTGATCACTTGGGCATTCCTATAGAATCATTAAATGGTATACATGAAATAAAGATAATTGATCCAAATAAATATAGCTTTATTATAAACAATGTAAATCTTAGTGAAGTAAAAAGAATTACGAATGGGGGGAGAAATGTCGTGGTCTTTATACCATCTCCGATGAGATATTTCTTTAATTTCGCTGATACAGCAGGGAGTGTCCTTGGATTTAGAAGACCTGGATTTGATACATCTATAACGGGTTATAGCTATATAATAAAAAACTCTGATAGTTATATAAATGAAATTAAGCTCGATGTAAATGGTAATCCTGTCACTATTAAGAATAATTCTATCAAATTATATAAATTTAATTATTTTCTTATGGAATGTAATATAGGCAACAGTTTATCAAATTCAAATACAAAGAATACTTTCTTTACTAAATTTAGAATAACGGAGGATAAAATAATATTGAACGAATCACTTAATACGAGTATATTCTTTTATGATCCAATTCATGTCCTTGATAGGATTACATTTAAATTCTTTAATCCAGATAGAACTCTAGTGGATTTCGGGGATATTGACCACTCGATAGTATTTGAAATAATACGCATTGATAATATGCCTTTATTGGGAAATATAAACGCGTCATATCCATTATTATAATATTATAATCCCTCACTCTGTGCCTTCCAAAGGACTTTATCTAGGATGCTTAGATTGTTCGAAAAACTATTCAACATTGATAAGTATCCATCAGTTATCTTCTTAAACTTTCTTATATTTATTTCTAAATAATTTTTGAAATATGGGTACACATTTTGATTTAATAATCTAATTAGTTTTGAGTCATCTCTATTTATTTGTATTAGAGCATTTGATATTAAAAATTTTTCAATATAATTAAGCAGATCAATTATTGATTTATTCTTATCATCATCTTCTCCATATATTTCCAATGAAATTTTTACTATTTTTTCCGGAATTATATCAAATAAATACTCTTTAAGAGTCAGATTATTAATCCTTGTTGACATTATATCCATTACTTTTTCATCAATCATTTTGTGATAGGCAACTTCATTTTCAGACGATTTGATTGGATTCTTTGTTATCATTTCATTTCTTAATAATTTCAATATCATATTATATAAATTTATAATTAATGTGTGTTTTGTAACATGTATTATAATATCGATAAAATGTGTCAATGCATAATTGCTATCTCCATATTCATTTGGTAAAGCATAATAATTCTCTACATCCATACAAATTATATTTAGCGCCTTTATACAATTCTGAATGATAGAGTTATTATCAGTGTTTTTCCGTATTAAATCAAATATTCTATTTATAATTTGTACAGGATCATTCTTATTCAGTAATAAATTTTCCCACAATAATGTGTATGTTCTGTAATCATTATGGTCAATATTTAATATTTCATCTGAGATATTATTATAAGTATTAAGAAAGTTTCCAGTGACCAACAATGTTTTTTTTAGCTTTTTAAGTCTATTTATTTTATCAGTGTTCAGCTTATCATTTATTTGTATATGTTTTTTCAATTCATTGTTATTATTGGATGCTTGTGGATCAATAATTTGTAAATTTGTAATAACATCATTTATTTCTTTTCTCCTATATGTACTTATATTATGTTTTTTTTCATTTTCTAAATTTGTTTTAATGATTGATTTATCATTAAATTCTTTATCACGACGCGATATATCACCCTCCTCTTCTTTTAATATATTATTCATATTATAATGATAATCAACATAAATTTGAGAGGCATTTGATAATAATGGAACCTCATCTATTTGTGTTGTAATACTTGTAAATATCATATCATGTATTGCTTTATCTTTATAATTAGAATAATTATTTAATCTTGAATAAAAATAATGATTAATTAAATATCTTAGCATGTTTATTGTAATATCACTATATCTCATAATATGATTTATCTTAGTAATATTCATTAACTCATCATTTACTTCCTTGATATGGTTTGAAATAGCCCTGTCATTTGTTTCATTGTCAAAATTCTCAATCGATGTAATTAGGGAACTTTTGCAAATGTCTAATGGTCTATAACCAAATCTATTCTTTGATTTACTTGTATTTACTGATATATTTGTAAGTAATAAAGAGTCAACAGCTTTAGCATTGGATTGAATAATTGCTATTGAAATTGGTGTATTTCCATCCTTATCTCGTGCATTAACATCCGCACCACTTTTAATTAATAGTTCTAGGAGATCATTATTATATTCCATGAATATTTCATTTGGATTATCATTTGAGCTAGAGAATTTATATAAATTTTGTCGTTTCGTTTTAATTTTACTGATATCTTCAGCATAATTATAAAAATCTAATTTTTTATGTTCTTTGAATAGTTTATAGACACTTTTATTTATATTATAAATATCAAAAACACTCATATCAATCTTATTGAGTGTTTGTACATTTATAGTTTTATAATTACTGTCTGATCCAATATTATTTAATTTATTCACAAAATTATTGACAGTTATTTTGATAATATTTTCAATATTTGCATTAAATATTTTGTCAATTAATTTTGCAATTGTTATTAAGAGGATACTGATATCATCACTGTTATTTTTTATTGTTGTCTCTATCTCAGTTTTTAATTGTCGTATATCACCTATTATTATACTTATTTTATTATTTGCTGGAATTAATGCGGTTGGATTTAGGTATACAGCTATCTCATTTAATATGTAGCGGGTGATTATATATTTTTGTATCGTGAAGAATCTATCAATTAGAATTCCAACGATATTAAAAACTGCACCTGACTTTGCTTCTTGAACAGGGCCGGTCTTAACGGAATAAAGGCCAACCCTCGATGCATCACCACTGCTTAGATCATCTATTCCCGAATCACCATATTTAAAGTTAAGGTCTGCCAGGCTAATATGTAGTGTGCTTAATAATATAGTTCCCTCTAAAAATCCCACTTTTGAATTCTGTGGGGACTCTGCATTTGTGAGAGAATTTATAAAACTGTAATTTTTTATTTTTGTCAATTGTAGGTAAAATTTATTTAGTAGCTTTGTTTTATTTATAATCTGTTCCGCCTCGGCATCTGTTGCCTTCACTATTGTTAAAATGTCATCATATGATTTAAAAAATTGTGTTAGGTTTTCTATTGGATTTTTAAACATGTTTTCAAGATTTTCCGTATTGACATTTTCAATCACTGTATTTATATCAGCAAAATCATTATAATATTTATTAATATAATATGCTGCTTTGCTTTCATTTATATAATTAATAAAATCATTTATCATTTCATAGTGAAACTTAATTGAATTAAATAATTCAACCTGAAATTTATCCTTATCTGATTTTAATTCTTGTATTGCCTTTTTCATGTAATTTATAATTGAATTATATAGTATGTTAATTTCATACTGAGGTGCTCCTGCCATTACCAGCCCAAAATTTATTATGGTAATTCGCTCATTTTTTAAAGTAATCATATTTAACATATTTTCAAAATATTTAATTGTCTTTTCATATTCATTTATATATTTTGGTAATTCATTTATACAACCCAGCACTGCAATGATTGAATCTGATATATGCTTAAGGCACATATTTGGATTATTTATATCTCTTATTAATTGATCTAAATGGGTATTTAACCCTATAAAGCCCTTATGTAATGTCTCCCGGGACAGGTTAAATTTGCGCGCAACGGTGTTGGGATGTATAACATCGAAAGGTGCAGCAATTGCTATATATGTGTCAAGTGATGGCATGCCAGCGGCTGTGTGTATCGTCTGATAATCCACAAAAAAATCTTGTATTCGCTTATTATCTCTTGCATTTAAGTCTTCAAGCACTCCCGTGGATTGCAGGTTGCTTTCATCCAAAGTAGTGTCTCCAAGATCGTATATCTCTCTTTGCAACAATCCAGATATATATGATTTGTCAAACTTGGGATCATTCACATCATACGTAAAATTTGCACGAATTTCATCTGGCGTAAGCATTATTCCTGTCATTTCAGTTTCATATAATTTATTTCCTGTGGCAGCATCCGTAGCATTAGTAAGTCCAGTAAAAAGCTTAAATACAAAATATGTATATCCAATAATATTATTTAATTGAGCATGCATGGCTATAATATTTTTATATAATTCAGTAAATTTAACATTTATGCCATTTTTTTTATTTTTGAGTACTTCAAAATTCTGTATATACTCATTATCGAGATTTCTTGATAAATCTTTTAGATCATTAAATTCCATTACTTTGTTGACGACTATATTATTCGGCCCCCATCCATTTTCAATGCTCTGACCAAGCCTTAATTGCTTTTTTGTTCTAATGAGAAGAGAATTAATATACTCACTTATCTGTTTGCTTGTTTCATATGTTATGTCAAATATTTGTTGTTGCTTTTGCATTGTATCAAGACCTGGGTTTGTTTGAATTTCTGAAAGTTTTGTCAATATATTTTCGGATTCAAGGGTGCTTATGATCTTATCTGAGAACATGTTTTGCGAATTTAAGAAAGTATTAAACTGATTTTCTATAAATTTCCTTACACTTGAGGTATCAATATACTCAATTAAATTTTTCATTATCTTTGGTATGAGGTCTGACTTTAATTTTTTTTTAGTTTCCTGAATTATTGGTTTATCTATTTTTGCCGGGGCTTCCGTCGATTTACCAATAATTACATAATGCAATGGCGTTTTATAGGATGAATCAATGGAATTAACATCATGGCCTGCTTTTATTAATTCTTCAGCGATATCCAATAATTGTAATTTACACGCAATATGTAGAGGAGTCTGATTTAATTTATCAAAAGATGATATTAAGGTTCCGTTGTCCCTAAAATATCTAATCATTTCGAGCTTTTGTCTTTCCGATAAATTAAGATTTAATAATATTAGGTGTAATATACTTTGGCCATCATCATTTAACATATCACCCGTCGTAATACCATTCTCCATTATAAATTTTTTTAGCTCAATAAAATTATTTTCCGTTGATGCCTTCAAGAGCAATTGTGTTATTATTTGTGGATCATAAGTGCGCTCTTGTATTATTGTTCTATTTAATGTAAAGGGTCTTGGTTGATACCTAGGTTGATTTGATGGATTTGTTGGATTAAATTGATTAAATTGATTAGGCTGGTTATATGGATTTGGTTTATCAAAACTTTTTCTTGGAGGTAACATTATATATTAAATATATATTAATAATCGAAAATAGTTTTATTAAATTATATCACAAATAATTTAATAAGATTATACATTTGAATTATATTAAGTTGACGCCTACTTACACATACGATAATCACCATAATTTTTACATTTAACGATGCTTGGATCAATTTTTCCAGTTCGAACATCATTGTATAATTTATATTCTTTAAATTGATCGGCCTGGGTCTGCTGTGTTGGTGATGTATGTATACATGCATTTGGCTGGCAGTTAAAGGCTCCCATTAAAATATTCCATTCGGCATTCATTATGTTGGCCCCATTAGCCTGAAGAAAATTTCTATGTTCGTGTTCAGAAACACTGCCGCTTAGGCTTCTTATATGTTGCTCTCTAACGGATGCTTGTCTATAGTCAGTAATATGTGAATAATTCATGACAGCTGGACATTCTTTATAATAATTGTCTTTTGTGAAATTCATATAATTAATGATTAGATTTTTTATTTATTTTTTCCTTAATTATTAAATAAAGTTCATCTTTTTTATATAATTTTCTTTTTTTATCCTTATCCAGATAAGAATTATTTATATTTAGCTTGTTTGCAATATCCTTTAGCTCATTTAATTTATAGTTCTCTATATTTTCAATAATAAAGTTATCACATAGATCATCTTCTATATCATCATTGGCGTTTGTTTTCTTACCAATTTGTATTCTTGGCACAATACCTTTTGATGAGCCGAATGATATTTTATCATATATACTTTGTGCTTTACTCTGAACTGATATGTTATCACTATTCTCTTCTAATTTATTCACACGCTTTGCCTCAATTTTGCTCAATATATTTGATCTTGGGCAAATGGAAATAGATTGAATAGAATCCACAGAATCCACAGAAATAGTATCCTGATTATTTTGATTCTTATTTTTTTCGGAGCTATATGAAGTACCACCTACATTATCATCTTCTTCTTTATTATCTACTTTATTATCTTTATTATCTACTTTATCTTCTTCTTTATTATCATCTACTTTATTATCTACTTTATTATCTACTTTATCTTCTTCTTTATTATCTTCTTTATATGCTTTATCTTCTTCTTTATTATCTACTTTATTATCTGCTTTATCTTCTTCTTCTTCTTCTTCTTTATTATCTGCTTTATCTGCTTCTTTATTATCTGCTTCTTTATTATCTGCTTCTTTATTATTATCTTCTTTATTATCTATTTTATCCTTATTATCTATTTTATCCTCAAAATTTATTTTAAAATTTTTAGAATCCGAAAGGTAGTTTAGAATGGCACCTCCATCATTTTCCGAATCTGTAAAATAATTCGACATGCTTGTAATTTTCTGTGAATGAATTTTATTTATTTTTTTTGTTTGATTTACAAGGTCTGTATTTAATTCCCTAACCTCTCCAGTAAAACTGTGAAATTTATTTTTTATTAATTTATTTGTATTTTCAATATTATCGTTTATTGTTAATTTCAATAATTTAAATTCATTAATAAAATATAATGCAATTAATATGACTAATACTAAAATTGTTAAGAATTTCAAATCCATTTATATATTATTATTTAAAAAAATATATGTAAAATAAACGTATTATTATATAAAAAATGAAAAGTAATATTAATGCTATAACGTGATGGTATTATAAATAAAATATAATGAAGGAAAAGCAGTTGGTAATATATAATTCGAGGATAATCTTTATAGATAGGTATATATACGAATCAGATGAAATGTTCTATTTTAGAATAAATTATATATATAATAAATTAAAAAAAGACACTAATATTGAAGAACTAATAGGATTATCGATGATTGAACTTAATAAAAAATTCCTAAATTGTGAATTTTCATGATGATTAACGCCCAGAATTTAGTTTATCTCTTGCATAATCAATATTTATGACATCACCTGGTGTAATTCGACGAGATGAATCCCATTCCTTCATGTCGACCGGGGTTCCGGTAGTTGTAACTGGACACACGACTGAGCGCTTTTCCGTTACACAAACTGGTGGATGTGGGGGGATTGGATACCATTTTTCAGGGGGGAGAAAGGAATAGCCATATTCATAAAGTCTACTATCTTCTGGTGTAACTGGCAGAATATTGTAATCAGTATATTGTATTTCTGATGTCATTACTCCTTCCTGTGCCCTCGTTGGTCCAGATTCATACTTCCGAGCATTAGCCTTATACATGTATGTGTCAATTCCAAATTCATCAACAGTCTTGCGTACACAGTCTGAACATTCACCAGGTTTCATATGGCTTTCCGGTTTTTTCTTATTATCTACAGAATTTTTAATTAATGTATTTGGATCATATTCTGGTTTGGTATTTTCTAAAATTGAAGGATCAACACCCTTAAAATAATCATTATTTCCAGTGAGATTCTCTATTCCACACATGCTTGCTTTTGTAAAAATATTCTCAACTACTATATAGAGGGCGAACAATACTATAGTTGATACGGCGATATCTTTAGAATCCATAGTATTATTCGGAACTGTTTTTAATAATAGATAAATACCTAATAACACTATTGCATATCGTATTATTTTTGTTGTCTGAAATAATTCTTTTAATTCCATATATAATAAGAAAATATAATAATTTATATTATTTTAAATTATGTTTTGATGTGTATATTATAATAGTTAATCCAATCATCATGATTGTCATTATAATTAATAAAGTTAGTAGAGCCATAAAATGTGGATAGTATTTTTTATTTATATCTTCAAGAATAGGCTGTATAATTTTTTTCATTATTTTTTTCCTATTTTTTTCCTTGTATATTTCCGTAGTTAATATATCAATTATATCGCTTGTTGCCGTACCAATTATTTTATCCATTTATATGATGTGTCATATTTATTAAAAGAAATTCACGAACTATAATAGGAAGAATGAGTGGTATAGAAAATGTAAATGTTGATAGCTTAATAATATGTCATTCCAGAGGAAAATACTATAACATGACTGATAATTTAAATCAGCAGATAGTAATTAAAAAAATAGAATGCCATATACCTTTTGGTATTGAAAAATTTAATGATAAAATGATATTGAATATTGAATTATGTAGCTCTAATGAAAATAACAATATATTAAGTAAAATACAGAGTATTGAAAACAGTGCAACGAAAAAATTCCAAAATCTTGGATTAAATTCTGTCGTTAAGAAAAGTAAGCTAGGTTTTATTATAAGGACGCATTACCTAAAAAATACAGATTGTTTTATTCTTAAAAAAAATAATGAAAAGATGATGATTGATGAAGTAAATTTAAATTTGTCTGATTGTGAAGCAGATTTAACAATAAAAGGAATATGGACAAGTGATAATTATTATGGTTTATATATAATTGTAAATTCTATAAAAGTCATTAAATTTAATTAAAACTCGCTAACCGTTGAAAAGCTTATAATATCTGATGATGATAATTCAGAATTAAATTCAGGTATTCTTTTTTGTACTGCTTTTTTTGATTTATCAGATTTTTTCGGTTTCTCTGATTTGCTCGGTTTCTCTGATTTACTCGATTTACTTGATAAATGTTGTTCTATTTCCTTTGATACTTTGTTGATATCAATTGATTTTAATAGTTCGAGAGTAATTGATTTTTCTAATTCAACTGCTCTATCAAAGTTATTAAGTAATGGATTTTTCTCTTTCACTGTCCTATATACTGCCGCTTTATAGTTACGTGCCTTTTGAATATCGTTTGAGTTATTCTCATCTAGCTTAAGCAATTTAATAATTTTTTGAACCGTACGCTCATGTATATCAGATGATTGACGTGTAATTTCCCTTGCTATGGCTGAAATATCACCATCATCTGAGGCTACAGGAGATACGGAAATTTCAGAATACATCGTTAGCTTTCTCTCCCCAGTAACACGTGATAATTTATTATTCTTTTTTGTTGTTTTAGCAGATTTGTTCTTTCTCGATCCTTTTTTCTTACCTCCAAATTGTTTATTTTGCTCAATATGGCCTTGGGTTTCCACAATTTGCCTTAGGATAGTTTCAGTTGATGTATCGATATTATTTTTATCATTATCTATTTTATTATCATTATCTATATTATTATCTATATCATTATCTATATCATTATTTACATTATTTAAAATATCATTAACAATTTGTTGTGTTGATACTGTCTCTACGTCTACAGTATATTTCTTTTTGTTTATCTTATTAGAGGTACTTATGTCCCTATTCACATGTAATATTTCTGAAAATTCATCAGAGTCTAGGTGGTTAAACATGTCATAGTTAATTTTTGGTGCTTCCGTAGCTACTATAATAGAAACATCGATGCTCTTATCTTCCTCGACGAAATATCCATCATTATTCCTTGTGCTTGGATTAGAGCCTTTATCAATGTATAATTTTGTAAGGTTATTAAATCCAAGTTTAGCTGAATAATGAAGGGGTGTGTTTCCTTTCATATCTTGTTTATTTAAGGCACTCCTCAATGTTTCCCGCGATAGAAGTGTCAATAATTTTCCGATATGCAGAACCATATTACCATGTGATGCATATATTGTCATATAGTGTAGAATATTCCTTCCTGATTCATCACAATTTGATAGGGTTTTGGGGAACTTTTGCAATTTACAGAATAAATAACAAGCTATATCTGGCCTTGAATCGGATAAGCATCCAAGTAATATTTTACTTATTTCATCATCACAGAATAAGCCTCCACCACCCTGTATATTTTTTGGTGTAGCACTTTCCAATTCATCTCGTGTGAACGAAAATTCTGATGTAATATTTTCATGCAGACGTGTGTCTTCTGATAAATTAATATTTTCAAGTAAATCCATATATATATTATATAATAATAATATTTTTTATCAGTTTTATTTTTTTAATATAGTATAAATATTTTATATTAAATAAATTTTTCTAATATTATATATATATATGGCTAATCTAACTGGAAATCAAAAATTAGCAATCCTTGCTGTTGTTGTTATAGTTATACTTTATCTAATTTATATGCAAAAAGAAGGCGCAGAAAATGTATATACAAATCAATTATCTACAAATCAATTATCTGACGTTAGCTACGATGATACCCAAACTGATGGAACAAGATCAGATGACAATCAAACGGGACCTGATGATGAGCTTATTAAAAAAATGACTGGACCAAATACTGCGAGGGATGGAAAGGAAAAAATCATAAATTATAGAGATGGTGAAAGGGGAGGATATAGCCAATCCCTTGACCAATTCTTTGAACAAGGTGACCCTCTCAATGAAAATGAAAACTCTGATTTCTTTCCAAATGACCCCGATAACAAATTCGCGTGTTATAATGGAAAGCCAAGGAAGGAATTAAGTGAAGAGGAAAAATTTAATGCATCGGAACTTCTTCCAAAGGAGGAGCGACAAGATTGGTTTGAAGATGTCACACCACAAAAAATAAAAAATCGTCATCTTATCAACATATACAGACCGATCGGCGTGAATACTGTTATCACATCCAGAAAGAATGGTTCCCTCGATCTTCGTGGAAATCCTGTCAATCCCAAAACATTCGTATCACCATTCCTTAATTCATCGATTGATCCAGATGTCAATGCTCGTGGTATTTGCACTTAAATAAAAAATTGATTATTTATATATTAACATCTTATAACTTAATAGATTCAAGCAACTCAAGCAATTCAAGCAACTCAAGCAAGCCCAGGCATGGATGGAGAATCAATTAATAACCTCATTAATAAATATATCGAATATTATAGAAAGATGCATCCGGACAAAAATATAAAGACTATGTTTGATGGAATAAATTACGAGGATCCAACCAGTACGAACCATATGATGGAGATGTTCTACGAAGATTTAACAAAACATAATAGTGTAAATAACGAGGTTTATGAAACTTTGAATGGTATCGATGGTATCGATGATATTCATACAATTGATGAATTATATTTGCTTGATCTTAATGAAAGGAAATACATATCACGATCCGTTATATCGTTGGTTTACTTATTGGATTGTGAAACATTGGATTGTGAAACAAGGGGATGGAGTATAATCAATTTGAAATAATTCCCCCTCCTCCTTAAGTTATAATGTTCGTTTTGTTTACTAAAAATCTCATAAATTTAAATATTTTTAATTCCATTCCGATCTCATTTATATTTTTCTTATCAATTTCTTTTATTAAATTACTGAACAATAAGCTCAATAAAGTCTTTCCATTATCTGTTAGCATTTTATAGTCCACTTCAATTCTACCGAATGATACTCCACTTAAAAACGTATTTACATGTTCGATTGATTTCTTAATATCGAAAGTTTTAATATATTCATCCTTGTATATTTCAAGTAATTTAGCCCCAAGATTTTCACAAAATAACTTGGTTATTTTAGTAATAAATGCGGAATCAAAGAGCCATTCCTGATTAGAATTGGTTAAGTGCTTCTGAATAAATTTTTTAACTCTGTCATTCTTGGGAATGTTTTTTTCTGGTAATCTATATAATATCCTAAAAGGGTCCTCTATGTGTGTAGCTAAGAATTGGGGTAAATTTTTATCAAAGTCCTCGTATGGTTTTATAAATTCAAGTATTTTATTATTTAGTCCTCCTTTATCAAAGTTATTCGTAACATTATATAATCCATTCTTATGGGGATATATTATTACCTGTATTTTTTCTAAAATTCTTCTCAAAATATCAAAATCAAAATCTTCACCATTTTCCTTATATGAATAAAACAATTTACATAACATAAAAACATATTTTACGTTATATTCTGTAACTCTAACCTTCATTGTAGTAAGCGGTATCTCTAACTTAGAAAAACTATCAGAATCCAGTATTGCTATTTCAAATAATGGCTTTTCCTCCAATAATATGGGTTTTTCAGTTTGATATAGTATAAACTTTGTCGCACGCTGATGTAGTCTGTATTGTTTCGCAATATTATCAAATTTTTCCCTATACTCTGATGTAATAGCCTCCCTCGTATATCCCGCAAAATCCCAATCCTTAATTAACTCTAATTTTAGAAATTCCATAAATACTGCTCTAAACTTATTATCATTATTTTTATATTTATCATATATCATTTTCAGAACTTTTAAACCTAATACATTTCCCCCCTTTAAATATACATCAACCTTCTCAGTCTTTATTATGTCCTTTATAAATAGGTAAAATTTAGATGCTTCTTTATCAATATTCACCTTTTTTAATTCGTTGCGAACATAATAAACTTCACAATCATTCACACAGCTTTCTTTTGACCTATATTTTCCATTTTCCTTTTCGACACAAATATCCTTATATTTATTTTCAGGAACGCAGTCATAACGCCCACCTCCTTTTAATGAGTTTATTTTTTGTAAATACTTATATTTATATTTTATATACTTCTTATAAAAATTATCTTCATAATTCATTATTATAATATTAAAGAATAAATTTGTATATTATATTATATATATTATAATGAGCGACACTAAAATTATTAAAAGTAATAAATGTAAAAAAGACGAGGACTCAAGTGATATCTCAAGTTATGATGAGAACGAAAATTATGAAAATATGACATTTGATGAAATATCACATAAGGCTCAAAATAAATTCTTCGAAACAGAGTTGAAGGAAAAAATAATAAAATATATAAAAATAGATGATTCAATTAAAGAAAAACAAAAGGAAATACGAGAACAAATAAAATGTTTAAAAACTCAAAGAAATGATATGGAAAAATATATTATAGCATACTTAGAGGATATAAATGAAGAATATGTTGATATATCTGGAAAAGCTAAGCTTACGAGAACAGTAAGTACATCAAAAGGAGCAATAAAAACTGATAATATAAAGCTATCAATTGTTGATGGAATTAAAAGCCAAGGCATTGATCTTGATTTACATAAGGTTAATGAATTATTGGAAGATGTTATGGAGTTTATTGAAAAGAATAGACCGACTAAAACACGAACATATATAAAGAGAACAAAGGGAAATACAATAAAACAGTTGAGCAAAATAGTGAAGGGTAATGTGGCAAATGTGGCAAATGTATCAGATGATGAGCTTCCGAAATATGGCGCTAAAAAAAAGTAATATAAGAACATATCACTATTATTAAAAATAAATGAGTACATGTGATGATAAATACCTGCAGTGTTTAGACAAACTATTAAAAATAAAACAAAATATATGTGAATATGAAAGTAATATGCTCCAGGAATGGTATTCTATAGAGCATCTAAATATTTTTATGAACCAAAGAGATTATTTCGATTATGTCATCACAATGCCAAAATATAAGGAAATGATAAATACGGAGATGGCTTTTGAGAGGGAATTACATAATTTAAGTGAAAAATGTATGGACTTTTAGACCCATGCCGGTATCCAGATTTTTACGTATGGAACGATTGGTATATTAAATGTTGGAATAAATACTGAGCTTACTTTATAAATAGATGGAGTATAATACCACATCGCGATTGGTTGGGTAAGACGCCTATATTTTGTAAAATTATAGTAATCATCTTCAGAACTCGAGTCGGATGATGATGACGAATCTTTATCGCGAGATCGCTTCGATCCTTTTACGCCACCTGATTGTTTTGCCTGTCTCTGTATTTTTGAATTTGTTTTTTGCTTATAATTTTCTATTTCTTTTAAAAATTGTTCTGTCTCTTTTTCAGACATCTTATTATCTACTTCAGAGATAGTATAGTCCGTTATCTTTGATCCACCTTTTATTTTTTCAGATATTTTGTAATGTGATAACTCATTCTTTTCATTTTTAATAGTAACGAATAATGCTGGCATATTATTTGTTATATGTGTACTTAAATTGTTCCAAAACTGAGATATAGCATCAATTCCAGACTCGGCTTTATATTCTGTATTGAATTGTCCCAAAATAAGCGGATTTACTAATTTAAAACTTCCCATTATATTATTTGTTTAGATTTTATATATTTTATATATTTTATAAAAATTGAATTATATATTGTTTAAATAGATATAAGATATTACTATTTAAATAATATATTATGAAGGATGGGCGTATATTTGAGTATACAATTGAACATATATCAATATTTAAGCATTTATTTGAAATTTTATCCAATGTGTTACACGAACTGGAAATAATTCATATTCAGCCAGATAAACCCATAGATAATGAAAAATTAGACTCAGAATCTGAGTCTGGTTCTGAGTCTGGCTCTGAGTCTGGTTCTGAGTCTGAATCTGAATCGGGGTCTGAGTCTGGTAAAACAAAAAAAATAACAAATAAATCGGAGGCAGGCTCACAGGATTCGGGGTCAAAAAAAATAAAGGAAAGTGATAATGCTAAAAAAGGAGGTATCAAGATAGTTGAAATCAATGATTATGAAAGTATTATAATTATTATAAAACTGGATGCTGAAAATTTCTATAAATTTGATTGTAATAAGCCAACATTTTCGATAGGCATGGATCCCACAAATATGTTTAATATACTTAAAAATATAGACAAGGATGGACATGTTACTTTTTATGTTAATGAGCAGAATAAGCAAACATTAAATATTGAGCTTCATAATAATGAAAAAAAAAGCAAATCAATTTATGATTTTAAATTAATGGAGCTTGATGAGAGAAAAATATCCCCTCTCCCACCAGAATTCGATATTAATGTGCAAATGAAAACTAAGGATTTTCATGATATATGCAAGGAATTATCAACATATAGCCAATTTATGATAATTGAATGTACTGATAAAAAAATACAATTTAAATGTAAGGGAGCAGTGCGAGAATTTGAACATGATGACGAGGGAAAGGATTCTTGTGTTTTTATTAGATTAAATCCAAATCGTGATAAAAATAAATCAGTTATTGTCCGTGAAATATATGATTTAAATGATATTTGTATGTTTAATAAATGTAAAAATATTAGTGCTAATGTACAGATTCTTCTTCGAAATGAATATATTATGTTTGTTAGATACAAGGTTGCTTCCTATGGAACTATGACAGTTGGTTTTAATCCAGCCAATGAAAAATTAGTAAATAAGCATGCAAATTACGATGGAGATAAATTTGATGCCTTTTACAAACCAGCGGATGTAAAATATAAGCAATAAAATTTATATATGTTTTTACACCTATGTATATTTAAAACGCTGAATTTTTTTAAAGGTTTATAATTTTATATAAATTTTATCAAAATGAATCTATTTCTTTATTTTTTCTCTATTGTTATATAGCAATAATATAACATTTTCCTTTGTATTTTTTTGTGCCTCTGCATTATGATAATTTTCTTGGAATTCCCTAAAGTTATCTAATACATTTTCACTAACTTTATTATTTTCTTCATATTCTTCAAATTTATCATTCAATATATTGTATTTTTTAGTAATTAACTTATCAACTATTTCGTTTTTTTCTTTTAAGACCCAGTTATTATTTTCATAAACATATGCATATTTGGATCTCACATTAGTAAGACATATGTTATGATTTTCAGGTACTCTATCATCAAAATATATCTTTTCAATAAAATTAAGAAATCCTTTGAAGAAGCCATTTAGATACTTCTCATAGTCATCATCGGTTATGTGAGATAAATTTTCCTTACCAAATGAGTTTACATTTATTATTAAATTATTATTATTATTATTTATAGTTGGATTATTTATAGTTGGATTATTTATAGTTGTATTATTTATGACTGTACCAGATGCATTCTTATTATTTATTACTTTATCAAATGTACTGTGTAGAATTTTAATTTGATTACGAAAATCCTTATTGTTATCAATATCATTTATTTTATTTTTTTGTAATTCTATATCATTTCTATCCTGTATAAAAGATTTCTTAATTGGACAAACATTATTAATATGGCTCAATAGATTACTTCTAGTTGAAAAATTTTTATCACAAAATAAACAACGTATTTTCTTTAATGATTTTATTGTTATTTCATTGATTTTATTATCAATTTTATTTATTCTATCATTGCAATTCCTAATAATATTTTTTTCAGTCTGGCAATCCCTTTTATTATTATTATGTCGTACCAGCATATAATTATAATTAAAATATTTACAGCATTTTTTACAGGTTGTCATATTATTATATATTATTTTATATAAAAAAATAATCAAAATTTGTCGAATTTTGTCGAATTTTTATTAATATACTTATATACTTTTTTCCAAATACTAGAAAATGATGGATACTTATATACCATTTTTAATTTGTAAAACTGCAGTTTTTGAATTAAAATTATTGCTATCTTTGTATACTTTAAAAAAATAATAAAAGAGAAAAGTATATATATGGTGCATAAAATTTTCTTTACAAATTCGACAAAATGGACTCGACGGAAATTCGGGGGGGGAGATCACGGCCGGTTTTTTTAATACACATATTTTTGAAAAATCCAAATCTTCCAAAAAAAAATAATCATGATCTCTCCCCCGAATTCTTGTCGAGTCCATTTTGTCGAATTTTTGAATAATAATATTTATTATATGTATTTACTTTTTAATAAGTGAGAAAAATAAAAGTATACAAGGATAGCAATAAATTTAATTCAAAAATTGCAGTTTTACAAATTAAAAATGGTATATAAGTATCCATCATTTTCTAGTATTTGGAAAAAAGTATATAAGTATATTAATAAAAATTCGACAAAATTCGACAAATTCTGATTATTTTAATTCAAAAACTGCAGTTTTACAAATTAAAAATGGTATATAAGTATCCATCATTTTCTAGTATTTGGAAAAAAGTATATAAGTATATTAATAAAAATTCAACAAAATTCGACAAATTCTGATTATTTTTATTTCTAAAAATCTTGGCTAGGCGTCCGAGGGTGTAATTATATTATAACAATAATATTATATATGGTATTCAATCAGATATTGTATATTAGTCCATTCCTGGATATTGATTATATAAATAAAATGAATGGAGTAGCTATGTATATATTAATTGATACACGGCCGCGAGCACAGTGGGATTTTGAAAAGAATGATCTCGCCATGATAGGCCAAAATAAAAATTACATTAATGAATTGGTCAGGATATATAATAATAATAATTTCAAATTAACCATAACACACCGTTTCATGGAATATTATACAGAATCAACACTTAATAGTGATGAAATAATACAATATAAAAAAGAAAAATATTCACCATACAATGATCCAACGTTGCTCGTATTTCGAAATGATATTACGAATCAAGTAATAAAATATTATATATCAACAAATATTTTATATAATATGAACGATGAATTAAAAAATGATATATATAATTCAGATACTTTATATGTTAGCGGATATTTTCCAGACGTTGAGCTACTGGATTATTTGTCACCTACTATGATTAATTTTGTTGGTGATATAAATTGCTCCAATTTGACCACTCTCGAAGATAACGATATTTTTGTACACAGAAAATTCAAATGTTTATATCTATTTTATAATGGGTTTATAAAATGTAATAGCATCGCTGAATTAGAAAAAAAAAGAATAATTATATTTGAAATGGAATCAAATCAGTCAGAATTGCAAGATTCTCTTGATTCTCCTGATTCTCCTGATTCTCCTGAGGAATTTACTATAATCAATTGATCTCATATTCTGGTTTTATTTGTTTATATTGAATTGACATTTTATAGCCTTCCCCGAGAATGCTGCTGAGCTGTTTTTGCAATTCTTGATTAAATTTATTAAATAATGACTTTGGCAACTCATCTATAAATTTTTCATCTTTATGGTGTGTTTTTGTCCAGATTTTTATAAGAATACCCCTCTTTTTAACAGAATATGATATACCATTAATATCCTCGCTGTTCATTATGAATGTTTCATTCACAATAAGCATGCAAATTGAAATAAATATTTCCGTTGAAATATCAGTTTTGAATCCTCGCTGCGTTGAATCAACTTTGATAGAGCAAATACCTCCAAATTTATTATTAACGTCTTCCCAAATAGGGGATATTTCCTCTCTCATTATAAATAATTGATTTTTATAGCAATCATAAAATTGAAAGTTATTAAAAAATCTCCAGAAGGACCCAATACTATTTATAATATAACGCTTCTGATAACTTTTTAATGTCCAATCACTATTGTCTGATCTATGAATCCATACTGTCCAATACGAATTTAATTTCATATCATTTCCAATATTTTCATAAATTTTACTCTCATTATAAATTTGCTTATATTCAAGAACCTTATCATCATATTTAATATTTTTTTCTCTTTTTAAATTTTTATTATGGGTAGGTAGGAATTCCGATATCTCTACATCACTTACATTTAATAATGTCTGGCTTTCTGATGGCTCAGTTTGGCAAGTCGGGCTGACCATAGGGCTGTCTTTGGGGCTGAGAATAGAGCTGGGAATTGAGCTAATTAAATTGGTCCGCTCCTGATCAGTTTCATCTTCCAACAATGAGAATAAATTTTTTTTTTTTGGTTCCTGGACATTTGGTTTGAAAGACATACTTTTTTTAGACATTATAGTTATAGTAATTTGATATAATCTTAACTATGTTAATATGTATCAATATATTATTTTATCAATTTTTAAAAAAAGCACGATGTATATGCTGATATTATCAAATCATCGGGTGGACATATATAAATGTTATATTCGAGATTTTTTAATTTATTTATTATTGATGAAAATCGATTAAATTCAATCTGACCACTTAAAAATATATTTAGCAAATAGCTATGTGTCTCATTAATTATCTCTAAACAAGAATATTGGTTATTATATATTATTTCTTTTATAATATCATATGATTTTTGTAGATTATTCTCCGTAACAGCTTTGTAAATCCCCTCTATATCCCTAATTGATGGATAACCAAAGAATATGCAAACATTATAATAGTTTATCAAGTTATATGACATTTTTATAGATTGTAAGTTATTAATTGCTTTTCTCATATCCCCTCTTGATATTTTTATAATAAAATCAAGCCCATCATCCGTGGATTTTATTTTATTTTCATCACATATTTTAATCAAAGCATTTTTCATTTCATTTTGTGGCAAATTTGAGAATTTGAATTGTGTACATCTGGATTGTATCGCGAGATCTATATTCTTTACTTTATTACATATAAGGCAAAATCTTGCATTTTCTGTGTAATCCTCGATGATGCGCCTTAACATCGATTGCGCGGAAAATGTCATCGAATCAGCCTCATCCAATATTACTAATTTAAATGATTGCTTTTTATAAATACATTTCGTTATGACGAAATTTTTCACTTTATTTCTTATAATTTCTATACCCCTTTCCTCTGATGCATTAATTTGCAGTACCATCATACTATAGTAATCACCATATGCTTGCCTTGCGTACGAATTTATTATTGATGTTTTTCCCGTTCCACTTGGGCCATGCAATAGCAAATGAGGTAACGTTCCTTGCTTTAAGTAAGCATTCAATGCATCTCTTATATTACCATTTCCGATTATTTCATCAATTACTGTTGGTCTGTATTTTTCAACCCATGGTAAATTTTCTATATTTTTGTTACAATTTTTTAACTTTATTACATCGTCATCTATTTTTATTGTAAAGTCAATCCCAGTCTTTTTATAAGGCTTATTTTCCATTTAATTGTTATATTCATCATTAATTTAAATAATATAATAATCAAATTTTTTATATTATATAGCCGTAATTTTTATATATAAAAATGTATTAAAAATTGAATATTTTAGATTTTAATATAACATTACTTAAATTAATATTCACTTATATATATTAATAAATGGACAATCCAATCTATGCCTATGATCGCAACATAAAACAAATAGAAAAAATTGAGTTTGCGGTATTGCCCAATGATGAAATTATTAATAAATCTGCGTTTGGGAGAGATAATCCAGGAACTGAGTTTCCTGACTTATACGAAAATGGTGAGCCACGCAAAGGAGGTCTTGCCGATCCAAGGCTTGGGACAATGGATATAAATACCATTTGTGCTACATGTGGATTTGACACCAACTTTTGTCCTGGACACACCGGACATATGACTTTAGTAGAACCATTCTTTCACATAGGATTTCTCGCACATATTAAGAAAATCCTCGATTGCATATGTTTAAAATGCTCACGAATTCTAATTCATAGAAATGAGGCGAAAATAGCTGACATATTGAAAACAAAAACAGGAAAGGCTAGGTTGGCCGAAGTATATAATGCCATAAAAAATATCGTGAGTTGTCCAAAATGTGGAACAACAGTTTCAAAAATTCGGTCCGAGATAAAAAAAACAACCGCTACAATCCTGATGGTGGCTGAGACGGATTTGGAGAATATCAAAGATGAATCGATACAAATGTTAGGAAAGAAGAAATTAAAGCTTGTTCTCACCCCAGAAATAATATATGAAAAATTAAAAAATATAAGTGATGATGACTGTATTATTTTGGGAATGAATCCATTAAGGACACGTCCAGAAAATATGATTCACACTGTATTTCTAATCCCACCGCTTTCGATTCGTCCCGCTGCAAAGGGAGATTTCTTAGGGGGTGCACAAATGGAGGATGGATTAACGCATCGTCTCGTTGATATAGTGAGATCAAATTATCGTATTATGAAAAATAGAGAAAGTGGAAATGAAAATACATCAAAGTTCGCTATTGATAATTCAAATCTTTGCCAGATTCACATTGCTTCCTATTTTGACAAAGATCAAATATCATCTCAAAAAGGAGATCAGTCAAAAGAGAGATCACTTGCTCCAGGGATAAAAGCAAAAGAGGGAAGAATAAGAGGCAATCTTATGGGGAAGCGAACTGATTTCACGGCACGCACGGTGATCACATCTTACCCCGATGGTGATTATAATGAAGTTAGAGTTCCTGTAAAAATAGCAATGACCCTAACTTTTCCTGAAATTGTTGGACCACATAACATAGACCATTTAACAACGCTCGTGCGGAGAGGAAGAACAAGTTATCCTGGGGCAAACTTTGTATTTCAAGCAAGCAATATCTCAGCAGGTCAAAATGTTCGACCTCTTGACCTACGCATTAAGAAAGAACAAGTTGAATTACGCTTTGGTGATATCGTTGAACGACATTTAAAAAGCGGTGATATTGTTTTGTTGAATAGACAGCCTACGCTCCATAAACAGAGCATGATGGGCCATAGAATTAAAGTTGTGAACGACCCTGAACTTATGACTTTTGGTCTCTCAGTGGCTGTTACAAAACCCTACAATGCCGACTTCGATGGAGATAAACTCTTGTCTCAAACAGTGGACTGCCAATAAAGTTGCTAAAAATACTTTATTGGGAAAACAGTGTAAATTTAGCCTTAGATATAATCCACTAGTGATCTATTTTTTATAATAGATTGCAAGAATCCCAAATTGCGGGGATGTCCTAAAGCTTAACGTACTAACTTAATAGTCGAAAGATATTAAGGGGAACGCGTAATGGCGTTCGTAACTTCTCACAATAATGAATTTAAAGTTGAATTGCTTGAAGTGTGTGAAACAATTTTATATAAATAATAATGATTTAAAAACTTATTAAAAAAATAGAGAGGTAAAGTAAAAATCGTTAAGATGAGCGAAAGCAAAATGGATTATCCGCAGCCACTGACCTAAATCCGCTTTGATAGGATATGGTTGGGGTTCAGAGACTTTAAGGGAAACGGTCAATAATGATAGTCTAATCAACTTGAATTGGCTTAAGATAAAGTCCAATAGCTCCTCGAAAGGGGAGATGTTAGCTGTCTTAAAAAGTGAGCCTAAATTCTTTTTTAAAAGAACACGGCAAACGGACAGTGAACTGGAGATGAATATATTTGTACCACAAAGTATACAGACACAGATAGAGTTGGAGGAAATAGCTGATGTGAAGAATCAGATTATTTCTCCATCATCATCACGCACTAGCATCGGTCTAGCACAGGACGGATTGCTTGGTGCATACAATTTAACTTCTCCGTCGATGAGAATTAATTGGAGAAATTGCATGAATATTATATCATACACAAGTTTTGAAAAATTATTAACATTCAAGAAGAAAAATTATACTGGACATGAATTATTTACAATGATTCTTCCAGCAGGAATTAATATTAAGGATGGGAATCTTGAAATAAAGGACTCCGTTTTGTTGAATGGAAGACTCACCAAGGATGCACTCGGAGAGAGGAAGAATTTCGCGATTCATCAAATTATTTGGGATGGATATGGTTCTAATGAAACGAAAAAATTCATTGATAATTCACAGCGCCTAATTAATAACTTCAACATGTACAATGGGTTTACCGTCGGATATGGTGATGCGTGCATAGATAATTCCATTAAGGAGGATATTGATAAATTATTTGCAACAAAAGAACAAAGAGTAAATAATATGATCGCTGAAATTGAGAATAATCCAAACATCATGGAGAAGGAAGTATTTGAATTTAAGCTGGTGCAGGAAATGCAGAATACTTTATCAGAGGTAGGGAAATTGATAATGAAGACGATGGATCCAGGAAATAACTTCAACGTGATGGTCTCATCTGGCTCTAAGGGCTCCATCGCAAATATCGCTCAGATCAGTGGTTGCATGGGATTCCAGGCAGTCGAGGGCACCTTACCTCCTAAGAAATACAATGATAGAACACTCCCATATTTTCATCAAAATGATGATAGAATAAAGGCGAGAGGTTTAATTAGAGAACCATATTTCGATGGGCTTGATTTCTCATCATTTTGCTTCTTGCTAATGGCAGGCCGTGAGGGCATTACTGATGGTGCAATCAAGACAGCCATTACGGGATATGCTCAGCGTCGACTCGTTAAATCAATGGAGGACATTATGGTAAAGTATGATTCTTGTGTAAGAACAGCAAATAATTCTATATTACAGCTTGTGTATGGTGACGGAGGAGCGGATACAACTAAACAATATAGATATAATATTAAGTTCGTAAATTATGGTAATAAGGAACTTGAAAATAAATATAAATTTACTGATAAAGAATTAAAGGAATTCAAGAATTTTAGTAATAAGGATAATGATGACTTATTTGCCAAATATAAGGAAATGAGGAATGAATTTAGAAATATAATAATGAGGGCAAAATGTGATTTCAAGGCTCTCCAGAATAATCCATATCTTCCAATAAATCTTGGACGTATAATAAATACGAATGTAAATAGTAAAAAATCAGGTGATAAATTAGAACCTGACTATATTTTAAAAAGCATTAATCAATTATTAAGAAATGAGAACACTATTTTAATGATGATGTCAGAATCTGAGCAAAATAATGACAATTCTATTAAAAATTATGATGAGAGATTATATAAAACATTTTTTAGAATGGCTCTGTATGATGGGCTATCGCCGAGAATACTGATTAATGATCTAGAAATTAACAAGGCACAATTTGATAAAATAATAAATGATATTAAGGTCGTTTATAATTCAAGTATTGTTCAGCCTGGGCAAATGGTTGGAACCTTGTCAGCGCAAGCTCTTGGTGAAACTATTACACAGATGACTTTAAATACTTTCCATTCTTCAGGTCTATCAACCATGAAGGTATTGACGACAGGTGTGCCCCGAATTCAAGAAATATTGGGAGTGAGTAAAAATATTAAGACTCCACAGTTAGCAATACGTCTGGAGAAACAATATAAAAAGAATAAGGAGATGGCTCATAAGATTGCTTCGAACTTAAAATACACTACATTTGGAGATGTAAGGGGAAGAATTAATGTTTATTATGATCCTGAGCCAAATGATGATGAATCAATAATGAAGTCTGACAATATAACTAATGTATATTATAATCAAAAAGCAAAATCCAGTTGCCAATCAGGAATTGATGGACTACCGTGGCTAATGAGAATTGAAATTGTAAAGGAGAAGATGCTTGATAAAGAAATATCATTGCTAGATATCAAGAGTAAATTTTGTCATTGGTGGGAAACAAGATTTAATGACATTAAAAACTTAAAAAAAGAGGAAAAGCGTGTAGTAAATAAAATAACGAATATTGCTATATTGAGCAATACCGATAATGATGTTACGCCGGTTATACATTTGAGATTTAGTGTCAAGGATATTGATAGAATTAAAGATCCATTCAACCGGGAAACACTTATCGAATTTATTGATCATATAATTGATAAGTTTAAGCTTAAGGGAATTGATGAGATTACGGATGTTCCCGCTATTATGTATGAGCGTATGATAACATATGATAACGAGGACAGTGAAATAAAATATGATGACGAATATATGATTTATACTTCTGGTATAAACCTTAATGAAATAAGATATATCGTTGGAATTGATATATTAAACTCAATTTCTAATGACATATATGATGTATACAAAACATTTGGTATCGAAATAGCTAGGAGTAGACTTATTCGAGAACTTGATGATGCATACCAACATGCAGGACACGTGGTTAGCTATACACATCTGTCAATTTTAGCGGATATTATGACAAGTTCTGGAATAATAATGTCAATCGACAGACATGGTATGGGAAAATCTGATATGGATGTATTAGGACGAGCATCATTTGAAAAGGCAGTTGAACAAATATTGACTGCTGCTGTATTTAATGAAACTGATAATATTAAGGGTGTGTCATCCCGTATTATGTGTGGCCAAATGATTAGGGGAGGCACTGGGTATTGCGATGTGGTACTAGATATTGACATGATAGAAAAATCAGAATATACTGAGGATAATCAATATAAGCAGTTTACTGAAATATTAGCCGATAATATTGCAAAAGACATTATTAATAAGGATAACGATGATATATTTATACCATTATAATATTTATATTTTTTTAGCAATATGATATTAAATTTATATATTATGTAAAACCTGATATCTAAAACCTGGCATCATATTTTGGATATCTTTGGGAAAATAGTCATAATTGACGAAATCTCAGTTAAAATATGATTTTATTATTTTACTTTATTATTTT